>WBZO01001956.1_pt1 | contig 27404 bp, 23 predicted proteins | sample 5204261 | NCBI WGS metagenome assembly WBZO01 (sample SAMN12412400, study PRJNA552823) | activated sludge metagenome | isolation source: activated sludge from anammox sidestream of wastewater treatment plant... | place: USA: North Carolina | collected 2017-09
ACGGGAGGCGGGGGCGGTGCGAGGGTCGTGCGCGCGAACCACGCGCCGCCGAGCGCACCGATGATCGCGACGAGGGTCCACGGCAACCAGGATTTCCGGAAGGTCATGGCACGAGTATCCCACAATATCCGCAGCGCCCCGACCGTGCGGGAGGTCATCGCGGGCGCGACACGGCGCCTCGCCCGCGCGCGACTCCACTACGGGCACGGCACGGAGAGTGCGCGCGACGATGCGGCCGCGATCGTGTGGCACGTGCTCGACCTGCCGGTGCCGCCGCGGCCGCGCGACTACGCGCGACGCGTCAGTGCGCGGGCGAGTCGCGAGATCGCCGGACTCCTCGAGCGGCGGATCCGCGAGCGCATCCCGGTCGTGTACCTCACGCGAAGGACGTGGTTCGCGGGCCTGCCGTTTTACGTCGATGAGCGCGTGCTCATCCCGCGTTCGCCGATCGCGGAACTGATCGAACGCCGGTTTACGCCGTGGATCGACCCGGGCCGGGTGGCGCGCATCCTGGATCTCGGTACCGGTTCGGCCTGCATCGCGATCGCCTGCGCCAAGGCATTTCCCTGGGCGCGCGTCGACGCGGCGGACATCTCGCCGGATGCGCTCGAGGTGGCCGCGGCGAACGTGCGGCGCCACCGCGTGGGCCGCAGGGTGCGCCTCGTGCGGTCGGACCATTTCGCGGCCCTTTCGGGCGAGAGCTACGATATCATCGTGTCGAACCCGCCCTATGTCGGGGCCGACGAGTTCGCGGCCCTGCCACCTGAATACCGGCACGAGCCCCGCGGCGCCCTCGCCGCCGGAGACGACGGCCTCGATTCCGTGCGAGTGATCCTGCGCGAGGCCGGGTGTCATCTGCGACCGCGCGGCATACTCGTGGTCGAGGTCGGGAATTCCGAGGCGCTCGTCGCGCGGACTTTCCCGCGGCTGCCGTTCACGTGGCTCGAGTTCGAGCGGGGCGGCGGCGGGGTGTTTGTGTTGACGGCAGAACAGGTTCGCGGTGTCCGGTAATACCTTCGGCAAGTTGTTCACGGTGACGACCTTCGGCGAGAGCCACGGTCCCGCGCTCGGCTGCATCGTCGACGGTTGCCCGCCGGGGCTCGAGCTCGCCGCGGCCGACCTGCAGCCGGACATCGACCGGCGCCGCACCGGTACCTCGAAGTTCACGAGCCAGCGACGCGAGGACGACCAGGTGCGGATCCTCTCGGGCGTGTTCGAGGGCCGCACGACCGGTACGCCGATCGGTCTCCTGATCGAGAACACGGATGCGCGCTCGCGCGACTACGACAAGCTGAAGGACCTGTTCCGGCCCGGCCACGCCGACTACACCTACCAGCAGAAATACGGCCGGCGCGACCATCGCGGCGGCGGGCGCGCCTCGGCCCGCGAGACCGTGATGCGCGTCGCCGCGGGCGCCATCGCGCGCAAATACCTCGCCGGCCGCCTCGGCATTCGCATTTTTGGCTACCTCTCGCGGATCGGTTCGCTTGAGATCGAGCCCGTCGCGCCGGCGTTCGCGTACGAAAACCCGTTCTTCTGCCCCGATCCGGCGCGCATTCCCGAACTCGAGCAGCTGATCTGGGACCTGCGCGGCGCCGGCGACTCGATCGGGGCGCGCGTCACCGTGATCGCGACGGGCGTGCCGCCCGGGCTCGGCGAGCCGGTATTCGATCGCCTCGATGCCGCGATCGCGAGCGCGCTGATGGGCATCAACGCCGTCAAGGCGGTCGAGATCGGCGCCGGTGTGCACGCGGCCTCGCAGCGCGGCAGCGAGCACCGCGACGCGCTCACGCCCGGCGGCTTTCGGACGAACAACGCCGGCGGCGTGCTCGGCGGCATCTCGAGCGGCCAGGACATCGTCGCGCACGCGACGCTGAAGCCGACGTCGAGCATTCAGGTCCCCGGCGACACGATCGATGTGCACGGCGCCGCCGCGCAGGTCGTCACGACGGGGCGACACGACCCTTGCGTCGGCCTGCGTGCGACCCCGATCGCGGAGGCGATGCTGGCGCTCGTGCTGATGGACCATTACCTGCGCCATCGGGCGCAGAATGGCGATGTGGAAACTACGACCCCGGTGATATGAACAGACAATTTCGAGTGGCAGTGGTGGGTGCGACCGGCCTCGTCGGCGACACCATGGTGAAGGTGCTGGAGGAGCGCAATTTTCCGGTGAGCGAGCTGTTCCCGCTCGCGAGCAGCCGCTCGCTCGGCAAATCGGTCGAGTTCCGCGGCCGCAGCTACCCGGTGCTCGAACTCGACACCTTCGATTTCTCGCGTGCCGACATCGGCCTGTTCTCGGCCGGCAGCGACACCTCGCGCGAGTTTGCGCCGAAGGCCTGGGCCGCGGGCTGTGTCGTCATCGACAACACGTCCGAGTTCCGTTACGAGGACGACATTCCGCTCGTCGTGCCCGAGGTCAACCCGCATGCCGTCGCCGGCTACACGACGCGCGGCATCATCGCGAACCCGAACTGCTCGACGATCCAGATGGTCGTGGCACTGAAGCCGCTGCACGATGCGGCGGGCATCGAGCGCATCAACGTCGCGACCTACCAGTCCGTCTCGGGCGCGGGCAAAGAGGCGGTCGAAGAACTCGCGGCACAGAGTGCGGCGTGCCTGTCGGGCCGCGAGGCCGAGGCCAAGGTGATCGCCAAGCAGATCGCCTTCAACTGCGTGCCGCAGATCGACAAGTTCGAGTCGAACGGCTACACGCGCGAAGAAATGAAGATGTTCTGGGAGACGCAGAAGATCATGGGGGATCCCGCGATCCGCGTGAATGCCACCACGGTCCGGGTGCCGGTGTTCTTCGGCCACTCCGAGGCCGTGCACATCGAGACGCGGCGCAAGCTGTCGGCGAAGGAGGCGCGGGAACTGCTCGAAAAGGCGCCCGGCGTCACCGTGCTCGACGATCGGGTCCCGGCCGGGTATCCGACCGCGGTGACCGAGGCAGCGAACCACGACACAGTTTATGTCGGCAGAATCCGCGAGGATATCTCCCACGACCGGGGGCTCGACCTCTGGATCGTCGCCGACAATGTCCGCAAGGGAGCTGCCACCAACAGCGTGCAGATCGCGGAGATTTTGGCGCGCGACTTTTTATGAGTCATAATGCGGAGCCAAGCGGGTAGCAGCCGAGATTTCTGTAATAACCTGCTGTTTTTAATGGTGAATATTGCTGCACCGGGACCGACGGGGAGTCAGAATGATCGCTAAATCGCGGGTGTGGGCACTCGCTCTGCTGTTGTTGCCGCAGGTGTCCCTGGCGCTCGGCCTCGGCGATATACACCTGAAATCCCGCCTGAACGGGCCGCTCGACGCCGACATCGAGCTCGTGGGCGCCACTCCCGAGGAACTGTCGACGCTCAAGGCCCAGCTCGCCTCGCGCGAGACCTTTGCCCGTTATGCGCTCGATTGGCCGGCGTTCATGAACTCCGTGACCGTCACACAGGTGCGGGGCAGCGACGGCCGCACGATCCTGCGCCTGCGCTCGCAGGAGCCGGTCACCGAGCCGTTCGTCACGCTGCTCGTCGAGGTGAACTGGGCGCGAGGCCGCCTCGTGCGCGAGTACACGCTGCTGATGGACCCGCCGGTGTTTGCGCCGGAAGCGACCCAGGCGGCGGCCCCGGTTGCCGCACCGGCCGTGGGCGGCGAGCGTCAGGGCACGATTGCACGTCCGGCACCGTCGCCGGCGGCAGCACCGCCGCCCGAGCCGGCCGCAACACCCGCCGCGCCCGCGGAAGGCGGCCAGGCGGCGGGCGGCAGCTATACCGTCCGTCACGGCGATACGCTCACGTCGATTGCCGGCAGTCTCACGAACCACGCCGACACGACACGCATGATGGTGGGCCTCTACCAGGCCAATCCGCAGGCGTTCGGCAACAACATGAGCGACCTGCATGCGGGTGCAGTGCTGCGCGTGCCCGATGCGGCGTCACTGGAGGCGATCAGCGCGGGCGATGCGTCGGCGGAAGTGCGCCGGCAGTACGCGGCCTGGCGCGCGCGCGCGGGGACCTCGGCGCCATCCGACGAGCACCTGCGTCTCGTACCCCCGGGCGATGCGGACAGCGGTGCGGCTGCGTCGGGCGCCGGCGAGAGTGCGCAGGTCACCCAGCTGAACGATCGCGTACGCCAGCTCGAAGGCGAGCTGAAGGATGCCAGGGCACAGCTCGAAGTTCGCAATCGCGAGCTCGCCGACCTCCAGGGTCGCCTGGCCGCTGCCCAGGGTGGACAGGCGCCCGCGACGACTGTGCCGCCGGCTGCGACTGCGGAGCCGCCCGTCGTGGAAACGCCGCCGGCGACCGAGGCCACACCCCCGGCAACGGAAGCGACGCCGCCGGTGAGCGAGCCTGCCGCGACCGAACCGGTCGCCGAAGAGCCGGCACCGGCCGCCAAGCCGGTCCGACGCCCGGCCGCGACCAGCGCACCGGCGGAGGAAGGGCCGTCGATCTTCGATACGCTGCGGAGTTTCTGGTACATCCCCGCGCTGCTCATCGCCGCACTGCTCGTGCTCTTCGGCGTGCGCAAGTGGAAGGCGCGCGAGCAGTCGGAATTCGACTCCTCGCTCGGACGGCTCGCCGAGGCGGGCGCCGAAATTGCCGAGCGTCGCACCGGGATCACCGACACGGCGCGCCTGCGCAAGCCGGTTGGCGGCGACGAGGATGAGTCGTTCCTCGTCGAGGAATCCGGGCCGCACGAGCGCCCGCGGATCGACGAATCGGGCACGTTCCGCAAGCCGCCGGCCGTCGTGTCGACGGGCGCCGACCAGACCATCAGCGGCGAGACCGCGATCAATCTCGACCAGGGCGATCCGCTCGCCGAAGCCGATTTCCACATGGCCTACGGCCTGTACGACCAGGCCGCGGACCTCGTGCGCATCGCGATCCAGCGCGAACCGGCGCGCCGCGACCTGAAGCTGAAGCTCCTCGAAGTGTTCTTCGTGTGGGGCAACAAGGAGCAGTTCCTCACCGCGGCGCGCGAACTCGCGGCGTCGCGCGCCGATGCGCCGGCCGGCGAGTGGGAAAAGATCGTCATCATGGGCAAGCAGCTCGCGCCCGAGGACGAGCTGTTCCAGCAGGCGGCCCCGGCGGGTGGCGCCATCGCCGGCGGCATCGATCTCGATCTCGAAGGCGGGCAGAACCGCGTCGATTACGACCTGCTCGGGGATCCGGGCGGCGAATCGCCGCGTGCCGATGCGGCCGGCGTCGACCTCGATTTCAACACCGCGCTCGGCAGCGACGCACTCGGCGACAAGGACCCGACGGGCGAGGCCGGCGCGATCGCGACGGCCACCGGGGGTGACGGCCTCGACTTCGTGCTCGACGACCCTGCGCGGGGCGCCGAGGATCGCAGCGGCAACACGACGCGCGAGATGACGGCGCAAATGCCGCCGAACGAGCCCACGGTCGAGCAGACGGCGATGATGCCGGATGCGCTGGATGCGCCGACGGTCGAGCAGCCGACGCTGCGCATCGGCGGCGATCACACGTTGCGTCAGAAGGTCGACGTCGCGCTGCGACAGCAGGCTGGCGCCGATCCGACCGCGGAGCTCGCGATCGACGATCTCGGACTCGATGTCGGTGCGCTCGAGGGGCCGCAAGGCGCGAGCGAGGCGCCGACCATGGTGGCGGGCCTCGACGCGCGCTCGCGCGAGATCATCGAGGAGGCCGAGCGTCGCGCCAACGACGACGCCGGCGAAGCGGCCGCCACGGGCAGCTGGTACACGATCGACAGCACCGACCAGACGGGCTCGAATCCGGCGATCGCCGACGTCAACGCGACCGCTTCGCTCAAGGCGCTGAAGGGTGTCGACGTCGATTTCGGCGCGACCGATGCGTTCGGCACGCGCAGCGAAGTCGACCTCGACGTCGGCGCGGCCGCCGACAACGACGGCGCTTTCGCGGCGACGCAGAAGATCGGCCCTGAGGACCTCGCACTGCCCGATCTCGAGCCGGTCACGATGAGCGAGGTCGGCACCAAGCTCGACCTCGCGCGCGCCTACATGGACATGGGCGATCCCGACGGCGCCCGCAGCATCCTGAAGGAAGTGCTGCAGGAAGGCTCGGTGTCGCAGAAACAGGAAGCGCAGCGCCTCATCGATACGCTGCCGGGCTGAGCGCGCGCGGGCGGCTGCTTCGCATGCCGCGCATCGCGGTCGGTATCGAGTACGTCGGCAGCGCCTACGTCGGCTGGCAGAGCCAGGCCGGGCAGTCGTCCGTGCAGGGCGAGGTCGAAACTGCGCTCGCCGCCGTCGCAGCAGCGCCGGTCGCCACGACCTGTGCCGGCCGCACCGATGCCGGAGTCCATGCAATCGGGCAGGTCGCGCATTTCGACACCGAGGCGGCTCGCACGCCGCGTGCGTGGGTGCTCGGTGCGAACACGCGCCTGCCGCCGGACATCGCGCTCACCTGGGCGCGCGAGATGCCGGCTGATTTCCACGCGCGCTACAGCGCGCTCGCGCGCACCTACCGCTACCACATCGTCAATCGCAGCGAGCGCCCCGCGCTCGGGGCCGGGCGCGTCGCCTGGGTGCATCGGCCGCTCGATGTCGAGCGGATGCGTGCGGCGGCGATGCACCTCGTCGGCGAACGGGACTTCAGCGCGTTCCGCGCGGCGGAATGCCAGTCGAAGACGCCGATGCGCCATGTCGTGTCGATCGATGTCGAGCGCAGCGGCGATCGCATCTCGATCACCGTGACCGCCAATGCGTTCCTGCACCACATGGTGCGCAACATGGCCGGGCTCCTGATCGCCATCGGCCGGGGCGACGCCGGTCCCGATTTTGCCGCCGAGGTGCTCGCGGGGCGCGATCGCTCGCGCAGTGCGGCGACCGCACCGGCGGGCGGCCTCTACTTCCTCGCCGTGACCTATCCCGAACGGTTCGGCGTGCCACGGGCCGTTTCCGCTATGATGCCCGGCTGAAATGTCCTGGTTCGAGAAAATCATGCCCTCGCGCATCAAGACCGAGCGCCGCACGCGCTCGGTGCCCGAGGGCCTGTGGATCAAGTGCCCGTCCTGCGACGCGGTGCTCTATCGCGCCGAGCTCGAGCGCAACCTGAATGTCTGCCCGAAGTGCAGCCACCACATGCGCATCGGGGCACGCGAGCGGCTCGCGATGTTCCTCGACGAGGGGGACGTGTTCGAGATCGGCGCGCACGTGATGCCCGAAGACCCGCTCCGGTTCAAGGACAGCAAGCGCTACCGGGACCGGCTCGTCTCGGCGCAGAAGAATACCGGCGAGAACGATGCGCTGATCGCGGTCGCGGGCAAGCTGCTCGGCGTCGATGTGGTCGCCTGCGCCTTCGAATTCCGGTTCCTCGGCGGTTCCATGGGCTCGGTGGTCGGCGAGCGCTTCCGGCGCTCGGTCGACTACTGCATTGAGCACCGGGCGGCGCTGATCTGCTTTTCGGCGAGCGGCGGCGCGCGGATGCAGGAGGCGCTCTACTCGCTGCTGCAGATGGCGAAAACGAGCGCCGCACTCACGCGTCTCGCGCGCGAGCACCTGCCGTTCATCTCGGTGATGACCGACCCGACGACCGGCGGCGTGTCGGCGAGCCTCGCGATGCTCGGCGACCTCAACGTGGCCGAGCCGCGCGCGCTGATCGGGTTTGCGGGCCCGCGCGTGATCCAGCAGACCGTCCGCGAAACGCTGCCCGAGGGCTTCCAGCGGAGCGAATTCCTGCTCGAGCACGGCGCGCTCGACATGATCGTCGACCGGCGCGACATGCGCGAGCGGCTCGGTGCCGCGATCCGCCTCCTTCTGAAGTTGCCGCCCGCGGCCACCGTCGCCTGACCGCGCCCTCGTGACAGCCGCCATGCGGACGCTCGCGGACTGGCTCGAGCTGCAGCAGCGCGCCCACCCGCGCAGCATCGATCTCGGCCTCGAGCGCGTGGGCCGCGTCGCGCGCGCCCTCGGCGTCGCGCGCCCCCGCGTGCCGACATACATCGTCGGCGGCACCAACGGCAAGGGATCGACCGTGGCCCTGATCGATTCGATGCTGCGCGCGGCAGGTCTCGCCACGGGAGCTTTCATGTCGCCGCACCTCGTGCGCTACAACGAGCGCATCCGGATCGGTGGCGACGAGGCGCCGGACGCGGATCTCGTGCAGGCATTCGATGCCATCGATCGCGCGCGCGGCGGCACGACGCTCACCTATTTCGAGTGGAGCACGCTCGCCGCGCTGCACCTGTTCCGCGAACGCCGGGTCGATGCGCAGGTGCTCGAGGTGGGGCTCGGCGGGCGGCTCGATGCGACGAACCTGCTCGACGCCGATGTGGCGGTGCTGTGCTCGGTCGGCGACGATCACCACGACTGGCTCGGCCCGACGCTCGAGGACATCGGTCGCGAGAAGGCCGGCATCTTCCGGCACGGGCGGCCCGCGGTGCTCGGCTCATCCGCGATGCCGGCGAGCGTCCGGGACGAAATCGCCCGCATCGGCGCGATCGCACGCGTCGCGCAGCGCGATTTCGACTGGTCGCTCGAGGGCGCACGATGGGCCTGGCGCTCCGCGGCCCGCACGCTCGCCGATCTGCCGCCGCCGGCGCTCGCCGGGGAAGCTCAGTACGCGAACGCGGCGGCGGCCATCGCGGCGCTCGATGCGGGACCGGTGGCCGTGACGCGGGACGCGGTGGCGCGCGGGCTCGCCGCCGTGCGCCTCGCAGGCCGCTTCCAGGTCGTGCCGGGCGAGATCGAGTGGATCGTCGACGTGGCCCACAATGCGCCGGCCGCGGCCGTGCTCGCGCGCAACCTCGCGGCACGCGCGAGCAACGGGCGCACGATCGCGGTCGCCGGTTTTCTCGGCGACAAGGATGTGGCAGCCATCGGTCGGGCGCTGCGTGCGCAAGTCGATGTCTGGGTGATCGCGTCGCTGCCTCCACCGCGTGGTCTCGACGGTGCGCAGGTCGTCGAGCAGCTGGGCGTGGGCGCCGGCGCGGCGGCGCTGTGCGACTCGGTCGCGGGCGCATGCCGCGAGGCGCGCTCGCTGGCGCGCCCGGGCGATCGCATCGTCGCGTTCGGCTCGTTCCTCGTCGCGGGGCCAGCGCTCGAATGGCTTCGGCTATACTGAATTCGGCGTGAACAAGCAGTTCAAAGAGCGGCTCACCGGAGCCGTGATCCTCGTCGTCTTCGTCGTGATCGTCGTGCCTGCGCTGTTGTCGGGGCCGCCGCGTACTGTCCCGGCGCAGACCGCTGCGAGCGGCGAGGGCCCGCCGCTGCGTACCTACACGATCGACCTCACGGATCCCGCGGGCGGCACGCCACCGATCGCGACCCAGGTCGCACCGATGGCGGTCGCGGCAGGGACGCCGGCCGAAGGTTCGCCCGAGCCGGCCCCACCGACAGTGGGCACCTCCGTCGCGCCGCTGGCAGCAGCGCCCGCCACCGCGCCGCCCACGACAGCCGCGGCGGCGTCGACGGTTGCGGCCCCGACACCGGCTACGGCGGCTCCGGCGACCGCTGCGCCCGCTCCCGCGACCGCCGAGCCGACTACGGCCGCTGCGTCGCCGGCCGCCGGTTACGCGGTGCAGATCGGCAGCTTCGGCGAGCACTCGAACGCCGAGCGCCTCGTCGCGACCCTGCGCAAGGGTGGCTTCGCCGCATTCATCGTGCCGACGACGAGTGGGCGAAAGCTCTATCGCGTCCGGGTCGGCCCAGTCGCCGATCGGGCCGATGCCGAGCGGCTCGCCGCGCAGCTCGTTGCGGCCGGGCAGTCGGGGCGGATCGTCCCGCATCCGTGAACGGCACTTTTCCGCTGCGCGAGGCCATCTTGTACAATCCGCGCGCACTTCCCGAGAGCCATCCGACCCGCCGGAAATCATGACACCAACGGATTACGTGTTGATCGGCATCGTGGCCGTGTCCGCGATCGTCGGGCTCGTCCGTGGCCTGCTGCGCGAGGCGATCGCGCTCGTCACCTGGATCGCGGCCCTGTGGTGCGCCTGGCATTTCGGGCCGGGCCTCGAGCCGAAGCTCGGCGGCTTGCTCGAGTCCCCCTCCGTACGTCCATGGGCAGCCCGCGCGATCATTTTCTTCGCAGTGCTGCTCGCGGGTACGCTGGTTGCCTGGTTGGCCGGCTATCTCGCGCGCCTGTCGCTCGTGATCAGCGTCGATCGCCTGTTCGGTTTTCTCTTCGGCCTGCTGCGCGGCATCGTGGTCATCGGCGCCCTCGTGATTGTCGGCCAGACACTCGAGCTCGACCGGGACGCCTGGTGGAAGGATGCGAAGCTGCGCGGCGTCGCCGAGAGCACGGCGGGCGGCTTGCGTGCCGTCGTCGGTGACCGGCCGCTCGAGCGCGCCGAAGCGCTGCTCGATTCGGCGAGCGGCGGGAGCTGAACCATGTGCGGCATCGTCGGCATCGTCGGTACGAGTCCCGTCAACCAGCGGCTCTATGACGCGCTGACGATCCTGCAGCACCGGGGCCAGGATGCCGCGGGCATCGTCACGTCGAGCGAAGGCGAACTGTGCGTGCGCAAGGGTGCGGGCCTCGTGCGCGACGTGTTCCAGCAGCATCACATGCTCGAACTGCGCGGCCATGTCGGCATTGCGCACGTGCGCTACCCGACCGCCGGTTGCGAGGGTGCCGCCGAAGCGCAGCCGTTCTACGTGAACGCCCCGTATGGCATCTGCCTCGGGCACAACGGCAATCTCACGAACGCCGCCGAACTCGCGGAAGTGCTGACGCGCGAAGACCGGCGCCACCTCAACACCTCGTCGGATTCCGAGGTGCTGCTGAACGTGTTCGCTTCCGAGCTGCAACGCGTCGGCACGCCGCGCGTCACGCCGGCGGACATCTTTGCGGCACTGTCGGCGGTCTATCGCCGCTGCCGCGGCGGCTACGCGGCCGTGGCGATGGTGATCGGCCACGGGATCGTCGGGTTTCGCGACCCGAACGGCATCCGGCCGCTCGTGCTCGGCACGCGCGACACGCCGAAGGGCGTCGAGTGGATGCTGGCTTCGGAGAGTGTCGCCCTCGCGGGCCTCGGCTTCCGCTTCGTGCGTGACGTCGGTGCCGGCGAAGCCGTGTTCATCGACGAGCAGGGGCGGCTGCACGCGCAGCAGCTCGTCGCGACGGTGCGCCACACGCCGTGCATCTTCGAGTATGTGTATTTCGCGCGGCCCGATTCGATCATCGACAACGTGTCGGTGTATCGCGCGCGCATGCGCATGGGCGAGAAGCTCGCCGAGCGCATCCGTCGCGAGCGGCCCGACCACGACATCGAGGTCGTGATCCCGATCCCGGACACCTCGCGCACCGCGGCGCTGCAGGTGGCGCAGATCCTCGGCGTGAAGTATCGCGAGGGCTTCAACAAGAACCGCTACATCGGCCGCACGTTCATCATGCCGGGGCAGGAACTGCGCGAGCGTTCGGTGCGCCGCAAGCTGAACGCGATCGACTTCGAGTTTCGCGGCAAGGTCGTGCTGCTGGTCGACGACTCGATCGTGCGCGGCACGACCTCGGCGCAGATCATCGAGGTTGCGCGCGAGGCGGGGGCCCGCAAGGTGTATTTCGCCTCCGCGGCGCCACCGGTGCGCTTCCCGAACGTCTACGGCATCGACATGCCCGCCGCGGACGAACTCGTCGCGAACGGCCGCACGGTCGAGGAGATCTCGTGCGCGATCGGCGCCGACTGGCTCATCTACCAGTCGCTCGACGATCTCGTGCTCGCCTGCCAGCATGACAATGCGAAGATCACCGAGTTCGACACGTCGTGCTTCTCGGGCGAGTACGTCACGGGCGACGTGACGCCGGAATATCTCGATCGGTTGCGCAGCGAGCGTTCCGATGCCGCCAAGGCGCGACGTCGCGGTGCCGACGGACCCGACCTCAGGGTCGTACGCGGCGCTTGACTGCCCTGCCGCGGCCGCCACGAGCCTTGCTTCTCGATCTCTACGCCGCGGCCCTGCATGCGGTCGACGGGCGCCGGTGCGTCCGTGCAGCGCTCGCGGGCGAGCCGCCGGCCGGTGCGCGCAGCGTCGTCGTGTTCGCGGTCGGCAAGGCCGCTGCCCGCATGGCGCTCGGCGCGTTCGATGCCCTCGGGCCACGCATCGCCCGCGCGCTCGTCGTCACGAAAGCGGGGCATATCGATGCGGCGCTGCGCGACGATGCCCGCGTCACTGTCGTCGAGTCCGCGCATCCCGTGCCCGATGAGCGCAGCCTCGCGGCCGGCGCACAGCTCTTCGCCGAGACCCGCTCGCTCGCGCCGGGCGAGTGGCCGTTGCTGCTCGTCTCGGGCGGCGCGTCGAGCCTGGTGGAAGTCCTGCGCGAGGGTGTGACGCTCGCCGATCTGGCCGCGCAGACGCGTGGCTGGCTCGCGGACGGCGCCGACATCGCGACCATCAATGCCGCGCGACGCGCACTCTCGCAGTTGAAGGGCGGGGGTTGGGTGGCGCAGTTGCAGGGCCGGGCGGGGCTCGCGCTGTTCCTGTCCGATGTCCCGGGTGACGATCCTGCCGTGATCGGCTCGGGTCTCGCGGCACCCGCGCCCGGCGGCCACGATGTCCTGCGCCGCCGCGTCATCGCGAGCATCGACGATGCCGTGCGCGCCGTGCAGGTCGCGGCGCGCGCGGCCGGATCGAGCGTGCGCGTCGGTGCGCGCCGCTTCGCCGGCGACGCGGAAGCGCTCGGCACGGCTTTCGCCACCGAACTCGCCACCCGCGCGGCCGACGTGGTCGTGTACGGCGGCGAGTCGACCGTGCGCCTGCCGCGCGATCCGGGCCGCGGCGGGCGCAATCAGCACCTCGCACTCGCGGCGGCGCGCGTCCTGCGCGGCGCGCCGGGGCTCGCATTGCTCGCGGCCGGCACCGACGGCACCGACGGGCCGACCGACGACGCGGGTGCGCTGGTCGACGGCGGCACCTGGCAGCGGATCCTCGATGCCGGGCTCGACCCCGGCGCCGCGCTCGCGCGCGCGGATGCGGGCACCGCGCTCGAGGCGGCGGGCGATCTCGTGCACACGGGCCCGACCGGCACCAATGTCGGCGATCTCGTCATCGGTCTCTCGCACATGGTCTAATCCGGGCGATGCGGCTGCTGTTGGTCGATCACGATCCGCGCTACCGGGCGCTCATCCGTCACCACGTGACGTGCCGCTGGCCCGACGCCGACGTCGTCACCTACAACCCGGTGCGGCGCGGACCGGTGGCCCCGGAGTTCCTCGCGCAGGGCTTCGATGCGGTGCTGCTCGATTGCGACTCGCCACGAGGGGCGGGCTTCGGCTGGCTCGAAGACCTCGGTTCACGCCCCGGATTCGCGCCGGTGATCTTCTTCGCGCCCGACGACGAACTCGCGACGCGTGAGCGCGCCATCGAGGCGGGCGCATTCGACACTTTCGATCGCGCGTCGATCGACAACAGCCGGTTCCTCGATGCACTCGAGCGCGCGTCGAACGCGCACCTGGAGGCGCTGTCGGCCTGGCGCGGCAGCGACGAGGGATACGACGCCCGGCAATTCGGCGCCGCGCGCCTCACCGGCTACCGGCGCATCCGCGAGCTCGCGCGCGGCTCGGTGTCGGACCTGTATCTCGCCGAGAGCGAAGCGGTGGGCGAGCTCGTCGTGCTGAAAGTCACGCATGCGCTGCGCAAGGCGAACGGCGTCGACCAGTCCTTCGACCGATTTCTGCAGGAATACGAAATCGTGCGCCGGCTGCGCCACCCGAATGTCGTGCGCATCCACGACCTCGGCGTGATGGACGATTTCGCGTTCATCGTGATGGAATATTTCGCGGGCGGCGACCTGCGGCGGCGCATGCGCTCGCCCGTCACCCTGCGCGAGGCGCTCGAGTTTGCGCTCGAGATCGCCCGTGCGCTCACCGCCGTGCACGATGCAGGCGTGCGTCATCGCGACCTGAAGCCCGGCAACGTGATGGTGCGCGACGACGGCAGCATTGCGCTGATCGATTTCGGGCTCGCGAAGCACGAGGCGCTCGCGTTTGAGATCACCGATACCGGCATGATCTTCGGCACGCCGCACTACATGAGCCCGGAGCAGGGGCACGGCCAGCCGACCGACGAACGCAGCGATCTCTACAGCCTCGGCGTGATGCTCTACGAAATGCTCGCCCGTTCGAAGCCCTACGACGCCGACAACCCGATGGCGATCATCTACCTGCACGCGAAGGCACCCGTGCCGCGGCTGCCGGCGGAGTTCGCGCGTGCACAGCCCATCGTCGACCGGTTGATGGCGAAGGAGCCCGCTGCGCGCCTCGCGAATGCGCAGGAGGCAGCCGCCATTCTCGAGATGGCCATCGAGGAACTGGAATCCCCATGAGCGCAGCGTTGCTGGCTGCGCCCACGCCCGCGGCCTGGGTGGATGCGGCGGCCGCCCATTGGCAGATGATCCTCACGGACCACGCCAACTGCGAGAAGAAGGCGGCGTCGACCGCGCTCGCACTCATTTTTTCCTACCCGGAGGACACGGCCCTCGCAATCGCGCTCGCGCGCCTCGCGCGCGAGGAGCTGCGGCACTTCGAGCAGGTTGCGCGCCTGATGCAGCAGCTCGGCGTACCGTTCGAGCGCCAGCAGCCGGGGCGCTATGCGACGGCGCTGCGGCGCCACGCGGCGAGCGCCGAGCCGGGCCGCAAGGTCGACCTGCTGCTGATCGGTGCGCTGATCGAGGCCCGCTCCTGCGAGCGTTTCCGGCTGCTGGCGCCGCGCCTGCCCGGGCCGCTCGCCGCCTTCTACACCGATCTCGAGCGCGCCGAGGCACGGCATCACGAGCTCTATCTCGATCATGCACGCGCGAGCGCGGCCGGGATCGACTGGCAGCGTCGACTGCGCGATCTCGCGATGGTCGAGGCGGAGCTCGCGACCTCGCCCGATCCGGTCTTGCGGTTTCATTCGGGATGCCCGAACGTAGCGTGACATTCGCGCGCATCCGTACGGGAAGGTTCCCATGGTCCAGACAGCGATCGGCCTCTACGGCCTGCAGAAGTGGTATGACGGCGACTTCGCGCCCGTCGTGGACGTCGCCCGCGTCGCGGAGAAGGCGGGCATCGACCAGGTGAGTCTCACCGACCACGTGGTGATGGGGGAGAACATCGACAAGTACCCCTACGGCAAGTTCCCGTCGCCGCTCGACTTCCCGTGGTTCGAGCCGATCACGGTCCTCGCGGCGATCGCCGGCGCCACCCGCGACATCCGGCTGTCGACGGGCGTGCTGATTGCGCCGCTGCGTCCGGCTGCGCTGCTCGCGAAGCAGCTCGCGACGCTCGATGTGATGTCGCGCGGGCGCGTGAGCATCGGCGTCGGGGTCGGCTGGCAAAAAGAGGAATACGACGCCTGTGGCGTGCCGTGGGAGGGCCGCCATGCGCGCCTCGAGGAACAGGTGCGCGCGTGCAAGCTCCTCTGGCGCGAGGCGCCCGCGACCTATGAAGGTGCGACCGTGCGTCTTGCGCGCATCCACGCGTGGCCGCGGCCGGTGCAGGCGGGCGGGGTGCCGGTCTGGTTCGGGCTCGCTCCGAGCGCGCGCAACATCGAGCGCATTGCGGAGCTCGGCGATGGCTGGATTCCGATGGAGCAGCGTCCCGAGCCGCTCGCGGACCACATCGGCAAGCTGCGCCAGGCCTTCAGCGCGCGCGGGCGCGACCCGGCGGGCCTCGCCGTGCGTGTCGTGCTCCGTGCGGTCTTTCGCGGCGACGGCACGCCGGATCTCGACGCGACGCTGGCCGCCGTGCCGGCGCTCGTGCGCGCCGGTGTGACCATGGTCGAACTGCTGCCGCTCGTGTTCTGCCGTGGCCCCGAAGACCTCGAGCCGTTCTGCAGGCGTGTGGCGGCGTTGAAGCGGGGGGCGTGAACCGCGTGCGTGCGGCGAGCGACGGGCGTTACCCGCGCGGCAGGGCGCGCAGGCGGTAGCCCGACTCGTCCCATTCGATCACGCTGCCCTGATCGTACCAGGCGCCGAGCACGAGGCGCGTGCGCGAACGGCCGTCGACCGCGAACTCGTGCACGCCCGGGCGGTGTGTGTGGCCGTGGATCACGACGTCGACCGCGCAGGTCCGCACCGCCACCTCGATCGCGCGCGGATTCACGTCCATGATCTCGGGGATCGTGCGGCGCGTGTGCGCGCGGCTGCCGGCGCGGGCCTCGTCGGCGAGGAGCTTGCGCGTCGCGAGCGGCAGCGCGAGCAGGCGCTGCTGCCAGGCGGGGTCGCGCACGATCGTGCGCAGCTCCTGGTACTTCACGTCGTCGGTGCAGAAGAGATCACCGTGCGCGAGCAGCGTGCGCACGCCCTCGATGTCGGTGACCACGGGGTCCGGGATCAGGTGGCAACCCGTCCGTGCCGCGAATTCCCGGCCGAGCAGGAAGTCGCGGTTGCCGTGCATCACGAAGCAGGGTGTACCGCCGTCGGTGTAGTCGGCGAGGGCCACGCAGATGCGCCGGCGCTCCGCGTCGTCGTCATCGTCGCCGACCCAGGATTCGAACAGGTCACCGAGGATGTAGAGCACGCGCGCCGCGCGCGCCTCGCCGCGCAGGAACGCGATGAACTGGTCGCCCGCCTCGGGCGCAGACCCGTCGAGGTGCAGGTCCGAGACGAAGAGGCGTGTCACTGGCCCGTCGGCGGCGGCTCGGTGGGGGCCGCCGGCGCCGGCGCGGGTTTCGCCGCCGGGGCAGGGGTCGGCACGGCGGGCAACGTTTCCTCCCGCGGCGTGCCGCCGATCAGCTCGATGCTGCGAATCACCACGGGCGTGAGCGGCGCATCGGACTTGAGCGTCGCGACGGCGCCCGTCGGCTGCACCGAAATGCGGTCGACGACATCCATGCCCTCGATCACCTGGCCGAAGACGGCGTAACCCCACCGGGTCGGCAACGGGTCGAGGTCCGCGTTGTTGCCGACGTTCACGTAGAACTGCGCATCGCCCGAATGAGGCGATGCGGCGCGCGCAAGCCCGACGGCGCCGCGCAGGTTCTGCAGGCCGTTGCCCGATTCGTTCGGGATCGGGTCGTGTGCGGGCTTCAAGGTGTACTCCGGTGTCACGCCGCCGCCCTGAATCACGAAGTTCGCGATTACGCGATGAAAGAGCGTGTTCGTGTAGTGGCCTTCCTTGACGTAGCGCAGGAAGTTCGCGACGGTGAGCGGCGCGCGCTCCGGGTTCAGCTCGATCACGAAGCTGCCGAGCGAAGTCGTGACGCGTACGCGCGGGGCATCGGCCGCATGGGCGGCGGTGGCGAGCAGGATTGCGCCGGCGAGGGCGGCGAAACGGTGGACGATATGCTGGGTCATCCGCGCATTCTAGCAATCCCTTAAGATGTCGTTCATGTCCGAGCCGACCCGCGTCACCCGCTTCGCACCGAGCCCCACGGGCGCGCTGCATCTCGGCAACGCGCGCACCGCGCTGCTGAATTTCCTGTATGCACGCCAGGCCGGCGGGCGATTCCTGCTGCGCATCGAGGACACGGACGCCGGGCGTTCGACCGACGCGTATCTCGCGGCGCTCGTCGACGACCTGCGTTGGCTCGGGCTCGACTGGGACGAAGGGCCCGATGTGGGCGGCCCCGCCGCGCCCTACCGCCAGTCCGAACGCACCGGGCTCTACGCGGATTTCCAGGAGCGGCTCCAGGTCACCGGTGCGGCGTATCCATGCTATTGCACGCCTGCCGAGCTCGAACTGTCGCGCAAGGCCCTGCTCGCGGCCGGCAAGCCGCCGCGTTACGCGGGCACGTGCCGCGAGCTGACCGCCGCGCAGCGGCGCGATCGCGAGGCGCGCGGCCTCGCATCGACCCTGCGCTTTCGCGTCCGCCCGGGCGACACGGTCGCCTTCGACGACTTCGTCTACGGGCCGCAGCGCTTCGCGACCGACGACATCGGTGATTTCATCGTGCGCCGTGCGGATGGCTCGGCGGCGTTCTTCTTCTGCAACGCGCTCGACGACGCACTGATGGGTGTCACGCACGTATTGCGTGGCGAGGATCACCTGACGAACACGCCGCGGCAGATCCTGGTCCTCGGCGCGCTCGGGCTGCCGGTTCCGGCATACGGCCATGTCTCGCTGATCGTCGGCGACGACGGTGCACCGCTGTCGAAGCGTCATGGCGCGACGAGCCTCGCCGAACTGCGGGCACAGGGCTACCTCGCCGCGGCCGTGCGCAATCATCTGTTCCGCCTGGGTCATTCCACGTCGCTGCAGGGCGTGCTCGCGCCAGACGCCATGGCAGCCGCCTTCGATCGTCGGCATCTCGGACGCTCGCCGAGTCGCTTCGACATCGCGCAGCTCGGCGTGTGGCAGCGGGAAGCGGTGCATGCACTCACGGACGACGAGTTCGCGCAGTGGGCGGGCGCGGCGCTGCCCCCGGCCCTCGAGCCGGCCGCGCGCGCAGCGTTCATCGGTGCGGTGCGGCCGAATGTCCTCTTTCCGCTCGATGTGCGCGCGTGGGCCGAGGTCGTGTTCGGCGCGGCGCCGCACTTGTCCGCGGACGCCGAAGCCGTGGTGCGCGACGCGGGCGGCGGGTTTTTCGATGCCGCGGCCGCCGCCGCCGCCGCGAGCGACAACGATCTCGCGATGATCGCCGCCGCGATCCGCGACGCGACGGGCCGCAAGGGCCCGGCGCTCTACAAGCCGCTGCGCCTCGCGCTGACCGGCCTCGACCACGGCCCCGAGCTCGCGCCCCTGCTGCGCGCGATGCCGCGGGCCACGACACACGACCGACTCAAGCGCTACGCACGGTGACCATGCTCCGCATCCACAATTCGCTGACGGGCCGCAAGGAAGAACTGCAACCGATCGTGCCGGGCCGGATCGGCATGTATGTCTGCGGCATCACCGTGTACGACTATTGCCACGTCGGTCATGCGCGCTCGCAGGTCGCCTTCGACATCGTGCGCCGCTGGCTGCGCGAGAGCGGGCTGGCGGTCACCTACGTGCGCAACATCACCGACATCGACGACAAGATCATCCGCCGCGCCGCCGAGAACGGCGAACCGGTCGAATCGCTGACCGCGCGCTACATCGCGGCGATGGACGAGGATTTCGCGGCGCTCGGCATCGAGCGCCCCGATTTCGAGCCGCGCGCGACGGACCATGTGCCCACGATCATCGCGATGATCGAGGCGCTGATCGACAAGGGCTATGCGTACCAGGCGGCGGATGGCGACGTGCTCTACGCGGTGGAGAAGTTCGTGGAGTACGGGCGCCTGTCCGGCAAGCGGCTCGAGGATCTCGAAGCCGGCGCGCGCGTCGAAGTCGACGCGGCGAAGCGCAATCCGCTGGACTTCGTGCTGTGGAAGGCCTCGAAGCCCGGTGAACCGGCGTGGGATTCACCGTGGGGCGCGGGGCGCCCGGGCTGGCACATCGAATGCTCGGCCATGTCGACGGCGCTCCTCGGGACGCACTTCGACATCCACGGCGGCGGCATGGACCTCAAGTTCCCGCACCACGAGAACGAGATCGCGCAGTCCTGCGCGGCGACCGGCGACCGCTTCGTCGAAGTCTGGCTGCACAACGGCTTCGTCAACGTCGACGACGAGAAGATGTCGAAGTCGCTCGGCAATTTCTTCACGGTGCGCGAGGTGCTGCCCACGCTGCGTCATCCGGAGGTCCTGCGCTTTTTCCTGCTGATGAGCCACTACCGCGGCCCGATCAACTACTCGCCCGCGCAGCTCGTGCAGGCGGACGCGGCGCTCACGCGGCTCTACACGGCCTTGCGCGGCCTCGAGCCGGCGCCGCTCGAACGCTCGCACACGGCCGCGCAGGAAGAATTCGCGGCGGCGATGAACGACGATTTCAACACGCCGCAGGCGCTCGCCGTGCTGCAGGGGCTCGCACGCGACATCAATGCCGCGCGCGCCGCGGGCGACACCGTGACCGCCACCTGGCGCGCGCACGAACTGCTGGCGCTCGGGCGGGTGCTCGGCGTGCTCGCCGTCGACCCGGAGCAATGGTTCCGCCTCGGGGTGCCGGGTGCGGGCGCGGACACGGCGCCCGACGATGCCGCGATCGAAGCGCAGATCGCGTTGCGACTCGCGGCGCGCCAGGCGAAGAACTGGGCCGAGTCCGACCGGATCCGGGACGAGCTCGCTGGCAGGGGGATCGTGCTGGAAGACAAGCCGGGCGGCGTCACCGTCTGGCGGCGGCGCTGAGCGCGGCGAGAAAGCCCGTGTGCCAGGCGCGCAGGTCGCGGGACCGCAGCGCCGCGAGCATCGCCGTGTGGCGCGCCTGCCGCTCATCGAGCGGCATCGCGAGCGCGGCTTCGATCGCCTGCGACACGCTGCGCAGGTCATAGGGGTTGACGATCACGGCCCCGTCGAGCTCGCGGGCGGCGCCCGCGAGCGAGGAGAGGATCAGCGCGCCCGGGTCCGCCGGGTCCTGCGCGGCCACGAACTCCTTGGCGACGAGATTCATGCCGTCGCGCAGCGGTGTCACGAGCCCGACCTGCGCGGCCCGCAGGAAGCCCATCAGCGTGCCGTGCGGGAAATTGCGGTTGAGGTAGCGCAGGGGCGTCCAGTCGGTGTCGGCGAAGCGCCCGTTCGTGCGTCCAGTCGCCTGCTCGAGCGCCGCGCGGATTTCGGCATACGCCTGGATGTCGTCCCGGCTCAGGGGCGCGATCTGCAGGTAGATCAGGCGGCCGCGACGCCCCGCGTGGCGCTCGAGGAAGCGCTGGTACGCGCTGAAACGCTCGACGAGGCCCTTGCTGTAATCGAGCCGGTCGACGCCGATCATCAGCGGCCGGCCGATGAGTCCGGTGATCATGCGCCGCACCGGCTCGGTGCGCATCGCCGCGGCGGCCTCGGCGATCACGGCATCGACATCGATGCCGATCGGGAAGGCGCCGGTCGTGATGCGCGCGGCGCTCGAGCGCAGCGACTGCTCATCGGCTTCGGTCTGCAGGCCGACGAGGTCATAGTGTTCGAGGTCGCGCACGAGTTCGGCGTACGGCGGCAGCAGGCGCAGCACCTCGAGGTGCGGGAACGGGATGTGCAGGAAAAAGCCGATCGGCTGCGTGACGCCGAGCGAGCGCAGCTCGCGCGCGAGCGGAATCAGGTGATAGTCGTGCACCCAGATGCGATCGTCCGGCCGCAGCAGCGGCAGCAGTTGCTCGGCAAAGCGGCGATTGACCGCCCGATAGCCGAGGTGCCACTCGTGGTCGTAGCGGAAGCGGTCGGTCAGGTAGTGAAAGAGCGGCCACAGTGTCGTGTTGCAGAAGCCGCGGTAGTAGCGATCGTAATCGGCCTGGGTCAGCGAGATCGTCGCGTAGGTGATCTCGCCGCGCGTGACGATCTCGGGTGTCGGGGGTGGATTCGCCTCGAGCTCGCCGCTCCAGCCGAACCACAGGCCACCGGTGTCGCGCATCGCCGCGAGCACGCCGACGGCGAGCCCGCCCGGAGCTGCCGCGCGGCGCGGCACCGTGATGCGGTTCGACACACAGACGAGGCGGCTCACAACGCGGACTCCCACGGCCGCGACAGGCGCATCGCCGCATTGATGATGCCGACGAGACTGTAGGTCTGCGGAAAATTGCCCCACAGCTCGCCCGTCGCCGGGTCGAGGTCCTCGGACAGGAGCCCCACATGATTGCAGCGTGCGAGCATCGTCTCGAACAGCTCGCGCGCCTCGCCCACGCGCCCGGCGCCGGCGAGGGCATTGATGTACCAGAACGTGCACACGTTGAACGCGACGGTCGGCACGCCGAAATCGTCGGCGCGGTCGTAACGGGCGATGAACCCGTCGCGCTTCAGGCGCCGCTCGATCAGCGCGAGCGTACCGAGGAAGCGCGGATCGTCGTACGGCACGAGGCCGATCTCGGGCAAGAGCAGCAGGCTCGCGTCGGCGCCGGTGCCGCCGGGCACGTCGACGAAGCTGCCGAGCGATGCATTCCAGCCGTGCTCGAGCACGTACTTGCGCGCCGCTTCGGCCCGTTCACGCCACAAGGATGCATCCGGTTCGCCGAAATGCGCGTGCAGGTGTGCGAGCCGGTCGAGCGCCGCCCAGCACATCGCGCTCGAGAAGGTGTGCACTTCGCTGCGTGTGCGAAATTCCCACAGCCCCGCGTCGGGCTCGGCGTGCAGTGCCCAGGCGTGCTCGCCGAGCACGGTCAGCTGCCGCAGCGCCTCGATGCCGGCGCGTTCGCGCAGCCGCTCGTCGTAGAACGCCTGCATCGCCGACAGCACGACCGCGCCGTAGGCGTCGTTCTGCCGCTGCCGCCAGGCCGCGTTGCCGACGCGCACCGGCCCCATTCCGCGGTAGCCGTCGAGCGCCGTCGCGATGCGCTCCTCGACCGTCGACTCCCCGCTGATGCCGTAGAGCGGCTGCAATGCGTAGTCCTTCGCATCCGCCGCGACGTTGACGATGAAGCGCAGGTACGACTCCATCGTGCGCGTGGCCCCGAGGCGGTTCAGCGCCTTCACCGTGAACAGGCTGTCGCGCACCCAGCAGTAGCGGTAGTCCCAGTTGCGTGCGCTGCCGGGTGCCTCGGGGATCGACGTGGTCAGCGCCGCGACGATCGCGCCGGTGTCCTCGTAGCTGCACAGCTTCAGCGTGATCGCCGCGCGCACGACTTCGCGCTGCCACTCGAACGGCACCGCGAGCGTGCGCACCCAGTCGCGCCAGTAATCCGTGGTCGCCGCGAGGAACCGCGCGCCGAGGCCGCCGACCGATTCCGCGATCGACTCGTCGGTGCCGAGGACCAGCGTGAGCGTGTCCTCGAGCGCGAACCAGCGCTCCTCGAGCACATAGTCGAGGCTCGCGTCGGTCGTGAGGCGCAGGTCGAGCGTCTCCCCGACATAGCGGATGTGGTGGCTGCCGCGGCGCACCGCGAATTGCCCTTCGCCGTAGCGCGCCCGCGGCCGCAGGCGCACGCGGACGCGCGGGCGGCCGGACGCGACCTCGACGGTGCGCACGATCATCGTCGGACGGAACATGCGATCGAACTGGCGAAAGCGCGGGCAGAAATCGACGATGCGCACCGCGGCGCCGTCGAGCGCCTCGAGGCGTGTCTCGACGATCGCGGTATTGCGCAAGTACTGCTGCGTGCTGCGCGCATAGCCGGCGAGCTCGACATCGAAATATCCCGTGTCCCCGCCGCCGAGCAGGCTGCAGAACACCGGGTCGCCGTCGAGCCGCGGCAGGCAGGTGAACACGTGGCGCGCGCGCAGGTCGATCAGCGACGCGATCGAGCAGTTGCCGATGACCGCGAGATCGAGGCTCTGGCGTGCATCGCCCGTCGCTGCGCTGCTCACGGTGCGGTCTCCATGCCGGATGCGAGCCGGGCGAGCCACGCACGCACTTCGGCGGGAGAGTCGACGCAAAAGCGCGCCGCGGTGGCCGTCGCGCCGCCGGCCGCATCGGTCCGGCCGACCCGGATCGACAGCCCCCCGGCCTGGTTGGCGTACGCGAACGCACTCTCGTCGGTGAGGTCGTCGCCGATGCACACGGGCGTGCGTCCCGCAAATGCCGCGGTTCCGTGCAGTGCGGCGATACCGGTCGCCTTCGACAGCGCGGCGGGCTTCAGCTCGAAGACACGCTTGCCGTGCAGCAGCACGAACTCGGGTCCGGCGAGCTCCGCGAGCGCAGCCATCGCCCGGCCAATGATGCGTTCGTCGATTCGCGACGCGCGATGATGCAGGGCGAGGGCCGGGCCCTTGTCCTCGACGAACGCGCCGGGCCATTCCGCGATGCGCGCGGTGAGTTCGGCGCGTATGCCGTCGAGCTGGCGCGCGAGGTAGTCCGCGGTGCGCGGCGGATCGCCTGCCGTGCGCACTTCCGCCCCGTGGATGCCGACGGCCGCGACACTCAGCGGGCGAAAGAGGCGATCGAGCGCCGCGAGCGTGCGGCCGCTCACGAGCGCCAGCGCGCCGCCGAGCCCGCGGGCGACCACAGCGAGCGCGGCGGTCAGTCCGGGGGGCACCTCCACCGCATCGGGCGTCGGCGCAATGTCGAGCAACGTGCCGTCCACATCCAGATAGAGCGCGCACGGGCGCAGGGCGTTCCAGTCGAGTGTGCGGTCGAGGGTGATCGCCTCCACCGCGCGTCACGCTCCCTGTCGGCGCAGCGACGCTTCCAGCGTGTTACGCATCAGCATGGCGACGGTCATCGGCCCGACGCCGCCCGGCACCGGCGTGATCCATGCGGCCCGCTCGCAGGCCGCGGCGAACTCCACGTCGCCGACGAGGTGTCCGTTCTCGAGCCGATTCATGCCGACATCGACGACGATGGCCCCTTCCCGGACCCACTCGCCGCGGATCAGGCCGGGCTTGCCGACGGCGACCACGAGCAACTCGGCGCGGCGCACCTGGCCCTCGAGATCGCGCGTGAAGCGGTGGCACACCGTGGTCGTCGCACCCATCAGCAGCAGCTCGAGTGACATCGGACGGCCGACGATGTTCGAGGCGCCGACGACCACCGCATCGAGCCCGCGCACCGACAGGCCCTCGGCGTCGAGCATGCGGATCACGCCGTACGGCGTGCACGGCCGGATGAGCGGGTTTCTCTGCGCGAGGCGCCCGAGGTTGTATGGATGGAAACCGTCGACATCCTTGGCAGGGTCGATGCGGTCGATGATCGCGCTCTGGCGCACCTGGTCCGGCAGCGGCAGCTGCACGAGGATGCCGTCGATGCGCGGATCTGCGTTCAGCTCGTCGATCAGCGTCAGGAGCTCGCGCTGCGAAGTCGATTGCGGCAGGTCGTGCGCGACCGACAGCACGCCGGCTTCCTCGCAGGCCTTGCGCTTGTTGCGGACATAGATCGCGGAGGCGGAGTTGTCGCCGACCATCACGACCGCGAGCCCGGGGCGGCGCAGGCCGCGCGCGAGGGCCGCATCGATTTCCGCTCGCACCTCGGCCTTGACCTCGGTGGCGATGCGCTTGCCGTCGATGATGCGTGCGGCCATCGGCCCTCCGCGGCAGAAGAGGGCGCGCATTTTACGGGATTGTGCGTAAAATGTCGGATCGCTCACGCGATGGCCGGCAGCGGGGCATGGCGCAGTCTGGTAGCGCATCTGCTTTGGGAGCAGAGGGTCGCAGGTTCGAATCCTGCTGCCCCGACCACTCGGGCCCGGCGCGCTGCGCCCGTAGCTCAGCTGGATAGAGCACCGGCCTTCTAAGCCGGGGGTCGCAGGTTCGAGTCCTGCCGGGCGCGCACCTCGCGCATTTCGGGCCCGTTTCTGTAAAATCCGGCGATGAAAATCATCACGCTCGCGCTCGCCGCGCTCGTCGGTTTCTCCACACTCCACGCCGCCTCGCCGCCCGACAAGTCAGGCGCCGACGCCGACGCCGCGGACGTGCTCAGCCAGTCGCCCCGCTTCCTGAGCGACGAGCAGTCGCTCACGCAGGGCAGCGTCACGGTCGGTGGCCAGAAGATCGACTACCAGGCCGAGGCCGGTCTGCTCGTCGTGCACCTCACCGACCCGATGGACGAAGACCCGCCGCTGCCGAAGAGCGAGCGGGAAGGTCCCCTGCCGCCGCAGCCGCCGGAAGCGGCGATGTCGTATGTTGCGTACTTCAAGGGCAAGGCACCCGATCCGCGTCGCCCGGTCACGTTCATCTTCAACGGTGGGCCGGGCTCATCCACGGTCTGGCTGCACATGGGCGCCTTCGGCCCGAAGCGCGTGCTGACGCTCACCGACAGCCACACGCCCGCGGCGCCGTACCGCGTCGTCAACAACGACTACAGCCTGCTCGATGCCAGCGATCTCGTGTTCATCGACGCGCCGGGCACGGGCTTCGGGCACCTGCGCGGCCACGAGAAGGAGCAGGCGTTCTTCGGCGTCGATCCCGACGCCAACGCCTTCGCGAACTTCATCGTCGAATTCCTCTCCCGGCACGGCCGCTGGAATTCGCCGAAGTACCTCTTCGGCGAAAGCTACGGCACGACGCGATCGGCGGTGCTCGTGCGGGTCTTGCAGGAGAAGTTCTCGCTCGACCTGAACGGCGTGATCCTGCTGTCCCAGATCCTCTCGTTCGACAACAGCGTCGATGAGCCGCAGCTGAACCCCGGTGTCGACCAGGCCTACGCGCTCGCGCTGCCGACATATGCCGCGACGGCGTGGTACCACAAGCGCCTGCCGGACCCGCCGGCGGAACTCGCGCCGTTCCTCGCGGAGGTGGAAGCCTTTGCGCTCGGCGACTACCTGACCGCGCTCGCGGCGGGCGCCCGGCTCGATCCGGCGCGGCGCACCGAGATCGCGCAGCGGCTGCACCGCTACACGGGCCTGCCGGTCGATTACCTCGAGCGCGCGAACCTGCGCGTGAACGGCGGCGAATTCGACAAGACACTGCTCGGCAGCGATGTCACGGCCGGGCGGCTCGACAGCCGCTTCTCGGGTCCGACCCTCGATCCGCTGAGCCAGGAGGCGCAGTACGACCCGCAGGCCGCGGCGATCTCGTCGGCCTACGTGTCGGCGTACAATGATTATGTCCGCGGCACGCTGAAGTTCGGCGCGGGCAAGCGTTTCAAGGCGTCGGCGAGCCTGTGGAAGGTCTGGGACTTCCAGCACCAGCCGCCGGGTTACCCCGCGAAAGTGCAGGGCGCGACCAACGTGATGCCGGACCTCGCAGTGGCCATGCAGCGCAACCCGAACCTCAAGGTGCAGATGCACGGTGGCTACTACGACCTCGCGACGCCGTTTTTCGCCGCCGAATACGAACTGGCGCAACTGCCGATGCAGCCGTCGCTGCAGAAGAACATCGAGGTCCATCTGTACCAGTCGGGGCATATGGTGTATGCCCGCGACGAGGACCTCGCGGCGCTGCATGCCAATACGGCGGACTTCATTCGCAGGACGAGTGCCGGTATACTCGCCGCCCCTTGACGGTGGACGTAGCTCAGCTGGTAGAGCCCCGGGTTGTGATCCCGGCCGTCGTGGGTTCGAGTCCCATCGTCCACCCCAGTTACTCCGGGGGCCGTTAGCTCAGCTGGTAGAGCAGGAGACTCTTAATCTCTTGGTCGTAGGTTCGATCCCTACACGGCCCACCAACCCGACCCCTCAGGCCTGCGCCGTGAGGTGGTACTCGTCGAGCTTCGGCGCGCGGGTCCAGTTCCAGTAGTCGACCAGTCGCCAGGGCGAGGTGGCCACCACGCGTCCCGCACGATTGCGATACCAGCTGCCGGCTTTCGGGTGCGACCAGACGAGCGTCTCGAGCTCGGCGATCAGCCGGCGGTTGAAGTCGTCGTAGACCTCGCGACGCACATCGAGCGCCCGCAGGCGGTTCTCGATCAACGTCTCGATGCAGGCGGTCGTGTAGCGCACCTGGCACTCGGAGTGGAAGATGATGCTGCCGCCGTGCGCGAGGTTGGTCGTAGGCCCATAGAGGCAGAAGAGGTTCGGGAAATCCGGCACCGTGATGCCGAGATAGGCGCGCGGCTCGTCGCCCCAGACGTCGGCGAGTTTCTTGCCGCCGCGCCCGATGATCTCCATCGGCGCGAGAAACTCCGTGGCGTGAAAGCCGGTCGCGTAGATGATCACGTCGACCGGGTAGTGC
>WBZO01002102.1_pt1 | contig 27396 bp, 28 predicted proteins | sample 5204261 | NCBI WGS metagenome assembly WBZO01 (sample SAMN12412400, study PRJNA552823) | activated sludge metagenome | isolation source: activated sludge from anammox sidestream of wastewater treatment plant... | place: USA: North Carolina | collected 2017-09
GCCTGCACGGGTGATCAGACCTCAGGCGTGCTTGAAGGAGTCATTCCGCACAGTTTTGACGAGGATTTTTCTCACCACTGCACGAACATCGGTATGACGGCTCTCCTGTGATAAAGGGCGAGTCCCTGGCTCTGGGCTTTCGGTGCACCTTCGACCTCCGCGATCCCACTGGATGGAAAGATTGAGCGGAGTCGAACACCCGCATCTCCAACGACGGAAGCTTCGGCGTGGATCCTCGATGGGGTGTGTTCGGTCTGGCTTGGCGAGCCGAGGCAGTCTGAAGCTCCGCGAGCGTCTACGGTTCATCCTCGCTGCCGGCAGCGCTACCTGAATCGTCCTCCACGAAAGCGGGGCACAGGAGGGCTGGATCACCTGCAGGCCTGATTCCGCTGCAACTCCTGACGAACTACTTCCATGCTCTGGGATGACTGGCGCTGGCCGACGCCACGTTCCAAACCTTCGATACAAACGCTTTAGACTCCGGTTCGCAGACGAGACGAGCTGCCCGCTAGTCCTCCGCGGCGGGCCGAGTGGGTGCATTGTCGAGCAGACCATGCGCCTCCGCGATGTCGAGGTCGATCGTCTTGTACCCGACCTCATCGAACAGGATGAGGGAGCGATTGCCCTCGCGTCTGACCACCTCCCCTACGCCGAACTTGCGGTGACGGAGGAGCTCTCCGGTGCCCGCGATCGCGCGTTCCACGGACGCCGTGCGGTCTCCGTCCTGGCAGTTGTCGCAGTGGCCGCACGGGCCATCGAAGGCCTCGCCGAAGTACTGCAGGAGAAGGGCACGGCGGCACGAAGTGAGCTCAGCGTACTGCCGCATCATCTCCACGCGTGACTGCTGCACCTGGTGGTGCTGCTCCTCGTCCTCTCGCGCCTGCCGGACCGCGTCCGTCGGCGGCGCGCTTCCGAGCATCACCTGTTCGCCGTCGACCTCAATGCCGCCGACGTCATGCAGCCGGTTGAGCGCCGAGGTAAAGCGGCGCTCGGAGAGCTCGGCTGCCTCGAGCAGATCGTCCCGCTTCATCACAGCCTGTCGTCCGAGGCAAGCAAGGATGGCGGTCATGTCCTCGGCGGATGCGCCCTCACCGGAGGCGAAGAACCGGCGGATGGACAGGTCCTCCGGTCGGTAGAACAGCAGCGCCTCAGCCGGCTCGCCATCACGACCCGACCGCCCGATCTCCTGGTAGTACGCGTCCAACGACTCCGCGGGGTCTGCGTGGTAGACGAAGCGGACGTCGGGCTTGTCGATGCCCGTTCCGAAAGCGGTGGTGGCGACGACGACGAGGGAGGACTGCGCGAAGGCCTCATGCGTCGCTTCTCGCTCCTTCGCGGTCCGTCCCGCGTGATAGGCGCGAGCATCGACACCTTCGGCGCGGAGCGCCTCGGCCAGATCCTCCACACGGCGTCGAGTCGCCGCGTAGACGATGCCCGCCTGCCCGATCCGCTCTCGCACCTCCGCGAGCAGGGCGAGGTCCTTGTCCCGCTCCTCCTCGAAACGGCGCACGTCGAGCCAGATGTTGGGCCGGTCGAACCCGCGGATGTGGACCGCGGGCTCGCGCATCTCGAGGCGTTCGACGATCTCCTCGCGCACTGGCGGAGCCGCCGTCGCGGTGAGCGCCACGACCGTCGGGTGCCCGAGACGCTCGATGACGCTGCCCAGCCGTTGGTACTCCGGCCGGAAACGTGCCCCCAGGCGCTGATGCAGTGAGCCTCGTCCACCACGACCAGCGAGGGACGCGCGCGATCGAGGCGCGCCATCGTCTCCGCTCTCGCCAGTTGTTCCGGGCTGAGGAAGACGAACTCCAGCTCGTCAGAGGCGAGGCGGTCGAGGGCATCTTCGCGCCGGCCCTCGCTCACGGACGAGTTCACTACCTCGGCCCCGCCCACATCGCCCTCCTCGATGGCGCGCACCTGGTCGCGCTGGAGCGAGATGAGTGGTGACACGACCAGCGTCGGTCCGTCAATCATCGCGCCGGCGATCTCATAGATCGCAGTCTTCCCGTACCCGCTCGGGAAGACCACGAGGGTGTCCCGTCCGTCGAGGATGGACGCGACCGCCTCGCGCTGGCCGGGCCGGAGTTCGTCGATACGAAGACGCTCTCGGGCGACACGCTCGATGCTGGAGGGATGTGGACGACGAGGGCGAGACATGAAAGGCAGCATGCCCGCTCCCGAGTTGCGTCTCACCCACGCCGAGTGTCGTTCGCTTGCGATCCCCTCGCACTCGTCCCGCGAGACGGGCACATGGATCTCTCAGGGCTCCCTAGCGGTCGACCTCGCAGAGCACGATGTCGAGCGAGCCAAGGATCGCGATGGCGTCCGCCACGTACTGTCCGATGCACATCGCGCGGACTCCCTGAAGGTTGGCGAAACAGGAGCTCCGGATTCTCAGGCGGTGCGGGCGGTCGCCACTCTGGCTGAAGAGGTAGATGCCGAACTCTCCGCGAGGTGCCTCGGTGGGGAAGTAGACCTCGCCGGGTGGGGTGCGGAGCGTACGGGGCATCTTCGGGGGCACGATGTCGCCGTAGTCAGGCATCCTGTGTGACGTGGCGACTACCGGGAGTGCCACCGGGCGCCGCGCCGCGGCGAGGACGAAGGGTTCAGGACACGATGGCGCCACGAGAGCCCGACGAAGCACCCCTCGCGCCTCCAGAGCATGAGGGAGCGCGATCTGGACGGCGGATACGGCGCGTGTGGATGACCACCCTCGTGCAAGGCCGGATCCTGTTAATCGTCCAGGCGGGCTACTTCGCCATCACCGGTCTGTGGCCGCTACTTCACTATCGTTCGAGGCAAGCGCCAGGCATGGATGCCGAGGGCGTCGAGCGGGAGGATCTCGCCGCTGTCCAGCCCGCGTGTCCAGAGCCAGTCGCTCCACAGCGGGTGCAGCGGGAGGTCGATGCGGCGGCTGAGGAACCGGTAGTGCAGCGCCGGTGCCCCCTCCTCGGTCCGGGCGAGCAGCAGGAAGTCTTGCCCTCGCTCGCGTAGAGCGCGGCGGACGGCACGATCGTGAGGTCGAGGACGCCGGTGAGGTGGAGCCGTAGTACGCCGATGCCCCGCCGGAGTGGCGGAGCGGTCACCGCGGCGCTTCCGCCTTACGCACGTGTCCGGCAGCGGGTGCAGTAGCGCGGATCACTCCGCGGCACGTTCGGCATCCATCCGAAGGCGACGGTGCGAGATGAGCGGAGGGGCCATGCGCGAGACCGGTCGCACTGGGGTCGTCTGTGCCCGAGGGCGCGCTGACATCATCCTTTCCCCAATACGGACGGGCCGCCGATGGATGTGGAGACAGGTACTCCGAACTGCGCTTCGCGCGTCGGCGACTCGATCAGGCGTCGTTGTCTTGGTTCGTGAGTTGCGGGGGAGGGCACTCGATCGCGAGGAGGTTCCAGACCAAGCGGACGTACAGGTCCTCAATCTCGGTTTCGCTCAAGGTGCCTCCTGGGCGGTACCAGTCTGAGATGCCGTTCATCATCTGTAGAGCCGCACGAGCGAGGAGCGAGGGGCGGTCCGTGAGGTGGGTCAGCCCGGCGTCTATGCAACGGACGACGAGGTCCACGAACATGTGCTCGAACTCGTCGCGATATCGGACGATCTCGTCGCGGTAGGCCGGTTCCACGAAGCGCATCTCGGTGCGGTGAATCGTGCGCGAATCGCGCAACTGGAACCTGCGCTGCACGTTGGAACGGATCGCCGCGTCCAGGGCCAGCGCGGGGTCATTGTGCGGCTCGATCGCGGCCTTCAGCAGTGCTACCGCCTCCTGAATGTCTGCTCGCATAACGCCCACTAAGAGCTCCTGCTTGCTCCCATAGTGATAGTAAAGGGCGGGAACGGAGACCCCCAAAGCGTTCGCAATCATCCGCGTGGTGGTTCCGTGATAGCCGTGCTGACCGAGCAGGTCATAGGCGACCTCGCGGATCCGCTCGCGAAGGTCCGCCTCGCCTGCTGCCTGTAAGGGCGTTCCATCCCGCTCTCGTTGATCTGCTGACACAGGGCGCTCTCTCCGTTTGCCGCACGACCCGCATCCAGTTACGCAGATCATACTCGAATTCTAGCTAACGATCGCTAAGGGCTTGACAAGGAGCGACATCACTTGTTATCAACCCCCCGATATATCTAGCGATCGCTAGTTAAGCAGGTCTGCAGGCACGCCCGCCGAGCCGGCCTCGATTCACGAACGGGGATCTGATGAGTGCAGTAGCCGTCGTCACAGGTGCCGGTCGCGGGTTCGGCCGTGCTATCGCACAGGCTCTCGCCGCCTCGGGGACAAGGGTGGTCGCGGTCGACTTCCCGGAGCGCGAGGCCGAGAACCGCGCAACCGCGGAGGCGATCACCTTTGCGGGGGGCGCCGGCCTGGCCGTCTCCGCGGACATCTCGACGATGGACGGCGGCACGGAAGCGCTGAGCGCTGCAATGGACGCGCACGGCCAGCTGGACATCCTGATCTGCGCGCAGCAGGAGCCACGCCCCGGCTCGATCCTCGACATCAGCGTGGAGGACTTCGATACCGAGATGGCGCGGACGCTGAAGGCGACCTTCACCTGCGTCCGGCTCGCGAGCGTGATCATGCGCCAGCAACGCTCGGGGCGGATGATCCTCGCGACCTCCGGCCTCGGTCTGAGCCGCCTCGCCTCAAGCGAGGGGCTGGTCAGTAGTGCCACCGCGACCGCCGGCGTCGCCGGCATCGTCCGTGTCGTCTCGAAGGACCTCGCGCGCTACGGCGTCGCGGTGAACGGCCTTGACCTCGACGCCGTGACGGACGCCCACGACCGCGGCTCCCCGTGGACCACCAGCGGCGAGGTTGTCGGCACCTTCGAGGACGCCCTGGCCCTGCCGCTCTACCTCGCGCTCGACGCGGCCGGCACACAGATCACCGGCGAGACCTTCCTCGTGAGCCGCGAGCGCATCGGGGTCTACCACCGCTACCGGCAGGACATCGTCGCGAGCCGCCCGGGCGGCTGGGACATGGACCAGGTGCAGGAGTACTTCGGCACGCTCGACGCGATCGAGCGGCTGTCGGCGATGGCGCCGTCACCGAGCGAGGCGAGCGCGGCCCTGAGCTAGCCCCTCAACCGCGACGGCGAACGCGACGAAAGAAGAGCGAAAGTGAGTCATCCGTGACGGGACTCTTGCAGGACAAGGTCATTCTGATTACCGGCGCCGGTCGAGGCATCGGGCGAGCCATCGCTCACCTCGCTGCGAACGAGGGTGCCGCCGTCGTCATCAACGACTACGGCGTGAATGTCGATGGCTCCCAGCCCTCTGCGGGGCCGGCCGAGGAGGTCGCGCGAGAGATCCGCGCAGCTGGTGGCGAAGCGGCCGCCAACTTCGGCTCGGTCTCGGACGCGGCCGACGCGAAGGCAATGGTCGAGCAGGCCGTGAAAGAGTTCGGCCGCCTCGACGGCCTCGTATGCAACGCTGGCATCGACCGCGCCCGAATGATCTTCAACATGAGCGAGGAGGAGTGGGACGCCGTCCTGGCGGTTCACCTCCGCGGGAACTTCCTCTGCTCGCGCTTCGCGTCTGAGCAGATGGCGAAGCAGCGTACCGGGACCATCCTTGGCGTCACGTCTGGCAACGGCACGTTCGGTCAGACCGGAATGACCAACTACGGAAGCGCGAAGGCCGCGATCATCGGCCTCAACATCGCGATGGCACGTGAGCTCGCGCCGTACGGCGTGCGCGCGAACTCGTACCACATCGGCGCCTAGACCCGCATGACCGCGACGGGCTCCGACGAGGAGCGCGCGGCGCGCGAGGCAGCTCGCAAGGCCGCTGGCGTCGCGCGGCCGATGGGCGCGGCGAACCGTCCCGGTCGCCCCGAGGACGGCGCACCCCTGCCGGTTTATCTGATGAGCGACCGGGCCGCCTCGATCACCGGACGCACCTTCTATATGGGGACCGACTCGCTCGGCATGTACAACGACCTCTACCCGGCGCGTGTCATGACGAAACGTGACGGCTGGTCGGTCGACGAGGTCGCGGAGTACTTCGCCGTTGGCCTCGGTCCGGCCATCACGCCCTGGCCAGGCGGCAAGCAAGCGGCGGTGCAGGCGTGAGCGCCTCGGCTCGTCGCGGCCAGAGCCTGGCCGGGCGCGTTGCGGTCGTCACTGGCTCCGGCCGGGGGATCGGCCGTGGCATCGCCGAACTGCTGGCCAACCAGGGCGCTGCCGTCGTGGTCAACGATCTCGGCTGTTCCGAGGAGGGCGCCGGCGAGGATGTGCTCGTCGCCGACGAGGTGGTTCGCTCAATCCGCGAGCGCGGCGGCGTCGCCGTCGCGAACGCGGAAAGCGTCACCACGCGCGAGGGCGCTGAGTCGATTGTGAAGACCGCGGTCCAGGAGTTCGGCCGCCTCGACATCCTCGTCACGGTCGCGGGAATTCTCCGTGAGCGCATGATCTTCAACATGACGGAGGAGGAGTGGGACGACGTCCTCGCCGTCCATCTGAAGGGCACCGCGTACTGCACGCAGGCGGCTCTCCCGTATCTCCGTCAGTCCGCTCACGGGAGGTTGATCACGTTCACCTCCACCGCCGGCCTCCTCGGGTCCGCTGGGCAGCCGAACTACAGCGCGGCGAAGGACGGCATTGTCAGCCTCACGCGCTCGGTCGCTCTCGCGGAGGCCGGCAGTGGCGTGACCGCCAACTGCATCTCGCCGAGTGGTGACTCGCGCCTGAACGCCCGCGTCCCGGCGGACCGCAAGAAGGAGAAGCCCGCCGAAGTGCCGGACTCCGTCAGCGCGCGTCCACCCGAGGCGGTCGCGCCGATGGTGGCGTACCTCGCGGGGGAGCATTCGGACGCGGTGACGGGGCAGACATTCCTGGTCACGGGCGGGCACGTGCAGCTGATCCGGCAGCCACGTCCGCTGAAGTCCATGCATCGCAAGGCGGGGTGGACGGCCGAAGCCATCGGGCAGTTCCTGCCGTGGGTCCTGCTGCGTCCTAACGCCGAAGTGATTTCTGCCTGGCCCACCCGGGACTTCTCGTTCTGGCAGCCGCCAGGAGCGTTGGAGTCGTGAGTTGGGAGAGTAAGGAGTGGTCGTGAGCCTGAAGGGTTCCATCGCCATCGTCGGGATCGGGGAGCCGGAGCAGATCGGCACGATTCCGGACAAGACACCGCTGCAGCTCATGGCGGAGGCGTCGAAGAACGCCATCGCCGACGCTGGCCTGACGAAGGACGACATCGACACGGTCTACAGCCAGTCCGGTCCCGCCGGGCCGCTGGCGGAGTATCTCGGTGTCATGCCGGTCCGAGGGCTGGACACCACCTCCGTGGGAGGGGCGTCCAACCCGGTGCATGTCATTCACGCCGCTCAGGCGGTCGCGTCGGGACGGGCGGAGACCGTCCTGATCGCGCACGCGGGCATGAACCGCTCGCGCCGCGCCAGCGGTGGCGCACCGGGCGGCGAGCCGAGCACCTGGGACGCGCCGATCGGCCTGATCGGGCCGCCGTCGCAGTACGCCCTGGCCGCGCGAAGGCACATGCACGAGTACGGGACGAAGCCGGAACAACTGGCGGCACTGGCGGTCTCTACGCGCCGCTGGGCTGAAATGAACCCACGGGCGGCGATGCGCGACCCGATCACGGTCGATGACGTGCTGTCGTCCCGCATGATCGCGGACCCGTTGCATCTCCTGGACTGCTGTCTCGTCCTCGACGCCGCCGCGGCGCTCGTGGTGACGAGCGCGGAGCGGGCACGCGATCTCAAGCAGCACCCCGTGTTCCTGCTCGGTGCGGGCGAAGGCCATACGCACTCCAGCATCTGGCAGATGCCGGACATGACGAGGACGGCCGCGAAGGCTTCGGGTGACGAGGCGTTTGCGATGGCAGGCCTCGACCGGAAGGACATTGAAGTGGCGGAGGTCTACGACGCCTTCACCAGCGAGGTGATTGCGATCGTCGAGGACCTTGGCTTCTGCAAAAAGGGAGAGGGCGGCGCGTTCGTGGAGAACGGCCGCACCGGTCCCGGCGGTGAGTTCCCGATGAACACCCAAGGCGGTGGGCTTTCGTTCAACCACCCCGGGATGTTCGGGATCTGGACGGTCGTGGAGGTCGTCCGGCAACTGCGCCATGAGTATGCAGGCACCCCGCGTCAGGTCCCCTGCGAGATCGGTCTCTCACACGGCAACGGCGGAAGCCTGAACCACCAAGTCTCCCTGATCTGGGGAAGGGATGTCGCGTGACCATCACCCAGTCGCAGATCCGGCCGAAGCCGCTCCCCACACCCGACTTCGACACCGAGCCCTTCTGGCGGGCACTGAAGCAGCACTCGCTCCAGCTCCAGCGCTGCCAGGACTGCAAGCAGGCCTACTTCTACCCGCGCATCCTCTGCCCGCACTGCTGGAGCGACAACGTCGAGTGGGAGGAGATGAGCGGGAAGGGACACGTCTACACCTACACCGTCATCCACCGCGCGCCGCACCCGGCATTCGGCGAGGACGTCCCGTACATCGTCGCCGTCGTCGAACTCGACGAGGGGCCACGATTGCCGGTCAACATCGTGGAGTGCGACATCGAGCGCATCTGCGTCGACCTGCCGGTCGAAGTGGTCTTTGAGGATGTCAACGAGGAGATCACCTTCGCGCGGTTCCGGCCGCAGGAGGGGGCCTCGTGACCGCCGAAGACGTTGTCGCCGTCCCCCCCGTCGCGATCGTCGTCGGTGGTGATCGTGATCACGGGGTGGGCTTGACCCGCGCGCTCGTTGCGGCCGGCCACCGCGTCGTCGTGACGCCGCCGCCCGGCGCCGCACTCGCGAGCAGCACGTCGGCGTCCGCCGAGGTCGTCCCGTTCGATGGCAACATCGAGACGGTTGAGGCGGCGTACGGCGCGGTGCAGACCGCCCTCGACCGGTTCGGGCAGCTCGATGCGGTGGTCGTGGACACGTCGCTTCGCACCTCGGTGGGCGATGCGGTCGAGCGTGCCGTCGACCTCGAGTTGCGTGCCGCCTACACGATGCTGCGGCACGCGACGATCGTCTTCCGCCAGCAGCGGAGCGGTCGTGCCGTGCTCCTCTGCTCTCGCGACGGCCTGACCGGTTCCGCGACGGAGCCGATGCAGGCGGCCGTGGGGGGCGGGCTGATCGGGTTGACGAAGGCCGTGTCGCTCGGCATGGCGCGATACGGCGTGCCCTGCAACGCGGTCGCACTCGACGACCTCGACAACCGGGACGAGAACTCCACCGGGACCCTCGAGGCGCTCGTGACCTACCTGGCATCCGGGGCGACGCCGGCTACGACCGGCCATGTGTTCGGCGTGCGCGGTCGCCTGGTTTCGCTGTGGGCGCACGAGCGTCCAGTGGTCTCAATCTTCGACGCGGACGGTCTCTGGGAGGTCGACGACCTCAAGGAGATCGCGCCGACGGCGCTCTCCGTGGATCCGTTGTTGCTGGCCGACGGCCTGATGCCGGTGCTGGCAGGAGGTAGCGCGTGACCACCGAAGCAGAGCTGATACCGCCGGGGCTCCGAGAGCAGATCGGCAAGGAGTCCGAGTCCGGCCCCGAGTTCGTGGTGGAAGCCGGCCACATTCGTCGCTTCGCGGAGGCGATCGGCGACGACAACCCGATCTACTCGGATCCCGATGCCGCCGAGGCGCTCGGCGGGCTCGTTGCGCCGCCGACGTTCTTCACCGCGGTGAAGATGCCGTGGCTGCCTGAACCGAAGTGGGGCTGGGGCACCGTCAGTCTGGCGGCGGGACGCTCCGCGATCTACTCGCGCCCCATCCGCGTGGGCGACGTCCTGCGCTCCACCGTGAAGTTGCTGGATGTCTACGTGCGGCCGGGCCGCAACGGCTCCTTGGTCTTCACAGTGCAAGAGGCCACGGTCCGCGATCAGTCGGGTGATGTTGTCGTGCGTGTGCAGCGCTCGATGGCGCGCCGGTAGCGCGGGTAGGAGGGGGAGACGGTCATGCCGAGTCCGAGTGTCAGGTTCGAGGAGGTCGAGGTGGGATCGACGATCCCCCCGATCGTGAAGCCGGCGATGACGCGCGTGCAGATCGCGAAGTACGCCGGCGCCTCCGGTGACTTTAACCCGCTACACGTGGACGAGATCTACGCCACGGGGCAGGCGCGGATGAAGAGCGTCATCGCCCACGGCATGCTCTCGATGGGATTCCTAGGCCAGCTGATCACGTCATGGGTCGGTTCACCGGTTCCGCTGCGCCGCCTGGAGGTTCGGTTCCAGAACAGCGTCTACCCCGGCGACGTCATCACGTTGTCCGGCTCGGTGACCAGCAAGGAGGAGGACGGCGGCGCACAGTTGCTGCGCTGTGACATTCACGCGACCAACCAGGACGGGGCCGTGGTTACCAGTGGCATTGCCGTGGTTGACCTCGCGGCGCAGGGCTAGGACGCGCGGAATGTCACAGACATCGCTCTCGGACCTGCGGGTCGTGGAACTGGCGGATCGGCGGACGGCGCTTTGCGGGAAGCTCCTCGCCGATATGGGTGCGGACGTGATCCTTGTGGAGCCGCCGACCGGTGCACCCCATCGCGAGCGCAGTCCTTATCTCGGCGTCCCCGGACCATCGCGGGGTGCGCGTTTCGTCTACGAGAATGCCGGCAAGCGCAGCGTCGCCCTCGACTGGCACGACGCGCCGTCGCGCGACGCCCTACTGGAGCTGCTGGCAAGCGCTGACCTTCTGATCGAGGCGACGCGGCCTGGTGTGCTCGCCACGATGGGGCTCGACTACGACTCTCTCGCCCCGCGCCACTCGCGTCTCATCGTCGTATCGATCACTGACTTCGGGCAGAACGGTCCCTGGGCCCAGTGGGAGGCAACCGACCTCATCTCGATGGCTTTGGGCGGCATCGCCTATCTCGGTGGGTTTCCGGACACGCCGCCCGCCCGCATCGGTGGGCAGCAGGCCTCGAACATAGGGGGGCTGCACGCGGCCTGCGCGGCCATGCTTGCCGTCCACGAGCGAACACAGACCGGTCGTGGCCAGCACGTCGACCTCTCGATCCACGAGGCGATCGCCTACACGCAGGAGGTCGCCATGCAGTCGGTGGAGTACGAAGGTGTCGTGCGCGGCCGGCTCGACAAGGAAGAGAACCCGGTCGAGCATGGGGTTTATCGCTGCTCGGACGGCTACATCATCTGTACGTCGATCCCGCGGAACTGGGACGCCCTCGTCGGTTGGATGAGCACACGAGGCGTCGACATCACCGCGCTCATCGGCGACGAGTGGGTGCAGCCGGGCTACCTGGCCGCGCACGCCGAGGCGTTCAACGCGCTCTTCGTGCCGTTCCTCGCGACGATGACGCGCGACGAGGCCTGTGACCAGGCGCAAGCCCTAGAGCTGATGTTTGCGCCGGTCTACTCGGCCGGGGACCTGATCCGCGATCCCCAACTCCAGGCGGCCGCCTACTTCGAAGATCGCGAGCTCTGGGCGGGTGAGCCGGCCGTTCGGTTCCCCGGACGCCCGTACGACCTCAGCGTCACTCCGTGGCAGGGCACTGGGTCCGTCCCTGGAATCGGTGAACACAACGCGCAACTGTTAGGGGTTCCTACCGGAGGTGCGCGATGACCGCGCTCCCCCTCGCCGGCTTGTTGGTCGCTGACTTTTGCTGGGTGGCTGCGGGGCCGGTGGGCACGCGCTTTCTCTCGGATGCCGGCGCCACCGTGGTCCGCGTCGAGTCGTCACTCCGTCCGGACGGGCTGCGCATGCGGGGACCGTACAAGGACGGAGTCGCGGGACAGAACCGGAGCGGGTTCTACAACAACTTCAACGCAGGTAAGTACAGCCTGGCGCTGAATATGACGACCGCACGTGGTCGAGAGCTGGCGGCGGACCTCGTTCGGCGCGCCGACATCGTGGCGAACAACTACACGCCCGGAACGATGGCGCGGTGGGGCCTCGGATACGAGGACGTCCGTGCGATGAACCCCAGGGCAATCTACATCTCGATGCCCATGATGGGCGCAGGCGGCCCTCGGCGTGACTTCCGCGGGCTGGGTGCGTCAATCCAGGCCATCGCCGGCATCAACTGGGTTACCGGACATCCGGAGCGTCCACCGCAGGGTCCGGGCTTCAATTTCCCAGACTACATGAACCCGTACTTCGCGGTGCTCTCTATCCTCTCCGCGCTCCATCACCGTGAGCGCACGGGCGAGGGGCAGGAGATCGGCCTCTCCCAATACCAGGCGACCGTCTCGCTACTCGGTGAGGTGCTCCTCGAGGCGGAAGTCAACGGTCACGTGCGAGGCCGCACTGGCAACCTCGATCCGGAGATGGCACCGCACAACATCTACCCGACGTTGGGCGAGGACCGTTGGATCGCCATCGCGGTCCGCGACGATGAGGACTGGCGCGCGCTCGCTGAGGTGGCCTCGGACGAGGCGTGGGCTTCCGACGGGCGGTTCGAAACCCGTCAGGCCCGGCTCGCCCATCGGGAAGAGCTCGACCTGCTGATCGCTGCTTGGGCTGCTAACCACGAGGCAACATCGCTCATGCACCAGCTCCAACGGGCCGGGGTTCCCGCCGGGGCCGTGCAGGACGGCGGCGATGTGCTGACCGATCCGCAGTTGGAAGCACGAGGCCACTACGTGGTGCTGGACCACGCGGAGGTGGGACCGCTTCGGCACGACGGACAGGCGTTTCGAATGGGAGGGACCCATGTCCGCCCCGTCCGACCTGCACCGCTGCTCGGGGAGCACACCCGTTGGGTGTGCGAGCAGGTACTGGGGCTACCCGAGGCCGAGATCGAGCAACTGACTCAAGCGGGTGTTCTCGCCTAGACCCGTCGCGTGACGGGGCATGCGAGTACCAAGGAGGGAACGGATATGACTGAGCCGACCAATTACTGGTCCGGGAAGCGAATGGGGCGTCGCTCGGTGCTCAGGGGCGCCCTCGCCGGCAGTGCCGGACTGACCGCGGCGTCGCTCATCGGGTGTAGCAGCGACGATCCGGACGAGGACGGTGGCGCTGCGGCCGGCACGGGTACGACGACCTCGACGTCCGAGTCGATCGGCGCAATCAAGCGCGGCGGCAAGATCACGCTGCTCGCGGCGAGTGACGCTCCCCACCTCGATCCGGCGATGACCTTCGTCACTACCGCCGCGGCGGTGTGGGGGCTGACCTACAGCCGCCTGGTCACGCCGTCTTACGGTGGGGACGCTGTCCCGAACCGCATCGACGCGGCATCCGACCTCGCCGAGTCCTGGGAGATCTCTCCGGACGGACTCGAATATACGTTCAGGCTCCGTCCGGGTGTGAAGTTCCAGAACGTCTCGCCCGTGGACGGACGCGAACTCACCGCGGAGGACGTTGCCTACTCGTTCGAGCGGAACGCGACGCTTGAGGGCGCCGCGAACTCCAATCTCTGGGCTGGCGTGACCGCGTATGAGGCGATCGACGACCACACGTTCAAGATGACCCGCGAGGAACCGAACGCGGACTTCTTCAACCAGATGGCGTCCCAGTACGCGATCGTTTACCCCCGAGAGATTGAAGACGCGCTCGAGACGACCGTTATCGGCACCGGGCCGTTCATCCTGGAGGAGTGGGAGCGGGACCGTGGCTTCGTCCTAAAGCGCAACCCCGACTTCTTCATGCAGGGCGAGGACGGACAGGCGCTGCCGTACCTCGACGAGTTCGAAATCGCGATCATTCCGGACGTGGCCGCGCAGCAGGCGGCGCTCCGCGCTGGCACGATCACCCTTGACTCTGGCCTGGCGCCTGTGGAGGCGGACGGGATCGCCCGCACGAGCCCGAACCTCATCGTCCGCCGCGATCCGCCGGGCTTCGAAACGAACCAGCACTTCGCAGTGAACGTCTCCCGCGAGCCGTACAACGACGAGCGCGTGCGTCGAGGCCTCTCGCTCGGCATCAGCCGTGACTCCCTGGGACTCGCGTACTACGGCGCGGAAGACCAGTACATCAAGGCGGGGCTGATCCCGTTCCCGTTCCTCCAGACAGACCCGTTCACCGAGGAGCAACTGGGTGCCTACCACCGCCACGACCTTGCGGAGGCGCAGAAGCTTCTCGACGCGGCCGGTGTGCTGCCACTCGACTTTGAATTGCTGTTCACGACGAACTACGACTGGACCGCAGACTACGCCCAGCTCGCGGCGCAAGACTGGGCCGGCATCGGCGTGAACGCCACGCTTGTGCCCATGGACTACACGGCCTTCTGGAACGTCTACCGCGGGTCCGGGGAGTTCGACGCGGTGATGTCCATGATGGGTTCCGGCCCGGTGGCGGATCACTACGCGTATGGGTTCGTGCACTCGTCTGCGTCCCGCAACTATCCGCGGATCAACGACCCGAAGGTGGACGAGTTGGCCCTGAAGCAGCGCCAGACCATCGACCCGACCGAGCGCCAGGCCGTCATGCGGGAGCTCTTCGACTATGTCCAGGACCAGGTCTATTACGCCTGGCTGAACGGTGCGGCGAACACGCTCGTGGTGATGGACCCGAAGGTCCAGAACTACACCGGCAAGACGCTTGGGACGCACCTCTATCTGACCTATCAGCACACCGTGACCTGGCTAGACAGCTAGCCCTCCCGCGGGTGGAGAGTCCCCCTCCGGGGTGGGAGCGCCATGGACCTTCATGCGCTCTCACCCCACCACCCCTCGAAGCCACCCATCAAAGGATGAAGCATGGGTAAGTACGTCCTCCGACGACTGATGATGATGATCCCAACGTTGGTCGGGGTTTCACTTCTGGTCTTCTTCGCGATCCGGCTGATCCCGGGCGACATTGTGGAGTCCATGGCCGCCGAGCAGGGGAACCTCTCCGACGAGGCTGTGCAGGAGATTCGGGCGTCACTTGGCCTCGATCAGCCCGCGTGGCGGCAGTACTTGGTCTGGGTCGGCAACGCCGTCCAGGGAGACTTTGGGCACTCCCACTTCGCGCGCTCGGAGCCAGCGGCGGACCGCATCCTCTCGACCTTACCAGTGACGCTGGAGCTCGGGTTCCTAGCGATCATCCTCGCCGTGCTCATCGGCGCGCCGATAGGCATCATCTCCGCAGTCAAACAGGACTCGTTCCCCGACTACCTCGGGCGGATCTACTCGATCACAATGCTGTCAATCCCCAACTTCTGGGCCGCGACACTAGTGATCACATTCGGAGCGATCTGGTTCGCCTGGTTCCCACCACTGGAGTACCAGAACCCGTTCTCGTCACCGCTGGGGAACATCCAACAGTTCCTGTTACCGGCGTTCATTCTTTCCACGAGCACGTCGGGTTCCTTCATGCGAATGATGCGCTCATCGCTCCTAGAGGTGCTGCGTCAGGACTACATCCGCACGGCATTCTCTAAGGGTTTGACAGTCCGGAACGTGGTCCTGAAGCATGCGCTGCGCAACTCGATGATCCCGGTGATCACGCTGCTCGGCACGTCCATAGGCCCGCTCCTCGGTGGGTCGGTGGTCATCGAGGCCATCTTCGGTCTCCCCGGCCTCGGCCGGCTCACGTTTGAATCCATCAAGATCCGCGACTACGTCCAGGTGCAGGCGAACGTGATGTTGCTCGCCAGCATGTACATGTTCGTCAACCTTCTGGTGGATCTGACTTACGGCTGGTTCGACCCGCGGGTCCGGTACGAATAGGAGGCGGCGATGTCCGTACAGGTTGAGATGCAGGCTCGCTGGTCGACTCGCCGCGGGTTCGGCACGGCGGGAACGACCCTTCGCTGGCTCGGGCGCCGATCCCGACAGAAGCCACTTGCGGCGATCTCAGGAGCGGTCCTGATCGCGTTTTGCCTTATCGGGTTGTGCGCCCCACTTGTTGCAACGCATGATCCGCTCGAGACCGACGTGACGCGCCGTTTGCTCAGCCCAAGCACCGAGCACTGGATGGGCACGGACGGCCTCGGCCGCGATCTATACAGCCGCATTGTCTACGGTGCCCAGATCTCGTTGGCTATCGGCCTCGCGGTGACCATCGGCTCGACAGTCGTCGGCGTGCTGCTCGGGATCCTCTCGGGCTACGTTGGCGGCAAGTTCGACCTGATCATGCAGCGGTTCGTGGACGTTCTGATGTCCTTTCCGCTGCTGGTGCTGGCGCTGCTCGTGATCGCGGTTCTGGGTCCGAGCATCATCAACGTGGGCATCACTCTCCTGATCGCGATGTCGACTCGCCCCATCCGTGTGATCCGGGGCTCTGTCATCTCGCTCAAGGAAGAGACGTACATCCTGGCCGCCCAATCGATGGGCGCTGGCAACAACCGCATCATGCTCCGCCACCTCCTGCCTAACGTGGTCGCGCCGGCCCTCGTGGTCGCGTCGATCTCGCTCGGCAGCGTGATCCTGATCGAGTCGACGCTGAGCTTTCTCGGACTCGGAGTGCCGCCGCCGACTCCGACCTGGGGCCAAATGCTGTCGCTGGATGGACGAAGGTTCTTCGAGACGTCGCCTCACCTAGCAATATTCCCCGGTCTCGCGCTCACGCTCATTGTCCTGGCATTCAACCTCTTCGGCGATGGGTTGCGCGACATCCTCGACCCGCGCTTGCGGGGAAGGTAACCCGTGCGCTTCTCGTTCACCCCGGCGGAGCAGGAGTTCCGCGTCCAAGTGCGATCGTTCATCGAGTCGGAATGGGTCGGCGACGAGGCCGGCCTAGAAGGCGCCTACGACTTCGCGCGCAAGCTCGCGGAGCGCCGCTGGCTGTGCGCTGCTTGGCCGGAGGAATTCGGCGGGGCCGGTTTCAGCATGATCGAGCAGGCGATCTTCAACGAGGAGATGGGCTATCACCTCGTCGAGGAGCCGTTCCGTTATGGGACGCACTACGCCGGCCCGGCCATCGTCGTGTTCGGCACGGAAGAGCAGAAGCGTCAGTTCCTCCCAGGGATCGCCGCCGCGCGGGACATTTGGTGGCAGTGTTTCACGGAGCCGAACGCGGGGTCGGACCTCGCCGCGTTGCAGACCACTGCGATCCGGCACGGGGACACATTCATCATCAACGGTACGAAGATCTTTGTCGGCGACGAACAGGAACCTGACTTCCTGTACCTGCCGGCCCGCACAGACCCAGATGTCCCGAAGCATCGCGGCATCAGCCTCTTCGTGGTCCCGGCGCGCACCCCCGGAATTACCATCACCCCGTTGACGGGCATCAACGGGCACATCAAGAACCAGATCTTCTTCGACGACGTGGAGGTCGCGGCTGACGCCCTGGTCGGTGAAGAGAACCGGGGTTGGTACCACATCGCCACGACGCTCGACTTCGAGCGTTCAGGAGTCGGTGGAAATGCCCGCGGACGCCGGCACATGGACATCTTGAAGGCGGCTATCGCTGCCTCGCCCGACCTCGCGCGTCGCATGACGGCGGACTTACGACTGCGGTTCGCCGAGCTCGAGTCCGACCTCCGCGTCGGCCGACTGCTCGCGTGGCGGGTTGCGTGGATGCAGGCGCAAGGTGGCGTCCCTAACCACGAGGCTTCCATGAGCAGCCTGTTCAGCAAGCTGTGGTCACCGCGCTTCGCCGAGGCTATTTGCGACCTCTACGGCGAGGAGGCCCTCCTCGTCGATGAGAGAGGGCCGCTTAGCGGGCTGGTCGCGCGAGAGTTCCTCGCGAGCCGCAGCTTGCACCCCGGTGGGACCGTGAACATCCAGCGCGGCATCATCGCCACCAGGGGCCTCGGCCTCCCTAGGAGCATGTGAGTCTCATGGACCTCGCACTCTCCGAGACCGACCAACTATTGCTAGATTCCGCGAGCTTCTTCTTCGGTCGCGAAGTCACCGACGCTCGGCTTCGCGAACATGCCGAGGGCACTCAATTCGATCGCGTGCTCTGGCACGACCTTGCGGGGCAGGGTTGGCTGGCGCTAGGGGTCGGGAATGGGCCGGAGGCCTACCTCGCGGGGCAGGCGCTGATCGCCGAGGCCGCCGGCTACGTCGCCGCACCGGTCCCACTAGTGGACACTCTCAGTGCGCTCCAGCTCATGACGAGCTGGCCCGATGCGGGGCGCCAGTTCGCGGCGGTGCAGTCCGGTCAGAGCATCGTCGCAATCGGCGACGGGCGCGGCCTCGTGTCGTCGATCCCGTCCGAAGTGCCGCGGCGGCGCCTGACTGGGATCGTCCCGCGCGTGCCCTATGGCCGGGTCGCGGACTTTGTAATCGTCCTGACCGCGGATCCTGATGACAGCGGAGATGGCGGTGGCTGGGCTCACCTCGTCGACGTCACCACCGATCGCGTCACCCGGCGTAGCCGAGAGAGCATCGCCTACGACGCCTCCGCCTCCGTCGTCCTCGACGGACTCGAAGCGTCGGCAATACACCTCACCCGCTCCGAGCTCGATGACTGGGTCCTCCGTCGTGCCGTTCTCGCGGCTTCCGAGGCCATCGGGGCATCGCGGCGCAGCCTAGAGCTGGCGGTCGACTACGCGATGAACCGCGTGCAGTTCGGGCGCCCGATCGGCGCGTTCCAGGGGGTGCAGCATCCCTGCGCTGATATGGCGCTTGGCCTCGATGGTGCCTCCCTCGCACTGCGCGAGGGCGCGTGGAGCCTGGACCAGGTGCGCAACCTCGGTGCCGCAGAGACCGACGCGACGGTCGCTGCGCACTCGGCGCTGGCGTACGCGCACAAAGCGCTGCTGCACGTCACCGCGAATAGCCATGAGGTCTTTGGTGGCGTGGGGTTCTTCGTGGAGCACCAGCTGCACTACTACACGCGCCGCATCGCCTCGGATCTCGCGGTGATGCGACCGGCAAGCGAGCACCTGTCCGTCCTCGCGGACGCGATGGGCATTTAGGAGAACAAGGCACATCCCGAACCATCGGAACGGGAGCGAATGAGGAGGGTTACCAGTGCAACTCGATCTGACCGTGGAGGAGCGCGCCTGGCGGGATGAGATCCGACGATTCCTGAAGGATCAGCTTCCGGACGATTGGCGTGGCGAAGACGCGTACGAGACCGATGCGTCGTACGAGTTCACGCGAGACTTCGCAAAGCAGCTCGGCCGGAAGAACTGGCTGTCGCTCGCGTGGCCGGAGGAGCACCGGAAGGAACCCACTCGGACCAAGACGGAGCAAGCGATCTTCCAGTCTGAGATCGCGTACCACCGTGCCCCGACGATGAACTACCAGGTCGGCTCTGGCACCACCGGCCCCGCTCTGATGGTCTACGGCACCGACGAGCAGCGCGACCTGTGGCTCGAGGACATCCGCCTCGGCAACATCGGTTTTTGCAACGGCCTCACAGAGCCGGAGGCCGGCTCGGATCTGGCGGCGCTGCAGTTCAGCGCGCGCGATGACGGCGACGAGATCGTGCTGAACGGCGAGAAGATCTTCAACACCCGGGCGCACCGCCTCGAGTGGATCACCGTCGCCGCGCGCAGCAACCCAGAGGCTACGAAGCACCGCGGGATCAGCGCGGTGCTGTGTCCGCTGGACCACCCGCGGGTGAAGGTCGTCAAGAAGATGACCTTTGGCGGGCAGAACCTCTCCTGGGTCTACTTCGACGATGCGCGGGTTCCCGCTCGCAACCGCATTGGCACCAAGGACCAGGCCTGGTATGAGGCGCTCTCCGTCGACGTCTACACGATGCCGGGGGCGGGCGCGTCCGGCTCTCAGCGCACTTTCGACGACTTCGTGAAGTACTGCCACGAGACCCGCGTAGGCAATCACCGTCTCATCGACGAGGAGCGCGTGAAGCTCACGCTCGCCGAGTTCGCCATCGAACTCGAGGTGCAGCACCAGCTGTACTGGCGGACGGTCTGGGCTCGCGCACAGCGCGAGGAGGGCACGGACCTCATTAACGAGAAGATCGGCGGAGGCCTGCACCAATCCAGCACCTCCGTGCTGTCACTCTGGTCGAAGGAGTGGGGGCCCCGCTTCGCGCACGCCGCCGTTCGCCTGCTTGGCCCCTTCGGACAGCTCGTCCACGGCGAGGAGTGGGCGCCGATGTTCGGAGAGATGGAGCGCGAGCTCCGCCAAAGCCACGGCAACCATGCCCACGGAACCCCCGAACTTCTGAAGAACGTCATGGCGGTTCGCGGCCTCGGCATGCCGAGATAGCGCGGGACGCCCTACTAGCGGTCGCTTCTCCGCGGCCGTTCCACAACCGACCCCCGACATCACGTCTAGGGCGTCAGAAAGAAGGAGATCAGGGTGGATTTCAGCCTCACAGAAGAGCAGGACATCCTCAAGCGGGCTGCGCGTGACTTCCTCACGACCAACGTCAACAACGGACTCGTGCGGGAGCTGGAGGAGGCGGGCCGATACGCCCAAGACGTCTGGTCAACATTGGTCGACCTTGGCTGGATCGGCCTCGGGATCCCGGAAGAGGGCGGTGGAGCGGGCGGCACGGTCTTCGATCAGATGCTCCTCGCGGAAGAGATGGGTCGTGTCCTCGCTCCGATCCCGTACGTGGCGAGTAGCGTGATCGCAGGCACGGCGATCGCGGAGACGAAGGATGCCCAGGTCGTCAAAGACTGGCTCATGCCGGTCGCGACCGGCGAGCGCATCGGCACGCTCGCGATTGCGGAGCCTGGCTCCCTCTGGGATGTCGACTCCGTCGCGCTCGAGGCCAGGCCCGACGGCGACGGGTACCGCCTGGACGGCGTGAAGCTCTTCGTCCTCGACGGGGTCTTCGCGGACGACATCCTCGTGCTCGGGCGGTCCGGGCCGAGCGATGACGATCTCGTGTTGGGGATCGTGACGGCCGAGATGGCCGGCGTCAGGGTTTCACGCATGCATACGATGTCCGGCGACGGTCAGGCTGCGGTGCGGTTCAGCGACGCGGCTCTCCCTGCCGCGCGTGTCCTCGCGCGGGGAGGGCTCGCACGCCTTGCCGTCGAGGAGGCAATGAACCGGGGCCGGATCGCGCTCGCAGCATACATGCTTGGCGCGGCGGACGTCGCGATGCAGATGTCTGTGGATTACTCGCTCGACCGAGTGCAGTTCGGTCGGCAGATCGGCTCGTTCCAGGCCATTCAGCACAAGCTCGCCGGCATGATGAAGGACCTCGCCAGCGCTCGCGCGCTCCTATACACGGCCGCATGGCGCTACGCCAGCGGGACCGGTGACGACGTCCAGGTAGCGATGGCGAAGGCGTGGATGAACGACACCAGCGAACGCACCCTCTGGGAAGCGCATCAAATCCACGCCGGCGTCGCTTACATGATGGAGTTCGACCTGCAGCTGTTCACGCGGCGCTGCAAGACCTGGGAATTGATCTTCGGTGACACCCATGACCAGCGTCGCAAGGTGGGAGACCACATCGCGACGACAGCCGCGGCGCTCTAGAGCTCCCCTGAGTGCTGGTCCGATACTACCGCGCCAACGAGGCGCTGATCGTCCTGTCCAGCATGATCACCCTGATCATGCTGGGCTTCGGGATGACCACGCCCATCACCCCGCTCTTCGCGCGCGAGCTAGGCGCGTCGGTGACGCTGGTGGGGTTCGTCATCTCGGCCTACGGGCTGGCCCGGTTTGCTTCGAACATGCCGGTAGGATTCGGAACGCAGCGCTACGGGCGCAAGCCCATCTTCGTTGCGGGTGCGGTCGCCACCGCACTCGCAGCGCTGGTCATGGCAGCATCACCGAATTTTGTCGTGTTCCTGATCGCCCGCACTCTGGCTGGCGCGGCCGCACCGATGCTGTTGCTGACCGGTCAGATCATTGTCTCAGATGTGTCAGACATCACGAACCGCGGCCGGAACATGGCCGTCTACCAGGGCTTCTTCATCCTGGGCGGCGATCTCGGGCCCTTGCCCGGCGGGTTTATCGCGGACCAGTTCAGCGCGCGCTGGACGTTCGTCGCCTACGCCGTCCTGGCGCTCGGCGTGGCTGCGATCGCTCAGTGGCGTCTGAAGGAGACTCGCCCGGAGCCCCTTGCGGGCGACCGGGTCGGTGAGGGGCAAGGGCGCGGAAACGCGCTCGGCCACGGCCGGGGTCACGCCTCAGGACGGACGCGCGCGTTAACCCCCGAGTACGGGATGCGCAGTCTCCCGTTCGTCCTGATCGTGGGTCTAGGGTTCGTGTTCTTCTTCACGCGGACGGGGATCGTGCAGAACATCATGCCGCTGTTCGGCGTGGAGACGCTGGGCCTCTCGACCACCGAGGTGGGGCTCGCATTCACTGTCGGTCGGCTGCCGGGCTTCATCAGCCTGTTCGCCGTGGGGCTGATTGCGGACCGGTACGGACGCAAGGTGCTGCTCGTGCCTGGGACGCTGTTATCGGCCGTAGCGCTGGTGCTCTGGGCCGGGGCAGATGGATTCACGCTCTTTCTCGTCGGTTCCGTGATCTGGGGCGCTGCGACAAGCATGGCCGGTTCGATCCCGGTGATCTACGTCGCGGACATCGTGCGCCCGAGTGACTCAGCCCGTGCGCTCAGCGTGCTCCGCACAGTGTCGGACTTCGGGTATTTCGTCGGTCCGGTGCTGATGGGCGCTGTCGCGACGATCAGCGACTACTCCACCGCGATTCTCGTGTCGGCCTTCATCCTCGTACTGCCGGTGCTCCCGTTCGCTCTGCTCGCTCCGGAGCCCGTTCGGGTGAGGAGGCAGCAGGAGGAGAACGCTGTGGTGTAACGGTCTCGGCGATCGAGACCTAGATAAATTCGATCGGAGGATGCTCATGAATCCCGCCCTGCTTCCGCTTTCCGGCCTGCGCGTGATCGAGGTATGCCACGGGATTGCCGGTGCGTTTGCAGGGCGCTGGTTGGCCCTGCTCGGCGCCGACGTGTTGAAGGTCGAACCGCGCGAGGGACACGCGATGCGTGAGGCGGAGCCGCGCTTTGACGCCGACGATGGGACCACGCGCTCGGTGCTGTTCGAGGTGCTGAACGGCGGGAAGAGCAGCCTCGCGCTTGACCTCGAGATGTCCGAAGACGTCGCCACGCTACGGCGGACCTGTGCACACGCTGATCTCGTCTTGCACGACGACTCTGTGCCGGGCCCGTTGGCCGACGCAGCATTTCCCGCAGCAGGGGATGGTAACGGATTGATCGTGGTCGCCGTCCATGCCTTCGGTAATGGGACAGCATACCGGGATTGGAAGGCTGCGGACATTACTGCCTACGGCATGGGCGGCATGATGTACATCACGGGCGCGGCCGACCGCGAGCCGCTAAAACACGGACTAACGCAGGCAGAGTTCGCCGCCGCTGAGCATGCGGTGATCGGCGCGTTGGTTGCTCTCATCGAGCGCGGCCGCTCAGGCGTCGGGCAGCACGTCGAAGCGACGCTGCTGGATGCGGTCGCGGCACTAATCTTTGTGCAGACCGCGCAGTATTCGTATACCGGAGAGGTGCTCCGTCGGCAGCCTCGCGGCGGTGGCAGCTTCGCGGCCTCTCAGGTGATGCGGACGAAAGACGGATACATCGCACCCGTGATGGGCACGGGCGGTGCCTGGGCGGACCTCGTCTCTTTGCTGGACGACGAGCGGCTGAAGGACCCCGCACTCGGCGATGCCGCGTTCCGCCGCCGCGAGGCTGCTCGTGTCGACCTCATCATCGCGGAGGCTATGACGGAGCAGGACAGTCACGCGCTCTTCCGCGAAGCACAGCGACGACGGCTGGCGTTCGGGCTTTGCCAGGACGCGGCGGCGCTGCTCGCGTGTGAACAGCATGCCGCACGCGACTTCTACGAGACGGTCGAGGTCGGTGGGCGCAGGGTCTTGGTTCCCGGACTGCCGTTCCGCATTGCCGGGAGGCGAGGCGTTGCCCTCGGTGCAGCGCCCGAAGTGGGCGAGATCCGGGAACTTGGAACGACTCCCGAGCGCCCGCCGCGCTCGGTGCTGGTCGACGGCGACCGCCGTTCCGGCGTTGCAGCAGCCCTGACGGGCGATGCGCTGGCGGGGGTGCGTGTGCTGGAGGCGGGAATGATGTATGCCGCGCCGATGGCGGCGCGCATGCTCGCGGACTACGGCGCGGACGTGGTCAAGGTGGAGTCCGCGAAACGCCTCGACGGCATCCGCTCGCTCGGCTCTCCCCCGGACAACGAGGTCACCCAGGCGTTCTACGACGAGTCCAGCCGCTTCAACGACAGCAACCGCAACAAACGCGGGATTGCTCTAGACATCACGCAGCCAGAGGGGCGGGACCTTTTCCTCCGGCTCGCGGCGAGGTCGGACATCGTCATCGAGAACTTCACGACCGGCGTGGTTGACCGGCTCGGCATCGGGTTCGAGGCGGTGCGTGCCGTGAACCCGCGTGTCGTCTATATCTCAACCACTGGGTACGGACAGGACGGTCCCTGGTCCGGGTACCGCGCCCAGGGACAGAGTCTGGAGCCAGCCTTCGGTCTCGCTTACCTCACCGGGTACGCGGACGGCGAACCCATGCGCTGCGGTATGACCTACAGCGACGTCACCGCGGCGCGCGCGGGGGCGATCGCGATGCTTGCGGCGCTACTGCTCCGCGATCGCACGGGCGAGGCCGTCTATGTGGACCTGTCACAGTACGAGCAGGGGACGGCCCTGGTCGCGGAAGCCCTTGTCCAGTATCAGCTCACCGGTGAGCTACCGACGCGCATGGGCAACCGTGACCGTCGCGCTGTCCCGCAGGGCGCGTATCCCAGCGCGGGCGACGACGAGTGGGTGACGATCAGCGTGCGCGACGCGGCTGAGTGGGACGCCCTCGTCGAGGTAGTGGGTGACGACCGGCTGCGCGCTCCGGCGCTGGCGGACGTCACCATCCGGCGCGAGCAGCACGACAACATCGATGCCGTGCTTGCCGAGTGGACGGCGCTACGGGGCAAGGATGAGGCCGCGCGAGCGCTCCAGGCGGCAGGCGTCCCGGCAGGCCCGGTGCAACGCGCCGACGAGGTGCTCATGGATCCGCACCTGCGGTCACGGGGCTTCTACTGGCTGGTCGACCATGCGGATCCGCATGGACGTCTGGGCGTCCGTCACTACACCGGGCCCGTCGCGGTGCTTTCCCGGACGCCGGGCCGTGTGCGACTTCCCGCGCCCCCGTTTGGCCGCCATACCACGGACGTTCTGGAATCCCTGCTCGAGCTATCTGGTTCGGAGATCGCGGCGCTCCGTGAGCGTGGTATCACGTCCGACGTTCCGGATCGGGCGGTGCTCAGGCCAATGGTGCTAGGAGACACAGCACGCCAGATCGAGACTGGGGCGCTCCAGCGCCAGGACGCCGACTATCGCGAGCGCATCGACGCGTGCCTCGGGACTCAGGTCGGCATCTCGGCGAGCAGCTGAATGCCGTCACGGATCGCTTGCGCCGGGTCGTCGGTAGGGATCGGGCTAACCATCAGGTGTTCGAAGCGCTCGCCCAGCGCGAACAGGCGCGTACGGATTTCGTCGTCCGTCCCGTACAGGATGAGGGCATCCACGAGCTCCGGAGAGAAGCGTGGTTCGCCCGATGGGGGATGCCCGGCAGCGGCGAACATGTCGCGATAGAACTGGTACTGCGTGTACGCCCCGAACATGGCGGAGGCGGCTTGGATCACGCGTGCGCGATCGGTGCTCCGGCAGACCGGAACATGCAGCACGATCGGCGGTCGGGGGCGCCCAGCGCTTGCCGCGCCGCGTTCCATTGCGGGTAGGCCGTATTGCTGAACGTAGTCGGGCGGACATACCCAGGTGATCGCACCGTCAGCAAGCTCGCCACAAAGCTCGAACGCGCCCCCCTGGAGTGCGGAAGCCATTACCGGCGTGCGCGGAGAGGTCATGAATCGTGCGCGCGCGCGGATGAACTCACCGCTAACCTCCACGGTGCCCTCATGAAGTGCCCCGCGCAGCACCTCGATGTACTCCCGGAGCTGCGCGAGCGGGCGACGGAAATCGGCGCCAAAGGTGCGCATCGCGCCGGCCGTGCTTGGGCCGATCCCCAGCGTCAGCCGCCCCGGCGCAAGGGCCTCGATTGCGAGAGCCTATTGCGCGACGACTAGCGGATGACGTGGCCATGTCGGCACAATCGCGGTTCCGAGGTGGACACGCTTTGTGCGCGCCGCGATGCCGGCAAACAGGGTCAGTGCGTCCGCCGACACGCCTCCGGTCTGCAACCAAATCCCGCCGACGCCGGCGCGATCCGCCTCGACGGCTAGCTCGAGCACGACAGAGGGATCCGAGATCCTGATGGTGATGCCGAGCATGGCACTCCGGTTTAACGATCGATCGCTCAGATCCTACCAGTCCCGAGGGGTGAGCGACGGGTCGGCGATGGGATCAGGCGACGTTCTGTTCATCGCTTGGCGCATGCTGTGACGTGGAGGGCGCGGGTTCCTGAAGCACCTTGCGGCCGAAGAGCTCCAGCGTCCCGCCCGTGGCATAGCTGTGAAGGCGAGGAATGAGAGGTTCGGCTGTCGGCGCGCGAGCCGACACGTACACAGGCGCTGAGGGGCGCCACCTCGACGCAAGCGCGATAGTGCGAAGCGGCCTCACGTGGCCCACGCGCTCGGGAGCAGTGCCGCCTGCTCCAATACGGTCTCCGCGCCTTCTCCTGGAGATCCGGCCGGTAGCCGTACTTGCGGAGGATGCGTTGCAACTCGCCAGACGTAACGGTGAGCGTGCTGCCTCCAGTGATCGAGAGCACGAAGACTGCGGATCCGACGGGTGCGGTGACAGGTGGAGGCAGGTGACTTACGCGTCACGGTGGCGACAACGAGACCAGCGTCCGTCCTCGAATGCCGCTGCGAGCCCCCCTCGAGCCAGGTGTCCCAGCCCGGGTCGTCCTCGTTGAGGAGGGCGGGTGATCATGAGTTCGAGGACGCTGGTGAGGTGGAGCCGTAGTACGCGGGTGCCCCGCCGGAATGGCGGCGCGGTCACCGCGGCGCTTCCGCCTTGCGCGCGTGTCCGGCAGTGGGTGCAGTAGCGCGGATCACTCCGCGGCACGTTCGGCATCCATCCGAAGGCGACGGTGCGACTGCAGAGCGTGTGGGCGAGGTGCCCGGGCAGGTCGTACCCGGGCACCTCGATCACGTGACGCAGGCGAGGCATGGACCTTCAGGCGGCCGGGCGCTCGTCCGCGCGATCGAACACGCCGCGCACGATGTTATCGGGCGAGGCGTCGGATTCATCGAGGTCACCTAGCCACCCCTCCGCCGCGAGGTAGCGTTCCACCGCCTCGGCGACGAGGTGCGTCATCGGCCGGCCCTGTGCCTGGCCGAGCCGGTAAAGCGGCGGGATCAGCCGCTCGGGGATCTTCGGGCTATACATCTCGGTGCTCCTCTTCATGGACAGAGGCCCGCGCCTGCAGATCGCGGGGTGTGGCCGAGGATGTGGTCCACGGCGCGCTGCGCCTGTCCGGCGGCCGCGATCGCGAGCCGACGGTCGTCCTGCAGGGCCCGCAGCCACGACGCGATGTAGGCGGCCGACTGGTCGAGGCGCGAGGCGTCGATCCCCGCCTCCTGGCAGAGGAACGCCGCCGCAAACTCCGCGACCAGCTCTTCGCGTGAATAGACCGGCGACCCGAACGGTGCCGACTCCTGATAGCCCTCGCGGTCTAGCCGAGAGCGATGGCCGGTCGAGTGGGCGAGCTCGT
>WBZO01002103.1_pt1 | contig 27393 bp, 29 predicted proteins | sample 5204261 | NCBI WGS metagenome assembly WBZO01 (sample SAMN12412400, study PRJNA552823) | activated sludge metagenome | isolation source: activated sludge from anammox sidestream of wastewater treatment plant... | place: USA: North Carolina | collected 2017-09
GCCGCGGCGCGCACGACGTGGTCGAAGTGAGCGACGACGACATCGAGGCGGCGATGCGTGCGTTCTTCGACGATACGCATCAGGTCGTGGAAGGCGCCGGCGCCGCCGGGCTCGCCGCGCTCCTGCACGCCCGCAACCGCCATGGCAAGCGAAGCGCGGTGATCGCGAGCGGTGGCAACGTCGATCGCGATCTGTACACGCGCGTCCTTGCGGGTCTTGCCGAGCGGCGCGCGGACGCGTGAGTTCGCTGCACGGTACGTGCGGCATCCTCCACGGCGCGGCGAATTGCCTGCCCGATTTGCGGCGGCATGGCGCCAGGAGCGGAGTTACGATGCCGCTCATGCCGGCCCGCCACCTTCGACACGACACCCGCGCGCTGCGTGCCTTGCCCGCAGCCGCGACGATGTACCGCGCGCTCACCCGCCACGATCCCGCCTACGAAGGCGTGTTCTGGCTCGGCGTGCGCACCACGGGCATCTTCTGCCGGCCGACCTGCCGCGCGCGCACACCCCATCGCGAGAACGTCGAGTTCTTCGCCTCGACTTCCGACGCGCTGCACGCGGGCTACCGGCCGTGCCTGAAGTGCCGCCCGCTCGACCATGGGCGGGCGCCGCCACCGCTCGTGGCGCGGCTCCTGGCCGAGGTGGAGCGCGCGCCGTCGCGGCGCTTTCGCGATAGCGAGCTCGCCGACCTGGGCATCGACCCGTCCACTGCGCGCCGCCAGTTCAAGCGCTACTGCGGCATGACGTTCCAGGCCTATCACCGCGCCCGGCGCATGGGCCTTGCATTGCTCGACATCCGAAAGGGCAAGACCGTGCTCGACTCGCAACTCGACCAGGGCTTCGAATCCGGCAGCGGATTCCGCGATGCCTTCAACCGACTCGTCGGCACCGCGCCGTCGCGCGCCGGCGATCTCGCCGTGCTCCACGCGCGCTGGATCGAGACACCGCTCGGCCCCATGCTCGCCGTCGCCGACGATCGCGGACTCCACCTTCTCGACTTCGTCGATCGCCGCGGTCTCGAGCGCGCGCTCGCGATGCTGCAAAGGCGTCTCAGGGCCCGCGTGCTGCCGGGGGCGCACCGCCATCTCGACGGCATCGCGGTGGAGCTCGCCGAGTACTTTGCCGGCGCGCGAACGACCTTCGCCACCCCGGTCGTGCTGACGGGCTCGGAGTTCCAGCAACGCGTGTGGCGCGAGCTCCTCACGATTCCGGCGGGCGAGACGTGCTCGTACGCGGCGCTGGCGGCGCGCATCGGTGTGCCGAAGGCGGTGCGCGCGGTGGGTCGCGCCAACGGCGACAATCGCCTGTCGATCATCGTGCCCTGCCACCGCGTGATCGGGTCCGACGGCGCGCTTCAGGGCTACGGCGGCGGCCTCGCCCGCAAGCAGAAGCTCCTCGAGCTCGAGCAGGTGCGGCGCGCCGGCTGACGGCGGCTGCCGGCAGCGCACGACGATCGCCGCGAACCGCGCGGGGGATCGGGCGCTACTGCACGATGTCCGCAGCGGGACCCAGGATCTGCTCGCGCAATTCGCGATAGCGCGGCAACTGCGGCGGATACACGCAGATGTACTTCACCTGCGCGGCCTGCAGGCAGCGTTGCTTGATGACCTCGAGCTTCTCGTCGCGGGGGTTGACGACCTGGTCGGGCTCCTTCGCGTCGACGATGGCGAGGATCGCCATGTCGCGGTCGCAGATGACGAAACCCACGTGCTGGTTGGCGATCTTGCGAAAAGCGCGCAGGCGCTCCATGCCCTGCGGTCCGACCTTGACCTGCAGGACGTCGGCCAACCGCACGCGCGCGAAGATCTCGTTGCGCGGAAACGCGGCCTTGAGGAGGAGGTAGACGACGTTCTCCGCCTTGGTCAAGAAACGCGGCCGCAAGAGGTAGAGCCCCGGCAACTCCGCCGACGACAACAAGCGCGTCGTCTCGCCCTCGGTCCATTGCGCGACCGTGTGCGGCGAGTCTTGCCCCCCCTGCCCGCGGCCGCGGGTCGCCCGGCTGCGGCGCACGAAGCCCCATGCGACCACCGCCGCCAGGACGATGATCACGAGTGCAAACAGGATCCCCTGAGTGATCACGCGTTTCCCCGCATCGGCACCGGCACGTCGCGCCGCATTCGTTCTTGTTCCCGCAGCGATGGGCGTCGTGGATTCGCTTCGCCACCTCGTGCCTCGGGCGACCCCGAGCGCTGGGACAACTTGTAGTCTAAAGCATGTTGGCGTGCGCGGGCGGCCCGCAGCGCCGCATTGCGCTCGTGGAACCGTCGCTGCGCGTGGCGCGACGTGCGCGGCAGCGGACCCACCGCGCCGCGCGTCGACTCCGGAGCACCACAGCGAAAAGCCCGGCGCGAGGCCGGGCTTTTCGTTCCTTGCGGGGAGCTTGGGCTGGGGCGCTTGCGCGCCCGTCGCCGTGGCTCCCGTCGAGGCCGGGATTACATGTCCATGTCGCCCATGCCACCCATGCCGCCGCCAGGGCCGCCCATCGGCTTCTCGTCCTTGGGCAGTTCGGCAACCATCGCATCGGTCGTGAGCATCAACGACGCCACGGAAGCCGCGTTCTGCAGCGCGAAGCGGGTGACCTTGGTTGGATCGAGCACGCCCATTTCCACGAGATCACCGTACTCGCCCGAGGCAGCATTGAAGCCGTAGTTGCCCTTGCCCTCGATGACCTTGTTGACGACGACCGACGGCTCGTCACCGGCGTTGGCCACGATCATGCGCAGCGGCTCTTCCACCGCACGCAGCACGATCTTGATCCCGGCGTCCTGATCCGCATTCGCCCCCTTCAGGTTCTTCAGGTTGGCACGCGCGCGCAGGTAGGCGACGCCGCCGCCCGGCACGATGCCTTCCTCGACCGCAGCGCGCGTGGCGTGCAGCGCATCCTCGACACGCGCCTTCTTCTCCTTCATCTCGACTTCGGTCGCGGCACCCACCTTGATCACCGCCACACCGCCGGCGAGCTTGGCCACGCGCTCCTGCAGCTTCTCCTTGTCGTAGTCGGAGGTGGCTTCCTCGACCTGCTTGCGGATGTTCTTCACGCGCGCCTCGATCGCCGCTTTCTCGCCGCCGCCGTCGATGATCGTCGTGTCTTCCTTGCCGATTTCGACACGCTTCGCCCGGCCGAGATCCTTGAGCGACGCGTTCTCGAGCTTGAGCCCCAGCTCTTCGGCGATCACGGTGCCGCCGGTCAGGATCGCGATGTCTTCCAGCATCGCCTTGCGACGATCGCCGAAGCCCGGCGCCTTGACGGCGGTGGTCTTGAGGATCCCGCGGATGTTGTTCACCACGAGCGTGGCGAGCGCCTCACCATCGACGTCTTCGGCGATGATGAGCAGCGGCTTGCCGGCCTTGGCGACCTGCTCGAGCAGCGGCAGGAGATCGCGGATGTTGCTGATCTTCTTGTCGTGCAGAAGGATGTACGGGTCGTCGAGCGCCGCGACCTGCTTGTCGGGATTGTTGATGAAGTACGGCGAGATGTAGCCGCGGTCGAACTGCATCCCTTCGACCAGGTCGAGCTCGTTCTCGAGGCCCTTGCCGTCCTCGACGGTGATGACGCCTTCCTTGCCGACCTTGTCCATCGCTTCGGCGATCGTCTTGCCGATCGACTCGTCGGCGTTGGCCGAGATCGAACCGACCTGCGCGATCTCCTTGCTGGTCGAGCAGGGCTTGCTGATCTTCTTCAGCTCGTCGACGATCGACGTCACCGCCTTGTCGATGCCACGCTTCAAGTCCATCGGATTCATGCCGGCGGCGACGAACTTCATGCCTTCGGTGACGATCGACTGCGCGAGCACCGTCGCGGTCGTGGTGCCGTCACCGGCCACGTCGGACGTCTTGGACGCGACTTCCTTCACCATCTGCGCGCCCATGTTCTCGAACTTGTCCTTGAGCTCGATTTCCTTGGCCACCGACACGCCGTCCTTGGTGATCGTCGGGGCGCCGAAGCTGCGCTCGAGAACGACGTTGCGGCCCTTGGGGCCCAGAGTGATCTTGACGGCGTTGGCGAGGATGTTCACGCCAACCACCATGCGATTGCGAGCGGTCTCGCCGAAGCGGACGTCTTTGGCTGCCATAGTTCAATTCTCCAGATGCGTATGCGGGGGACGCGCTTTAGCCGACGATGCCGATGATGTCGTCTTCGCGCATGTGCAGATAGTCGGTGCCTTCCATCTTGAATTCCTGGCCCGAGTACTTGCCGAAGAGGATCTTGTCGCCAGCCTTGACGCCGACAGGGATGAGCTTGCCGTTGTCATCGGTCTTGCCGGGGCCCACGGCGATCACTTCACCCATCGAGGGCTTTTCCGCGGCCGTATCGGGGATCACGATCCCACCCGCCGATTTACGCTCTTCCTCGAGCCGCTTGACGATCACGCGGTCGTGCAGGGGACGAAGCTTCATAGTTAGCACTCACTCCTGTGAAAAAGATTGATTGAAGCGGAATTCATGGGCCGCCCGTCACGAAAACGGACGCGGCCCGCCGCTGCCGCGGAGCGAGGTGGCCCTCATGCGCGGCGACCGGCGAATCCTTTCCCGGAAAACATGCGATGCCGTTACTAGCACTCGATTGTTCCGAGTGCTAATAGTATAGATCTTCGTGCGGTAATTCAACTCCCCGGCGCGGCCGGGGCCGCGCCGGACGGCGCGGGGCGCAAGGCACGGCGCATACGACCCAACGTCACGCGCCCTTCGCAGACGGGGACCGCCGGGACACGATGCCCCGTGTCCTAGAATGCAGCGATGGGCTTCACGGTTCGCCACACGCGCATCCGCGGTGCACGGCTCGGGCAGGCCGCTTGCGACCGGGCAGGCAGCGCGTCCCGGATGTCGGCGTGAGCCAGCCCGACACGGCGGGGCGGCGCGCGGCGGTCTTCGTCGGTCATGACATCTACCGCCGCGCGGCGTACGGCACGATGCACCCGCTCGCCATTCCTCGCGTCGAGTCGGTGGTCGACCTGTGTCACGTGCTCGACTGGTTTGGCCCCGGCGAGTACCGCACGAGCCCGCAGGCGAGCGAGGCCGAACTTGCCGGTTTCCACGACGCCGCCTACGTGCGCGCGCTGCGCGCCGCGGCGCACGCGGGCCGCGTCGATCACGCCACGCGCGAGCGCTACGGCATCGGCACGATGGAGAATCCGGTCTTCCCCGGACTCTTCGAGCGTGCGGCAACGAGCGTGGGCGGATCGATCCTGGCCGCCGAGATCGCACTGTCCGGAAGCATCGCCTTCCATCCCGCCGGCGGCACGCACCACGGCCGCCGCGACCGCGCGAGCGGCTTTTGCTATTTCAACGATCCGGTGTTCGCGATTCGTCGCCTGCACGAAGGCGGCTGCCAGCGTGTGTTCTACGTTGATCTCGACGCCCATCACGGCGATGGCGTGGAGATCGCCTTCGCCGCGGATGCGCGCGTGCACACGCTGTCGATTCACGAAGCGGGGCGCTGGCCGTACACGGGGGATCTCGCCGATACGGCCGGCGGTCGCGCCTGCAATCTTCCGGTGCCGCGCGACTTCGCCGATGCGGAGTTGCGCGTCCTCCTCGAGGATGTCGTGTTGCCGCTTGCCGCACGGCTCGCACCCGATGCTCTCGTGCTGACCTGCGGCGGCGACGCGCTCGCGGGCGATCCGCTGACCCGCATGGCGCTGTCCAACGTGGCGCTCTGGGATGCGGTCGATGCGCTCGTCCCGCTTGCGCCGCGCGTCGTGGTCCTGGGAGGTGGCGGCTACAATCCGTGGACACTCACCCGCTACTGGACCGGATTGTGGGCACGGCTGTCGGGCCGTACCATCCCCGATGGGCTGTCCGATGCGGCGCAGCAGGTCTTGCGCCAACTGCACTGCGAACTCGTCGAGGAGGAGGACGTGCGTGACGAATGGCTGACCACGCTCGCCGATGCGCCGAATGACGCGCCTGCGCGCGCGCAGATCGCGGCGCTGCGCGACCAGGCGCGTGCAAGGCTGCGTCTCGCACCTCGCAGCGCGCCGGTCGCCCGGCACGCGCCGGGGGAATCCCGGGCCGCGGGTGATGCCGCGGCGGTCGTCACCCCCGAAGACGGCGAAGGACGCATGCAATGAACTGGTTCGAGCGACTGCAATCGATCGAGGTCCTGGAGGATGCGCCGCTCGACGCCGCGCTGCTCGCCGAGTGCGAGCGGGCGAGCGCGGGCGTCGTCGGTCGCGAGATCCGCTTCTCGACGCCGACGTTCAAGTCGTACTCGAGCTGCGAGCTCGAAGGCTGCGGCAAGAACGCCTTTCCCGCATTCTCGGTCACCGCGGCCGGCTGTGCGCTCAACTGCGACCACTGCCAGGCGAAGATTCTCGAGCCGATGATCCCGGCAACGAATCCGGCGATGCTCGACCGCAAGGTGCGCGAGCTCATCGCGGCGCAGGACCTGCGTGGCTTCCTTCTTTCGGGCGGCTCGACCCGGCGCAACGAGATCCGCTACGAGCGCTACTACCCGGTCATCGAGGCGCTCAAGCGCGACTTCCCCTACCTCAAGGTGGCCATCCATTCGGCGCTGCTCGACGCGCCGCGCGCGAAGCGGATGGAAGCGGCCGGTGTGGATACCGCGATGATGGACGTGATCGGCGCCGACGCGACGATCCGCGAGGTCTACCACCTCGATCGGCCGGTGGAGGATTTCGAGGCGACGCTCGCCGCGCTGTGCGCGACCACGATGCAGGTCGTCCCGCACATCGTGATCGGATTGCACTATGGGCGCCTCCTGGGCGAGCCGCGCGCGCTCGAGATCGTGTCGCGGCATCGTGTGCATTCGCTCGTGCTGGTGGTCGTGATGCCGTTCTATGCGAAGCCTGGCACCTACGCCACACCGCGGGCCGAGGACGCCGGGCGCATCTTCCTCGAAGCGCGCCGGCGCATTCCCGACCGTGAGGTCCTGCTCGGCTGCGCGCGGCCGCCGGGGATGCACCGGCGCGTGACCGATACCTACGCGGTGGCAGCCGGCCTCGACGGCATCGCGTTTCCCGCCGACGGCATGGTGGCCGCCGCGCACGCGATCGGGCGGCCGGCCGTACAGGAGCACGCGTGCTGTTCGATCAAGACCGGGCAGACCATCAAGATCCATCCGCGCGTGTCGCTGCCCACGCCATGAGCGCGGCGGCGCCACCGCAGCGTGCGAATGGCGCCTCCTCGCGGAGGCAGCGCGCCGCGACGCGCCGAGACACCCGTCTCATCGCAACGAACGTCGACGTCCTGGTGATCGGCCTCGGTCCCGCCGGGGCAAGCGCCGCGGCGGCGGCGGCACGCGCCGGCTGCCGGGTCGTCGCGATCGACCGCCGCCGTGCCGCGGGACTTCCCGTGCAATGCGCCGAGTTCGTTCCGGCGCTCGTCGGCATCGAGGTGCGCGATCTCGCCCGCTCGGTGTGCCAGTCGATTCGCGCCATGACGACCTTCGTCGAGGATGACGCGCCCGACATCCAGGAGAACTTTCCGGGCCGGATGATCGACCGCGCCGCCTTCGACGCGGCGCTCGTCGACCAGGCGCGCGAGGCCGGCGCCACCTGTGTCTTGGGCGTTGGCGCACGCAGCATCGGCGCAACCGGCGAGGTCGTGCTCGCCGATGGCCAGCGCCTGCGCGCCCGCGTCATCGTCGGCGCCGACGGCCCGCGCTCGCTCGTCGGCCGCGCGATCGGGCAACGCAACATCGCCCTGGTCGAGACGCGGCAGATCACCGTGGCGCTGCGACGGCCGGCGGAGACGACCGACATCTTCCTGTCGCGCGACATTCCCGGTGGCTACGGCTGGCTCTTCCCCAAGGGCGACCTCGCGAACCTCGGCGCGGGGATCGAGCCCGCGCACAAGTCGCGGCTCAAGGCAATCGTCGATCGGCTGCATGCTGAACGGGTCGCCGCCGGATGCGTGGGTGGCGAATCGCTCGCCCTCACGGGAGGTGCGATCCCCGTCGGTGGAATCGTCGGGCCGACGGGATCGCTCGGCGCCACGCTCGTGCTGCTCGCCGGAGACGCCGCCGGTCTCGCGCACCCGGTGACCGGCGCCGGCATCGCCGCGGCCGTGCATTCCGGCCGGCTCGCCGGCGAAGCAGCAGCGCAGGCGGACTGCGCCGCCGCGGACGAATACGCGGAAGAGTTGCACGATGTCTTCAGCGCGGCGCTCGCGCGCGCCGTACGCCGTCGTCGCGAACTCGCGCAGGCGCTCACGGCGGGAGTGCCGGACAGGAAGGCGGCGCTGCGCCGTGGTTGGATCGGATATCCGCAATACTGGGCACACGCGTAGCGTGCCCGCGCATGGGAGAAATCGCGATGAGCTGCTATCGTCCTGAAGCACCGGCGACGTCCACGCCCGCCGCCAATCCGCACGACTACAACCCCTTCGCGCTCATGCAGCCGCGGGCGCCGCAGGCGATCCCGAAAGAGGCGCGCAACGGAGCCCGGGTGATCGCCAACGACGTGGCACCGCAGGGCGTGTACCTTCCCGACTACAACGTGCTCACGCCGTCGATGCGTTCACCCGAGTACGTGCAGATGTCGACCGCGGCGGCGATCACGCTCGGCGTGACGCCGGGGCGCATGTACCGCTGCGAATGCACGCGCTGCCTCAACCTGCTCCTCACCTACCCCGAGGGCTGCCGGGCGAACTGCGCGTACTGCGGCCTCGCCCGGCACCGCGAGGCCGAGCGCGACTACGCCGATCGCAACTTCATCCGTGTGGACTGGCCCGCGGTGCCGCTGGACACGACGATCGACATCGTCGCCCGCGACGGCGCGGCGAGCCCGTTCCACCGCATGTGCATCTCGATGATCACGCATCCGCGCTCCGACGCCGATACGCTCACCGTGCTCGAGCGCTGGACCGCCCGCATCGATCCATCGGCGATTCCGGTATCGATCCTGTCCAATCCGACGACGATGACCCGCGACGACGTGAAGCGCCTGCGCGACCTGGGGGCGGACATCTTCACGGTGGCGCTCGACGCCGCAACGCCGGACCTGTTCGAGCGCACCCGTGGCAAGGGGGTGCAATCGCCGCACAGCTGGGCGAAGTACTGGGAGATCCTGCACGCCGCCCGCGACATCTTCGGGCCGCAGAAATTCGGTGCGCACATCATCATCGGCATGGGCGAGACCGAAGCCGAGGCGCTGACCCTGGTGCAACGGATCGTCGACCTCGGCGGCCACAGCCACATGTTCTGCTTCTTCCCGGAGCAAGGCTCGCTCATGGACCATCTGCCCGCCACACCGCGCGACCAGTGGCGTCGCGTGCAACTCGCCCGTTACCTCATCGATTACCGCGACGTGCGCGTCGAGCACATGCGCTTCGACGCCGCCGGCCGGGTGATCGACTACGGCATCCCGAAGAGCGAGCTCGACGCGGTCATCGACGCGGGCGTTGCCTTCCGCACGTCGGGTTGCCCCGGCAAGGTCGCCGAGGACGTCTCGGCCTGCGATCGACCCTACGGCGACTCGCCGCCGTCGAACATCGCGAGCTATCCGTTCGCACCGGCCAAGAGCGACATCGCGAAGATCCGGCGCCAGCTTCGCATCGTTCGCAGCCAATGAGCGACGTCGCGACAAAGCCCTTCCGGGTGATCGACACCGGCGTGCGCGACGGGCGCCGGCAGATCGCGTTCGACCAGGCGCTGATCGAGGCGCACAAGGCGGGGGTGGTACCCGACTCGATTCGCTTCCTGCGCTTTCCACCCACCGCGCTCATCGGCCGGCATCAGGCACTCTCGCGCGAGGTCCGCCTCGACTACTGCCGCGCCAACGGTGTTGGGATCACGCGCCGGATCACCGGCGGTGGAGCCATCTACTTCGACGAGGGTCAGCTTGGCTGGGAACTCGTGTTCCGCCGCGCCACGCTGCCGATCGGCACGCTCGGCGATCTCGCGCGCGAGATCTGCGAAGCGGCCGCGACGGGACTGCGCACGCTAGGCGTCGATGCGCGCTACCGGCCGCGCAACGACATCGAGGTGGACGGGCGCAAGCTCTCGGGCACCGGTGGCTTCTTCGACGATGACACGCTCTTCTATCAGGGCACCGTGCTCATCGACCTCGACGCCTCACGCATGGTGGCGGCCCTCAACGTGGCCGACACGAAGCTCGCCAAGCGCGCGCTCGACTCCGCCGCGCAGCGCGTGGTGACGCTCAAGGAGCTCCTCGGCACCGCGCCGTCGATCGACGCGGTCAAGGCCGCGCTCCTCGAGGGATTCCGGCAGCATCTTGGCATCGACCCGATCGCGGGGCAGATCAGCGCGCACGAGGAGGCGCTGGCGACGAAGTACCACGACGAGGAGATCGGCACCGACGCCTTCGTCGCCGAGATCGACGATCTGCCGCCGACGCCGGAACTGCGCAGCGCGACGCTCGCCACGGCGGGCGGAACGATCACCGCCTACGCCCGCCTCGACGCCGGCGCCGCAGCACGCATCCGCGACGTGCTCATCACCGGCGATTTCTTCGTCACGCCGCCGCGCACGATCTTCGACCTCGAGGCGGCGCTGCGTGGCGTGCCGGCGGGCGACGCCGGCGCGGCCGTCGAGCGCTTCTTCGCGCAGGCGAATGTCGGGCTGCTGTCGACCTCGCCCGCCGACTTCCGTCGCGCGATCGAGGCGGCGGTCGGCGCCTGACGTTCGCCACCGCAACGCCATCGCTCCAGGCGCGCACCGATGCGGCTCGTCCATGTCGTGCAGCACACCTACGCCGAGTATCTCGGCCTGATCGAGGATCACCTCGAAGGTCGCGGCATCCGCTTTCGCTATCACCGGCCGTTCGCCGCGGGCGGCACGTTGCCCGCCGTCGATGCCCTCGCCGACGGCCTCATCCTCCTGGGTGGCGGCCCGTGGGGAAGCGCCGGCACGCACGACGTTCCCACGCTCGCGCGCGAAGTGGAGCTTGCGCGCGTCTGCCTCGAGCGTGGCTGGCCGCTCGTGGGCTTCGGCGTCGGCGCGCAGATCGTGGCGCTCGCGGCAGGTGCGAAGCCGCAGCCTGCCGCACTCGAATTCTCGGTATCCGCAGCAACACGCTCGGACCCGTCGGCACTGGACGGCTACCTTCCCGAGCGCTATCCGTTGGCGATCTACATGCGCGACCGGCCCGCGCTCCCGCCCGAGGCGCAGGTGCTCGCGCGCGATGCACACGAACGTCCGGCGCTATGGCAACTCGGGCCGCGCGCACTTGGCTTCACGGCGCATCCCGGCCTCAAGGTCGCGATGATCGAGGATCTCGTGATGGAGTTCGACGAGGCGCCGGCCAACGTCACCGAGGAGCTCGCACGGTTGCGTGCCGTGCAGCCGGCGCTCGAGGACGCGCTGGTGCCGATCATGACCGGCATCGTGCGCCTTGCCGGGTGGATGGACCCGCTGCCCGCGGCGTAGTCCTAAGACCCGGCGCGCCGCCCGCGGGTCGGGTCGGGGCGCGAACTACGCGCTCACACGTGCGTCGGGTACCGCGGGCGAGGGCTCGATGCTGCGCAACTCGAAGCGCATCGTGGCGAGGTCGCCTAAGATCCACGTGCGCGGCGCCGCGAGGCCCGCGACCGTGCCGGGATTGACCACCCACGTCGTGCCACCCTTGACGTTGCCGACGCGCTCGATACCCGCGACGTGCGAGTGGCCGCAACAGACGAGGTCCCAGTCGCCCGTGCAGGCCATGGCGTGACCATACTCCGGGTAGTGGACCACGAAGATCCGGCGTCCGTGCAAGTCGAGCCGCGCGTCGGCACCGTGGTAGCGCAGCAGGCCCCCACTTTCATAGGCCCAGCGGGACAGCGAAACGGGGTCGCCCAGGTTGTTGCCGTGGATCACGTGCATCGGCAAGCCGGCCTGCATCGCGCCGCGCAGCGTCTGCGTGCCGATGATGTCCCCGCAGTGAATGACGGCGGTGGCGCCTTCCGCAGCCGCCGCGCGTACCGCTTGCGCCAGCGGATCGGATCGATCGTGACTGTCGGAGACGATGCAGATCTTCATCGGCGCGATCATAGCGCACCGCGATGGCGCGCCCGGTCAGCGCTCGGTCTCGGCGGTCCGCTCCTCGGCCGTGCGCGGAGCCGCAAGACGCTCCTTGGCGAAGCGGATGAACTCGGTGACGACCTTCGGGTGGATGCGCTCCTTGGGATACACCACCGAGAGGTGGCGGATCAGCGGCGGCGCGAGCGGAACCCGGACGAGATCACCCAGGCGCACCTCCTTGTCGACCGCGGCGCGCGACATGATCGCGAACCCCACGCCGGTGGCAACGAGCCCCTTGAGTGCCTCGGCGCTGGTCGCTTCCATGATCACCTCCAGCGATTCGAGCGAGTGTCCCGCCTGCTTGAGGTACCGATCGATGACCTCTCGCGTCCCCGACCCCAACTCACGGCTGATGTAGGGATGGCGGGCGAGGAGGTCGAGCGTGATTTCCCCGCACCGCGCAAGCCGATGCGACGGTGCGCATACGACCTGCAGCTCGTCCGTGCAGCAGACGTCGGTGACGAGCGTGGGCAAGCGCGCCCCGCCCTCGATGAAGCCGAGATCGAGACTGCGCTCGGCGACGCGAGCCTGCACCGCATCCGAGTTCGCCACGATGAGCTGCGGAACGACGCCCGGGTGGGCCGCCTTGAATTCGCCCAGCACCCGCGGCAGCAGGAATTCGGCCAGCGTCGTAGAGGCGCCGATCGTCAACGGGCCGACCTCCTGTCCGGTGACGTCCTTGACCCGCGCGTCGAGCTCCGCGTACAGTGCCAGGATCCGTTGGACGTACTCGAGCGCGATCGCGCCGGCCGGTGTCAGCGTGATGCCACCACTGGCGCGATCGAACAGCCGGGTATTGAAATGACCCTCGAGCTGGTGGATCTGGAAGGTGACGGCCGGCTGCGTCATACACAGGGCTTCGGCCGCCTTGGTGAAGGATCGGTGCCTGGCCACCGCGTGGAATACCTGGAGTCTACGATCCGACATGGGGGCAATGACCGTTGACGGCGCGCACCGGGCCCATCATACGGCACGCGACGCGCCCGGATCTGCGGACCGCATGCCGCCATTCAATGTCTGTATGGCCACATAGGAAGATTTTGCCTTGGCCGGTCGCAGCCCGACGTAGAATCGGGCGTCAGGAGGGAACAATTCCATGTTGAGCGTCAATCCGTTCGCGGTCGCGGGTGCGGCATTGCCCGCGGGATTCCTGCAGTGGTTCCTCATCATCATGATCCTCGCGGTGGTGGTCGGGACGCTCTTCGACGTCGTGCACAAGGGCAGCGCGCGGTACTTCTTCGCCAACATGCGCAAGTCCAGGAGCAAGGGCCGCGCATTGGGTAGCGGAGAAATGGTCTCGATCGCCGTGCAGACCGCGGTGGTCGACGTGCTCGCCTCGGGCGAGTTCTGCAATCAGAAGCGTCGGGTGGCACACCTCTTCGGCATGTACGGCTTCATCCTCTACGTCGTCGCCACCGCGGTCCTGGTCTTTTGCTATCCGGCCGGTGCGGCGCCGGCACCTGCGATCTGGCCGGCGCTGTGGTGGCTCGGCGCGCTCCTCGTGCTCGTCGGCGGCTACTGGTTCTGGTTCTTCATTCGGGTCGACGTCGCCGCGGAAGGTCACTCTCCGTTGCGGCTCGTGAAGGCGGACCTGTTCGTGCTGTCGCTGCTCGTGAGCGTGACGCTCGCCGTCCTCTGGGCTGCGACGGGCGCCGGCACGGGGCTGCTCTTCTGGCTCTACATCATCGCGACCATCGTCCTCTTCGGCGGCGTCCCATGGTCGAAATTCGCGCACATGTTCTTCAAGCCGGCGGCGGCCTTCGACAAGCGGGTGGCGCGAGCGAACGGCACGGCCGAGAACCTGCCCACGCAAACGCGTGACGATCCGGCGCAGCGGGAGCGACACTCCATGGAGCTCCTGCGCGATGCCCCCATGGACATGGGGCTCGGCATCAAGCGCGACGCCCCCCGTCACTACTAGCGTCGAGGCGCCCAGCGCCGTTCGACCGGAACCTTCGAGGACCCGAACTCCATGCCTACCTTCGTCTACATGACGCGGTGCGACGGCTGCGGACACTGCGTCGACATCTGCCCGTCGGACATCATGCACATCGACCCGACGTACCGCCGGGCGTACAACATCGAGCCGAACATGTGCTGGGAGTGCTACTCCTGCGTGAAGGCCTGCCCGCAGCATGCGATCGACGTCCGCGGTTATGCCGATTTCGCGCCGCTCGGTCACAGCGTCCGCGTCGACCGTGACGAGCGCAAGGGCACGATCGCCTGGCGCATCAAGTTCCGCGACGGGACGGAGAAGAATTTCCTGTCGCCGATCACGACCAAACCCTGGGGTACCGCGATCCCCAAGCTCGCCGACGTTCCTGCCCCGAGCAAGGAGATGCGCGACAGTCAGCTCCTGTACAACGAGCCGAAGTACATCCGGCTCGACGAAGGCGGCCTGCGCACGCTCAAGGACGCGGGTCTCAAGCTCACCAAAGGCGTGTACTACTAATGGCCTCCAACACCATCATCGAAGACGGCATCGACATCCTGATCGCGGGTGCGGGTCTCGGCGGCACGGGCGCCGCATGGGAAGCGCGATTCTGGGGGCAGAACAAGAAGATCGTCATTGCCGAGAAGGCGAACATCGATCGCTCCGGCGCGGTTGCGCAGGGCTTGTACGCGATCAACTGCTACATGGGCAGTCGCTGGGGCGAGAACAATCCCGAGGATCACGTCCGCTACGCCCGCATCGATCTCATGGGTCTGGTGCGCGAGGACCTCCTCTTCGACATGGCCCGGCACGTCGACTCGACGGTGCACCAGTTCGAGGAGTGGGGCCTGCCGATCATGAAGAACCCGAAGACCGGGCGCTATCTTCGTGAAGGGCGCTGGCAGATCATGATCCACGGCGAGTCCTACAAGCCCATCGTGGCCGAAGCCGCCCGCAAGTCGGCCGACAAGGTCTTCAATCGGATCTGCGTCACCCATCTGCTCATGGACGAGAGCAGGCCGAACCGCGTCGCCGGTGCAGTGGGCTTCAACGTGCGCACGGGCAATTACCACGTCTTCAAGGCGAAGACCGTGATCTGCGGTGCGGGTGGAGCCTCCAACATCTTCAAACCGCGCTCGACCGGCGAGGGCGCCGGCCGCACCTGGTATGCGCCCTGGTCCTCGGCGTCCGCGTACGGGCTCATGATCGAAGCCGGCGCGAAGATGACGCAGATGGAGAACCGGATCGTCCTCGCGCGGTTCAAGGATGGGTACGGCCCGGTTGGCGCCTACTTCCTGCACCTCAAGACGTACACGCAAAATGCATTGGGGGAAGAGTACGAGTCGAAGTGGTGGCCGGAGCTGCAGGCGATGGTCGGCAAGGCCTATCTCGATCCCGAGGCCTCCCACTTGACCCACCGACCCATCCCGACCTGCTTGCGCAACCACGCGCTGATGAGCGAGGTCCGGGCCGGTCGCGGCCCCATCCACATGGTGACGATGCAGGCGTTCCAGGATCCCCACCTGGAAGAGGTGGGTTGGGAGAACTTCCTCGGCATGACCGTCGGCCAGGCGGTGCTCTGGGCCGCCACCGACGTCGACCCCAAGAAGGAGAACCCCGAACTCACCACGTCCGAGCCGTACGTCATGGGTTCGCACGCGACCTGCTCGGGCGCGTGGTGCTCCGGTCCCGAGGACGTGTCGCCGCCCGATTATTTCTGGGGCTATAACCGCATGACCACGGTCGAGGGCCTGTTCGGGGCGGGTGACGCGGTCGGCGGCACGCCGCACGCATTCTCGTCGGGCTCGTTCACCGAAGGCCGCCTCGCCGCCAAGGCCGCGTGCAAGTACATCGACGACGGCAAGGCCGAAGGCATCGTCGTCTCGGATGCGCAGATCGAGCGGCGCAGGAAGGAGATCTACAAGCCGCTCGAGCACTATCGGATCTACCGCAACGCGATCGTCGCCGGCACCGTCAATCCGCACTACATCAATCCGCAACAGGGGCTCGACCGCCTGCAGAAGCTGATGGACGAGTATTGCGGCGGGTACACCGTCGGCTACATGACCAACGAGAAGCTCCTCAACATCTGTCTCAAGAAGCTCAAGATCATGGAGGAGGATCTCGAGAACATCGCCGCGAAGGACATCCACGAGCTGCTGCGCGCCTGGGAATTGAAGCACCGGCACCGGGCGGCGGAGTGCGTCACGCAGCACACGCTGTTCCGCAAGGAGACGCGCTGGCCGGGTTATTACTACCGTGGCGACGCCATGAAGGTCGACGACGAGAACTGGCACGTGCTGACCGTGTCGCGCCGCGATCCGGTCACCGGTGAATACACGATGGAAAAGGCGCCGTGCTATCACCTGGTCGCGGAAGACGAGGCGCCCGCCGGTGACAAGACGCAGAAGCTTCCGGCTTGAAGATCGTCGAGCGTACCGACGAGGAGATTCGCGCCATCGCCGACCCGCTGTGGCGCGATCTCGTCAGGCACTCCAACGAGGGCAAGTACGGCGAGTTCGTCAAGCGCTTCGCGAAGTCGCTCGCCCTGGCGATGAACCAGGTCGTGGTGAACCACCAGTTCGCCAACAGCGAGCTCGCGAGGAGCCTGTCCGACGATGTCGATTACCTGGGCACCATCCGCCGCGGCGAGCACGTCACCGTCTTGTACCGGCAACGCAGCACCCGGAAGCCAGGCGAGTGGCTGGGGCGACTCGTCCTGGGCGACGAGGACGGCGAGGTCCGGATCTTCGCCGCGTCGATCTTCTAGCCCCGCCGACGCGGACTCGACATGACTGAAGTGATCCAGGACGGCAAGTTCGTCGAGCTGACCTACCAGGTGAGCGACTGCCAATCGGGGCAGGTCCTCACCGGCGTCGAGTTTCCGTTGGGTTACGTGCATGGCCACAACGAGATCCTGGCCCCGTCGGTGCACCATGAGCTCGCCGGCCGGCGCGCCGGCGACGTGATCGAGGTGCCGCTCGACGGGCGTCGCATCTTCGGTGCGCGAGACGAGTCGCTCGTGTTCACCGATCGCCTCGAAAACGTCCCGCCCGAGTACCGGCAGGTCGGCGTCTCGATCCTGATGGAGAACGACCGTGGCCAGACGCGCAGCTTCGTCGTGACGCGCGTGGACGACAGCACGTTGACGGTCGACGGCAACAATCCGCTCTGCGGTCGGGAGGTCGTGTTCAGGCTCGAGGTGCTGAGCGTGCGCGACGCCACCGACGAAGAGCTCAAGGCGGGCGGGGCGATCGATGCCGCACCCGATGTCGACCCGTCGAGATTGCGACCCATTTAGAGCCGAGGTCGGGCTCACGAAAGCGCGAGGTGACCCCATGAGCGAGCAGAAACCCAATACCAAGGTTCCCGACGGGCAGACGCCCTTCTACACGACGCGGCAGATGGCTCCCAACGACAAGGGCTTCGTCGGCTACGAAACCCTCTGGAAGCCGTTCCAGAAGGAAGTCCCCTACCAGAAGCCGAAGACGCCGTAAGCTGCGGCGAGCTCCTGCGCGGAGGGTCACACTCCCGCCCTCGCCGCGCCGGCGGTCACGTCATCGGCGTCCGTGCCCCGCGCGTCGGACGCGCGGTCTCCGGGTCGCGGTCAGCGTGCCGAGTGCCCGCTGAGCTTGACCTCGACCTTCTCGTCGAGACCGGCGTAGTACGCGCGCAGGATTTCGAGCACCTCCGGGCGCGAGAATTCCGCCGGCACGGGGCTCCCCTCGGAGAGCCACTTGCGCAGCTTCGTTCCCGACACCAGCAGCCGGTCGCCCTCGTCGTGCGGGCAGGTGCGCGCCGACGCCATGCCACCGCAGCGATAGCACCAGAACGTCCAGTCGATCTTGAGCGGCTGGATCTCGAGGGCGCCTGCTGGAATCTCGTCGAAGATGCGGTGCGCGTCGAACGGCCCGTAGTAGCTGCCCACGCCCGCGTGATCGCGCCCGACGATGAGATACGCGCAGCCGTAGTTCTGGCGGAACACGGCGTGGAGCAACGCCTCCCGCGGGCCCGCGTAGCGCATGTCGAGCGGGTAGCCCGCCTGCACGACGGTGCCCGCCACGAAGTACTTCTCGATCAGCGTGCCGATCGCGCGCGTTCGCACGTCGGCGGGAATGTCTCCCGGCTTCAGGTTGCCGAGCAGCGAGTGCACGAGCACGCCGTCGCAGGTTTCGATCGCCACCTTCGCGAGATACTCGTGCGAGCGGTGCATGGGATTGCGCGTCTGGAACGCCGCGACCCTCGACCAGCCGAGGCGCGCAAACTCGGCACGGGTCTCGGCCGGCGTCATGAACAGTGCCCCGTAGCTCGCCTTGAAGCCGCCGTCGCCGAGCACGCGAACGGGGCCGGCGAGATTGACGTCGCCCTGCCCCATCACTGCCCGCACGCCCGGATGCTCGGCGTCGGTCGTGCGGAACACCGACTGGCACTCGTGCGCCTTGTCGATGCGATACTTCTGCGTCACCGACAATACGGCGAGGATGGCGCCATCGTCGGGATCGCTGAGCGCGACGTCCTCGCCGATTGCGATCGACGCCGCCGTGGCCTCGTCGGTGGACAGCGTGATCGGAATCGGCCAGAACAGGCCCGACGCGGTGTGCATCGCATCGCAGACTCCGGCCCAATCCTCCCGGGTCATGAAGCCCGTCAGCGGCGTGAAGCCGCCGATCCCGAGCATGACGAGGTCGCCCTTCTCGCGCGAACTCACGCGGATGCTGCGCAGCCCCTGCGCGCGCGCGCGCTCCGTCGCGAGCGCCTCGCCGGTGAGGACGAGCGGCGCGAGCGCGCCGCCACCATGCGGTACGATGATTTTGGACAAGATCTTCTCCCGAAAACTCGGGTTACATTGTCACGCGCCGCACGCGGACCGGCAACCCCGCCGCGCCTTGCAGCGATCCGCGAACCGTCACGCGCCACCATGCGCTGGCCGGCCGCGCGATACATCGTGCCGCGCCGCGGAAAACCGCTTGCGCGCGAAGATGAGGCCATCTACATTAGGGCACTCTCACGCAGGGAGGATCACGCAGGCCATGGCTAAGAAGCTACTGATCGTGATGGCCAATACCGACCCCAGGAACGGCGAGGAACTCGGGGCGCCGATCTTCCAGGCGTCGGTTGCCGCGGCGATGGAGTACGAGGTCGAGGTGATCTGCACCGCGACCGCCGGGCGCCTCATGAAAAAGGGTGTCGCCGAGAAGCTCTTCGTCAAGCCCGGATCGCCGAAATCGGTCTACGACTTCATCCAGGACGCACACGAGGCGGGCGCAAAATTCTATTGCTGCTCGCCGAATCTAGACCTGTTCGACATGTCGAAGGAAGACTTGATCCCCGAGTGCGAAGGGATCGTCGGCGGCGCCTACCTCATCGAGCGCGTGATGGAGGATGAGGACTGCCGCGTCATGACGTACTGAGCGCCGGGTACGGCCCATGACGCATACCACGACCCGTGTTTCCCATGGTATCGGCGATCCGGTCTCGGATGCGCCACCCGTCCCGCGCGCGAAGCTCGAGGAGATCTTCCAGGACATCCAGGCGGACCTGCGCTACGACCACGAACTCAACGGCTGCCTCAACTGCGGCATCTGCACGGCGACGTGCCCGGCGGCGCACTACTACGACTTCAGCCCGCGCGAGATCGTCCAGCTCCTGTGGACCGAGAACCTCGAGGGGATCTACGACGTCATGCAGGAGAAGATCTGGGCCTGCGCCCAGTGCTACACCTGCGCCGCACGCTGTCCCTTCGGCAACTCGCCGGGGGGCCTCATCATGCTCATGCGGGAAACTGCGATCAAGCACAACATGGAGTCGGCCCGCAACGTCCTGCGGCCGTTCTCCCGCGTGATGCTGAAGCTCATCTCCACGGGCAACCAACTCGCCCCGGACATGATCACCCGTGATCACTTCCCGGATTGGGGTCCCAACGTCTCGAAGATCGATGCGCCGCTCAAGGTGCTGCGCCAGGCGATTCCCGTGCCGACGCTCAACACGACGGCGACGGCGTGGGAGGTGAACCTCAAGACCTCGATCGAGCTCTACACGATCTGGGAGGAGACCGGGGTACTCAAACAGCTCGAGACGATCGACGAGAACCTGTTCGACGTGATCACCGACTTCATGGACGAGAAGCGCGAGGATTGGAAGGATTGGCTCGCGGACCAGGAAGACGAGAACGACGATTGATGGAGGACGCCGCATGACGACACCGCACAGCCCCCAACCCGGTGAGCGCTTCACCGGCCACGGCCCCGAATGGAAGGATGCGAACCTCTCGCCGCAGGAGGCACGCATCGCCACGGCCTGGGTCGAGCTCAAGATCGACAAGCGCTCGATGCTCACGACCAAGCAGCACGTCGAGGATGTCCGCGACATCATGTGGCAGCTCGAGCGTGACGGCGAGATCGTCGTGCACCGCGTCACCGACGCGCACGAGCCGATGATCGCCAAGACGCTGTACGGCTGGGAGAAGAAGGTCCCGACGCGCCGGCTGTGGCACCACAAGTCGTGCGGCCAGTGCGGCAACATCCCCGGCTACCCGGCGTCGCTGCTGTGGCTCATGAACCGGCTCGACATCGAGTACCTCGACGAGACCGACCAGACGTCGTGCACGGCGTGGAACTACCACGGCTCGGGCATCGGCAACATCGAGAGCCTGGCCGCGGTCTTCCTGCGCAATTTCCACCAGGCCTACGTCGCCGGCAAGGCGCAGGGGCTCCCCGACGGCTACTACTTCCCGCTCGTCCACTGCGGCACCTCGTTTGGCAACTACAAGGAAGTGCGCAGCTACCTGCTGCACTCGGCCACGTTGCGCGAGAAGGTGCGCAAGATCCTCGCCAAGCTGGGCCGGCTCGTCGACGGGAAGCTCCTCATTCCGGAGGAGGTCGTCCACTACTCGGAGTGGGTGCACGTCATGCGCGAGCGCATCAAGACGCTGCAGGAAGTCGACTGCAGCGGCATCCGGGCGACGATCCACCCGGCGTGCCACGTCTACAAGATGGTGCCGCAGGATGCGATCTACGACGATACGGTGATGGACGGCAATCGCCTCGCGGTGTCCACGGGCCTCATGCAAACCCTGGGCGCGCAGGTCATCGACTACTCGACCTGGTACGACTGCTGCGGCTTCGGCTTCCGCCACATCATCAGCGAGCGCGAGTTCACCCGCAGCTTCGCGATCGATCGCAAGATCCGCGTCGCGCTCGACGAGGCGCACGCCGACGTGATGATCGGCCACGACACCGGCTGCATCACCACGCTCGACAAGAACCAGTGGATCGGCAAGGCCGGCGGCAAGCCGGTCGACTTGCCCGTGCTCGCCGACTGCCAGTTCGCGGCGCTCGTGTGCGGCGCGCACCCGTACAAGATCGTGCAGTCGCACTGGCATGCGTCGTCGACCGAGACGCTGATGGAGAAGCTGGGGATCGACTGGCAGGCGAAAAAGACCGAGTTCCTGGGCTACCTCGACGACGTCAAGGCGGGCCGACCGGACAATTTGTACGACCCGCGGCGGCGCATCACGTCGGGCCCGGGCTACATTCCGATCGCGGCCCGGTCGTGAGCGAGACGATTCTCGTGGTCGGCGCTGGCCCTGCCGGCCTCACGGCGGCGCACGCGCTCGCGAGCGTGGGTGCGCCCGTGGTGCTGGTGGAAAAGGAGCAGCGCCTGGGCGGCGCGCCGATCCTGTCCGGGTACGCGAAGCTCGTGCCGTCGGGCGAATGGGCCAAGGACGCGATCGGCGGCATGGTCGCGCGCGTCGAAGGCGACCGGCGGATCAGCATCCGCCGCGGTTGCACGGTCGACGCGCTCGACGGTGAGGCGGGCGCCTTCCGGGCGCGGTTGTCCGACGGCTCGGTGGTCGATGCGGGTGCAGCGATCCTCGCCACCGGCTTCACGCACTTCGACTCGATCAACAAGCCGGAATGGGGCTTTGGCACGTATCCCGACGTCGTCACGACCACCCAGGTCGAGCAGATGATCTCTTCGGGCCGTGGCATCCGCTGCCCGTCCGACGGCCGCAAGCCCGACCGCGTCGCGATCCTCCTGTGCGTGGGCTCGCGCGACCGGCAGATCGGGCGCGAATGGTGCTCGAAGATCTGCTGCACCGTATCGTGCAACATCGCGATGGAGATCCGCGAGGAACTGCCGGACTGCCACGTCTACATCTACTACATGGACATCCGCACCTTCGGCCTGTACGAGCAGAAGTACTACTGGCGCAGCCAGGAGGAGTTCAAGGTCAAGTACATCAAGGCGCGCGTCGCCGAGGTCACTTCCAACGGCGAGAAGCTCGTCATCAAGGGCGAGGACACGCTCGTGAAGCGACCGATCACGATCCCGTTCGACCTCGTCGTGCACGCGATCGGTATGGATCCCAACGTGGACAATCCGCGCCTGGCCCCGGCCTTCGGCATCGAACTCGAGCGAAACGGCTACATCGGCAAGGCCAACGCGTACGGCACGCTCGGCGAGACGTCGCGGCGCGGCGTCTTCGTTGCCGGTGCGGCGAGCGGTCCGGAAACGATCGACGACTCGATCGCGCAGGGTAGCGCCGCCGCACTTGCCGCTTTCACGCTGGTGACGCAGTTGCGCGCGGTTGCAGCCTGATGCGCGGCCGGGTCACGACTGCCGAAGGTGGCAGCGCGATGGCCTGCGCCGCCCCGCGGCCACGCCTGGAGCTCGACGGATCCAAGCTCGGCGAGGCGCTCGCCGCGCTCGTGCGCGGCGCCGAAGACCATGGCGGCATCGAGCGCTACGTCGCTGCCCTGCAATGGAAGCACGCGCTGTTTCGCAAGGCCCTCGCCGCCGGGCGCAGTCGTGCGGTCGAACTGCCGACGTTCAAGACCTTGTGCGCGCATCTTCCGACGGTGCGCCGGCGCATGGCGGCGTGCCTCGATCCGGCGACGTTTCCCGCGCTGCGCGAGCGCGTCAGTGCGCTCCTCGCGGCGCAAGGCGACGCGGTCGACGACCGGATCGCGGCGTTCTGCGCCGCTTTCCCGGACGATCGCGCTCATCGCTGGGTGCGCGATCTCGCGGCCGAACTGCTGCACGCGGTCGATCCGCAACGCCACCCGCCGATGGCGCGCTGGGTCTGGGATGCCCGCGCCAACACGGGTGTCCTGCGCGAGCTGTGGTACGGCGAGGACGTCGACCACATGCTCATCGACGTCCCCGATCGCTACGACACCTTCGTCGTCCTGCGCGAGGAGCTCGCGCAGTTTCTGGCCGACAACGGCGTATTCCGCGACGTGCTCGACTACGTCGACCTCCTCATGGCGCAGGTCTACTCGCACTACGTGAGCGAGCGCGCCGGGAGCTACCTGCGGGCCGACTTCACGCAGCCGGAAGACCCCCTGCTGCATGCGCGGCGCCTCCTCGGGCTCGATGCCGTCGACGCGTCGGGGCGCACGCGCCTCAAGGCCTTCGACGGCACCGCGTTCGTCGTCGCCGATGCGGAGCTCTTGAGCTAGGAGTCAAGCGATGCCGATCCACGAGAAGGCCCTGATTCGGCCGGAGAACCTGCTCACCCACGACAAGCTCGTGGTGGACGGCGTCGACGTCTCGGGGCACTGGAGCACCTTCATTGCGCCGCGCGTCGTCACCGACTACAACGAGCGTCTACAGGACGAGATCGCGGCACTGCCAGGTGGCGAATTCGTGCACCGCTGCTGGCAGTGCGGCTCGTGCACCAACGTGTGCACGGTCAACGCGGTCAACCCCGACTTCAATCCGCGATTCTGGATCTACCTGATCCGCATGGGCATGGAGTCGGAGCTTCTGCGCGACAAGGACATCATCTGGCAGTGCGTCTCCTGCAACAAGTGCACGGATGCCTGTCCGCGGCAAGTGGTGCCCGAAGGGGTCATGAAGGCGACGGCGCGCTGGCTGGAGCTCAAGGGGCACACGCCGAAGTCGCACTCCGCGCACTTCGACGAGGAGTTCTCGGCGCAGGTGATCGCCACCGGCAAGATCGAGGAAGGACGCATCATCCGCAATTTTTTCGCCAGGACCGGCCAGCCGCTGCGCCAGGAATGGCTCGTGGAGATGGCGAAGCGCATCGCGCGGCGTCTGCCCGTGAAGCTCGGCATGGTCATGGGATTCGCCGCGTTGGTGCGACCGCGCACGCGCGGCTGGGCGAAGGCGCGCAAGGCGATCGAGGGTCACGTCGCGAGGGAGGAGACCCGGCGGCGGGCGGCGCTCGGGCTTGCCGCCGCGGCCGCTGCCGCGCCGCCCGCAAACGACAGCGCGCGAACAGGATGAAGCACCGCCTGCGCGCCACGCAGGGCCATGAAGCGGGAGGCCGGTGACCCGGGATCGCGCAGCGCCACTGACATGACGGAAGGCAAGACGATGACCCACTCCCCCCCTCCTGACGACAAGGCCAAGTACCAGCGTGTCGCGTACTACCCGGGCTGCGCGCTCGAAGGCACCGCGCATGCGTACGACGCGTCGACGCGCGCGGTGGGCAAGGCGCTCGGCCTCGAGCTCGACGAGGTGCCCGACTGGAACTGCTGCGGGGCGATGGAGGTGAAGAACATCGACCCCAAGGTCCAGACGTATCTCTCGTCGCGCGTGCTGTCGATCGCCGCCAACGAGATGCATGCGCCGGTGGTCATGGCGCCGTGTAACGGCTGCTACCACAATCTGAAGAAGGCCGAGTACGACCTCGGCCACGACGACGCGTCGCGCGAAACGGTAGGGAAGATCTCGCAACAGGCCGGGCACGCCGCGTATCAGGCCGGACAGGTCGAGACGATCCACGCGCTCGACTGGCTGAAGCACGGCGTCGGGGAAGCCGAGTTGCGGGCGCGGGTCAGCAAGTCGCTCAACGGCCTCAAGGTTGCGAACTACTACGGCTGCATGTACACGCGACCCCGGCACATCTTTCCGGAGAAGGACCGCGGACCGGGCAGCGACTCGCTGTACCAGCCGCATTTCATGGACGACCTCCTTGCCGCCGCCGGCGCCGAGAATGTCGACTTTCCGCTCAAGACCGCGTGCTGCGGCGGCGCGCATACGCTCTCCGACAGCGATACGTCGACCAAGCTCGTGCTCAACATCCTGCGCGCCGCCGAAGCGGCCGGCGCCGACGTCATCGCGACCGAGTGCCCGACGTGCCACGCGGGGCTCGAGATGCACCAGGTACGCGCCGAGAAGGTCTTCGGCGAGAAGACGACGGTGAAGATGCTCTATTTCACGCAGCTTCTCGGTGTGGCGCTCGGCTTGTCCCCACGCAGCGTCGGCGTGCACGAGAACGTCTCCGACGGGCGTGCCGCGCTGGCGGAGAAAGGAATCGCGTGAGCCTCGCGCGCATCGACGCCGAGATCGAAGCGGCGGCGGCGCTCGACGATGCCCCGCGCGCTGCGCAGCGGTTGCTCGGCCTGGCCGAGACCGTGCTCGAAGCCTGGGTCGTCGCCCGCGGTGGCGTGCCCACTACCGAGAGACGCGAAGAGTTCCGGCTCCTCGCGCTGCATCATCAGGGCACGCGAGGCACGCCGAGCTTCAACGCCTGCCGTGAGACCTGCCGCGAGATCGCCTATCATTACAACGTTTTGCACGCCGAGCCGGGCGACGCGCAGCGCGTCCGGCGCCAGGCGATGATGGGGTTGCTCGTGCGCCATCTCGCGCTCTTCGTGCGCGGCAAGATGGAAGTCGAGCAACTGGGCGAGTTCTGCTGCGCCTCCCGGCCGTTGCGCCTGGAATCGTGAACACCACGCGGAGATAGGAGACCCCATGGCGGACGTGCGCGGGTGCCACTTGCCCGATGACCTGCTCTACGACGTCGAGAACCACATCTGGTTCAAGGAACTCGACGACGGCAACGTGCGGCTCGGGATGACGACCGTCGCCATCGCGATGGCGGGACAGCTCGTCGCGTTCACGCCGAAGAAGGTCGGTCGCGACGTGCAGGCCGGAAAGTCGTGCGCCACGGTGGAATCGGGAAAGTGGGTCGGGCCGGCGAAGTCGGCCGCGGCCGGGACCATCGTCGAAGTCAACGACGCGCTCGTCGGCAAGCCCACGCTCGCCAACGAGGACCCCTACGGCGCCGGCTGGCTCGTCGTCGTGAAGCCAGTCGACTGGGCGGCCGCCAAGGCCACGCTCGTCCCGGGGACGCAGGTCAGCGCGCCCTACGAGGCAAAGATGAACGCCGACGGCTTCGCCGGCTGCGCCTGCGCGCCGAAGGGCTGATCGCACGGCGCGTACCGCGACGCGTGAGCGCGCCGCGGTACGGAACTGCGGACTACCCCGGAGCGCTCCCGTGCGATCGGCTCGCACGCAGGTGCTTGCCGAGCAACATGAGGAAGCGCAGCGTGTCCTGCGTCTCACCCTCCTTCATGGTGCGCCACAACGGCCCCACACCGCCGCTCGACCGCGGCGTCTTCGCGCTCTCCGCTGCCGCAGCGTCGACGCACTCGAGCATCGCCTGAATCTGGTCGAGTCGCTCGAGCAGGCGCGGCAGCGTGCCAGCGAGCTTCTCGAGACTGCCCGTACTCTCCAGGCGCTCGAGCATCGCGACGATCCGCTCGCCGCCACCGCGGCTCAACCGATCGAGCAGCGACACGCCATTGCCAAACGTCTCGGCAAGGCGCCCGACCATCTCCTCGGTGAGCGCGTCCTCCGCGGAGCCGTACACGCGCGCGAGCTTCACGAGCCGCTGCAAGTCGCCGTTGTCGACGAGCTCGACCAGGACCGGAATCGCGCGTTCGAGACCTGCGCGCTGCGCCTGGTCGATGAATGCCAGCCCGCCGCCGACCGCATCGGTGAGGCGCGCCACCATCTCGTCGGTGAGCGCATCCTGTCCCGCGGCATAGACGCGCGAGAGATTCGCGAGGCGCTCGAGATCGCCGTCGTTCACCAGCTGCGCGAGCTGCGGGATCGCCTTCGCAAGGCCACTGCGCTGGACCTGATCGATCATGTCCATCGCGTCGGCCGCCGTCGCGGACAGCCGACCCACCATCTCATCGGTCAGGGCATCGCGCGCTGCCACCACGACGTGCTCGACGTCGCCGTCGACCCGTCCGCTAGCCTTCACGACCTCGTTCATGGTCCCTCCTCAAAGCAGGCCGCGGGCCGAGACCCAGTACAGCTTGTTGTACGCCATCTTGAACCAGTGCACCGCGCGCGTGGGCTCCTTGGGTTGCGGCGGATTCTGGTAGTCGAACATCGCGTACGTCGCGCGATCCTTGCCTGCCTCGATGAAGCAGAACACCTTGCCGTCGTAGTCGCGCACCGGCGCGCCGAGCTTGACCATCGCCGCGATGTTCTCGCCCAGCGCCTCGGCCTCGAAGTGCGCGGTCGAGCCCGCCTTGCTGATCGGGATGTTGGTCGTATCGCCGAGCGCGAACACGTTGTCGCGCCCTTCCATGTTGAGTCGCGTCCGGTTGGTCGGGATCCACCCGCCCTGGCCCAGCCCGTTCTTCTCGATCACCTCCATGCCGCGGTGCGCCGGAATCGAGATGAGCAGATCGAAGGGCGCCTGC
>WBZO01002104.1_pt1 | contig 27377 bp, 18 predicted proteins | sample 5204261 | NCBI WGS metagenome assembly WBZO01 (sample SAMN12412400, study PRJNA552823) | activated sludge metagenome | isolation source: activated sludge from anammox sidestream of wastewater treatment plant... | place: USA: North Carolina | collected 2017-09
CGGCCTGGTCCGCTGGACGGTCGGCGGTCATCGCGCGGTCGGCGTCAGCACCGGGGCGTTCGTCGGCCTCGGCAGCGCCACGCTGTCACGCACCTACGCCGACCTGTTCGGCGAGCCGGTCGTGGCCGCCGCGAACACCCGTCCCGGCCAGGCCGGCCGCGGCACCATTGGCGTGCCGTCGCGCATCAACGGCGCCTCGCTCCTCCGCATCAAGGACGATTTCGTGGTCGCGGAACCCCAGGTGAACCTGCTGCTTCGGCTCGCCCCCTGGATGCGGCTCGATGTGGGCGCCGGTTACCGGTTCGTGGGTGCCTCGAACCTGCTCGAACGCCAGCTGCGCGGCGCCAGCGGCAGCATCGCGCTCCGTTTCGGCGGCAACTAGCGGCCGACACGTCGGATGTGCGCCGGGCGGACCATGCCCCGTCCGGCGCACACCGACCTGCGTCATGGCGTGCGGCCCGAGGGTCAGTCGACGTCGAACGGGTCGACGCCCCACGACCGGAGGATGGCGTCCTGTTCCGTGGCGCTCGTGGCCTTCTTGAAGCGCGCACCGGAACGACCCTTCACGCGCGCCTCGCATTCGGCCCACGTCGCATGACGCATGGGCTGTCCATCGACCACACTCAGGTACGAGAAGGCCGGCGCCTTCGTCCGGGCCTGGCCCGAACTGCCATTGCGCGCCGGCACGCTCGTGTCTTCCGGCAGGCGCGTGATGTCCGCGACCGGGTAGTCGTGAATCGGCCCGTCGTACAACGACATGGGTTGCCCGGTGGCGAAGGCATCGGCGATCCGGTCCACGCGCTCGTTGCCCGGCGTGCCCACGTGACCGCGCACGTAATGCCAGGAGATGTTCCGCGGCCCCCTCGCCGCGGTCAGTTCCGAGAGCGCCTCCCAGAGATCCCGGTTGAGCACGTCTGCTCCCGTGGCGGTCTTCCAGCCCCGCCTGCGCCAGCCGTGGATCCACTCCCTGATGCCCTGGATCACGTACGTGGAGTCGGTATAGACATCCAGCGGACCCTGCACCCGCTGCAGATGCCCCAGTGCCTGGATGGCACCGGTCAGCTCCATCTTGTTGTTCGTCGTGACGGGGGCGCCACCACCCAGCTCGGTGACGTGCCCGTTGGGCTCGATGATGACGACGCCCCATCCGCCGGGGCCGGGATTCCCCTTGGAGGAGCCATCGGTGAAGACGACTGTTCGGTGATTCATGGATGCTCGCGCTGGCCGGTGCCTGCGCGTCCTAGTGTGCCCGCTTTCCGGTGGCGATGCCATCGCCGCACCCGCCTTGTGCCGCGTCGGAACCGGCGGCTGTCACCCGCGGCGTCGTTTTCGCATCTGTCGGGTCGGGACGCTCCGGTCCGCCAGGGGCCGGTCCGCCCGACAATCTGGAGGAGTGTCATGTGTCAGCGCGTCCAGTGTGAGAAGTGCGGGAAGGCCTCGTGGGTCGGTTGCGGGCAGCACGTGGAGGAGGTCCTGAAGGGCGTCCCGCAGTCGCAGCGCTGCCAGTGCGAACGGCCGAAGTCGTTCCTGGACCGCCTGTTCGGGCGTTGAGCCCGGTTCTCCCAGGGCCGGGGTGAATCCCCCGGCGGCCCTCCACACGTCAATCAGCGGGTGATACTCCACGCCCCTGCCGGGGTACGCTGGGCTCGCATGCCCAAAGCCGCCATCACTCGCCTGTTCCTCGAAGGTCGCACCCATCACCACTGGCTCGAGCGCCCGGTGGAGGACGAGGTGCTCCGGCAGCTCTATGAGCTTGCCCGCATGCCTCCGACCGCGGCCAACACGCAGCCGCTGCGCCTCGTGTTCGTGAAGTCCGCCGCGAGCAAGGAGCAGCTCAGGCCGGCCATCTGGCCGAACAACGTCGACAAGGTGATGCAGGCGCCGGTCACCGCCATCGCCGCCTACGACCTCGAGTTCTACGAGCAGATGCCGAAGCTGATGCCCGGTGTCGACGCCCGGGGGCGCATGCTCGAACGCCCCGCGGCGGCCCGCGAGATCATCGCGCGGCAGAATGGCACGCTGCAGGGCGGCTACCTGATTCTCGCGGCGAGGGCGCTGGGCCTGGACTGCGGACCCATCGGCGGCTTCGACCAGGCACTGGTCGACGAGACCTTCCTCGCGGGCACCGCGTGGAAGTCGAACTTCCTCCTGAACCTCGGATACGCCGACCACGAGAAGCTGCCGCCGCGGCGTCCACGACTCGACTTCGACGACGCCTGCCGGGTGGTCTGACCTCGCCCGTCGGGCAGCCGGCTGGCTGCCGCAGTGCAGCGACAGCCTGCACCCCCGGCGCCGCCGTGCCGATTCGAACTGGTGGGGGCAGGCGTGGCAAGGGGACGGGCCTGGGTCACGCTCGACCTCGCCGCGCGGACCTTCGCTGTCGTGAGACGCTACACACCACCGTGTAAGTCGATTTGACGAGTTGTTGACCTCGCACTGACATCCCCCGGGGCGCCATCACCGATTCTGTCCCTGCCCGAATCGGACCGGGCAGGGGAGGGTGAACGGTGCTCCAGCAGGACGGGTCAATTCGCGCGCGACGGCACCAGCCGATGGTTGCGCAGCGCGCGCTCGCCATCGCTCGGCTGGCCGACACGGCCAGGCGACGGCGAACGCCGGCCGACGAGCCCCGCGTCCTCTTCTATTCCCACGATTCATTCGGGCTGGGCCACATTCGCCGCACCCTCTCCCTCTGCGAGGCGGTCCGCCAGCGCTATCCGCGGGCGTCGCTCCTGGTGCTGACCGGCAGCTCCGCCGTCTCCAACCTCCCGATGCCCGAGGGGGTCGACTGGGTGAAGCTCCCCTGCGTCACCAAGGTCGACGATGGGGAGTACCGGTCGCGCCACCTGCCACTCGGGTTCGACGCCGTCCGCGCCGTCCGCCGCGACATCATCCACTCCACCGCACTCGCCTATCGGCCCACGCTCGTCTTCGTGGACAACGTGCCGCTCGGGCTGAAGGGCGAACTGCGGCGCACGCTCGAATCGCTCAGGACCGCCAGCCCCGGCGTCCGCATCGTCCTCACGCTGCGCGACATCATCGACGACCCGGAGCGCACGATCGAGCGCTGGCGGCGCGAGCGCACCTGCGAAACGATCGATCGCCTCTATGACGACGTGGTCGTGTACGGCGCACGCGAGGTGTTCGACATCGTGCGCGAGTACCGGCTCCCGTCGTCGCTCGCGGCCAAGACCCACTACGCCGGCTACATCAGGCGTGAACCGTCGGGGTCGGTGACGGGCCTGCGCGCCAGGCTGGCACGAGGAGCCGACCGCCTGGTGCTCGTCACCGTGGGCGGCGGGGGCGACGGCCGACACCTGGTGGAGAGCTACCTCGAGGGGCTTGCCAGGCGCGGACCGGAGGGTCTCGGCGATCGGGTGCACTCGCTCGTCGTCTGCGGACCCGAGATGGATGCCGACGTGCGCCAGCGCGTCCGCCTGCGTCATGGGCACCGGCGCGACGTCAGCATCATCGATTTCACGCCGGACCTCGTCACCACCATGGCGGCATCGGACGTGGTGGTGGGCATGGGCGGGTACAACACCGTCTGCGAGGTGCTGTCGCTCGCCAAGCCGGCCGTGATCATGCCGCGGCGTGCACCGCGCCTCGAGCAGTGGATCCGGTGCACGCGACTCGCCGACCTCGGGCTGGTGCGCGTCGTCCACCCCGAGCACGACCCTGCCGGTGCACTCATGCGCGAGGTTGGGGCCGCCCTGGTGGCGCCTCCGCCGCCCGCCACCTCCCTCAACCTTGCCGGGCTGTCCACGCTGGACCAGCTGCTGCCCGGCTTCATCGGCGCCACGGGCGCCGGAGACCGATGATGACCACGCCACGGGTGGCCTACGTCGTGAAGCGTTTCCCGCGCCTGTCGGAGACCTTCATTTTGCGCGAACTGCTCGAACTGGAACGTCTCGGGCTCGACGTCGTGGTCTGCGCCCTGGGGCACTCGGGCGAAGCCACGGTGCACGGCGACTACGCCCGCCTGCGGGCGACCGTGCTCTATGCCGACGACCTGCCCGACCCGCCCGCCGAGGCGGGACGTCGGGAGGAGCGAGGCCGGCACACCCTGTCGAAGGAGGCACGCATGGCGCGCCGCTTCGTGCCGGCGCTGCGAGGCAACGGCGTGTCCCACCTGCACGCGCACTTTGCCACCTCCGCCGCCGAAGTCGCGCGCCACGCGGCCGCGGCGCTCGCACGCCCCTTCAGCGTCACGGCGCATGCGAAGGACATCTTCCACGAGAGTGTGTCGGCCTCCGCGTTGAACAGCCTGGTGCAGGATGCCGCGTTCATCGTGACCGTGAGCGACTACAACGTCGGTCACCTCCGCTCGGTGTGCCGGGCATCGCGCGTCACGCCGATCCACCGCATCTACAACGGCATCGACAGCACGACGCTGGCCCCGCATGGGACGAGCCGGTTGCCCGCGAGCATCCTCGGCGTGGGGCGCTTCGTCGAGAAGAAGGGGTTCGACGTGTTCGTCGACGCCGTCGTCGCCCTGCGCGGGGTCCGCCCGGACGTGACCGCCACGCTCATCGGCACGGGGCGTTGTGAAGCCGACCTGCGGGCGCGCATCGAACGCCTGGGGCTCGCGGGGGTGGTGACGATGGCGGGCGCCCTGCCGCAGCACGAGGTGCTCGCCGCCATGCGACAGCACACCGTCCTGGCCGTTCCCTGCGTCGTCGGCCCGGACGGCGACCGCGACGGGCTCCCCACGGTGATCATCGAGGCGATGGCCCTCGGCCTGCCGGTGGTGTCCACTCCGGTCACCGGCATCCCCGAGATCGTCCGGCACGGCGAGACCGGGCTCATGGTGCCGGAGCGGAACCCGTTTGCGCTGGCCGAGGCGCTGCACGGCCTCATCGCCCATCCGCCGCTGCGTCAGCGCCTGGCGCGCCAGGCGCGGCTGCTGGTGGAACGGGAGTTCGACGCCCGTCGCAGCGCCGTGACGTTGCGCGACCTGTTCCTGGGCGCGGTCCCCGAGTCCGTGGACGACGCCCGGCTGCCCCTGACCGCGGAGGCCCGCCTGTGAGGATCGCCTACATCAACGCCGACTCCGGCATCGCCCTGTTCGGCACCAAGGGCGCTGCGGTGCACGTGCGCGACGTGTCGCAGGCCCTCACGGCCCTTGGTCACACGGTCCGCGTCTTCACCGCGCGCACCGGCCAGGCCCCAGCCTCCTGGCAGGTGCCGTTCGAGGCCCTGCCCGGCACGCACGAACCCGTCCTCTCGCCGGAGGTCCGTGCGCTGCTGGTGAACCGCGGCACATTCGCGGCATTGGTGCGTGCGCACCGTGAGTCGGCGTGGGACCTCGTCTACGAGCGGTACTCGCTCTGGAGCCACGCGGCCCTGCGCTTCGCGCGGCGGTACGACCTGCCATTCGTGCTCGAGGTGAATAGTCCACTCGTCGTGGAGCAGACGCGCTATCGCACACTCGAGCGCACGGCCACCGCCCGCCGGATCGAGCGCTACCTCTTCTCCGGCGCCACCCGCATTGTCGTCGTGTCGCAGGAGGTTGGCGACTACGTCTGCGCCCAGGGGGGCGACCCGTCGCGAGTGGTCGTGGCCAGCAACGGGGTCGACCTCACGCTCTACGAAGGCCAGCGGCCCGCCGGTGTGGCCAGCCCCGAACGGTTCACCATCGGGTTCCTGGGCAGCCTGAAGCCGTGGCACGGCGTGGACGTGCTGGTGGACGCCCTGGAGGCGCTCGTGGCGAGGGACACGCGCTACCACCTGCGCGTGGTGGGCGATGGTCCCGAGCGGGCGGCGCTCGAGGCGTCGCTGCGTGCCCGCCGCCTCGAGTCGCACGCGACCATCGTCGGTCAGGTGCCGCGCGAGGAGGTGCCCCGCGAACTGGCCGCGGTTGACTGCGCGGTCGCGCCGTACCCGCGGCTGGACGACTTCTACTTCTCTCCGCTCAAGGTGTTCGAGTACATGGCGGCCGGCCGGCCGATCGTGGCGAGCCGGATCGGCCAGATCGAGGCGGTGCTCGAGGACAGCGCCACCGCGCTGCTCGTCGAACCTGGCAACCCGCGCGCACTCGCGGATGCCATCCAGGCGCTGTGTCATCAGCCGGTGCTCGCGGGCCGGCTCGGCGCCGCCGCGCGGCAGCGCGCCTTCGATCGACACGGATGGACACACACGGTCACGGCGTCGCTCGCGGGGCTGCAGGAGGCGCGGTCGTGAGCACGCGCGGCAGGATCTGGGGCGAGATAATGGGCTACGCCCATCCCTTCCGGCGGCACCTGGTGTCCGCGTTCGTGCTCCTCCTCTTCAGCGCAGCGATGGAACTGCTGAAGCCGTGGCCGCTGAAGTTCATCATCGACACCGTCCTCGGAGCCGAACGCGTGACGCTGCCGTGGACCCCTTCGCCGCTCGGTCCGCTCGCCGGCCTGGCGATCGCCAGCGCGTCGGTCGTCCTCATCGCCATCGTGGGCGGCCTCGCCGAGTACCACGCCCAGGTGACGGTCGCCAAGGTCGGGCACACGGTCTCCTCGACGGTGCGCGGTGACGTCTTCCGCCACCTGCAGCAACTGTCGGTCACGTTCCACCGCGATGCCGGCTCGGGCGAGATGCTCACCCGGCTGATGAAGGATGTCCACGAGATCAAGGCGGTGCTCGGCGACGTGGCCCTCGAGACGGTCACCCAGACGGTGCTGCTGGCCGGGATGGCGCTCGTCCTGATCGGGATGGACCCGCGCCTCGGCGTGGTGAGCCTACTCGTCTTCGGGCCGATCGCGCTGCTCGTGCGTTACTACTCGGTCCACATCCGCGAGGTGGTGCGGCGCCAGCGAAAGAAGGACAGCCGGGCCGCCTCGATCATGGCCGAGGCCATCGCCATGCTGCCCGCCGTACAGCTCTTCGGGCAGGGCCAGCACGCCGGTCGGCAGTTCGGACGCGCCGCGGCCAGCAGCCTGGAGGCCGAGGTGGCGGCTGCCCGCATGAAGGGGCGCCTCGAACGCTGGGTCGAGGTCATCGTGGCCGCCGGCACCGCCGCCGTCCTCTGGTTCGGCGCCACCGCGGTGATGACCGGCACCCTGACCGCAGGCGACCTCGTCGTGTTCGCCGCCTATCTCCGCTCCATGTACCGGCCCACGCGCCGCATCGCCACCAACTGGCTGCAGATGTCACGCGCCACGGTGTCTGCCGAGCGCATCGTCGACCTGCTGCGCACCGAGCCGGCCGTCAGGGAGGCGCCCGACGCCAGGCCTGCGCCGCCATTCGTCGGCATGGTGGAGTTCGACCACGTGGGCTTCGGCTACCACGCCGCCACGCCGACCCTGCACGACGTCTCGGTGCGCATCCTCCCAGGCTGGCTCGTGGCCGTCGTCGGTCGCAGCGGGGCGGGCAAGTCGACGCTCGTCAGCCTGTTGCCCAGGATGGCCGACCCATCGTCGGGTGCCGTGCGCATCGACGGCACCGACATCCGGGACTTCACGCTCGCCTCGCTCCGCGACCAGATCGGCATCGTCACCCAGGAGGCGATGCTCTTCGGGCTGTCGGTCCGCGAGAACGTCGCCTACGGCGACCCCGCGCCGGACGATGCACGGGTGGTGGCGGCGCTGGAGGCGGCGCACGCGTGGCACATCGTGGAGCGGCTGCCAGGGCAGCTCGATGCGAAGCTGGGCGAACGCGGGGCCACGCTGTCGGGTGGCGAGCGCCAGCGGCTCGCGATTGCCCGCGCCTTCTACCGGAACGCGCGCATCCTGATTCTCGACGAGCCGACGACCGGCCTCGATGGCCTGGCCGAGGCGCACGTCATGGAGTCGCTGGGTGCGCTCGTCCGCGGCCGGACCACGTTCGTCATCACGCATCGGCTGGCCACCATCGCCCACGCCGACCTCGTGGTCGTCATGGACCAGGGCCGCGTGGTCGAGGCCGGACCGCCCGATCGGCTGCGGACCACGGGCGGCGGCTTCGAACAACTGCTGGCGGTCCAGTCCGTCAGCCTGCGAGCCCACTGATGGCGTCCGCGCTGTTTCCGTCGGACGAGTCACTGGCGGCAATGCTCACGGCGAGCCTTCCTGCGTGCCGGGACGCACGTGCCCGCGTGCACCGGTGCCATGTGCGAGAGGTGATCACCGGCCGTCGCGGCAAGCTCTTCGCACTCGCGGAGGCCGAGGTGGTCCATCTGGATGGGGCCGCGGGGGCGACCACCCGCGGCGTGATCCTGCAGCGGTATCCCGAAGGCGTGGATGCCGTCGAAGAGGGCCGCAAGGTCTACCGGCGGCTTCGGCGGTTCGCGCGTGAGCGCGGCGTGCGGAAGTCGCTCTCGCCCTGGGCCGGGTTCATCCGCGAGGAGCGGTTGCTGGTCCTGCCGTTCCCCTTCGATTACCGGCTGCCCGCACTGGTCGACGCCTGCGACACGGCGGTGGTCGCGGCGCGCTTCCGTGCTGCCGGACTGGCGCGGACGGTGCGGGCGATCGTCCCGGTGCGCTACGTGCCCGAGAAGCGCTGCCAGATCCGGTACGAGATCGAGGATGCCGCGGGCGCGCCAGGTGCGCTGTTCGGCAAGGTCGTGGCCGACGAGAGCGGTGCGCGCGCGGTGGTGTCCATGAGGACGCTCCACGCCGCCCTGCGCGACAGCCCGGTGGCCGGCACGCCCGAACCCGTGGCGTACCTGCCAGAGTGGCGCATGGTGGTACAGCGCGCCGTGCCCGGACGGACCCTGTACGACCTGCAGCGCGAGGAAGCCGTCGATGGGGTGGTCTACCTCCGCGCCGGTGCGGCGCTGGCGCTCGTGCACCGCACGCCGGTGCCCGAACTGCCGGTCCACGACACGACGCACGAACTCGCGCTGCTGGCCACGGCAATCGGCAAGCATGCGCTCGCGCCGTCCGTCGAGGTCGAGGCAGGCCTCCTGCTGGCGCAGCTGCGAACAACCGCCACGCACCTGGGTACGCAGCCGCTCGTCACGTCGCACCGCGACTTCTATGACAAGCAGCTGCTCTGGGGCGACCGGGGCCTGTGGCTCATCGATCTCGATACCCTGGCCCGAGCGCCGCAGGCCCTCGACGCCGGCAACTTCCTCGCGCACCTGCGGCTGCGCCGTCGCCAGGGGTATCTCTCGCCAGAGCAGGCCACCCAGGCGTCGGGCGCGTTCCTCTACGGCTTTGCCAGCGGACACCGCGCCGATCGGGCGGCGCTGCACTGGTGGACGGCGGCGTCGCTGCTTCGCCTCGCCACGATCTACGCCGTGCGCCCGGGGTGGGAGCACCTGGGGGGGCAGCTCGTGGTCGATGCCGCCGAGTCGCTCTGGCGCTCGGGTCTCGCGGGGACGACGGCGACGGTCGGGAGGGCACTCGCATGACGGCGCGGCCTGCGCGTATCGGCGCTGCCTGGCTGGCGCTCGTGGGTTGCACGGCGCTGGTCCAGGCGCAGCCACGCACGCTCATGGGTGTCGGTCCCGGCACGCAGGTGAAGGTCGAGGGCAGGGCCGCGTCCGGCACCATGTCGGTCGAGCGGTTGCGGGCGCGTGACGGCGACGGCCAGGTTCGCATCGAGGGGCAGATCGAGGCGATCGAGGAGGGGGGCCATCGCCTGCGGCTCCTCGACTTCACCGTGGCGGTGCCCTCAGGCGTGCGGGTCCTCGACGGAGACCTGCCATTGCCGGGGCCCGAGGTACTCGCCGTCGGCGACCGTGTCGAGGTGCGAGGCCGGCCGGTCCCGGGTGGCATCGACGCGAACCGGATTCGTCGGTCCCCCCGCGTCGGCTCCCCCCGCGACGAAATCGAGGCACCGCTCGAGCGCATCCTCGACGCGCGCAGCTTCCAGGTGCTCGGTCGCCGCATGGAGCTGGCTCGTGGCGCGAAGTTCGCCGACGAGCGCGAGCGCACACGAGGTCAGACGGCGCTGCGGCGCGACGATGACGAGCAGCAGATCGAGGCGATCAGGCTCGGAGACTGGGGCATCGTCGGCGGTCGCGTCGACACGGCGTATGCCGAACGGAACAACCTGGATCTCGACTGGATACCGGAGCGGGCCTCGTCCGTGCAGTCCACGGTCCGCATGGACATCTCCGCGCGGCTTGGGCAGCGGGCACTGGCTTACGCCAAGGTGGATCGCACCATGCCCGGCGACGTGCAGGTGAAGGAAGCCAACCTGCTGGTCTCGATTGCCGGGCCGCTCACCATGCAGGTGGGTCGCGTACGGGTGAGGGATACCTTCGAGTGGTTCGCCGACGACTACGTCGATGCCGCGCGGCTCGGCTTCACCACCGAACGCACCAGGGCCGAGCTCGGCGTGTCGTTCGGCATCGGGACGCCGGCCACCGGCCGGTCGCGGTCGGACGAACGCCAGCTGTTCGCGTCGGCGACGCACGAGTTCTCACGGGCGTTCACCCTCGCGGGGTACTTCCTCCGCCGCGACGATCGTACGAGGCGTGAGCAGCCCCGCTGGCTGATGACGCAGGCATACGGCCGGGCGGGCGCCTTCCGCTACTGGGGGAACGCCGCGGTGCGGCGTGGACGCTCGCAGACCGCCGCGTTCGCGGGCTGGGCGTACGACACCGGCGTCTCCATCCGGCTTGGTGGCCCGATCGTCACACTCGGCTACGCGGGGGCCTCGGGCGACCGCGATCGCAGCGACAGCGTGGATCGCACGTTCCGGCAGACCGCCATGGAAGACACCGAGACGAGGCTCGCCGGCTTCAAGCGGGTGCATACCTATGGCGCGCTGCTCGAACCGGAGCTGACAAACCTGCGCGTGACGACCGCCGGCATCGGCCGCCAGTGGCGGTCCCTGGCGCTCGATCTGGTGCATCACGCGTACTGGCAGGACGTGCCGCGCCGGACGCCCGCGTCGTCTGCACTCGGGCTGCAACCGACCGGCGATGCCGGGATGCTGGGGCAGGAGGCAGACCTGCTGCTGACGATCCGGCTCGGGAACGGCGTCGACCTGTCGCTGCTGGGCGGCGTGTACGCGCCGGGCCGTACGCAGTCGGTGCCGTACCGCCCGGCGTTCTTCGTCCGTCCGCAGCTCCAGTGGTTCTTCTGACTACCTGGGGCGTTCCTCGAGGTAGGTGTAGCCGTTGAGGCCGGCTTCGTAGAAGCGCAGGAGCCGCCCGCATTCCTCGTAGTCGAGCCGGCCCGCCCGGGCGGCGGCCTCGACGTCGGTGCGCAGCTTCGCGGCGAGCGAGTCGCCGTCGAACTCGACGTAGTCGAGCACCTCACGGACCGTGTCACCCTTGATCACCGCGTCCAGCACCACCGAGTCGTCCTCGCCGAGGCTGACGTGCACGGCGTGTGTGTCGCCGAGCAGGTTGTGGAGGTCGCCCAGGATCTCCTGGTAGGCACCCACAAGGAACACGCCGAGGTAGTACGGCTGGCCGTTGAACTGGTGCAGCGGCAGCGTGCGCTTCACGTCGCGGCGGTCGATGAACTGATCCACCTTGCCGTCCGAGTCGCACGTGATGTCGCCCAGCACCGCGTGGTGCGTGGGACGCTCGTTCAGCCGGTGAATCGGCATGATGGGGAAGAGCTGCTTGATCGCCCAGCTGTCCGGGATGGACTGGAAGAGCGAGAAATTGCAGAAGTACGTGTCGGACAGTGACTCGTCCAGGTTCTGCAGGTCCTCGGGCACCTCGTCCATCGTCTTCACGAGCTTCTGCAGCTTGATGCAGATGGCCCAGTAGAGGTTCTCGGCGAGCGAGCGCTGCTCGAGCGGGAGGTAGCCGGCCGAGAACAGGTTCATCGCCGTGTCGAGCGCCTGCTGGGCGTCGTGGTAGGTCTCGGTGGCGTTCCTGACGGTGAGGCTGTTGTAGCTCTCCATCAGGTCGACGAGCGGCTGCTCCATCTCGGGCGTGGGTGCCTTGGGCAGGTCCTTGCCGTTGTCGCCGAACCCGGAGACACCGAGCACGTTGAACACGAGCAGGCTGTGGTGCGCCACCACCGCCCGTCCGCTCTCGGAGATGATCGTCGGGTGCGGCACGTTGGCCTCGTCGCACACCGTCTGCAGGTGGTACACGACGTCGCCGGCATATTCCTCGAGCGTGTAGTTCAGGCTCGACTCGAAGTTGGTCTGCGAACCGTCGTAGTCCACGCCGAGCCCGCCGCCGACGTCCATGTACTGCAGGCCCGCGCCGGCCTTGTGCAGCTCGACGTAGATGCGGGCGGCCTCGGTGAGCGCCCCCTTGATGATCCGGATGTTCGGGATCTGGCTCCCCAGGTGGAAGTGCAGGAGCTTGAAGCAGTCTTCCATGCCGCGGCGCTTCAGTTCCTCGAGCCCCTGCAGGATCTCGCCGACCGTGAGGCCGAACTTCGAGCGGTAGCCGCCCGACGACTGCCAGCGGCCGCCACCGCGCGCGGCCAGCTTCACGCGCATCCCGATCTGCGGCCGCACCCCCACCTTCTCGGCATAGTCCAGGATCAGGCCGAGCTCGGTGTACTTCTCGACCACCGGGATGATGTTGCGGCCGATCTTCTGGGCCAGCATCGCCATCTCGATGAACTCGGCGTCCTTGAAGCCGTTGCAGATGATCGGCGTGTGGTTGTCGGCCACCGAGACCACCGCCATCAGCTCCGGCTTCGAGCCCGCCTCGAGCCCGAAGTTGAACGGCCGGCCGAACTCGAACACTTCCTCGACGACATGCCGCTGCTGGTTCACCTTGATGGGGTAGACGCAGCAGTAGTTGCCCTTGTATTCGTTCTGGGCGATGGCGGCCTGGAACGCGTCGTGGATGTCCTTCAGGCGGTGCTGGAGGATGTCGCTGAAGCGGATGAGCGCCGGCAGGTTGATGCCGCGACGCTGCAGGTCGTCCACCAGCTGCTTGAGGTCGATGGAACGCCGGGGATCCTTCGACGGGTGGACCCGCACCTGGCCGTTGTCGCCAATGGAGAAGTAGTCGCGGCCCCAGCGGGCGATCTCGTACAGCTCCGTGGCATCGGCCGTGGTCCAGGCCTCGCCGACATCATGCGCGGAGCGCGCCCGTCCCAGCGTGATTTCCATAGATCGCGATGATACCGAAGATGACGCCGCTGCGGAGGCGGATATTCGCGGCTCGCGCGCCGCCGCGGATCACTTTTTCACGATCGTTGCACCGGCGAGCGACGACAGCGCGCGCGCGTTCACCACGCCGATGCCGCCGACCACGGCCACGGTGCCCGCGAGCAGCCGCCAGTCGGTCCGCTCACCGAGCACGAGCGAGCCGAGCAGCAGGCCGACGACCGGCATGATGTAGGTGACGAGCGAGGTGCGCGTGGGCCCCCAGGCGTTCATCAGGGTGAACGACATCAGGTACGCGAGGCAAGAGCCGAGCAGGCCCAGCCACGCCACGGCCAGCCACGCCAGCGGCGACGCGGGCAGCCGCGGCGCCGGCTCGAACAGCGCGACGCCGGCCACCAGGTAGAGCTGCGCGAACATCAGCGGCACGGTGGCCTGCACGAGCGGCGACATCCCGCGCAGCGTGCGCCTGGCGTAGGTCGATGCCCCGGCATAGGAGAGCGTGGCGCCAAGCACCGCGACCTGGCCCCACAGGCTGCCGAGTCCATCGCCGAGCCCGCCGCTCATCAGCACCACGACGCCCAGGAAGCCGGTGCCGAGGCCCGCCAGCTTCGCCCCGCTGAACGGCTCGTCCTCGAGCCAGACGTGGGCGATCACGGTGGTGAAGAGCGGCTGTGCGCCATTGAGGATCGACGCCATGCTGGAGGCGATGCGCGTCTCGCCCCACGAGATCAGCAGGAACGGGAGCGCCGTGTTGAAGAGCCCGATGAGGGCACACGCCACCAGCGTATGACGGTCGCGCGGGAGCGGCGTGCCGCGTACGGCGAGCAGCGCCAGCAGGCCCGCGACGCCGAACAGCACCCGGCACGTCACGAGGAGCAGCGGCGTGAATCCCTCGCCGCCGTCGCCGAGCGCCACCTTGATCCAGAGGAACGACGAGCCCCAGATGAGGCCGAGCAGGCCGAACATGACCCACTCGCGGGGCGTGGCCGGATGCGGGTCAGCCATCCAGCCCGACCGCCAGGTCGCCCAGCATCTCGCCCGCAAGTGCCTCGCCCACGCCCGCAAGGTGTGCCTCACGCCCCGCATCGCCGGAGCCCGGCCGCGCCGCCTCGGCGTTCCGTCGCTCGTCGACGCATGCGGCGCGCATGGTGGCGAGCAGCCGATCCTGCGCCGTGAACCGTGGCTGGCGCGACGCCAGCACCGCCGCGGCACAGAGCACGCGGATCTCGGCGCTCGCGGCCTCGCCGCCCCCGACCAGATCCTGCGCGTCTGCGGCCGCTTCATCCTGCTGTGCGGCCGTGAATCCGAAGGCGCCCGCGAGGCGCGCGCCGCCCACGGTGATGCCCGGCTCGCCACCCGTGCCGACGAACGCCGCCCCGATGGCGCGCGCGGATTCCGCGTCCGCCGCCGCGGCACCTGGCGGAAACGCCTCCTCGCACGCCCGGACGAACTCCGCAGACTCAGCCGCGAACCCCATGGCTTCGATGACCGCCGCGTTGAACGCCATTCGCGCCGCCAGCGGCGGGTAGCTCGGGTGCGCCGCCACCGCGCCCGTGGCGTCGGTCAGCAGGATGTTGGCGAGCGCCCAGGCGTAGGCCGGTCCCACCGAGAGGCAGCCGTGGAAGTCGGCGAACAGCTCAGACCCGCGCGCCACCCACGCCTCGCGTGCCGCGGAATCGGGCACCACGGTCGCAATCCGCCCGGCGATCTGGGAGGTCAGCCCGAAGTCGGCTTCCACCGAGTGCCCCACTTCGTGGCAGATGGAGACGGCATCGGGCAGGTAGGCGGTCTGGTACCACGGCACCGCAATGACCGGGAAGGGCAGGCGCGAGAGCGCCGACCGGAAGTCCGCATTCCTCAGGAAGGCCTGCGGCACCGCGCTCACCTCGAACGCCCGATCGCGCGTCACGGTGAACGGGCTCCAGGTGCTGTTCAGGTACACCAGCGGCGGCGCCTTCGCCACCGGGTCGCTTCCCGGGTGCGCCAGGTTGCGCACGGGCCGATAGCACTGCCACGCGAGCTCGTCGCCGACGCGCAGGAACGTGCGCAGGCTCCCGTCGAGCCGCTGGGCCAGCTTGCCCCGGAAGAACTCCCACACCTCGCACCCGGCGAGGATGGCGGCCTCGAGCGTCGCGCCGCGCTGCGCCACGGCGCCCGCGTCGACCGTCCTCGCAAGGGCCTGGTCCACCAGCCGACGGATGCCGCCCATCAGGCGGTCCACGTCGCGCGTCTGCACGTAATGGATCTGGAACGCGGGGTCGCGGCGCGTGGTCACGTCCGCGGTCTGGTCGAGCCACGCCTCGAGCGAGGTGGCCAGCACGGCCCGCTTGCGGGTCAGCGCGCGCAGGCGTTCGTCGGTGAGCGCCACGTCACCACACCGGGATCGACGGATCGCTCGCGAAGAGCGCCGACGGTGCCTGCGCTGTCAGTGCCGCCACCGCCTGTGCGAGCGCGGCGGCGTCGTCACCGCCGGTCACGCTCCGGATCAGTGCCTGCGCCACCGCGAGTGTGTGGCTGCCGGCCAGTCCGGTGGCCAGCACGCCACGCGTGCGCCCCAGCGCGAAGAGCTGGTGCGCGAACTGGTTGCGCATGTAGAGCAGCTTCAGGGTCTCGGCGCGCGAGCCGCTGTGCGGCACGTCCAGGATCACGAACGGCCGCTGCTCCGCGCCCAGGGCCGACTGCAGCATGCGGCTGAGCAGGCCGGGTGTGAGCGCCAGCGTCGTGGGGGTTCCCTGCCCCTCGCTCGGTCCCTCGGTCGCCAGCCGCAGGTCCGACCCGGTCTGTGCCACCGACAGCGTCAGGTGCACCACGTCCGGCTGGGCGGACGTCAGTCCAGCCGTCAGCGGCGAAGGATCGCCAGGTTCCACCCGCATGCAGCCCGAGGCCGAACCCTGCCACAGCTTCACCACGTCCACGCCGAACGCGCCATAGCCGGTCCGGTACGATCGCTCGACCTCGTAATTCCGCCCCACGATGGCGATGCCCCGCCGCGGCAGCATCGCCCGCATGCGCCGGATTGTCGCGGCCGTGACAGCGCCCTGCTCGAGTACCTGGTGCCGTGCGTCGAACTCCGTCAGCGCGCCGAATGTCTGCGGTCCGGCCACGCCGTCCACGACGACCGGCGTGCCCAGTGCCGTGAGCGCAGCCTGCACCCAGCGCACCGTGTCGGTGGCCGGCTCGCGGGTGGTGGTCCGCGCCACGAAGGCGAAGCCGCGACCCTCCGTCCCCCACTCCCACGGCAGGCCCGCCATCGCATCGTCGTCGAACCGAAGGAGCAGCCCCGCGGTGGAAGCGCCGGGCGGTGGTGGCACCACACCCCGGAGCAGCTCACTGGCACGCGCACGTTCGCCCAGCAGCACCTCGAGCGCCTCGGTGGAGCCCCGGCTGCCGAGCACCTCGATGAGCGCCTTGTGCGGCTTGATCGAGACCTGCCGCATCGTCGCGGGCTGGCCGAGTGGGGTGGTGGCGATGATGAGCTCGTGCTCGGCGGGATGCCTCACCTCCACGACGTGCGCGCGGAGGTGGAAGGGCGACGAGTACATCGGCTTGTCGTCGATGCGCACCTCGCGCAGGTTGACGCGCCCGTCGGGCAGGCCGAGCCGCGTGGCCACACCGAGCGCCTGGCTGCCCCACAGGTTCGCCTGCATCGGGTCGTCCGAGAGGCGCGACTGCAGCGCCATGAAGCGGCAGGTGAACTGATCCGGTTCCCCGTCCGGCAGGGTCACCTCGGCGAGGGCGGCCGCTGCCGAGGCCGGGTCTGCCTTCTCGATCCACCACTCGGCCTGCTCCACGTGCGTGGCGATCACCAGTCCCGGGTAGTCCGCGCATGTCGCGCGCACCGCGGCGAGGTACGCGTGGACCTGTGTGTTGTCCACCACCACGTTCAGCAGGCGTGCGGCCACGAGCAGGCGTCGCGCCACGAGCGGCTGGTCGGGCAGGTGCAGCCGCTGCAGCGCTGCCGCCAGCAGCGCGCGCCCGTGGTCGGGTGCCCCGGCGTATTGCAGCGTGCGTGAGAGCGGGATCGCCCGCAGCACGAAGTCGGGGTCGTCGGCCGCAAGCTCCGGAATCGCGGCGAGCAGGGCCGGCTGCGGCGGGTTGGACGCACCCGGCGTGCCGGGTTCCCACCGTTCGAACGGGGTCAGCAGGGCGACGCGGGCATCGACCGGGGTGATGGCGGTGAGCAGGCGGGCGAAGTCGTCGCTCGCCGCCACCGGCTCGAGCCCCCCGGCGAGCGCCTGCGCGAAGGCGAGCGCCCGATCGAACACGCCGGCGTGGACCGGCGACTCGGCCCAGACGCGCTTCCACTGCTGGATGGCGCGCTCGCGCGCCGGGTGCCGCGTCATCTCGATGATCGCCATCTGGCCGCGCAGCCAGTTCGGCCCGCTCGGATCCAGCTTCGAACCCAGCGTCCGCGCCTCGTTGAAGTTCCCGATGATGCGGACGATGAAGTCGAGCCGCTCGATCTCGCAGGCCTGCGCCGCCACCGTGTTCTGCGCCCGCTCGAAGAGCCGCGTGGCGAGCTGGAAGGCGTCGATGGTGCCCGGGTGGTGCAACAGCGCCAGCCTGGACGCGCGCCACAGGGCGTGCTGCGGATCCTCGGACGTGGCGATGGGCGGCGTCATCCGCATCTGGTCCAGGTCGAGGCGGCAGCGCTGGTCCGACGTGAACCGGTGAGCCACCGCGGGGTCTGGCGCGTGCGACGTGACGTAGCCGAGCCACGCGGGAATGACCGACCAGCGGTGCGTCTGTGCCAGGACGTCGACGAGGCGGCCGGCACGCCGGACCATGTCGGTGGCCGATCCGCCGCCGGCGACGGTGGACACCAGCGAGTCCTCGAAGTGACGGAGCGCGCCATCGAGGGCGCCGCGGTCGCGCTCGATGAGCCCCTGCATGGTGCGGATCATGGCGCGCGTCTGGCCCGTGTCGTGGAGTGCCGACGCGGCGAGCGCGATCGCCTGCTCGTAGGCCGCGTGGGCCTCCGCAGCCGACCGCCGGGCCACCAGGTTCGCCTTCATGATCAGCAGGCGGACCGCGGACTGGGGCGAGGCGGTGGCGAGGGAGGTGGCGATCAGCGCGAGCGCCTGCTCGTCGTGCCCCAGGTGGGAGAGCACCTGCGCCTCCACCTCGATGCGTTCGGGCCCGATGGCCGGCCGCCCGAGCCGCGCCTCGATCGTGCGGATGGCGTCGAGGTGCCCCTCGATCCGGTTCATCAGCGCCTCGCGCCAGTGTGGCGCGTCGGCGTGCTGCCCGCGGTGGATCAGTTCGCCCGACAGGGTCTTCGCAAGCTCGAAGTGCGCCTCGGCGACGGTCTCCGGCTCGATGATGTGGGCCGTCAACTGGTGACGCCGCGGCTGCCCGTCGTCGTCCAGGAAGTCGCTGCCGAGCAGCGACTCGGCCAGCGCCCCGCGTACGTCGGGGAACAGGCTGAAGGTGGACGCCATCATGCGGTGCCAGTGCGTCGTGGCCGCCGAGCCCTCGGCCTGGAAGTAGTGGAAGAGCGCCTGGATGGCGAGCTGTCCCGCGGCGGCGGCGCGCTCGCGCACGGAGCGGTCGAGGGCGGCCACGGCCTCGACCGTGCCGGCGTCGATGCGCTGCTGGACGTACAGCGCCGGGTCCATGAGGTCGGGGTCGATGCGCCGCTCGAACCAGGCCGCGGCCTCGCGGTGCACCTCGGCGTAGACCGGCTGGCTCTGGAGCAGGTAGCGCATCGGCACCACCAGTTCCGGCTGCAGGCGCGGCAGGTCTCCTTCGAGGCTGATCCAGCTCGAGGCGCTGGCGTACTTGCGCAGTTCGGTCCAGAGGCGATCGGGATCGAACGTGCCGGGGCAGGGCGTCCAGCTCCGGCTGCGCCGGACCAGCTCGGCCCCGGGCGGCAGGTTCTCGTGGGGCCGGTCGCGCTGCGGCGACGCGGCCTCGCGGCGGACGTGCGGCAGCAGCACGTCGTGCAGGAAGTCGCGCGTGAGCTGGTTGGGCACCACCGCGTAGCGCAACACCCACTGCAGCTCGCAGTCGGGCAACCGCTCGATGATGCGCTCGATCAGGTACTGCACGTCGGCGTGGCCGAGCTCGGAAAGATCCTGCAGCGTGAAGCGGCCACCGGCACCCACGCGATCCGCGAACAGCGTGAGCTTGAACGGGTTCCCGTGCGCCGGCCGTCCCGCGCGGCGCGCGCGGAACGCCGGCTTCAGCCGGCGGATCCGGGTGAGGTACTCGATCGCCTCGGGTCCCGTGAGTTCGCCCACCGTGATGGTGGTCATGCCACGGCGCGTGCGCGGCATCGACGTCCAGGGACGGAAGTCCTGGCGGGTCCGGATGTCGTGCCGGCCGGCCATGATCACCTTCAGCCCGGGACAGGCCTCGTGGACCCTCTCGAGCAGGCGCAGCGCCGAGAGCCACTCCTGCGGCTTGTGCAGGACCATCTCCTCGACCGTGTCCAGTACCAGCAGGGCCGGCATGCGCGCGAGCTGCCGGCAGAACGCCTTCTCGATCTCCGCGGCCTCGTTCTCGCTCAGGCTCAGTGTCACCTGCGCGCTGGCCCGGACGGGCGAGGGTTCGAGGGCCGGCAGGTAGCGGCTGTGATCGAGCAGGAAGCTGCGGAACAGGCTCGCGCCCACCCCCTGTTCCACCTGCCGATCCAGCTGGTCGGCCGCGTGGACCAGCAGCAGGCTGGGGGCCTCGGCAATGGTGGCGCGGTTCACCCGGTCGAAGTCGATGCGGGCCACGGGCCAGCGCACACCGCGCCCGCGGCCGGCGACGAGCAGGCGACGCGAGATGTACCAGCGCAGGAACGCCGTCTTGCCGAAGCCGCCCTTCGCGGCGATCTGCATGAGCCACCTGCTGCTCGCGAGGAAGGCGTCGGCCGACGCCGTCACCTTCCGGCGTTCGAGGTAGTGGCGCGACCGCGTCCAGTCGTCCACGAAGAGCACCCGGCTCCGGAGGTACTGTTCGCGGTCCTGGAGGAAGCGGAACAGCTCGGGCGCAAACTGCGAGAGCAGCTCCGAGCGGTTGCGCAGGATGCGGAGCAGGCCGTCGCAGGCCGAGAGGTCGCCGGCGCGGTCGGCCGCGTCGTAGAGCGCCTTCGCGAAGCCGAGTGCGTCGCGCGGGCTCGCGAAGAGCATCTGCGAGAGCTGGTCGAGCGGCGCCCCGTCCTCGTAGTAGACCCACATCCGCCGGCTGAAGTCGCGGAGTCCGTCCGGGTCCGACTCCCAGGCCGAGAGGAGGAGCGATCGCGACTCCCCGCGCACGTAGTAGGCCGTGCTGCTGCCGGGCACGGGCACCATCTCGGGCAGTTCGGTCAGCGAGGTGAACGTGAAGCGGCGCCCCTCGGGTACGTCTTCGGCGAGCACGGTGGTGAACAGCGCCTCGTCCACCTCGCGCAGCAGGGCGCACTTGCGGAGGATCACCTCCTGCCAGGCCTGGCGCGTGACGGCACCCGTGCTGTTCAGCAGCTCGCGCAGCGAGCGCTTGGGCGTGCCTGGGGCGGTCATGGCCGCTTCGCCCTCACCTTGATCCAGCAATTGCGCCACAGGGCGTCGGTGTACTCCCGGAGTTCGGCGCCGGTCAGCGCCTCCTGGGCATACTCGGCCAGCTCGCGCGTCATCTGCGCCAGCATCGCCTCGGCGTAGGGCTGCACCTTGTCGGCTTCCTTCTTCAGCCGGATGCGGAAGAGCTCCTCGAGCAGTTCCAGCGAGTCGGTCGCGGCGAAGTACTCCATCGGCACGTGCCCGTAGTCGACCGGGAGCGGGTCGAGGCCGTAGTCCCGTCGCCGATCCGAACGGATGGCCAGCAGCAGCCGGACGCGGCCGTTGCCCCGCGCGATGAGCGGGTTGATCCAGTGCTCGCGCAGCAGGGCGAACTGATCGGCGCTGAGGCCGCGATCGCCGGCCTCGAGCTGGTCGAACACCAGGACGAGCGGCTCGTTGCCGGGTGGCCGCAGCGCGTCGTGGAAGGCCTGGCACACGCGCCGCTCGAACTCCGGCGCGACCGCCGGGCTGTTCTTCAGCGCAGACAGCGGTCCGGCCGTGTCCGGTTCGTCGGCGGCCGCCTGGCCGGTCGGGTCGATGCGGCCCTTCGCCAGGTGCGAGAGGCGCCAGTTGAACGACGGATCCAGCAGCGATCCCAGCGGATCCTGCACGCCCTGCCGGCGTGCATTCCCGTCGCGCAGCGCCCGCAGCACCTCGAGCCAGTCCGCACAGCCGCCAAGCTCCACGTACCGGACCGTGTGACGGCGGCGGTGGAACAGGTCCATGGTCCAGCAGAGCAGCGTACTCTTGCCGATCTCCGCCGCCCCCTGTACCACGATGACGTTGTGCTGATCGTCCACGGCCCGCACGAGCCGGCGCCGCTCCTCGTACCGGTCCACGAAGGTCTCGAGCCGCTCGTGGACGAAGGGCGGTGCGTCGATGTCGAGCACCGCCTCGTGCCGCAGGATCTGGTCGGGCGGTGCCGCCAGCGAGAGCACCGGCAGGTACGGCTCCCGGCCGTCCTTGCCGCCTGCCACGTCGCGCGCGATCCTCGCCCGGCCCCGCGCGCAGGCCACGTCGATCGGCACCCCCTCGAGCAGCGCCCCATAGAACTCACCGGCGCACAGCGCCGCTGCACTGCCGCGCACGTCGGCCTGCATGGCCACCACGCCGAGCACGCCGCGGCCGAACAGCGCATCGACGATCGTGCGCTGGCGCGAGATGTCGGCTGCCGACGCCTCCTCCCACGTCGCCACACCCTGGCTCCGGCAGGCATTCAGGTAGACGACGTCCGGGATCCAGCTCCGGGTGCCGAGGTCGAGCCTGATGTCGTCCGGCCCCCATGTCACGTTCGCCTTGCGCACCTCCGCGTCGTAGATTTGCAGGTCGGTGCCGGTGCCGTGCCCGATGAAGTGCAGGATGTGCGGCATGAACAGGCCGAGCCGCTCGACCAGCCGTTCACGGCTGGGATGCCGGAGCACGTCCACGTCGTAGACCCGATCCATCGGCCGGAGCGCCCGCTTGATCGCCCGTACTTCCTCGTCGGCACCGATGGCCTCCGGGTTGTCCGCCGCGACCACCACCAGCACGCGCACCTGCAGTTCGGGGTCGCTCACGCGACGCCGGGCCGGCACCACCACGAAGCGGGCCACCGGCGCATCGTCCTGAAGGAAGAGCGGGCCGCCGATACGGGCCACTTCCCACGGCACCGCGAGCAGGGCGGGGTCGTCGACCACCAGGAACAGCCGGTAGCCCGGTTGTTCCTGGATGGACGCCAGCTGGTCGGGCGTGGGGTTCGGGCTGCGGAGGATGCGCGCGCGCCGCCGCGCCCACTCGGCCTGGTCCTGCTGGGCCGCCGCCATCCGGTCGGTCCAGGTGGTCCCGATCGCACCGGGCATCAGGAGTGCCCCGAGCTGCGTGGCCAGACGATCCAGGTCGCGGATGCGGCCCGACTGTGTCAGCAGGAGCCGGCGCAGATCGTCGAGGAGGGCCTGCTGGTCCGGGCTGAAGGGCGGCTGCGCCACCGCGGCGAGCACGGCGCCGGGAGCGGCGGGATCGCCCTCCCGCAGCTCGTACAGCCAGCCTGGCTGGTCCGGTGCCGGCGTCAGGCGAAGCGTCAGGGCCTGCATGGGCGTGGGTGCCGGCGATCGCCTGGGACGGGTGCGATTGATGGTGGTAGACAGGCCACGACAGTGAAGGGAAACGCTGGCACGGGCCGGAACCGACGCCGCGTGGCCTCCAGTCGGGACTGAAGCGTGCAGCAGTCCTGCATGTACCCGTGCTCCCCGGACGCACCGCCCGCGGCAACGTGCGTCAGGGCTGAGATGATATATCGGAACCCATCCACGGGCATGGCATGGTGCGGCTCACCTCGGGTACAGTCGATCGGATGACTCGCCAGATCCCATCCGTTTGCTGGCAGGCCGTGCGCCTCCTGCTGCTCGTGTCGCTGCCTGGCGTGGTGTCGTGCTCCACGCCTGCCTCCCCGACCTTCGGCACGGTGTCGGCCGCGAGCCTGGCAGGCATGTGGAAACTGGAGATCGTGCAGCGCACCGGCGGCCCCGCGCTGGCCACGCCGGCCGACGCCGCCTACACCCTCTCGTTCAGCGGTACCACCGTCTCTGCCCGGGTCGACTGCAACACCTGCGTCGGGACGTTCAGCATCGTCGGCGACGCCATCACCATCTCGCCGGTCCTGGCCTGCACACGGGCAGCCTGCCCGACCAGTGCGTTCGGCGTGATTTACGAGGGGCTGCTGGCCGGCGAGAGCCGCGTCGGCGTGTCGGGGCAGACGATGGTGCTGAACTCGTCGCGCGGGCAGCTGCGGTTCACGCGCTAGGGAGCCGTTCGGGCCGGCGAGGCGACGGCCCGGAAACGGGCCGTGAACCAGAACTCCGCGCCCTCGCCTTCGCGGCTGTTGACGCCGATCTGCCCGTCCATCAGTCCCACCAGCTCCTTCGAGATCGCCAGCCCGAGACCCGTGCCGCCGTACTTGCGGGTGACCGACCCGGACAGCTGGCTGAACTTCGAGAAGAGCAGGCCGGTCTTGTCGGCCGGGATGCCGATGCCGGTGTCGGTGACCGAGAACCGGAGCGTGGCCCCGCCCACCCCGCTCGACGCCACGCCCACGCGCACGCGGACCGAACCCTGCGCGGTGAACTTGATGGCGTTGCCCACGAGGTTTGTCAGGACCTGGCGCAGCCGCTTCGGGTCGCCATTCAGGTGGCGCGGCACCGCGGGGTCGGCGGCCACGGTGAGCATCAGCCCCTTCTGGCTGGCGCTCGTCGAAAGCGCCTGCGCGAGATCGTCGAGCACGCCGTCGAGTTCGAAGTCGATGGCCTCGAGCGAGACGCGTCCCGCCTCGATCTTCGAGATGTCGAGGATGTCGTCCAGCAGGTCGCGGAGCTGGCGTCCCGCAGTCTGCGACATCGTGACGAACTCACGCTGCTCGTCGTCCAGCGGCGTGTCGAGCAGCAGTTCGGTGAGCCCGAGCACGGCGTGCAGCGGCGTCCGGATCTCGTGGCTCATGTTCGCCAGGAACTCGCTCTTGGCGCGGTTGGCGGCCTCCGCCTGCTCGGCGAGGCTCGCCAGTCTGGAGGCGGTCTCCTTCTCGGCCGTGATGTCCCAGTTCGTCCCGACGATGCGTACGGGTGAGCCGGCGCTGTCGCGTGCAATCAGCGCGTTGGCGCGCAGGTGACGGACGGTGCCGTCCGGCCGCACGATCCGGTAGTCGGACTCGTACTCGCTGGCGTGCGACAGTGCGTGGTGAATCTCCTCGACGGCCCGCTGCCGGTCGTCGGGGTGCACGCGTGACGACCAGTCCTCCTCGAGGCCGTGGAAGTCTGCCGCGCTGATGCCGTAGAGCGCGAGCATCTGCTCGTCCCAGATCAACCGCGGACCATGCAGGTCCACTTCCCAGATCCCCACGTTGCCCGCCTTGATGGCGAGCGACAGGCGCTCGCTCACCAGCTCGAGGTCGTGCATGGCCTTGCGGCGCTCGGTGATGTCGCGGATGAGGCTGTGCACCAGCGTCCTGCCCTCGATCACCACGCGACGCGCGCTCACCTCCACCGGGAAGTGCGAGCCGTCCTTCCGGTAGTGATCGGCCTGGAACACGATGGAGCCGTCGGTGCGCAGGTTCGAGATCTGCCCCGATACCTGCTCGGCGTCGGCCCGGCGCAGCACGCGGACGTCGAGGCCGACCAGTTCGTCGCGCGTGTAGCCGTAGGCTTCCACCGCACGGTCGTTGCATTGGAGGATGCGTCCGCTCGGGTCGAACACCAGCTCGATGTCGTTCAGGTCGAGGCGCAGGGCACGCAGGAAGCGGACCTCATGGCGGAGGGTCTTGCCGTAGACCACCCATCCGACCAGGCCGTACACGATCGCGAACAGTCCGGCATTTGCCGCGCCTGCCGAGACGCCTGCCTGCAGGGTCACGACGGCGAAGCAGGCGGTGACGGCCGTCACAATGGCGGTGAGCACCGTCAGTTCGTTGAACAGGGCTGCCGACCAGGCGACGAACGCCCCGAACATCATCAGGAGCGCCACCGCGTCGGTCCCGGTCAGGGCCGCGCCGATCGCGCATGACAGCACCGGGGCAATACCCGCCGGAAACACCCATGTCAGGCGTCCTGCGGTCCGTGTCAGGAAGACCTGCGTGACAGCGGCCAGGCAGAGGACCAGGATGCCGGCGAGCGCCTCGATCCTGCGACCTGCCGGCGCCGCCCAGGCGACGACCAGCAGGGCCGGCGGCGCCACCAGCGCGTACAGCACGAGCACGAGACGTCGACGGCTCTCGTGGTCGTCGTCGAGCGTGGCTGTGCCGAACAGGCTGTCCAGGGCGCCATCCGTCATGGCGGACCTCAGGCGTCGGGGTCGATCGGGCGCGGCCGCCACAGCACGGCGATCTTCCCGACGGTGGTCACCAGGGCCGCGTCGGTGCGCTCGCAGAGCCGGTCGATCAGCGCCGCACGTGCCTCGCGATCCTCGCCGCCCACCCGCACCTTCACGAGCTCATGCGCGGTGAGCGCACGGTCCGCCTCGAGAATCACGGCATCGGTCAGCCCCGCATGCCCCACGTGCACGATCGGTTCGAGCGCATGGGCGCGCCCCTTCAGGGACGAACGTTCACGAGGGGTGAGATGCACGGGCATGTCCCGATTGTACGACGCACGCTCGGGCGGCGGGGCCCCCTGCACGGCCCTGCACCGGGTCAGCCTGCGGGTGGTGCGGGCGCCTGCGGCAGGCGCCCGTGCGCCGGCTTCCAGGTGCGTGTCATCGCCAGCAGGCCGATCGCCAGCCAGGCCCCGGCCACGAGCCTGGCGAGCGGTGCGGCCTCGACGATGACCCAGATGGTGGTGATGGCACCACCCAGGGGCATCAGCGAGTCGAGCCCCGTTGGCCGGCCGCCGCGGCGGCGGACGACGAAGTAGCCGACGACCGACGCATGCAGCAGCGTGAACGCGGCCAGTGCGCCGAGGTCCACGATCGAGACCAGCACGTCCAGGCCATCGTCTCGACGTGCGGCCCAGACCGAGACGGCCAGTGTCAGCAGCGCCGCGGTGTCGAGCGCCGTGCCCGGCACGCCGTGCCGGGCGTCCACGCGGGCGAGCACCGCCGGCAGCCGTCCCTCGCGCGCCATGCCGAAGAGGAGGCGGGCCGCCGCGGCCTGCGCCGTCATCGCCGCGAAGGCGGGGCCCACCGCCTTCGTGACGGCGAGCACCGTGGCCATCCACGGCCCGATGGCCAGACGCGCCAGGTCGTAGAAGGCGCCGCCCTGGCGGGCCGGTGCCGCGGCCAGTTCGCCGGGCGAAACCGGGCTGACGAGTGCGCCGAGCCAGGTCTGTGCCACGAAGAGGCATCCGGCCAGGCCGAGGCACGTGGCGATCGCGCGGCCGATGTGCCGGGGTTCGCCGGCGTTCTCCTCGGCGAACGAGGCGATGGCGTCGAACCCGAGGAACGAGAGCACCGCCACCGACACGGCACCGATCACCGGTGCGGGGGTGAACGGCCCCAGGCCTGTCAGCGGTGAGAGCCACGGCCGCGCGGCACCGTGCCGCAGCAGGACGGACGCGGCGGCGGCGACGAAGACGATGAGCACGACGATCTCGGCGACGACGACCGCCGTGCCCACCCGTGCGGCCACCGCCACCCCCGCGCGGTTGAGCGTCGTCGTCACCGCGAAGGCGACGAGCGTGAACACCCAGGCCGGCACCGACGGCGCGAGCGCGTGAAGGGCGATCCCGGAGAACAGGTAGGCCACGGACGGAATGAGCAGGTAGTCGAGCATCGCCAGCCAGCCGGCCAGGAAGCCGGCGTGGGGACCGATCCCCTCCGACGCATAGGCGAACACCGACCCGGCGCGCGGTACGGCCGCGGACATGCGCGCGTAGGACCACGCGGTGAAGCCCATGGCCACGGTGGCGAGCAGGTAGACGAGGGCGACGGCGCCGTTGGTGCGCGCGTCGAGGACACCGAAGACGCCGACCGGTGCGAGCGGCCCGATGAAGAGCAGCCCGTAGACGACGAGGTCGCGCAGCGAGAGGTGACGGCGCAGGGCGTGGGCGGCGGACACGGGGCTCGATCATAGGCCGGGAAGGGCGGAAGGGGCCGCGCGGCATCGGCCGGCCGGACGCACGAGGCCTCGCCGGACGATCCGCACAGTCTACGCGCCTGTCCGTCCACCGTTGTGTCCCCAGATCTGGTTCCCTGAGTTTCGGCGTGGCGTCGCCGTCCCGCCTGCCCGGATACTGCCCGCCTCGCTCTGACCGGTTCGGCCACGACATCGATTTGGAGGTAGGTCCATGACGATCGTTCGCTCCGCCTGCAGGTGCCTGCTGCAGGCCGTCCTCGCGCTGCTCCTCTTCGCGCCGGTGGCATCCGCCCAGAGCGTGATCTCCGGCCTCGTGCGCGACACCAGCGGTGCCGTGCTGCCCGGTGTGTCGGTCGAGGCCAGCAGCCCCGTGCTCATCGAGA
>WBZO01002105.1_pt1 | contig 27361 bp, 23 predicted proteins | sample 5204261 | NCBI WGS metagenome assembly WBZO01 (sample SAMN12412400, study PRJNA552823) | activated sludge metagenome | isolation source: activated sludge from anammox sidestream of wastewater treatment plant... | place: USA: North Carolina | collected 2017-09
ACGGCAAGGACCCCAGTCGAGGCGCGTTGCCCGAATCGGAGACAAAACGGCTGCGGGGTGGAGCAGTTGGTAGCTCGCCGGGCTCATAACCCGGAGGTCGTAGGTTCGAGTCCTACCCCCGCTAGTTCAACGGCCGTATCGAAATGATGCGACCCGCCAGTTAACGCACGACGCCCGGGCAGAGACGCCTGGGCGTTGTCGTTCCTATCGCAAGTATTCGCAAGGGGTTACGAATGCTCCGATCCCGGCCGCGTCTCTCGGCGCGGGCGTCTCGGTCACACGGACGGGCGCTTTCGGGCTCGTCGGCGCCGACGTTTTGCCGGTTGTCTCTGAGTCTCTGCACGTTGCCGACCGCGGGGTTAACGTGGTTTGCGGCCGGATGTCTCGCGCTGACATAACCCGGTCGAGAGTATCGAAAGAAAAGTCTCGGGTTATGGCGGTTTCGACATAACCCGGTGCGTGGTATCGAAATTGCGACCGCCGTGTTATGAACTGAGTGGCAAGGTTCACCCGAGAAACCGTTGGGTGCGAGTAACGATCGTGGGCAATGATCCGCCATATGAAGCGCTGACGAAGCTCGATCCTGCCTCTGTGCCCGCGCTCCATGCTCTCAAGTACCTCGGACACCTTATCGATCAGGCGGCCGACCGGCGCGACGAAACGGCCCTGCAGCATGCACTCGGCGTCGGAGAATCTCTCCACCAAAAGCTCGCTGGTACCTCGCGCGTCGCGACTCTTCACTACTACCTGGCGAACGCTTGGGCAGGACTCCGTCACATCCGACGACAAGCCGATACCGCACGGTGGGAGTGGGAGCAGCCGGAGGCAGAAAAGGAGATCGTCCATCTGAGAACCGCCGTGCAGCGCGCTCGGACCGGTCGGCCGAGAGACCGGCGCCACGCGTGTCCGGCACTCACGAACCTCGGCAATCTGATGAACACGGTCGGACGTTTCGTCGAGGCGATCGCGTACTGGGATGATGCCCTCATCATCGAGCCAACGTTCGGAATGGCCCGTGGCAACCGAGGGTACGCGCTCTCTTATTACGCACACGGGCTTCATGACCGAGCGGACGCTGCCCAGCTACTGCGTGCGGCGCTGGGTGATCTCCGTGCGGCGCTGCAACAGCCCCTCCAAGACGACGCGCGGGCTGGCTTTACCGCTGTTCGTGAACGGATTGAGCGCGTGCTTGATCCAGCATTCGTTTCGCGCGGCCTCCCTGCAGATGAACCGCCCAAACGCGCTCGACCGGCTGAAGTGAAATATCGTCGCTGGGCATTGGAGCATCGGCTCTTCCTCACGCCACTGAATGACGTCGGCGAGTTGTGGGCGGCGGCCCGTGACTCATTGACGCTCCCCCCAATGGTTGCGCCGCTCGACCAGGGCCCGAAGTACGCCGGCTTTTTCAACCAGATGAAGCAGGAATTCGTCTCTGCGCGGTACCTCTGCTACGAGGCGGAGAACGAGGAAGGCGTTCATTTCTCCGACCGGGAGGTGCTGCTTTTTAACACGCTGGATTACCCCGCGTATTCGCTTGGGACCGAGAAGCTGAAGTGCGCGTTTCGCATGTCATACTCCTTGCTGGACAAGATCTCGTACTTTCTGAACGATTACCTCTCGTTGGGGATACCGGAACAGCGCGTGTCGTTTCGCTCGCTGTGGTACGAGCAGGGCGATCGTCGAAAGCCCCTGCGCCCGGACTTGAGGCAGCGCGAGAACTGGCCATTGCGAGGTCTCTTCTGGGTTAGCAAGGACCTCAGCGAAGACGCAGCGGGTTTTCGCGAGGCGCTGGAGCCTGACGCTCGCGATGTGGCCCTTATTCGAAACCACCTGGAACACAAGTACCTCAAGCTCCACGATGGCATCTGGTGTGAACCGTCCGACGCGGAGGCCAAAGAACTCAGTTTTCTCACGGATTCGCTTGCGAAGTCTCTTGACCGGTCAGATTTCGCAGCGAAGACCCTCCGATTGATGAGGACGGCTCGCGCTGCGCTCATCTACCTGTCGTTGGCGGTGTGGCAGGAAGAGCGGTGCCGCGAATCACTGAGAGACCCGTCGAAGATCATCGTTACGAACCCGCTCGACGTGTGGGAAGACGACTGGAAGCGACCACTCTGAGCGATCGGACGACTCACGCCTTGTTCGAGCCGCGGCTCTACGCGCACGGACAAACTCTAAATCGAGAGCGTACATAACGGGCAGGGAGTCACGACCCGCGCGTTATGCGTGACGCATGGGTCGGACCAGGAGTCTGCCCATGCTGACGCACACGGACGCGCCGCTCGAACCCGCCGAACGCCGCAAGCAGGTCGCATCGATCCTCGCGCGTGGCGTCATTCGCTGGCGCCGGCAGGCGAAATCGACGGCGATCATCGATGCTCAGGAATCTGCGCCCACCGGCGAAAATCGCCTTGAGCTTTCCCGCAAAACGAGGCTCAGTGTGTCTGACGGTACCCGCGGGTTCACGATGCGGGCCGACGGAGACGATGCATGAAACTGAACCTCGCCAAGGAGCTCGCGGCGCTCGACCAGATGACGGTCGGGCAGCTTCAGCAGCGGTACGCCGAGGTTTTCGGCGAGACCGTTCGCAGCCGCCACAAGCAGTATCTGATCCGCCGCATCGCGTGGCGGCTCCAGGCCAACGCCGAGGGCGGGCTTACCGAACGGGCGCTTCGGCGCGCGGAAGAACTCGCCGACGTGGCCGACGTTCGCGTCACGCCGCCGCGGGGCGGGATTTCGGCCAACCCGGCGGCGCCCGCGCCGCACGCGAACGCGCCCTCCCGGCCCTCTGACCCGCGTCTTCCGCCCGTCGGCGCCGCGATCACCCGCAAGTACAAGGGCCGGACGCTCACGGTGACCGTGCTGGCCGACGGCTTCGAGCACGCTGGCGAGCGGTATCCGTCGCTCACCGCCGTGGCTAAGGCGATCACCGGCTCGCACATGAACGGTTTCCGGTTCTTCCAGATCGAGGACAAGCAGTGAGCCGGCGCGAGGCGAGCGCGAGGAGAGCCGCGACTACGCGGCCGACGCGTTGCGCGATCTACACGCGCAAGAGCAGCGACGAGGGTCTCCAGCAGGAATTCAACTCACTCGACGCGCAGCGCGAGGCGGCTGAAGCGTACATCGCGAGCCAGAAGAACGAAGGCTGGCGCTGCCTGCCCGACCGGTATGACGATGGCGGCTTCACGGGCGGGAACACGGACCGGCCGGCGCTCCGGCGCCTTCTGGCCGACATCGAAGCCGGCAAGGTCGACTCGGTAGTCGTCTACAAAATTGACCGATTCAGCAGGTCGCTCGCCGATTTCATGAAGATGATGACGGTGTTCGAGCAACATGGCGTCGCGTTCGTCAGCGTCACGCAGGCGTTCGACACCAGCAGCTCGATGGGCCGGCTGACGCTCAACATCCTGCTTTCGTTCGCCCAGTTCGAACGCGAAATCATCGGAGAGCGCATCCGCGACAAGATCGCGGCGTCGCGCCAGCGCGGGAAGTGGACCGGCGGGACGCCAGTGTTGGGCTATGACGTCGACCGGTCCGGCCCCAGCCCGAAGCTCGTCGTCAACCCGACCGAGGCGGCCCGCGTACTCCAGATTTTCGAGCTCTACCTCGAACTCGGCGCGCTTCTGCCTGTCGTGGCAGAACTCGAGCGGCGCGACTGGCGGAACAAGGCGTGGACGACGCGCGACGGCCGCAAGCGCGGCGGGTTGTCGTTCGACAAGTGCCGGCTGCATGACCTGCTGACGAGCGTCGTCTACCTCGGCAAGGTCCGGCACAAGGACGAGGTGTACGCTGGCGAGCACGAGGCGATCGTCCCCGACGATGTCTTCACCCGCGTGCAGCGGCAATTGCAGCAGAACGGCCGGCGCGGCAACACCGAGTTGCGCAACAAGCATGGCTCATTGCTGCGCGGTCTGCTGTTCTGCAAAGCCTGCAATCGCGCGATGTCGCACACGTTCACGACCAGCGGGAACCAGCGCTATCGCTATTACGCCTGCACCAGCGCGTCAAAACGCGGCCGCGGCGCCTGCCCGAGCCGATCCCTTCCGGCCGCCGAGATTGAACGGGCGGTTGTCGACCAGATTCGCTGCATTGCTCACGACCGGACGGTCCTGCGGGACACGTTGGCGGAGGCGCGAGCACAGGCGGAGGCGGCGCTCGGCCGCCTAGCCGACGAGAAACGGGCGCTGAATCGCGGACTTGCCCGGCTACGGGCCGACCTTCTGCGCGCGGTCACGGCCGAGCCAGGCGCAAGCGGCGTCGCAAACAGGATTGCCGAACTCAACGACCAGGTCAGCGCCGCGGAACGTCGTCTCGTTGAAATCGAGGCGCCCGTGGCGGAACTCAACGCCGAACTGGTTGACGAAGCCGACGTTGCGGCCGCCTTCGCAGATTTCGACGGGCTGTGGGCAACACTCAGCCCGCGCGAGCAAGCGCGCGTCGTCCATCTCCTGGTTCGCCGCGTCGAGTTCGACGCCGCCGACGGAGTGATCGAGGTTTCGTTCCACGCGGCGGGGATCAAGGCGCTCGCGAGCGGAAACGCCGACGGCGCGGAGGAGGCGGCGTGATCACGGTCAAACGCAAGGTCAGGTTTGTCCGCCGACCGGACAAGTCACACGCGATCGTTACGGCCGACGACCACCCGAAGCCGCCCGTCCCCGCCGGCCGTGTGCCCCGAGTTTCGCGCCTCATGGCGCTGGCGATTCATTTCGACCGGCTCGTCCGCGAGGGCAAAGTCGCCGACCTGTCAGACCTTGCCCGCCTCGCGCACGTCACCCAGCCGCGGATGACGCAAATCATGAACCTGAACCACCTCGCGCCGGATATCCAGGACGAGTTGCTTTATCTGGCGCCAATCGCGATGGGCAGGGAGCCCATCCACGAGAGAATGCTGCGGTCGTTGGCGGCCGAGATCGACTGGAAGCGCCAGCGCGCGACTTGGTCGAACTACCGGCTCTCTATCGATCGAACAGGGTAAGGTCCGCAGGCTTGATTATCTGGCCAAATCGCAGGCGCATGCTTGGGTCGGTGAATGTCCCTTGGCGACGGCCGGACGGCGGGTCAATCGCCTCCAACCTGCCCGTCCGCTCGACGTTCCCGAGTGCGCGTTTGTAGTTGCAGGCGGGCGTGTTCACGAGAACGTACTTCTCGACCTCGCCGACCGTGAGCGTTTGCCCATCCAGCGCTTCGAAGAGGTCGCGCGCGAGCTCGGTATCACCGTATGTGAAGAGCTTGCCGAACGAATGGGCGTGCTTGTCTGAGAATTCGAATCCGCCGGATCGATCGACCTTCCACATCGCCTCCTTCATCTCCTCGAGACCGCGGAGGTTGTTACTGCAGAAGAATAACCAGTAGATCACCCGGTCATTCTGGTCCCGCATCGCAAAGGGATACGAATACGTCGCACCGGCGCGGCCCCTGAGCGCTGCCAAGTAGATGTCGCGGAATCGATCCTCCCTCACCTTTCCGCACAGACCGAGAACGTCCTTCCACTCATCGCCGCCGAACGCCTTACTGATACCCACGTGTTTCGTCGCGTCCGCCATGAACGGATTGAGCATGTTCCAGTTCAAGTACGAGAATACCTCGCAGACCTCCTGCTTCAGAATCCGGCCGATCAAGTTCATTGAAAACGACGAATAGCCGAATTGGTCGAGGAAGAAGAGCGCCGGACCAAGCCGCTGCCGACGTTGCTCGTGCTCGTCGATCAGCTGATTAATCACCGTTTCGCAATCGCCTTGAATCGGATCATCGACGACGATTCTGCCGCTGCGAGCGAGCTCGGGTCGCATCTGTTCGACAAGCTTGCGGAGATTCGCGACACGGTCCTCGCGGATTTCGATGAGTTTCATCTGGGTCTGGACGGTAAACGCGCTGGCGTAGCTCAGCGCTGTCTGAATCGCGACGATCGGGCTTCCGGGAATGTTGTCCGTGTATTCACCGGCGCCGGCGAAGCCATCCACGTACAGCAGGCGCGTATTCCGCCCCATATTCTGTGACTGCCGCGCGAGGATCGGCAGCCAGCGCTTCAGGTACTCCTGCAGAATCTGGTGCTTCGCGCGCGTGTGCGGGTCGGCTTCGTAGACGGTTTCCTTCGGATCAGCCATTCGGAGTCACCCCGAAACAGTAGCGAGCGGCATTTCGTCCCAGGTGCGGCCGTCCAGGACCCGTCCGTGTTTCTTCTTCGCGACCCCGCCCCACTGCTTGAAGAAGAACGGCACCTCTCGCTCCAGGCATCGGTCGCGAATCTGACGAACCCACGCAGCGGCCATCGGCCTTGCGCCCGGGCCTGATTCACCGCCAACGATTACCCAGTCGACGTCCGTCAGCGGCAGGCGCGGAATCGGCCCCAGCAGTGGCTCGACCGAGAGGAATTTGATCTTCGCGTGTGTTCCACGAAGTTCGCGCACGCGCGATGTGACCAAGCTGTTTTCGACGCTGGTTCCAAGCCAGATGTTCTGCCCCCACGTCAACCGAGGAGATAGCTCTCGAGCCCGCTCGGGACGCTTCGTCAGCACCTGAAACGTGTGCTGCTCGCAGCGGTTCATGACGCCAAAAACCGCCTGAACGAAGTCCTCCGGCACGTCCTCGTGGAAGAGGTCACTCATCGAGTTGACGAAGATGACGCGCGGCGCCGACCACGAAAGCGGCGTTTCCACGGATGAATGATCGAGATAGACGTGACCATTCCAGCGCCCTCGCCCGTTGATCACGTGGAGGTACGCAGCCTTCTTTCCAGGGTTGCGACCACGTTCGAGGTCAGCATCCGCCATCGCCGCGAGCCGCTTGGCCATCCGTTCGGCGTAGCAGTTCGCGCAGCCGGCGCTGACTTTCTTGCAGCCTACGACGGGGTTCCAGGTCGCCTCCGTCCATTCAATTGTCGACGACTGCGCCATCTACCACGATCTCCCGTCGCACGAACGTCCACAGAGCATACCTAACAAGTTCCGAATATCAACCTCGCGTTGGCGCTGCAACTGACCTGTCCTCCACTCTGGACATAACCCGACGGTCGGCACTAACATGTTAACTGTTCAGTGAACGTGCGCGAAGAGCACACGTTCGGAAAAGCTGCGACCGCTCGTATGGTGCCGCATTTGCCGAGGCGAGTCGATGCGGCGCGTCAAGAATCCGCACTCACACGCGGAGGTTACTCGGATGAAGATTTCCACGATTCTCGACCACATCGACAACGGCCACATGGCTCTGCCCGAATTTCAGCGCGGCTATGTCTGGAACCGCGACCAGGTCCGAGGACTGTTCGATTCGCTGTACCGGCGCCATCCGGTTGGCGGGCTGCTGGTGTGGGCGACAGAATCCAAAACCGCCACGCATCGAGGCGAAGGGCCGCTGGCAGCGGGCGTGGTGAAGCTGCTGCTTGACGGCCAGCAGCGCATGACGACGCTGTACGGCGTCGTGCGTGGCAAGCCGCCGCAATTCTTCGATGGCCACGCGCAGGCGTTCACGGGGCTGCGGTTCCATCTCGACTCAGAGGCCTTTGCGTTCTACCAGCCGTTGAAAATGCAGGACGACCCGCTTTGGATCGACCTCACCGAGTTGATGCGCAAGGGCACCGCAGGGCTGGGCGAATACGTGACGCGCCTCAGCCAGCATCCAGCGCACACGATGAATGTTGGCGAGTACGTCGGCCGGCTGAGCAAATTGCTGGGAATCGTGGACGTCGATCTTCACGTCGAGGAAGTCACCGGCGCCGACAAGTCGCTAGACATCGTCGTGGACATTTTCAACCGCGTGAACAGCGGCGGGACCAAGCTCTCGAAGGGCGATTTGGCGCTGGCGAAGATCTGCGCCGATTGGCCCGACGCGCGCGATGAGATGAAGAAAGCGCTGAAGGGCTGGGCAGCGAACGGATATCACTTCAACCTTGACTGGCTGCTGCGCTCGGTGAACACGGCGCTCACCGGCGAGGCCAAATTCAGCTTTCTGCATGACAAAACAGCGGAGCAGGTGCAGGACGGGCTGCGCCGGGCGACGAAACGCATCGACACGTGCTTGAATCTGATCGGCGGGCGCCTTGGTCTAGACCACGACAAGGTGCTGTTCGGCCGCTTCGCCGTGCCCGTGATGGTGCGATACCTGGACCAGCGCGGCGGAACGCTGGACGCCAAGGAGCGCGACAAGCTGCTGTTCTGGTTCGCGCAGGCGGGCATGTGGGGCCGCTTCTCGGGCTCGACAGAGTCGTACATCGACCAGGATCTGGCGGCGCTCGAGGGTGACGGTGACCCAGTCGAGCGATTGCTGGAGCAGTTGCGGCTTTGGCACGGCGGCCTGCGCGTGGAGCCGGGCAATTTCAGCGGCTGGAGCATGGGGGCCCGGTTTTATCCGGTGCTGTACCTACTGACGCGAATGGGCGAGGCACGCGACTGGGGAACCGGGCTGCCGCTGAAGGCAAACCTGCTCGGTAAGCACAGTCGGCTGGAAGAGCACCACATCTTTCCGAAGGCACAGCTCTACAAGCGCAAATACAAGCGCCCGGAAGTGAACGCGCTCGCGAACTTCTGCTTTCAAACGAAGGCGACCAATCTCGACATCACGGACCGGCTGCCCGAAGAGTACTTCCCGGAGATCGAAGGCAATCATCCCGGCGCACTCGCGTCGCAGTGGATTCCGATGGACCGCAACCTGTGGAAGATCGAGAACTACCGCGATTTTCTGGAAGCCCGGCGCGAATTGCTCGCGGCAGAATCGAACCGCCGGATGGCGGAGCTGCTGCACGGCGATACGCGCTGGATGGAAGGACCGATCAAGCCCGCTGCAGTTCCGGCGTCGGTCGCGATCGCCGGCGGAATCACCAGCGAGGCGGAGGAGGACGACCTGGCGGCGCTCAACGATTGGGTCGAGGAGCGGGGCCTGCCGCGCGGACAGATGGCTTTCGAGCAGATGGACCCCGGCACCGGGGAACCGAAGGCGGTATTCGATCTCGCATGGTCGGACGGTCTCCAGGAAGGACTTAGCCAGCCCGTGGCCGTGTTGCTGAATGAAGGAGCGGACACGCTCGCCCTCGCCAGCAGCGCGGGGTTTCGCTGCTTCACGGATATCGTGAGTTTCAAGCGGTACGTCGCGAAAGAGGTTCTCAGCGAGGTCGCGACGCCATGACCCGATTTCAAGCGCACCGGGGCAACGCGGGAACGGTCACGCCGCCTTGCACGCGGGGCTTTGCATTGTTCGACCCGCGGGTTATGATGTGTTCACTGTTTCGTTAACGCGCACAAGGGCGACCGGCGAATTCGATGCCCAACGAAGCCGATACATGCAGGCGATTCGTCGTTCCACGGCTTCAGGCTGCCGGGTGGGATGCCGAGCCGTACCGGATCAACGAGCAGGTCACGTTCACCGATGGCCGGATCGTCGTCGCCGGACGGCGCGGTCGCCGGCGGCCGGGAAAACGGGCCGACTACATCCTCCGGTATCGCCCCGATCTCGCGATCGCAGTCGTCGAGGCGAAACCGACCTACGCGACCCCGGGCGACGGGCTGCAGCAAGCCAAGGACTACGCCGAGGTGCTGGGGCTGAAGTTCGCCTACGCCACGAACGGCGAGGGCATTGTCGAGTTCGACTTCACGACGGGGCTGGAACGCACGATCGACACGTTCCCGACGCCGGCTCAACTCTGGGCACGCGTGACGCGGAGCGAGTCCCTCGACGGCGCCGCGGCCGACAGGGTGCTGACGCCAGCGTACCACATCAGCGGCAAGTCGCCTCGCTACTACCAGGAGATCGCCATCAATCGCGCCGTCCAAGCGGTCGCGCAGGGCGATCAACGAATCCTGCTTACAATGGCGACGGGAACGGGCAAGACTCTGGTCGCCTTCCAGATTTGCTGGAAGCTCTGGTCGTCCCACTGGAACCGAACCGGTGAGCACCGACACCCGCGCATTCTCTATCTCGCCGATCGCAACATCCTGGTTGACGACCCGATGGCGAAGGACTTCGCTCCATTCAAAGAGGCCCGCTGGAAGATCGCGAACGGCGACGCGGTCAAGAGCCGCGAGATGTACTTCGCTATCTACCAATCCATCGCCCAGGACGTGAACCGCCCCGGTCTCTATCGTGAGTACGCTCCCGATTTCTTCGACCTGATCATCGTCGACGAGTGTCACCGCGGCAGCGCTCGCGATGACAGCAACTGGCGGGACATCCTCGACTATTTCGCGCCGGCCGTGCAACTCGGCATGACCGCGACCCCTCGGCGCCAGGATAACGCCGACACATACGACTACTTCGGCGATCCGCTCTACACGTACAGCCTGCGGCAGGGAATCGACGACGGATTCCTCGCTCCATACCGCGTCCACCGCGTGGTTACCACGTGGGACGCCGCTGGCTGGCGGCCGACGCAGGGGGAACTCGATCGCTTCGGCCGTGAAATCCCGGACGAAGAGTACCATACGAACGATTTCGAGCGACGCGTGGCACTGCGCGCCAGAACAGAGGCGGTCGCGCGGCACCTGACCGAATACATGCGCCGCACCGATCGTTTCGCCAAGACCATCGTGTTCTGCGTCGATCAGGAACACGCCGCCGAGATGCGGCAGGCGTTGAACAATCTCAGCGCCGACCTGGTTCGGGACGACTCCGACTACGTGTGCCGTGTCACATCCGATGAAGGCGAGATCGGGCGCGGCCATCTGAGCAACTTCCAGGATCTCGAGCGCCGCACGCCCGTAATCCTCACCACTTCGCAACTGCTCACGACCGGCATCGACGCGCCGACTGTGCAGAACATCGTGCTGGTGCGGATCGTCAACTCGATGACGGAGTTCAAGCAGATCATCGGGCGCGGAACGCGCGTGCGCGACGACTACGGCAAGCTATTCTTCAGCATTCTCGATTACACCGGATCGGCCACGCGGATGTTCGCCGATCCTGATTTCGACGGCGATCCGACCATCGAGACTGAGCAGACGATCGATGAGGCCGGCGAACCGACCAGCGACGAGACCGTGGTGACGCCCGAGGAGGAGCCGGACGACGGCGAAGGGCCCACGGACCTCCCTCCCGACTTCGACGACGGCCCGCGCCGCAAGTTCTATGTTGACGGTGGGCAAGTCGAGGTCGCGGCACACCTGGTATACGAGCTCGACCCTGACGGCAACCAGCTTCGCGTTGTGCAATTCACGGACTACACGGCCGACAAGGTTCGCATGCTGTACCGCAACGCCGCCGAGCTTCGGGGCCAGTGGGCGGACCCGGACAAACGGCGCGAGATTATCGACCGACTCGAAGAGCGCGGCATCGACTTCGACCACTTGGCCGAAACGGCCGATCAGCCGGACGCCGACCCACTCGATCTACTGTGCCATCTGGCGTTCAACGCGCCGCTGCGCACGCGCCGCGAGCGCGCCCAGCGGCTGCGCGCGGAACGTCCCGATTTCTTCGATCGATACGGACCGGAAGCCAGGGAGATTTTGAATGAGCTGTTGGACAAGTACACGGAGCATGGCACGGCACAGTTCGTCGTGCCCGACGTCCTGGAATTGCCGCCGATCAACGAGCACGGCAACGTGATCGAGATCGCCGCCAAATTTGGCGACGCCGTCCGCTTGCGCGAAGCGGTTAACCAGCTCCAAACGCTGCTCTACGCGGCGGCATAAGACGACAACGCGATGATCGGTTCACGATGGCCAAGACGCAGCCCAAGAAGATAGAGCAACCCAAGACCACGGCGCAGCAATTGTCGAGCCTGATCAAATCAGCACGCGACATCATGAGAAAGGACAAGGGGCTCAACGGCGACCTGGATCGCCTCCCCTTGCTGACCTGGATCATGTTCCTGAAGTTTCTCGACGACCGCGAGAAGCTTGAGGAGGCCCGCGCCGCCATCGCCGGCAAGAAGTACCGGTCTGCCATCGAGTCGCCGTATCGCTGGCGCGATTGGGCTGCGAACAAGGAAGGCGTCACAGGCGACGCATTGATCGCCTTTATCAATCAGGACGAGGCCACGCGACCCGACGGCAAGCGCGGCGCCGGCTTGCTGGCGTACCTACGCGGGCTTCAATCGACGAACGGAGACAGGCGCCGGGATGTCATCGCCACTGTGTTCGATGGTGTGATCAACCGCATGATCTCCGGCTATCTGATGCGCGACGTGATCAACCTCGTCGACGGCATCCACTTCGACTCGTCGGAGGAAATTCACACACTGGCGCGGTTGTACGAGTCGATGCTGCGGGAAATGCGCGATGCCGCCGGCGACGCGGGCGAGTTCTATACGCCGCGCCCCGTGATTCAGTTCATGGTCACTGTCACCGATCCACAGCTTGGCGAGGTCGTGCTCGACCCGGCGTGCGGCACTGGCGGCTTTCTAGCAGAGGCGTTTGCGTACCTTGAAAAGCAGTGCAAGACGGTGCAGCAACGCAAAGCGCTTCAGGAGCGGAGCATCCGTGGCGGCGAGGCCAAGCCGCTGCCCTACATGCTTTCGCAGATGAACTTGCTCCTTCACGGGCTTGATGCGCCGGCCATCGAGTATGGAAACAGCCTGGCCGTCAAAATCACGGAGATCGGCGAAAAGGATCGCGTCGACGTGATCCTCACCAATCCGCCGTTCGGCGGCGAGGAAGAGGCAGGCATCCGTGGCAATTTCCCGGCCGACAGACAGACATCTGAAACAGCGCTGCTGTTCCTGCAGCTCATCATGCGCAAGCTGCGCAAGCCCGGCGCGGGGAGCGAACGGGGTGGCCGCGCAGCGGTTGTCGTCCCCAACGGAACGTTGTCCGCACCCGGCGTCGCAGCAAACATCCGGCGCTCGCTGCTCGCTGAGTTCAACGTGTCTGCAATCGTTCGATTGCCCCACAACGTATTCGCGCCCTACACCGACATCAAGACAAATCTCGTGTTCTTCGATCGATCCGGGCCGACTAAGAGCATTCTCTTTTGCGAGCTTCTGCTCCCGAATGGTATTACGCTGAGCAAGACACGGCCGCTTCCATACGAGTGGCTTGAGCCGCTCCTTGACGTAATTTCGCAACGAACCGAAAGCGAGAACTCGTGGATAATCGCCGCCAACGAGCTCGATGAGCACTTGAATCTGGACCTGAAGAATCCGCGCCTGAGCCTGGCTGAGATTGATTCGACCGACCAGAACCTCAAAGCGTTGCAAAAGCGGCTGGCAGAACTTGCCGGTGAAGCCAGTTACATCGCGTCGACGTTCAAGAGTATCCTCGGTGAATTGCGGGACAGTCCGATCCGATCATTGGGTGACTTGACCGAGGAGTGCGACGACAGAATCGGTTCGGAGTACTCACCAGCCGTACGGTTACTCGGAGTATCGAACACCGACGGGTTTTGCGCCCCGAAGGGTCGAATCGGGGCCAATCCAACGCACTATAAGTTGGTGAAGCGCGGGTACCTGGCTTACAACCCCATGCGCATCAACATAGGTTCCATCGGTGTTGCGCTTACCAAAGGGCAAACGGGGATCACGAGTCCAGATTACGTCGTTTTTCGCTGTAGGGCAGGATTGTTGCCGGAGTACGTGTTTCACTACTTGCGTAGCGAAGCCGGACGACATGAAATCAATAAGAAGACCAAGGGGAGCGTGCGCTTTCGATTGTACTACGACCAGCTGTCGAAGATTCCGATTCCCGTTCCAGTTGATCCAGATCTGCAAAGCCGCTTCGCAGACTTGTGTAGACGACTCGAGACGGTGCGTGCGGGTGCGACCGGCGCCGAGGAGCGTGCCGGGCGAGCGCTCGACGCACTCCGACGGGAGGCGTTCATCAATAATGGATCAAGCAATGGCTGATCGCTCATGAAACAGAGACCTCGCAAGGCGTTTGGCCAGGTGCTGCGTGAAAAGCGCATGGAGAAGGGCTTCAGCCTGCGCAAGTTCGCGCGACTTGTCGGCGTCAGCCCGACTTATCTCTCGCAGGTAGAACAGATGAACGTGGACCCGCCGACCGCCGACCGGGTGAAGCGCATGGCCGAGATTCTCGGAGAGAATGTGGACGAGTGGACTGCCCTTGCGGGCAGGTTGACCGAGGATCTTCCGCGAATCATACAGGAAAGGCCGACCGAACTGCCGGACATGCTCCGAGCCATGCGAGGGCTGACTCCCGATCAACTGCGCAAGCTGCGGGCGGATGCCGAGCGCATGCAGAACGAGGGGAAATAGGACGATGGCTCGGCGATCCGCCAAATCCAAGTCGGAGGTCTCGTTCTTGACCCCGGACGACTTCGAGAACGAGGCCGCGCTCGTGCTGGCCGAGTACGGCACCGCCCACGGCCAGGTTACCGGGCCGCCGGTCCCCATTGACGACATTATCGAGGAACACTTCAAGCTCGTGGTGGAGTTCAACGATCTCCGCGCGAAGTACCCGGACGGCGATGTGTTAGGCGAAATCTATTTCAACGAAAAACGGATCGTCGTGGATGCCGGCCTGGTGCCGGAGGAGTTCCCCGCAATGCGGGGACGCTATCGGTTCACGTTGGCGCACGAACTGTCGCACTGGCGGCTGCACCGCCATTTATATCTGCGCGCGGCGAACCAGCCCTCGCTATTGCCATCCGGCGACGCACAGCCCGACCACGTGCTCCGCTCGCGCCAGACCGATCAGAAGGAATACCAGGCCAACCGCCTGGCGAGCTGCATATTGATGCCGCGCGAGATGGTGAAGCGGCTATGGCACGAGGCGCACGGCAGCATGGACCCGATCTATCTCGACGACCTGCGGTCACGGCAGCGGCAGATTCTGACGGCAGAAGTGCTGCGCCGTGGCGGGTTCAAGTCGGGTGATGATGCCATCGACAACATGCTGTTGGAGCATGTCGCCCGGCCGCTGGCGCAGAGGTTCGAGGTATCGCCGGATGCGATGCGCATTCGGCTCGAGGGGATGACCCTCTTGCTTCGCAAAAAGGAACCGACGTTGTTTGCGTAAACAGCGCGTTTTTTTTGTTCGTTGCGTTTACCGTTCACTGTACGGAGACGCTGAAACGTAAGGAGGCCAGTTCATGGCCAAGCCGTTCGATCTGAGAAAGCAGTTCAAGCTCCACGACAAGGCGCTGCTGCGTCGGTTCTTCTCCGACCAGCCAGCGATGCAGGCGATCCCATGGGAGACTCTGCGCAGGCACGATGTTGAACCAATCGTCACCGCGTGGGAGTCGATGCACGACGCGCGGCGTCATTTTCAGGTCATCCTTCTGGACGTCAACGAACTGGCCGACCCGCGCGGCCAAAAGGTGCTGATGGAGGAGATGCAGTGGCGGTGTCCGGACAAAGTGACGCTGCTCCAGGAGCAGAAGTGCCCGGCGGACAAGTCGCTGTGGGCGTATTTGGAGGCGCGCGACGCGTTCGACCAGGCCGCTGTCTTCGCGCGGGCCGAGGCGTTACGGAGTGGCCAGTTCTCCAACCGCTGGAACAGTCTTCCGAAGCAGCCGCTCGCCGTGACTGAGGATCGGATCAAGGCGCTGGAAGAAGAGCTGCGGTCGTACTACTGGAAAAAGGAGCTGCGCGGCGAACGGTGCCGGGTTCATCACTATCAGCGACCGGGCGGCGCGGAGTTCTTCTTCGCCTACCTGCCCGACTGGCCCGACAAACTGCTGACGTTCGACGCTGAAGGCAACCTCACTCCGCGCGAAGAGAGCTACACGTTCACCAACGTGTTCGTGTGCATGCCCGATGAGGGCGCGGTGGAGATCATCGCGCGCGGCGGCAAAAAGGTGCAGATGCCGCTTCGCAAGGCGTTCTGTCGCGCGGTGATCGGAATCGAGGTCGACGACGAAGAACCCCTACGCGCGACTTATCGTCTCGACCACCTGCTCGATCCGGCGTTCGCCTTCACGACCGCGCCTGAAGATCGCGTTGCGGCGGTGTTTCTGCGGCGCATCCGTCTCGTGCCGAAGGTGTACGTGCCCGCGGTCGAGTACCTCGAGCCGAAGTTCGTCGACGGTGCAAGCCGCGCGGACGTGATGGCCGCGCTCAGCAATCTGCTGTCGGCATACAACCTGGATCGCTCGCAGGCGACCGTCAGCCAGGTCGGTATTCAATTGCAGTTCATGAGCGATGGTCGGCGCAAGGCGAAGACCATGACGTTTAACGTGAGCTGTCCGAACACGTGCGACCTGAAGAGCAAGCCAGACGATGTGCGCGTGATCGGCGAGCGGCTGATCCGGAGTTGGGAGATTCTCCGTGACTGATCCGCTCGAACTCCTCTGGCCGCTTGTGGACGCCCCCGACTCGCTCGTCGCGGCGCACGTCGTCGCGGGCTGGCCGGCGGGCGTCCACACGCGACTGCTTGAATTGGGCATGCTGCGCCCGGCCGCTGATGCGAGTCGAGTCCTATGTCCGGAATGTGGCGAGCATCTCGAAGAGGTGTTGGCGATCGACGGACCGGGCGGCCGCACGCGCTTCGTGATTCCATGTCCCGCCGTCATGCGGGCCGATGTTCCGTCGGCGGCGCTCAAACAATGGACCGTCGACCATACGCATCTCGCGACGGTGCTCGCCAGCACGCTCGCGCTGACCGGGAAATGCGCAGAGCTCGTCCCCGGTCGCCTTTGGAGACTCGGGCGCACGCAGTGGAACGGCACATCACGCGACGTGCTCCTCGCGCGCGGTCTGCATTGGAGCGACGGCGAGACGGTTCGTGGCGTACTCGTCCGAAGTCGGAAACCGATCGTGTTCGTCGCGCTCAAGCGCCCGCCCAGCGAGTTCTGGCGAACAGTACCCCCAGTGCTGGTCCTGCCGCATGTTGCTGCGCTCGGGGACGCGAAGATCGAGATCGAAACGATGGAGATCGCTGCGGCGATCCTCGACGCCGACGCATCGGCGTCGGCGCCGTTGATTCCAAACGTCAGCCAAGAGGTTCTCAAACAGATGATCCGACAGCAGGTGAAAGCCGAAATGAAGACACAGCTCAACGACGACATCTATCTTGCGGCCTACCGCCAGTGCGGTTCCGTCCGCGAGGCCGCCGCCTTCCTGAGCGCCGAAACGGACCGCGAGGTTACGAAGGATCAAGTTCATCGGGCGCTTGCTCGTGCGGGCGGCGCCGCCGCCGTGCTCAATGCCGACGATAGCGACTCTGTGGTTCGCGCTGTCGCGTCGCACGACCGCGACAAACATGGAAAGCCGCTCATTCGCGCACAACCCCCAGAACGGCAATAGCTTGCGCTGCAAACCGTTCTCGACGGCAACGACGCGCAAACCTCATCACTGCGACGCCGGCCGGGTTCTCCGGCGGCCACAAAGGCCATAACCCGGCGGTCACCAGTCGCGCCTGTGCCGGCGAATTGCGGCGTGTGCCGCAGTACAGAGATTCCGCGCGCATCGGTTTCTGATCGTGTTCGGGTGGATGCCTCCGGCCGCCGGAGGCCTCAATGGGTCGCGCACCCGCCCGGACCGTCGTTTTCACTCCGTACGCCGAAGAAGTCATCAAGCACAAGGCTCGCCAGCTCGCCCGACGGACCGACTTGTGTCGGTCTGACGAGGATGACTTCGCCCAGGAAATGCGGCGTCACCTGCTCAGCCGCTTTCACCACTTCGATCCGAAGCGCTCCTGCTACAGCACGTTTGTCGCTCGCGTAATCGATTCATGGATCGCGTCGCTGCTGCGGGAGCGCCGGCGCCAAAAGCGCGCCCCGGCCCGCGACGCGGTGTCGCTCGAGGGGTCGCGCATTGTCACCGGCGGCGTGAACACGACGCTGCGCGATGCGCTCAGCTCTGAGAACGTGCCCGGCCGCACCGACGCTCAACCCGACGACGAGATCACTCGCCAAGAGTTGATCGCCGCCGTGGCGCGGGTCGTCAGCGCTCTCCCGCCGCTGCTGCGCGACATCTGCGCGCGTCTCTCCGACCAAAGTGACGCAGCCATCAAGCGCGAACTGGGCCTCTCACGGCGCCAGTTCGAGAGCGCGAAAACGCGCATTCGCCAGACCTTCACGGATGCGCGGCTGGGCAATCCGGCGGACACGTCGGCGCAGGACGGCGTACGTAACGGACGGAGGCCGCGTGGCCTCGATCGCACGGAGAACGGCGAATGACCCCGAATGTTTACCGCTTCGAGTTTGAACGTTCGGTTCCGATCGAAGAGGCGGAGATGTCGCTGCATCTGGCTCTCTTCGCCGTTGAGGGTCTGTTCGGCGAGGCGCGCGTCCGGCTGGACGCCGGCTACCACGTCGACGAGCCCCGAAGTGCAATCGTCGTCGATGCAACCACCGAAGTCGGCGCCGCGGTTGTGCGGGTCTTCACCAGTCTGCTGTTGCACGAATTCGGCGGAGACGGTTTCAGCGTCCGCCGTGCCGAGCCCGCGCCGCCCGCGGCCGTGGAGGGCAAAGCGGCGTGAGCGATTCACCGGCGAACTTCCCCGAACCGCGCACCTTCGACGAGCCCGTTCCGCTCGTGCGGCTCGGTCAAGGTGATTACACGCGGGACATCTACCCGGCAGACCTGGGCGGCGCCGAGTCGCGCAGCACGAAAAGCGTGCTGACATTTTCGGCGCTGAACACGTTCCGCAACTGCGCGAGGAAATACAAGCATCGCTACGTCGATCATCTGCAGCCGCGCGAGAAACCCGAAAACCTCTCGTTCGGCAGCGTAATCCACGGCGGACTGGAGCGCTGGTATCGCCTCACCGGCGATGCGAACCGGCTGTGGAAGGTGCTGGATTTCATCGACGCACAGTTCCCGTTGCGCGGCTCCGATCCCGTCCAGAAAGATCGCTGGCATCGAGCGAGGGCCATGCTCGTCGGATACGCAGCGCGCTACCCCACCGAGAACTTCGCGGTCGTCGAGATCGAGAAGGTCTTTCACGGCGAGATTCGCAACCCTGATACCGGCCGGCCGAGTCAGACATTCGTTATGTCCGGCAAAGCCGACGGCATCGTGCGGCTCGACGGCGAGCTGTACCTGCTCGAGCACAAGACCGCCGGCTCGATCGACGCCAACTATCTGGACAAGCTGTGGACCGACACGCAGATCGCGCTCTACAGCTACTACCTGCGGCAAGTCGGCTATCCGATCGTCGGCGTCCTCTACAACATCCTGCTGAAGACGCGTCTCAAGCAGCGCGAGGGCGAAACGCAGGAAGAGTATGAAGCCCGCCGCGCGGAACTCGCCGCCAAGAACAAGAGCGGAAAATCAACGGCGCAGCGACAACTGCCCGAGACCGACGAGGAATTTCAGGCCCGCCTGGCCGAGTGGTACGCCAAGCCCGAGGCGTTCCACCGCGAACGCATCTACCTCTCCGAAGACCGCCTGGCCATGCTGCAGGAGGAGGTCTGGGAGATCACGCAGCAGTATCTCGACGCGCGGCGCCGCGGAAAGTGGCTGCTGAACACGTCGAATTGCTTCGCCTACGACCGGCCGTGCGAGTACCTGCCGTACTGCCAGTCCAACTTCAACCCCAATGTGCGAGACAACCTGTTCGAGATTGCCCCGCCGCACGAAGAGCTCGCGGTCGGTGCCGCGAGTGATGCTGAGACCACGTTCTGAAGGAGCACCCAATGCCCGTCGCACTGCCCACCGATCGCACGAAACCAACTGCAGACCTGTCGCAGCAGACGATCCTGGCGTACGGCTCGCCGAAGATCGGCAAGAGCACGTTCGCCAGCCGCTTTCCCGAGGTGTTGTTCTTCGAATGCGAGCCGGGCCTCAACCAGCTCGAAGTGTTCAAGATTCCGACCTACACGTGGGAGGACTTCCTGGCGGCGTGCAAGCTGGTCGCTGCCGGCAACCACCGCTTCAAGACCATCGTCATCGACACGGTCGACAACGCGTTCAAGTACTGCTCCGACCACGTCTGCGGCAAGAACAGCATCGAGTACGAGGGCGACATGGCCCACGGCAAGGGCTGGGCGCTCGTCAAAAACGAGTGGCACCGCGTCCTGACGCGCCTGGCCAGCCTGCCTTATGGGCTGATTCTTATCTCGCACGCGCAGGACAAGACGGTCGAGACGCGCACCGGACAGTACACGAAGACGCAGCCCAGCCTGCCGGATCGGGCGCGCGGCGTCGTGCTCGGTCTGGTGGACATGATCCTCTTCTGCGACGCGACGGCGCGCAAGGACGCGGCCGGCAATCTCGCCGTCGAACGCGTCATCCGCACCAAGCCGCACCCCACGTACGAAGCCGGCGATCGCACGGGCCGCCTGCCCGAGCAGTTGCCGCTGGATTTCGACGCCTTTTTCGCGGCCTTCTCTTCCGCAGCGCCCGGAGTTCGCCCCGGAGCCGGGCCGGCGAGCGGCAACAACGGTCATCCGGGCAGCACCCAGAACGGGAAGGTGAAATCATGACTGACTCTGGCACCCCTTTCGATCCGCAGGCCCCATCGTCCTATGCGGCGCCGCCGGACCTTAGCGCGTTCGACGATGAGTACGGAACCGTGCAGCCGGCGGACAGCGACGAAGTCCCCGACGGAAAATATCAGGCGCGCATCCATGCGGTGAAGCTCGACCGCAGCCAGAAAGGCGACCCGATGCTCAAGTGGGACCTGATCGTCCTCTCGGGCCAGCACACGGGCCGCCACATCTTTAAGAACGCGGTGATCACGCAGGCCTCGCTGCCGTTCGTCAAGGGCGACCTGAAGACGCTCGGGTTGGAGCTGCCAAAGCTTAGCGAGTTGCCCAATCACCTGGACCAGCTGCTCGATCACGCGCTCGAGGTCACGAAGCGCACCAAGGGCGAGTACACGAACGTGTACTTCAACAAGCGCATCCAGGTGCCTGCGGGTGAGCCGATTCCAAGCGGCGAGACCCCTTTCTGACCAGCGCTGACGACCTCGCACCCGAACGGATTTGGGTGCGGCCGAGGCGGGATGGCGTAGCCCGTCGGCTTCACATGCTCGGAGTTCGCCGGCTCCGGACTGCCGCCGGGCTCAGACTGCCCGTGCCCGCCTCGGCTTCTTTCTTACAGGATGGAGGAAGTAGATGCGCGTGAATCTGAAAGAGTGGATCGCGGCGCACCAGGGACGGCACGTCTGTGAGTGCGGCTGCGGCGGCGCCATTCGCATCATTGCCGAGCATCACACGCGCGGCGTTCCGCGCTTCATCAATGGCCACACTTCGCGCGTTCACAATCCCATGCGCGGGCGCCGTCTGCACCGCAACCCGAACTACAAGGGCGGACGTTTCATCGACCAGCACGGGTACGTGGTCGTGTTGAACCCGCGTCGCACGATTCACCGCGACCGGTACATCTACGAGCACCGGCTGGTCATGGAGGAGCATCTCGGTCGGCCACTCACCCGGGCCGAGCATGTCCATCACCGCAACGGCGTCAAAACCGACAACCGCATCGAGAACCTGCAGCTCACCAGCGTGAGCGAACACGCACGCCTACACGATAACGAACTTCGCCAGCGGGTCGGTGACGAGACGTACCTCCGTGCGAAGCGCCGCATCCATCGCCGTCTGCCATATCGGGAGATTCTTGCATGTTCCGGATCGTGATCGATACGCGCGAGCAGGCCGAATACTCCTTTACCTGCCAGACCGTCCGGCGAAAGCTGGACGCCGGAGATTACTCCGCCGATGGCCATGAGGATGTCGTCGCCGTTGAGCGCAAGAGCCTGCCAGACTTCGCGCGGACCACCATTCACGAATTCGCCCGTTTCGCTGCCGAACTGGATCAGCTCGCGCATTTACCCCACGCGTGCATCGTCGTCGAAGCTGATCTCGATCACGTCCTGCGTGGTCTGGCTGGCGAGGCGCTGCGTGGCGTTTCACCCGAGTCGCTGCTCGGCGCCGCCGTTCACATCCAGGTGCGCTTCGGCGTGCCGGTGATCTGGTGCGGTTCGCGGCAGGCCGCGTGCGCGTTCACCGACGCCTTCCTGCGCATGGCCGTGCGCGAAACCTCCGCCCGGCGGCTCGCTACGGAGGGGCGCCATGCCTGAGACCATCCGCGGCACGATCCAAAAGACCTATCACAGCAGCCCGGGCTTCTCAGCCGGCGTGCTGACGGCGGACGACGGTCGCAATGTGCGGTTTGCGGGGAAGTTCTGCGCCAACGACGGCGACGTCGTGGCGCTGATCGGCCACTGGAAGCACGAAGCCAAGTACGGCCGCCAGTTCGTCGTCGAGTCGCTGTCGTACGAACTGCCTGAGACCGCCGAAGGCCTCGCGAACTATCTGGCCAAGCATCCGGCGTTTACGGGCATCGGCGAATCGACCGCGCGGCGGATCGTGATGTACGCCGCTAGCGCCACCAATCTCGATCGCATCATCCGTCAGGACGTCGACGAGTTGCAGCGGCAGCTGCGCATTCCGCGCACCACGCTGGAATCTTTGCGCGAAGCGTGGGTCGCCAACAGTACCGAGAACGAGGTTCGGGCGTACCTCTCGGGCTTCGGGCTGAGCGCCCACCAGGTCGAGACGCTGCTCGAGAAGTTCGGCAACAGCATCGTCGGCGTGCTACGCAGTGATCCGTATCAGCTCATTCAGCACGTGCGGGGCTACGGCTTCAAGAAGGTGGACAAGATCGCCCGCGCCATGGGCACGCCGAAGGACCATCCCGGCCGCATCGAAGCGGGACTTCGGTACGTCGTCACGGAGGAGATCGGCAACGGCCATACCTGGATCGGTGGCGCCGAGTTGGTCGACAAAACGAACGAACTTCTGCTGCTCGACACACTCGACAGCCGCGACGTGATCCGCGACGCAGGCATGCGGCTGCTTGCGCGCGGAGATCTCGTCAACGACGGCGACGCCGTGAGCACACCGCACATTCGCGAGGCTGAACTGCTGATCCAGAACAAGTTCGCCGGCTACAGCAGTTGGCGGAAGTTTCCCGCGCCGCGCCTGCGAATCCGCACGGACGATCTGAAGCCCAAGCAGATCGAGGCAATTCAGAATGCCTGCGATCACGCGCTCACCGTCATTTCCGGCGGCGCCGGCACGGGCAAGACGTACACACTGGCGCGCATGGCGGCGGCGTTCCGCGACGCCGAGCTACATATCGCACTCTGCTCGCCCACCGGAAAAGCAGCGAAACGAATCGAAGAGACACTTCGCGCCGAAGGCGTTGACCTTGAAGCGAAGACGATTCACCGACTTCTGAAGTACGACGGCACGCGGTTCAATCGCGACAGCCTCTCGGAGCCGATCGCCGCCGATCCGGACAATGACGAGGACGTCGGCGAGCCGGGCTACGACGTCGTCATCGTCGACGAGGTGTCGATGGTCGACGTTCCGCTCATGGCCGAGCTACTACGTCGCATCGATTTTGCCCGCACGCGGCTGATACTCGTAGGCGATCACAACCAACTTCCTCCCGTCGGCCCGGGCAACGTGCTGCGCGACATCATCGCGCACCGGCTCGTGCCGCTGGTCGTGCTGGACGAGATTGTTCGCCAGGCAGGCGTCCTGAAAACCAACAGCTCGGCGATCCTGACGGGCGTGGTCGCGCCCACTGCCGTCAATGATCCGGGTTGGACAGTCGTCGACGGTTTTCAGGATGCGCTTCCGATCCAGGCCTTCCTGCGTGACCTGGTGCTGAAGAAGCTGCCGCAGCGTCTCGGCGTCGATCCCGTCCGTGACGTGCAAATCATCACGCCCACGCACCTGGGCGCGCTCGGAACGAAAGCCATCAATCAGATGATGCAGCACCTGCTGCACGGCGACCCGGGCCGCAAGTTCGCCGTCGGCGACAAGGTGATCCAGACCAGCAACGACTACGACCTCGGAATCATGAACGGCACGATTGGCCGGGTACTCGAGTACGAGTCCGGTGCCGAGGGCGGGTACTGGATCGATTTCGACGGTGTCGGCACGCGCCAGATCAAGGGCGACGCGGTTCACGACGTCCAGCTCGCGTACGCCCTGACGGCGCATAAAGCCCAGGGCAGCGAATTCCCCTGCGTCGTGGTGCTCTGTCATCGCTCGCATTTCTTCGCCGATCGGAATTGGCTCTACACCGCCGTGACGCGGGCCGCGAAGTACTGCGTGCTGATCGGCGACCAATGGGGTTTGCGCAACGCTGCCCGCAAGAACCAGGTGATCCATCGCCGCACGTTCCTGGACCGGTGGGCGCGGGCGCCGACCGACGGCGTACGTAACGGTCAGGAACTTGTACATGCCTGAGTCGGCGGTCGCCTTCGACGTGCAGCGTCTGGCGGGCTGCGTGCCCGCCTGCCTGCGCGAGCGCGCCCAATGGGTGTGCTGGGAATACGTCGAACGCGACGGCAAGCCGACGAAATGCCCGATCAGCCCGACGAAGGGTGGAAAGGCATCCTCGACCGACCCGGCGACGTGGGGGTCGTTCGAGCAGGCGATCGCCGCCTGTCAGGCCGCGGGCTTGGAGGGCGTCGGCTTCGTATTCAGTGCCGACGACCCGTTCGCCGGCGTCGACCTGGACAAGTGCATCGATCCAGCGACCAGCCAGCCCAAACCCTGGGCGCAGGCGATTCTCGACCGGCTCGACGGCTACAGCGAGATCAGCCCGTCCGGCGCCGGTGTGAAGGTCTTCGTCCGCGCCTCCAAGCCTGGTCCGCGCTGCAAAACCGGCTACGAAGACGGCGCGATCGAGATGTACGACCGCGACCGGTTCTTCACCACGACCGGCCAGAGCCTGCACGATCCGCCGAAGGACATCGACGAGCGGCAGGTTGCCGTCGACGCGCTGTACACGCAGATCTTCGGAGCGCCGGTGAACATCCCGCCGTCTCCGCCGAACCCATCCAACAACGGCCAGCTCCATCTCGATGATGACGAAATCTTCCGCCTGGCCTGCTCCAGCAAGAAATCCGGCGCGAAGTTCGCGTCACTGTGGGCCGGGCGGTGGAACGAATTCTTCAATTCGCGCAGTGAGGCGGACTCGTCGGTCGTCTTCACGCTCGCCTTCTACACGAAGGACGCCGGCCAGATTGACCGCATCTTCCGCCGCTCGGCGCTGATGCGCGAGAAATGGGACGAATCGCACGGCCAGCAGACGTACGGCGCGATGACGATCGCCAAGGCGCTGGCGACGGTCACCGGCCAGTATGAATCACGGAAGCGCCGCGGCAACGCATCCCGCAACGGTCAGAAATCAACCGCTCGACCCCTTTCAGGCGAGCCGCCGCCGGGTTCGATCGATCCTACGACGGGCCGGCTGATCCTGTCGACCGAGCGCACGCTGCCAACGGCCGAGGCCTACGTGCAGCAGTTTCACCAGCATCCCGAGGGGATCACGCTCCGGCATTACGCCGGCCTATTGATGCCGTGGCAGGGCAACCGCTACGTCGAGCTCGAGGATGACGCGTTACGGAACCGCCTGCTACCGTGGCTGCACGCGGCCGTCCGCATGACCTATGACGCCCAGGCCGAGAAGTGGGTTGCGGAGGATTTCCCGGCCAACCCGCACACCATGAAGGCGGCGCTGGAGTCGGTGAAGGCCCACACGCATCTCCCGGCGACGACGGTGTCGCCGTCATGGCTCGACGGGAATCCCGATCGCCCCAATCCCTGCGAAATCATTCCATGCCGCTCGTCGCTGCTGCACCTGCCCACCATGCAGCGGATCGCACCGTCGCCCGCGTTCTTCGCTGTCAACGCCCTCGATTACGACCACGAGCCCGACGCGCCCGAGCCGCGTCAGTGGCAGTCCTTCCTGAGCCAGCTGTTCGAAGACGACCTGCAATCGTGGGATCTGCTGCAGGAGTGGTTCGGCTACTGCCTCACGGGCGACACCTCGCAACACAAGATGCTGCTCATCGTCGGGCCGCGTCGCAGTGGCAAGGGCACGATCGCGCGCGTGCTGACACGCCTGGTCGGCGCGGGCAACGTCGCGGGACCCACGACCTCCAGCCTCGCCGGCCCGTTCGGCCTGCAGCCGCTGATCGGCAAGTCGCTGGCGATCGTCAGCGATGCGCGCTTCTCGGGCGAGAACATCCAGACCGTGATCGAACGCCTGCTGTGCATCTCCGGCGAGGACACGCTGACCATCGACCGCAAGCACATGACCAGCGTGACGATGAAGCTGCCGACGCGGTTCGTATTCCTGACCAATGAACTGCCGCGACTGACCGATGCTTCGGGCGCCCTGGCCGGGCGATTCATGATGCTGCGACTGACGGAGAGCTACTACGGCCGCGAGGACAAAGCGCTCACCGCTAGGTTGCTGACCGAGCTGCCGGGCATCCTGAACTGGTCGATCGGCGGCTGGCGCCAACTGCGGGAACGCGGCCATTTCATCCAGCCGACGAGTGTCGAGGATGCGCTGCGCGACATGGAAGACCTGTCCAGTCCGGTCGGGGCCTTCGTTCGGGAACGCTGCGAGATCGACGGCGGGCTGCGCGTCTGGATCGACGACCTGTACCAAGCGTGGAAACAGTGGTGCGAAGCGGACGGGCGCGTCAGCGTCACGACCAAGCAGACGTTCGGGCGGGATCTGATGGCGGCGGCGCCGGGAGTCGTAACCCGTTGTGGAACCAATGGCGTGCGCTTCTACCAAGGGATTGCGCTGAAGGGGGTATTGGCGTGATCCGGATGGCCTTCAACAAGCGCGAACAAGCGGACAACCAGCGCGATCGGATACCGCATCGCGCTTGCGCTCGGTGCTTGTCCAGCAAGGACTTACGAGCGCGCATACGCGAACAAGCGCGATCTACGACAGGTACGCGCGTACGCGCGTGCGCGCACGCAGGATGGCGCATGCCCGACCAGCGCGCTTGTTCGCGCTTGTTGCGCTGGTTGGGGCAGGAGGGTCGGCAATGACGAAGTGCCTCGGTTGCCAGCGACGGATGACGTGGGCTGAACAGCGCGTGCAATTCGGACGCCTGCTACGGCGAGCTTTCACGGTGGATCAAACGCGGCGCGTGCTCCCGCGCTGCCAGAAATGCGTGACGACATGGTTGCGATCGCATGCCGCCGACGCCGGCGCTGGTGACAGTGCGCCAGCTCACGCTGCGTCATTTCACGCAGGCCCCCAGGGCGGACCTGCCCGCCACGGTTCCTCCCTGGCGGAAAAACGTCGGAAGGCGACGCGGGAACGCACGCCATTCGCGACAGAGTTTGTTTTGTCCGTCCGGACTACCGCCCCGGGCCGCGACGTGCCGCGTTTGGGGCCAACGTGGGCGACCCGGGCGGGCCGGGTGGTACGTAGGCGCTCCCGCCCTCCCGTCCGCAACGGGCGGCGTTTGTGGCGCACCCGGGCGCCGGGCCGACGCGGAATTGAATGTCGGCGGGCGCACGGACGCGCCGCCGCGATGACACGGAGGTCGATCGATGAAGATTGAGTTGCGGCCGCTGGCCGAGGTCAAACCGTACGAGAAGAACCCGCGCGACAACGATGCGGCGGTCGAGGCGGTCGCGCAGTCGATCCGGCAGTTCGGATTCCGCCAGCCGATCGTCGTGGACGGCGACGGCGTCATCGTCTGCGGGCACACGCGCTGGAAGGCGGCGCAGAAGCTCGGGCTGGAGAAAGTGCCCGTGC
>WBZO01001694.1_pt1 | contig 27358 bp, 20 predicted proteins | sample 5204261 | NCBI WGS metagenome assembly WBZO01 (sample SAMN12412400, study PRJNA552823) | activated sludge metagenome | isolation source: activated sludge from anammox sidestream of wastewater treatment plant... | place: USA: North Carolina | collected 2017-09
GTAGATGCCGATGACCCAGAAGATGAGGACCAGGACGACAACGGCGATGACGATGAGGGTGATCAACAAGGCCACGAGGAATTCGCTCCTGCCGGGGTTGGCGGCATGCTAACACACGCCACGCTGACGGCGAGCTATCGGAGCGCAGGCGGCAGTCGCGGTCAGCCGGCCGGCGGCAAGCGATACACGCGCGAGGCGGTACCGTGGAACATCGCAGACTTGTCCTCCTCGGAGTAGGCCGCCGCAATGCGTTTGAAGGCGTTCCAGAGGACCGAATAGGAACAGCTGACTCGGTCGACCGGGAAGTTGCTCTCGAACATGCAACGCGCTGGCCCGAAGCGGTCGATGGTGCGGTCGTAGTAGTGGCGTGTCGCCGCAGCCAGTTCTTCCGAGGTTGGGGGGAGGGGGCGCTTGTCCCAGCCAAACCCGTTGATTGGCATGTTGATGCCGCCCAGCTTGGCGACCACGTTCGGGCAGGCCGCCAGGGCGTCGATGTCCTGTTTCCACGCCTCGTACACCTCGTCCCGCCGGCCAGCGTAGGGCCCGATGCCGAGCGGCCCTCCGAAGTGGTCGAGCACGATCGTGACCTCGGGGTGGGCGCGGGCAAGGTCCACGAGCTCGCCGAGCTGCGGGTGATAGAGCCAGGCTTCGAACGTCAGGCCGAAGCGTGGCAGGTACCGGTAACCGCGGCGGAACTGCGGATCGCCCAGCAGGCCCCGGGGCGGGTTGGTGTGGGAGTTCCTGATGCCGGGGCTTTCGTGCCAGCCGGCCGCATGGCGGATTCCCCGGAAGCGTGCCGGAGCCGCGGCGATGTGCGCTTCGAGGACGGGCACCACGTCGTCGCCCAGGGAGAGGTCCGCGAAGCCGACGATGCCCGCGGCAACCCGGGCGGGCCCGTAGCGCCCGCTGGCCGACATGGCGGCAATGCCGTTGACGAACTCGGTCTCCCCGACGGAGCGCATCGCCTCGGGCCCGCCGGCGCGGTACATCGACATGCATTCAACGAACACGGTGCTGACGACGTTATGACCACTGCCGATGTCGGCCAGCAACTCGTCGAGGAGATAGCGGTTGCCCGGGTGGTCCCAGAGATGGTGGTGCGGGTCGCAAATCGGGCGGTCCGGGTCGAGGATTTCCTCCTGGACCTGGGCGTGCCACGCGTCGATATCGGGCATGGGGTCTGGCCTCGCGCTTGGTGGCCGCAGCCTACGCGCCTTGCGGCGGCGTTCTCAACCGGGGTAGCCTCCGCCGGGCCCGGGAGTCACACGCGCTGATCCCCAGGAGGAGTTGCCATGGCCCGCGTCCCCTATCTCCAGCAGTCCGACCTGGCCGAAGCCGACCGGGACCTGCTCGCCCGCGACATCAACCTGAACCGTGCCCTGGTGAACAGCCCGGGCGGCGCGCGGGCGTTTTCGCGGTTGGGCGGGTTCATCAGGAACCGGAGCCGCCTTGACCCGCGACTTCGCGAGATGGCGATCCTGCAGGTGGGCTACCTCACGCGGTCGCGGTACGAGTACTCGCACCACATCAAGATCGGCCGGGAGTTTGGCGTCAGCGACGGGGACATCCGGGCGATCGCAGCCGAGACCGCTGGCGAACGTTCGGAGCTGGGCGAGCTGGAGCGCGCAGTGCTCGCCGCCGCGCGCCAGATGGCCACCGGGCTGGCGGTCGCGGAAAGCACGTTCGCAACCGTGAAGGCGTCTCTCGACAACGAGTGCATGGTCGACCTCGTGCTCACGATTTCGTTCTATTGCGGTGTGGTGCGCCTGCTGGAGACGCTCGAGATCGAGGTGGAGCCGGAGTACCTGGGCTACCTGGATGAGTTTCCACTGCCCGTGTAGGGATGGGCGGCACCGTGGCGGGAGGCCGATCGGCCGTTGCAGGGCCGCCGCGGATCGCGCACGGTACGATCGATGAGCACGCAAGCCCCCCCGCCGCGGCGCCGCCAGATCTCGCTGACAACCGCGCTGGTGGCTGGCCTGGCGGCCACGGTGGCCATCGTCGTCGCGCTCTCGCTCCTCCCGGAATCGGATTCCGGCGAGCAGACCATCGGACTTGGGCAGCTGGTGGCCGACGCCGCCGCTGATAAGGTCGAAGCGGTCGTCGTCCGTGGGGATAGGGCGGAGGTCACGTACGTGGCTCCGGAAGGGCTCGCGCCGGCGGAGAAGGTGGCGATCATCCCTGACACCGTGGACCTGCCCGCGCTGCTTCGCGACGAGGGGATCGGGCTCAGCCGCACCGACTCGCCGGAGGGCAGACCCGCCGTCAACCTCGTGTTCGAACGGGACGAAGATGGCGCATGGAGCGGCGTGTTCGCGGTCGTTCTGTCGTTCCTGCCGCTCCTGCTGCTCGTGGCGTTCTTCATATTCATCATGCGGCGCACGCAATCGGTGGGAGGGCAGGCGATGGACTTCGGGAAGAGCCACGCGCGCCTCTTCAGCGGAAGCAAGGTGGCGGTGACCTTCGCGGACGTCGCCGGCGTGGACGAGGCGAAGGAGGAACTCGCCGAAGTGGTGGAATTCCTCCGGAATCCAGGGAAGTTCGCGGCGCTGGGCGCCAGGATCCCCAAGGGGGTGCTGCTCCTCGGTCCGCCCGGCACGGGCAAGACGCTCCTGGCGCGCGCGGTGGCCGGCGAGGCCGGCGTGCCGTTCCTCAGCATCTCGGGTTCCGAGTTCGTCGAGATGTTCGTCGGCGTGGGCGCCAGCCGTGTGCGCGACCTCTTCGAGCAGGCGAAAAAGAGCGCGCCCTGCATCGTGTTCCTGGATGAAATCGACGCCGTCGGCCGCCAGCGCGGGGCCGGGCTCGGCGGCAGCCACGACGAACGCGAGCAGACGCTCAACCAGATCCTCGTCGAGATGGACGGGTTCGAACCGGGGACGAACGTGATCGTGCTCGCCGCGACCAACCGGCCCGACATCCTGGACCCGGCGCTCATCCGGCCCGGCCGCTTCGACCGGAAGGTGATCCTCGACGCCCCGGACGTAAAGGGGCGGATGGCCATCCTTCGCGTGCACCTGCGGGGCAAACCGCTCGCGCAGGACATCTCGGTCGACAAGCTCGCGCGGACGACACCGGGGTTCACCGGCGCCGACATCGCGAACCTGGTGAACGAAGCGGCGATCCTCGCCGCGCGCCGGAACAAGACGCTGGTCGATATGAGCGACTTCGTGGAGGCAGTCGACCGCGTCCTTGCCGGGCCGGAGCGGAAGAGCCGCCTGATGACCCCCCGGGAGCGCAGGATCGTCGCCTACCACGAGGGCGCCCACACGGTGGTCGGACACCTCATCAAGACCCACGACCGGCCACAAAAGGTGACGATTGTCTCTCGCGGGGTGGCCGCCGGGTACACCCGCTTCCTGCCGCAGGAGGAGGAGCACTTCAAGACTCCCGAGATGTTCCGGGACCAGATCTGCGCGGCGCTGGCGGGCCACGCCGCCGAAGAGCTGGTCTTCGGCTCCGCCTCCACCGGACCGTCGAACGACCTGGAGCAGGTAAGCCGGCTGGCCCGGGCGATGGTCACGCGCTGGGGAATGAGCCAAAAGCTCGGTCCGCTGACCTACGGGCGAGCCGAGGAATTGGTCTTCCTGGGCCGGGAAATCTCGGAGACGCGCAACTACAGCGAGGCCACGGCGGAGGAGATCGACCTCGAGGTGCGGCGGATCGTCATGGAGGCGCGGGAGCGGGCGAGCCAGATGCTCGTCGAAAACCGCGCCTTGCTGGATAAGGTGGCCGGTGCGCTCCTGGAGGTCGAGACACTGCAGGACCCGGAACTGACTGCCCTGCTGGAGAGCGATCCGGGCGAGCCGTGGCAGGCGCCTTTGCCGACCGAACCAGAGCTCTCGCCACCACCCGCCATGGACGTAGCTGGAGAGGATCGGGCGACGGCGCCGGTTTGGCCGGAGGCAGCACCGGGCGGCACGACGTAGCACGGCGATTAGCGTCGAACGGCCATGGCAAGAGGTCCTTCCTGGCTTGCGAAGCCGTTTGGCCGGATCAGCCTGTAGACCAGGGCATGGACAAAACGCCACCGCGATCGCGGCCGGTGCGCCGCCCGACCTTGGAGGCCGGCTACGGCACCAGGGCAAGGCCTCTGCCCTCTGCTCCTGTCCCTCCTGCAGCCCCGCGATAACGGGGCGCTTGCTTCCGGCGGCACCGGGCGCCAACGGTCGAGAGACCGGCGAAAGGCGGGCGTCCGGGCCTCCTTCCGCGCGCCCGCTTTGGCCATACTCGCGGGGTGAGCACCGCTACAAGCGACGGGCCCGGTGAAACCCACAGCGTGTCGTGGCCCGGCCGGGGACGCGTCTTCTTTTCGGCCCGTACCCTGCTCTACGACCGGTTGCGCCTCGCGATCAGTGTTGGGGGCATGACCTTCGCGGTCGTCCTCGTCCTGCTCTTGCGCGGGATCATGGACGGCACCGTCGAGAAGTCGACGACGTATGTAGACAACGTGGGGGCGGATGTCTTCGTCGCGCGGACAGGCGTGAAGAACATGGCGCTCTCGGTCTCGGTACTCCCGGAGGAGCTCGTGTCTGAACTGGCGGCGCTGCCAGGCGTCACCGATGCGAGCGGGATCGTCCGGGTACATGTCACCCTCTCTGAGGGAGACCGCCGTCAGCCGGGTGAGCTCGTGGGATACGAGCCGGGGTCGAGGCTGGGCGGCCCGTGGAGAGTCACTGCGGGGCGACCGCCGGCGACCACCGGCGAGGCAGCGCTCGACAGCGTGCTGGCATCCAGACTCCGCGTGGGTATTGGCGACCAGGTGGCAATCGGAGGTCAGGACTTCGTGATCACCGGACTGACCGGCGAGACGGTTTCGATTGCCGGGAAGCTCGTGTTCGTCACTCTCGCCGATGCCCGGGTGCTCCTGCAGTCCCCTGAATCAGTCAGTTTTGTGTTGCTGAAGATCGCCGACCCCGCATCCGCTCCCTCGGTCGCCGAGTCAATCACCGCGCAGTTCGATGGCACCCAGGCACTGACGCGCGCGGAGCTCTCGGGAAACGACCGGGACATGCTCGGGGATCTCTTCGTAGCCCCGATTAACGTCATGTCGACGGTCGGCTTCCTGGTGGGGCTGGCCGTGATAGGCCTGACGATGTACACCATGACCTCGGAGCGGCTCCGGGATTTCGGCGTACTCAAGGCGATCGGCGCACCGCACGGGTTTCTGCTCCGGACGGTGATCGGCCAGGCGACCGTGCTCGGTGTCACGGGGTTCGCAATCGGCCTGGCGGTCACCATCTTGGTCGGGCCGGTGGTCGTGCAATTCGTACCGGACATCGGCGTGAAGGTGAACTGGGAACCAAGTGTTCGCACGCTGGCGGCGGTGGTTGGTATGAGCCTCCTTGGCGCGGTGGTGCCCGTACTGCGAATTGTGCGGGTCGACCCGCTGCTGGTTTTCCGGAGGTGAGATGATCAGCCCGCTCGTCGTGCACGACATCTCGAAGTCTTTCGGCTCGGGCGACTCGAAGGTCCTTGCGGTGGACCGTGTCAGTTTCCAGGTGGAGGAAGGGGAGGTCGTGGTGATCATCGGGCCATCGGGGTGCGGAAAGACCACCCTGCTCTCGCTGCTTGGCTGCCTGCTGCGCCCAACTTCCGGGGAGATTTCCATCCTCGGCGAGGAGGTGACGAGGCTGAGCGAGCGCAGGCGTGCCCAATTCCGGCTTCGGCACATCGGGTTCGTTTTCCAGTCGTTCAACCTCATCTCGGCGCTGAACGCTACGGAGAATGTGGAGATCGCGCTCAACCTGGCGGGCATGACGGGGGCCGCGGCGCGGCGGCGCGTGAGCGGCCTCTTCGAGCTCCTGGACCTCACGCAGCGCGCCTCCATGCGCCCGAACGACATGAGCGGCGGGGAGCAGCAGCGACTGGCGATCGCCCGAGCGCTGGCGAACCGGCCAGATATCATCTTTGCGGACGAACCGACCGCGAGCCTCGACTCGCGTGCAGGTCGGGCGGTGATGGAGCTGATGCAATCGGCTGTCGAGGCCGGCGAAACGAAGGGCCTCGTCGTGGTCACGCACGACATGCGCATCCTGGACGTCGCACACCGCGTGCTTGCGATGGAAGACGGCGTAGTCCGGGAAGTTGACGCAGCTACTATCCGGCGAGCCCAGGCGAACCTCGCCGGCGACGCCGGACCGTGAGGCCATCGAGAGGTACCCGGGTGGCCGTTACGGGGGCATGGGGGCGGCGACATGATGGCTGTGGGCGAATCTGCCCAGGCGACCACAGGCGTGGGAAGCGCCGAACCCGACAAAGAGGTTTGGACTGATGGCTGGAGCACAACGCGGCAACCGCGATGCCCTGACGCCGACCGGGCAGCCGATGATCCGCAACGCGATCATCTCGGAGACGCCCGGGGATACCTACCGGCTTTCGAAGAAGTTCCCCGAGCGGACAGTGTGTCCCGAGTGCAGGGCGATGTACCAGGGTGGCCGCTGGCGGTGGCCTGCCGAGGACGAGCGGGCACCGGCGGGGGCGAAAGAGACGCTGTGCCCCGCCTGCCGGCGGATTCGCGATGGCTACCCGGCGGGCAGGCTTACCATCTCCGGCGCGTTCCTCGCGCTGCACCGGGACGACGTGATGGGCGTGCTCCGGGCGGAAGAGCAGCTCGAAACCGCGGAGCATCCGCTGAACAGGATTGCGAGCCTGGAAGAAGGGTCCGAGGCCATTGTGGTGACGACCACGGACATCCACCTTCCCCGGCGCATCGCCGAGGGGCTCTACCGGGCCTATGAGGGCGAACTCGCGTTGGAGTACGCGGAGGATGAACAGAGCGTCCAGGCGAGCTGGAAACGCGAGGATCCCCATCCGCCCGAGACGGCGGAACGCGCGGCAATCCTTCCGTACGAAATCGTCGACAACGGCGTCCTCGACAGCCCGGAGGCGAACGCGTACCTGCTGGAGCGGATCGACAGGCTGCGCAGGTTCTCTCCGCGCATCACCTCGTGCCGGGTCGTGCTGGAGGCTCCGCAGAACCACCACCGCAAGGGCGGCCCCTTCCAGGTGAACATCCACGTTGACCTTCCCGGCGTCGTTGCGCGGGTAACCCGGCAGCAAGCGGACGACCTGCACGTCGCGATATCGCAAGCGTTCGACGCCGCCCAGCGGCAGCTGGAAGAGCACGCGCGGGTGCAACGGGGCCAGGTCAGCCCCACGGTGCGCCCCGCGCGCGGACGCATCGCCCGGCTCTTCGCTGAAGCCGGTTACGGCTTCCTCACGGCCGAAGACGGGCACGAGGTGTACTTCCACCGCAACAGCGTGCTCGGCGAGGAATTCGACCTGCTCCAGGCCGGCGACGAAGTGAAGTTCACCGAGGAGCCCGGAGACAAAGGGCTCCAGGCCAGCAGCCTGGAACGGTAGGAGGCAGTAGCACCGGGCCGCGCTGGCCGGCGGCCCTCAGGACGCCCGCTCGGCCCCGGGACGGACAACCCGCGATTCGACCCGTGCACCCAGGAAGTCGCGGTACCGGAACGCAAGGAAGAGCGCCCCCGCGAGCACGAGCCAACCGAGCAGCGGAAGCAGCACGGCCAGGCCGATGGCCTGGCCCGCAAGCCCGGCGATCGCTGTCGCCGCCTGGGCGATGCCGATGGTCAGGGGGAAGAAGCTGAGTACGCGCCCGCGCATCTCATCGGCGACGAGGTGCTGGATGAGCGTGCTGGCCACGAGGCTGGTGCTCGTGAACGCGAACCCCATGCCGTAGTCGGAGAGGGCCGTGAGCGGGATGAACCGCGAGTACCCGAACGACAGCACGGCCAGGCCAAAGAAGACCGCGACAAAGGCGAGCGACCCGCCGCGAAGCGCGAGGTGGGCCTGCCTCGCGATGATGAGGCCGGCGGAGAGCGAGCCAAGTCCCCACGTGGCCCCCATGAGCCCGACCTGGGCCGAGTTGAACCCCAGGACCTCGATGAAGAACATCGGCCCCAGGGGGGCGGCGACCGGCATGCCGATCACCTGGACGACGAACACCAGCGAAACGATCGCAAGGATCGGGCGGTGGGCGCGAGTGTAAGCGAGCCCGTCGGCGATGCTGCGCAGCGTGCCGCCCCGGGCCACGGGCGGGGGCTGGCCATCGAGCCGGAGCATCATGATGAGTGGAATAATCGCGAGCCAGGCCACCAGCGACGCGGCGTAGACAGCGCCAGGCGCGAACACCTGGTTCATGATCCCGGCGATGGGCAGCGACAGCGGCATCGTCACCTGGCTCGAGATCGCCAGGAGGGCGATGGCGGCGGCGATGTTTTCCCGGCCCGCGGCCGCGGGCACGCTGGCGCTCCGCGCCGGAGTATCGATGGACTGGATACCGGCGGCCAGGAAGGTAACGAATGCAACAAGGCCGACGCTGCCCTCGCCGAGCGGTTCCGTGAGCATCAGCACGGCGATCCCGGCGTGCGCGACGAACGAGAGCGATTCGCACACGAGCAGTACGCGCTTGCGGTCGGCCCGGTCGGCGATGGCGCCGCCGAGGAGGCTGAAGGTCACCATGCCGGAGCCCCTGCTGGCAGCCAGGACGCTCGAGTAGATGACGGCGGAATCGGGGAAGTGCTGGCTGACCCAGAAGACCTGTGTCATGAGGTGCAACGGGAAAAGGACGCCGACGACAGCAGAACCGGCAAGCAACAGTCGGAAGTCCCGGCGCGCGAGGGGGCGAAGCGCCGGCCGGGATGCGAAACGTTCGGCCATCCGACCATCATCGCGGGGGGGTTACATGAGATGTATCATACCCACGACAGAAGCGGCATCCCGCTGAGCCTGTGACTATTGTCACAGCGGGGCATCCCGGCGCCCACTCAGCATCATCGTGAGAGGTAGCCACGATGTCGCGTGCATCGGGAAGTTTTATCGAGCCATCGGCGGGAGCCCATGAGCGCACCATCGCCGCGCTCCAACGGTTCCCGCTGGTTGCGGGTCTGACGCGGGACGAGATCGCAGAGATCGCGGTGCAGTGTTCGCTGCAACGCATCCCCGCGCATCGCCGTGTCTTCGAAGAGGGCGAGCGTTCCAAAGGCCTGTGGGTGATCACCGCGGGACGGGTGCGCCTGCATCACCTGATGGCGGACGGCCGCCAGCACGTTGTGGGCTTCCGGGCGCCGACGGCCGCGCTGGACCTGAGCTCGGCGCTCGACGGCCGGCCTTACACAGCGACGGCGACCACGCTGGATGATGCCGAGCTGGTCCTGGTACCCCGTAAGCTCCTCCAGGAGCTCGGAAAGCTGTACCCGGTGACCATCCGGAATGCCATCGACTTGCTCTGCCTGGAAGTCCGCCAGCGGGACATCACGACGGCGATCGCGGCGCTCAAGGACGCGCGGGGACGGATCGGCTGCGCTCTCCTGCAGCTCGCGCGCCAATTCGGACGAAAGCAGGCGGGGGCACTCCGGATCGATTATCGATTGACCCGGCAGGACATCGCCGACCGTTCGGGCGTGACGGTCGAAACCGCCATCCGGGTCATGTCGGAACTGCAGCAGCGGGGCGTCCTGCGGACGGAATCGCAGATCATCGACATCCTCGATGTGGAGCAGGTGCGGGAATCCGCCAGCTGCGAAGACTGCCAGTTTGAATGCTCCGTTTTTGCGCCGTTGCTGGCGGGTCCGCCGTGCGAGGCCGAGGCCATATGATTCGCGTCATATAGAGGTCCGTGCTCCCACCTATAGATTCCCCCCGCGCCAACGACAGATTCCGGGCGCTCGCGGGAAGGGGAACATGCGGAGCAACTACTGGGATACACGGCAGCGGAAAGTGAGCCGGCGGAGGTTCGTAACGGGAGCGGCGGGGGCTTCGGCTGGACTGGCGGCTTTTGCCGCGGTCGGTTGCGGAGACGACGACGACGACGCTGCCGAAACGCCGGCCGCGACAGCAACTTCCGGCGGCGCTGGCTCTCCGACTCCGGCCGCCGGCTCCCCGACTCCCGCACCGACCGCCCAGGGAAAGAAGGGCGGCGTTTACCGGGGCAGCAGCTCGAACGCGACGTACGACTCGTTCGACCACAGCCGCAGCCGGTTCACACCGGTGGCCACGATCATCGGGCGGACCATGCAGCGGGCGATTTTCTGGGACAGCTTTAAGGACGGTGTCCTGGCTGGTGGTTTTGCGGAGAAATGGGAGCAACCCGACCCGCAGACAGTTGTCCTGAAGCTCAGGAAGAATAACTTCTTCCACGACAAGGCCCCGGTGAACGGCCGGCAGACGAAAGCCGAGGACATCAAGTACCACATCGAGCGGAACAAGGGTGGCAAACGGCTCGACGGCACCGAGGACCCGAACTTCTACCGCAAGGGCGAGTACCAGATCGTCGAGTCGGTCACCGTGCCGGATGCGGAAACGGTGCAGATCAAGCTGGTCAAGCCATCGCCGTTGTTCCTGAACCTCCTTGCTCAGTCGTACGAGGGAATTGGGGCGCCCGAGGCTATCGAGGCATTCGAGAAGGACTACGCCAACTTCGACCAGAAGATGATCATCGGGACGGGCCCGATGATCCTGGCCGAGTTCGCTTCCGAGGGGCGCGCAAAGTACCAGCGGTTCGACAAGTTCACCGGGACGTCCTACCTGGACGGCATCCAGGAGGTGCCCCTCTTTACCGACCCGCAGGCAGCCCAGGCTGCGTTCGAACAGAAGCAGATCGACTCCTACGGTCCGCCGAACGTGCAGGTCCTCGCGGAAATGCGGGAGCGCTTCAAAGGGAAGGTCGATGAACGGACGAACTTCTCGGCGAACCCGATCATCGCCGGTTCGTACTACGGTGGAGCTGCGCCCTGGAACAACCCGAACCTCATCGGGGCGTACTTCCGCGGGCTCGATCGACGCCAACTCATCCAGCAGTTCCACGGTGGCCGCGGGGTGGTTTCCGGGTCGATTCCGCCAAGCCAGGGCGCGTTCGGCCTGACCGAAAAGGAACTCATCGAGTTCCCCGGCTACTTCCAGGACGTAGACAAGGACATCGCCGAAGCGAAGAAGATGTGGGAAGCCGGCGGCGGACCTGCGCTCGGCGACGTCACGATCGATGTCCCCGACATCTTTGAGGGCTCCTACCAGGCCAGTGCCATCCTCACGGCCATGCTGAACAAGAATCTGGGCACGAACCAGTTCAAGGCGAAGGTCGAGCCGTATTCGACGATCACGTCGAAGATCGTCCAGCAGAAGTACGGTTCCGGGAACGCGAACCTCTGGTACGGGTGGGACACGGAAGTGTTGGACCCGGAGCCCACCGCCTTCCTGATGAGCAACTACAGCTCGACATCGACGCTGAACAAGCAGTTCGAAGTGAAGATCCCCGGTCTCGACGATCTGCTGAGCAAGGTGGGCGTCGAGCTCGACATCGACAAGCGCAAGGACATGACGCGCGAAGTGGAGCGCATGTTGTTGAAGGCGTACGGCGGAGGCCGCATCTACTCCCACCTCCAGATCACGAACACGCTGCTCTGGAACTACTACCACGCCTCGGAGTCCGCTCCGTTCAGCACGGCGCACCTCGGTGCGATGTATGGCTGGATCGACCCGGACGACCCCACCTACCAGGGACGGCCAAGCTAATGGGGGCATATGCGCTCCGCAGGACGCTGATCAACATCCCGGTCATCTGGTTGATCGCGACGCTGGTCTTTTTCGCGACGAACGTCCTTCCCGGTGACTTCGTTGCCCGCCGGATTGCCCAACAGAATCCGGCGGGCGGCGAAGACACGGCCGCCCAGGTTGCCCAGATCAAGAAGGATCTCGGCATCGACAAGCCGGTCGTGGAGCGGTACGTCACCTACCTCTGGAACACAGTCCGGGGCGACCTCGGTGAGTCCTACCGCTCGCGCCAGCCCGCGCTGACGGAGTTCAAGCGGGGGGTGCCCTACACCCTGCAGCTCTCGCTGATGATGCTGGCCGTCGCCCTGGCGACGAGCGTGCCGATCGGCATCATCTCGGCGCTCCGGCAGGATTCCATCGTGGACTATGTGCTGCGCTTGCTGGCCATCCTTGGTGTGGCAGCGCCGAACTTCTGGATCGGGACGATGCTGTTGTTGCTGGTGGTGCGATTCCAGCTGTGGACGATCGACCTGTTCAACTCACCGCTGATCTGGGAGGACCCGGTGCGGAGCCTGCAGCTGTTCATTCTCCCGGCGCTGGCCGGGGGGTTTGCCTCAGGCGCCGGGATCATGCGGTTGACCCGCTCCCAGATGCTCGAGGTGCTCCGCCAGGACTACATCCGGACGGCATGGGCGAAGGGGCTCAGGGAGCGCGTGGTGGTGGTGCGGCATGCCATGAAGAACGCGATGATCCCCGTCCTGACCGCCATCGGCCTGACCGTTGCCGGCCTGTTGAGCGGGAACGTCGTCTTCGAATACCTCTTCAACATCCCGGGCGTGGGCAACCGGATCCTCACGGCCATCACCGAACGCGATGTGCCCGTAGTCCAGGCCTTCGTCCTCATCATCGCGACCTTCGTGGTCTTCGTGAACCTGGCGGTGGACCTGCTATATGGGTGGGTCGACCCCCGCATCCGGCTGTCATAGGGGCCCCACAATGACGACGCAGAAAGCAGTCAGGCTCGAAGAGCAGTACTTCCGGCCGCCACGCCAACGGGCCGCGCCATTGCGTGGCCTCCGGGCCCTGCAGAAGTTCATGGTGCAAAAGCCCCTGGGCGGTTTCGGCGTGATCCTCATCGCGCTGGTGATCCTGGTGGCCTTCCTGGCCCCGTTCATCCAGCGCTACGACCCGGACCAGGTGTTCGTGATCGACAACCCGGCATATGACGCGGAGTTGGCCGAAAAGTCGCTCACCGACCGGAGCATCCGCTTCCAGCACCCACCCGAGAAGTTCGAGAAGTCCATCGTCGCCGCCGTCGGCGGTGTTTCGACGGACCACTGGCTGGGGACGGACACCGCCGGACGGGACGTGTACGCGCGGATGGTGTGGGGCGCCCAGCTCTCGCTTCTCGTTGGGGTCGGCGCGGCCCTCATCGCCATCGCCCTCGGCACGCTGCTGGGGACGGTAAGCGCCTACTTCGGGGGCGCCGTGGACATGGTCATCCAGCGGATCACGGACACGTTGCAGGCATTCCCCGCGCTCATCCTCCTGTTGATGTTCCTGCAGGTGGTAGAAAACGCGAACAAGTACCACATGACCCTGGCGCTCGGCATCGTTGGCATCGCCGCGGTTATCCGCGTGGTCCGTAGCGCCGTCCTCCGGACGCGGGCAGAACTCTACATCGAGGCCGCCCGGGTCGTTGGGGCGACGGATGCCCGGGTGATGGTGCGCCACATCCTGCCCAACATCATGGCCCCGACGATCGTGATTTTCACGATTTCCATCGGGTCGTACATCGTCGCCGAGGCGTCGCTCGCCTTCATTGGGTTTGGCGACCCGGCGGCGATTTCGTGGGGGAAGATGGTGAACGAGGGAAGGAAGCTCTTCCCGGCCTCCTACACGATGTCGCTGGTCGCCGGCGGCGCCATCACGCTGACGGTGCTCGGGTTCAACCTTGCGGGCGATGCCCTGCGCGACGTCCTCGACCCGCGGATGCGCGGGGCGGGAAAGGGTGGCTACTGACGTTGGCCGTATGACGGCGGTCATATCACGGCCCCGGCGCCAGCTGCCAGATTCTCGTCAACCGGGGCCCTGACCACGTCCTGCCGTCCAGGATCAGGTGAACTCCATTTCCGTCCCAGGGCCCCGGCCCCTCTTCCTGGGACACCAACCACCGGCACTATCCGGGGCCACACCACAAGGAGAGGTTTCCATGACCGCACCCGAGATCGAACGCCAGGCATCCGCCGCCGGAGGACAGTACCGCAAACTGTGGGACTGGGACGAAGTGCGGTGGGCTTCGCACTGCATCGACTGTTACCCCGGCAACTGCCCCATGCGCGTGTATGTGAAGGATGGCAAGGTCGTCCGCGAGGAATCGGCCGCCGTGTTCCCGACCTACGAGCCTGGCGTGCCCGATATGAACCCGATGGGTTGCCAGAAGGGCGTCGCGTGGTCGCGGATGGCCCAGGGCGATGAGCGCATCCTCTACCCGCTGAAGCGGGTCGGTGAACGTGGCTCCGCCAGTTGGGAACGCATCACCTGGGACCAGGCCACCACCGAGATTGCGGACAAGATCCTCGATGCCGTCGTGGAAGTCGGCGGCGAGTCGATCATCGCTCCTTCCGGCTGCAACACACCCCCGGCGGCGGTAACCGGCCGCGGCGGGCTCCTCGGCTCCGTCGGTGGACTGACTACCGATGTGAATGCCGAAATGAACGACTTCGCCCCCGGCTACTACCTCACCTACGGCACGTTTGACCCGGTGAGCAGCGTCGATGACTGGTTCCACTCGGAAGTTTTCATCATCTGGGCCGGCAACCCGAACTACACCCGCATCCCCCATGTCCACTTCGTGAACGAAGCCCGCTACAAGGGTACCGAAGTCGTCGTCATCGCGCCCGACTTCTCGCCCTCGAGTTTGCATTCCGACTACTTCGTGCCGGTGCACGTCGGCACCGATGCCGCCCTGGCACTCGCCATGGCGCAGGTGGTGGTCGAGGAAGGGCTGATCAACCGGAAGTTCGTCAGCGAGCAGACGGACTTGCCGCTGCTGGTGAACAAGGCCACGAACCGTTACCTCCGCGCCTCGGACCTGCCGGAGGGGGGCGCCGACGAGCAACTCTTCGCCTGGGACACGAAGACCGGCAAGATAGCGCCCGCGCCGCGCCGGAAGCTCCAGTGGGGCGAGGTGGAACCCGCCCTCGAAGGCGAGTTCACTGTCGAAACCAGGTCGGGCCCGGTAACGGCGACTACCGTCTTCGAACTGATGAAGACGCGGCTCGCCGAATACACGCCGGAGGCGATCCGCCCGATCACCGGCGTCGACCCGCAGACGACCCGGCTGCTCGCCCGGAAGATCGCGGCGAAGAAGACGGGCATCCTCTCGGCCCTTGGCGGCATGGGCAAGCACTATCACGGCGACCTCATGGAGCGTTCGCAGCTCCTGCTCCTCGCCCTCACGGGCAACTGGGGGCGCCAGGGCACGGGCGTGCGGGCATGGCTCGCCGGCCTCTTCGATGGCTCGGCCACCGTCATGATGAAGAGCAAGCGTGGACCGGATGAAGTGGCCGCCCTGCTCGATATGCGCGACCAGATGGTCCAGATGCGGATCAACGCCGATCCCTCGCTCACGCCGTTGATCGTCGCTGTCGAACAGTCCCGCCAATCCCCCGCCGGCCTGGTCCCGCCCGTCTTCTGGTGGTACCACCACGCCGGGTACAAGGACACCTGGGACCGGACCGACTGGCACGACCCCAGCATGAGCAAGACGTTCCCGGAGTACTTCAAGGAGGCAACCGAGAGCGGCTGGTGGAGCGGCGCAGATGTCCCCCGGAAGGAACATCCCACCCGCGTCATCATCGAGATGGGCGGGAACGTCCTCCGGCGCACGCGGGGGGGCAGCAAAATGCTGCTCGAAAAGCTCTGGCCCCAGCTCACGTGCGTGGTCACCCTGGAAGTGCGGATGAGTACGACGGCGCTCTTCAGCGACTACATCCTGCCCTGCTCGCAGTGGTACGAGAAGATCGGCTTCGGCATCCCCAGCACGCACGTCATGCATCTCACGTTCTCGGACAAAGCGGTCGAGGCCCCGGGAGAGTGCGTGGACGAGTGGGAAGCCTACCGGCGGCTCGCCGAAAAGGTGCAGGAACGTGCCCGCGCACGTGGCATCCAGCCGTACCTGGATGCTCGCGGCGTCCAGCGCGACCCGGCAAACGCCCACGACAACTTCACCAAGCGTGGGATGTACACGAACGAAGAGGTGCTGGCGGACGAGATGATCCGCGACAGCGCGGTGACGGGCACGCTGCCACCCAACGCCAGCCTGGAAGACATTCGCCAAAAGGGCTTCTACCGCTGGCAGGGCAAGGGCATCAACCCGCGGATGATCGCGCAGGCGACCGAGCCGAAGCCCAATGAGACGTTCGTCCCGTTCCGCGAGCACGTGGAAGACGGAGAGCCGTACCCGACGCTCTCCCGGCGGGCGCAGTTCCTCATTGAGCATCCCTGGTTCATCGATGCGGACGAGCATCTGCCGCGCTACAAGGCGCCGCCGATGATGGGCGGCGACTACGAGTTCCAGATCACCAGTGGCCACAACCGCTGGAGCATCCACTCGAACAACAACGCGACCCAGCTCATGCTCGACACGCACCGTGGGACGCCGCACCTGGTGATGAACACTCAGGACGCCAAGAAGCACGGTATCGCGGACAACGACATGGTTCGCGTCTACAACGACATGGGCGAGTTCCAGGTACCGGTGCTTCTCGCCTCCAGCGCCCACCCGGGCCAGGTGGTGATGTACAACGGCTGGGACCCGTACCAGTTCCCCAACTGGGCGGGCCCGAACGACGTGGAGCCGGGCATGATCAAGTGGCTCCACCTGGCGGGCGGCTATGGACACCTGCGCTTCTGGGTGACGCAGTGGCAGCCGTCACCCGTCATGCGCAGCACCCGTGTCGGGATAGCCAAAGTGGGGTAGCTCATCCCGCGCGGGAAACCCTGGGGGCGCCTTCGGGCGCCCCCTTTTTCGTGCCCATAGGCGGATATGACCACAGTCATAACCCGGCTCGATGGGCCCGGGCCACTATCCCCGGCATGAAGGTCGCAGCAGAGTCTGAACGAATCTACACGAGTGCCCAGGACCTCTATCGCAAGAAGTGGGAATGGGACGCCGTCTATTGGGGAACGCACTGCGTCGACTGCTACCCCGGCAACTGCCCCATGCGCGTCTATGTGAAAGACGGGCTTGTCTGGCGCGAAGAACAGTCTGGCTCGTTCCAGACGATCGAAGAAGGAGTCCCAGACTTCAACCCGATGGGCTGCCAGAAGGGCGCATCCTGGAGCCAGTCGCTCTACGGCCCCGACCGGGTGCTCTACCCCCTGAAGCGAGTGGGCGAACGCGGCGAAGGCCGCTGGAACCGGGTCACCTGGGATGAGGCCCTCGGCGACATCGCCGACAAGATGATTGACGCCATCCAGGCCGGCGGCCCCCAGACCATCGCCCACGAAGGCACGCCGGAAATGGCGACGGTCATCCCGACCAACAAGTTCTTCAGCACGCTCGGCGGGCACGGGCTTGACCTGAACGGCTCGATCAACGACTTCTCGATCGGCCTTTACGAGACGTTCGGGCGCTTCAGCGCGGTGTCATCGGCCGACGACTGGTTCCACTCCGAAGTCGTCCTGATCTGGCACATGAACCCGATCTACACGCGCATCCCGTTCTACCACTTCATCGCGGAAGCGCGGTACAACGGGGCCGAAGTCATCAATATCTCGCCCGATGTCAACCCGTCGCACCTGCATGCCGACATCCAGATCCCCATCAACGGCGGTACGGACCCGGCGTTTGGGCTGGCGATGGTGCAGGTCATCTTCGAAGAGGACCTCGCACACTGGAAGTTCATCCGCGAACAGACGGACCTCGGGTTCCTGGTCCGCACCGACACGGGGCGCTACCTGCGCCAGACGGACGTCGAGGGTGCGGGACTCGAAGACCAGATGTACCAGTGGGACCCCGAAAAGGGCCTGCGCAAGGCTGACCGCGGAAACGTCTTCCTGAAGGGCGTGGAGATCGCGCTCGAAGGCACCTTCGACGTCAAGCTTGCCGATGGTTCGACCGTCCAGGTCCGCCCGGCCTGCGCGCTGCTCCGGGAGAAGCTGAACGCGGAGTTCACGCCCGAGAAGCAGCAGCCCATCACCGGCGTGCACCCGGACGTCATCCGCGACCTCGCCCGCAAGGTGGCGACACGCAAGACGAACATCATGCTTGGCTACAACGCCTGCAAGTTCTACCACGGCGACCTCATCGAACGGGCCCAGGCGCTCCTCCTTGCCGTCAGCGGAAACTGGGGGAAGAAGGGCACGGGCATCCGCTGCTGGGCTTCCGGCATGCACGATGGCGCCTTCATCGCGGTCAACAAGCCGGGTCCGGGCGCCGCGAACACCGAGATTGTCCTCGCGGGCCGCGATGCAGGGATTGCGGCGTTCAAGAAGACCGACCCCACCATGACGACCGAGATCGCGGTGAAGCGGCTCGGGCAGATGTCGTCGAAGTTCCAGCGCACGCCGGGCGGCATGATGGGCGGGCTCGGAGGCGGGATGGCCGAACGGGAAGAAGACGGGTCGCCGAACGACTCCACTTCCTCGCCGCCCGCCTTCTGGTGGTACTGGCAGGCCGGCTATGACAAGCGCTGGAACACGCCGGGCTGGGGCGACGAGTCGCTTCCTCGCTCCTTTGATGAGTACTTCAACGAGGCGATCTCCAAGGGCTGGTGGAAGGACATGGACCACCCCCGCCCGGAGGAGCCGCCCAGGGTCCTCATCGAGTGCGGCGGCAACATGCTGCGGCGCACGCGCGGCGGCAAGACGGCACTCCTGCCGACCCTCTGGCCGAAGCTGGACCTGATCGTCTCGATCGACTTCCGCATCAGCCAGACGGGCCTCTACAGCGACTACATCCTGCCGGCGGCCCAGCACTACGAGAAGGTGGGCTTCCACATCCCGACGCCGCACCTGATGAACCTGACGTTCAGCGATAAGGCGGCCGAGCCGGCCGGCGAAGCGCGGAACGAGTGGCAGATCTACTACGCGCTCTTCCAGAAGATCGCGGAGCGCGCCAAAGAGCGCGGCGTCACCGACTACAAGGACACGAAGGGCCAGACCCGGCGGTACGCCGCCCTGCCCGACGCGTATTCGATGAAGGGCTTCCTCCTGGACGAAGACCGGCTGGCCGACGAGCAGATCCGCGACTCGGCCCTGGCGGGGACGTTGCCGATGGGTACCAGCCTCCGAACCATGCGGGAAAAGGGACACGTCCGGTTCATCGACTGGGGGCTTTCGCCAATGGCGCTCGCCCAGGCATCCCCCATCAAGCCGAACGAAACCCACGTGCCGTTCCGCGACAACACGGAGAGCGGCCTGCCGTTCCCGACGTATGCGCGGCGCGCGCAGTTCTACATCGACCATGAGTGGTTCCTGGAAGCCCACGAAGAGCTGCCGACCTACAAGCCGAACCCGAACATGGGTGGCGTGTACCCCATCGGCATGACTTCGGGTCACAACCGCTGGAGCATCCACACGATGAACCAGGGCAACTGGGTCATCCTCGGGACGCACCGGGGCGAACCGGACGTGGTGGTCAACCCCGATGACGCGGAGGCTCGCGGCGTCAAGGACGGCGACCTCATCCGCATCTACAACGACGTGAGTTCGTTCAAGAGCCGGGCGCGCGTGGCGCCGAATGTGAAGCCCGGGCAGCTGGTCTCGTACAACGGTTGGGCCGGGTTCCAGTACCCGGAGTGGAGCGGCGCGAACGAGATCGAACCCGGGATGGTGAAGTGGATTGGCTTCGCAGGGGGCTACGGCCACCTGAGCCACCTGGGCGCGGAATGGCAGCCGGTTCCCGCGGAACGCTGGACCCGTTGTGACTTCGAAAAAGCAGAGGTAGAGCAGTGAAAGTTGCGAAACTTGCCGGAAAGCTGGCCGACCCGGCATCGGCCGAATGGGGGTCGGTTGCCCCTGTCCAGATCCCGCTCGCCCCGGTAGCGCTGGAAGTCCAGCCTACGGAGTACATCCGGGAGGCCTGGAAGGACCGGGACTACGGCCAGACGGCCGAGGCCGCCGTCAAGGCTGCCAGCGACGGCGACCGGCTCTACATCCGTGTGGAGTGGGCCGACGACCCGCGGCCGAATCGCGAGTTCCAGGACGCGGTCAGCGCCATCTTCCCGACCAACGGGAGCGGCGTGCTCGCCACGCTCGGCGACGACACCAAGCCGTTGGCGCTCTGGTTCTGGGAGAACGGCCGGCCTGGCCCCCTGAACCTGATCTCCCACGGGCCCGGTGTGTTCCGCAAGGAAGACAGCGCCGGCCTGGCCGCGACGGGCGTGCTGAACGATGGCCGCTGGAGCGTGGTGCTGAGCGGCCCGGCAGGGATCAGCGCCAAGGGGAAGGTCGCCCTCGCCGTCTGGAACGGTTCAAACGACGAACGGGCCGGACTGGCCGCAGTGAGCCGCGAGTGGCTCCCGCTGGAATCGGAGTAAGGAGACACAGATGGCCGCGACAACTGATACAACGGTCCGCCAGCTCGCCTGGGTGTACGACCTGAACAAGTGCATCGGCTGCCAGACATGCTCGGTCGCCTGCAAGGTGCTCTGGACGCGCGACGAGGGCGAAAAGCACCAGTGGTGGATGTCGGTCAACACCCAGCCCGGCCTTGGGACGCCGAAGGCATGGGAGACCATGGGCGGCGGCTTCGATACCGCTACCGGCAAGCCGATCCCGGGCCACCAGCCGACCCGCGAGGAGTTCGGCGGCGGCTTCGACTTCAACTACCACGAGGTCTTCTACGGAGGAACGGGCGGCAAGGCCCACCTCGAACCCCAGGCGCCCCGCGAAGACCGCTGGGCAATGAACTGGGACGAGGACCAGGGCGCCGGCGAATGGCCCAACTCCTACTACTTCTACATGCCGCGCATGTGCAACCACTGCACGAACCCGGTCTGCATGACGGCCTGTCCGACGGGCGCCCTCTCGAAGGGTGACAACGGCCTGGTCCTGCGCGATGAAGAAGTCTGCATGGGCGACCGCTTCTGCATGGAAGCGTGTCCGTACAAGAAGGTCTACTTCAACTACGACCGTCACGTCGCGCAGCAGTGCATTGGCTGTTTCCCCCGGGTTGAAGCGGGAGTGGCACCTGCCTGTGTTCGGCAGTGCCCGGGCCGGGCTGTCTTCATTGGCTACCTCGATGACGAGGACAGCCCGGTCCACAAACTCGTGAAGACCTGGAAGGTCGCGCTGCCGTTGCACGCCGAGGCAGGCACGGGGCCGAACGTGTTCTACGTCCCGCCGCTTTCCCCGTACCCGCTCAAGGAAGACATGAGCATCGACTACGACAACCCGCGCATCCCGCCGGACTACCTGGAGTCGCTCTTCGGCCCCGGTGTGCACAGTGCCCTCGCGCTCCTGAAGAGCGAGATGGACAGTGTCCGCAACGGTGGCTCGTCCGAGATGCTCAGCACCCTTATCGCCTACAAGTGGCAGGAACTCCTCGGCCCGTTCACGGTCGACCCGGCCACCCTCACGCCGAACGGCAACGGCCACTAAAAGGGGACACGCCATGTTCGTCTATTCGCTCGCCGGCCTGCAGGTCGATGGCGGCCAGATGCAGGAAACGGAACTGCCGGACAACGAGACGACGGCACGGACCGGGGTCTACCAGCTGCTCGCGCGGCTGACCTCGGTGCCGGACCGCGATATCTATGAGGGCGCGGTCGCCGGCACATGGGGCAAGGAGCTGACGGACGCCGGAAAGCTCCTTGGCTTCTCGTTCGACTTCGGAAGCGCCACGGTCGAAGCCTCCGTCAGCCAGGAAGACTTCCAGGCCGAGTTCCTGCGGGTCTTCGAGATCGGGAACGGGAGCGGCCCGGCCGCGTCCCTCTATGGCGGCGCCTACGCGGGCGACCGGATGCAACGTCTCGAAGAAGTCGTGCGCTTCTACGAGTACTTCGGCCTGACAACCTCAGCCGAAGACCCGCGGCCGGCCGACCATTTGGCGACCGAGCTCGAATTCATGAAGTACCTGACCTTCAAGGAAGCGGTCTCGCCATCGCCCCGGCTCCAAACCTCCTACCGGCGGGCCCAGCACGACTTCCTGGAGCGTCAGCTCAGCACGTGGGTCCCGAAGCTCGTGGAACAGACGCGCGGCGCGGGCACCTGGCCGTACTGGGAATGGGTGACCGCCACCGTTGGGGGGTTCGTCGCTTCCGACGCCAACTACGTCGCGGGCGTCCTTGCAAGCTGAGGCGCCCCGAACCCCGACACAAGGTGAAGCCATGAACCCCACAACAGCTTCCCAATATCGCCAGCGCTGGAGCTGGGAACGCGCCACGTTCGGCACACACTGCCTCAACTGCCTGGCGACGTGTCCCTACCGGGTGTATTCGCGCGATGGGGAGATCCTTTTCGAAGAGCCGGCCGCCGTCTACAAGCAGATTGAAGACGGCGTGCCGGATATGAACCCCATGAGCTGCCAGAAGGGCAGCGCCTGGAGCATCCAGCTTGACTCGCCCGACCGCCTCCTCTACCCGATGCGGCGCAAGGGCGAGCGCGGATCCGGCGAGTGGGAGCGCATCTCCTGGGACGAAGCCCTCACCGAGGTGGCCGACGCGCTCATCGAGGCGATCGACTTCGAGGGTCCGGAATCCATCGTCTTCGAAGAGACGGTGGAGGGCGGACTCCTGGCGCAGGCGGCCTACCTGCGCTTCGCCGGGCTCCTTGGCGCGACAACGCTCGACGCGAACGGCCTGATCAACGACTTCCCGGCCGGCCATCACATCACGTTCGGCAAGTTCTCGTGCGCCAGTTCGGTGGACGACACGTTCCACTCGGAACTCATCCTGATCTGGCACTCGAACCCCTCGTACACCTCGATCCCGTACGCGCACTTCATCACCGAAGCCCGCTACAACGGGTCCAAGGTGGTCTGCATCGCGCCCGACTACAGCCCCTCGGCACTGATGGGCGAGCAGTTCGTGCCCATCCGGCCGGCGACTGACGCCGCACTGGCGCTTGCCATGTGCCAGGTGATCATCGAAGAGGGGCTCTACGACAAGGCCTTCGTCCAGTCGCAGACCGACCTGCCGCTGCTGGTGCACACGGCGACCCGGCGCTTCCTGCGGGGCCCGGAGTTCATGGACGGCGAACGCGAGGACCAGTTCTTCTGGTTCGACGAGGCGACCGGCGAAATCGACCTGGCGCCCCGCGGGACGCTCGAACTCGAGGAATCGCAACCGGCGCTCGAGGGTTCGTTCACGGCCACCGGCACCGATGGGAGCGCGCTCGAACTGACGACGGTCTGGGAGATCCTGCGCGAGCGGCTCAAGGAATACACGCCTGAGGCGGCCGGCGAGATCTGCGGCATCAACCCCGAGGTCATCCGCGGCCTGGCTCGCGATGTCGCCTCGCGAAAGACCAAGATCATCGAGGGGTTCAACACCCCGAAGTACTATCACGGCGACCTGATGGAACGCGCGATGTGCCTGTTGCTGGCGCTCACCGGCAACTGGGGCCGCCCGGGCACCGGGATCCAGGGCCTCGCCCTGGCCGGACTCGATGGCTACATGCTCTTCGGCATGAAGCAGAAGCGCGGCGTGGCCGAGACCATCCGCGTGATGGACGGCGTGGAAGGCGCGATCGAGGCGCTCCGCTCGCAGGACCCCGAAGCTTCGGACGAGATCCTCGGCTACGAGCTCCTCCAGCGGGGTGTGGCAGCCGGGACCGCGAGTCCGCCCGCCTTCTTTCACTTCTACCACTGCGGCTACAAGGACACCTGGAACCGCCAGGAGTGGTCCGACGAGACGATGGGGCGGACGTTCGAGGAGTTCGTCTCGGATGCGACCCGCCGCGGCTGGTGGGGCGGTCTGGTCAAGCCCGGGCCCTCGACCGACCCGCAGGTGCTGTTCATCGTGGCGACCAACCCGATCCGGCGCCAGCGCGGCGGTTCGGACACGCTCGTCGAGAACCTCTGGCCGAAGCTGGAGAAGATCGTCGTCGTCGAGAACCGCATGAGCGCGACGGCACTCCAGGCGGACATCCTGCTCCCGGCGGCGATGCAGTACGAGCGGCCGAACCTGCAGTACGCGATCACCCACTCGTTCCACGTCGGCTTTTCCGAGCCGGCGCGGCCGCCCGCTGGCGAATCGAAGACGGAGTGGGAGATCTTCAAGGCGCTCTCCCGCAAGGTGCAGGAGCGCTCGGTCGAACAGGGCGTCACCGAATACCTCGACGGACGGCGCCAACCGCGCCGCCTGGACACGGTTGGGGATGCGTTCACGGCCAACGGCACCTACGACAGCGAAGAGACCGTGATGGACGAATGGCTGCGCGACAGCATCGAGGCCGGGACCCTTCCGGAGAACGGCGGACTGGACTCCTTGCGCGAACTCGGGACGGTGCGCTTCTCCGGGCTCGGGATGTTCGCGCCGGGTCTGTCTCTCGCGGCCAATGTCGAACCCGACCGGACGGTGACCGCGTTCGAGTGGCACGTGGAGGATGGAGTGCCCTTCCCCACGCTCACGCACCGGGCACAGTTCCTGATCGACCACCCCTGGTTCGCGGAGGCTGGGGAGGACCTGCCCTGCCACAAGGAAAACCCGGCGGTGGGCGGAAACTACCCCTTCCTTGTCACCAGCGGCCACTCGCGCTGGACCGTGCACGCAGTCTCGATGGGCAACTCCATCCTGGCCGGCACCCACCGCGGCGAACCGCTGGCGATCATCGGCAGCCGCGCGGCGAGCGAACGCGGCATCTGCGACGGTGACCTTGTCCGCGTGAGCAATGACCGCGGCAGCTATACCATCCGCGCGAAGGTGTCGCCGCGGGTCCGGCCCGGACAGCTGATCGTGTACAACGGCTGGGAACCGCACATGTTCCCGGGCTGGAAGGGTTCGAATGAGGTCGAACCGGGGATGGTGAAGTGGCTCCATCTTGTGAGCCGCTACGGACATCTTCGTTACCTGCCCTTCGGCTGGCAGCCTGTGCCCGCCGACCGCGGCGTCTTCGTGGAGGTTACCAGGGAATGACGACAGCACCTGCAAGCGCAGCCAGGCCGGAACCGATCACACTCACGCCGGAAGAGCACGCCGCGATCGCGCGCGTGTTCGAAGGCGGCAAGCCGGTCTTCGCTGCGCTCTCGACTTTGCGCACGCGCCGCATCGGCCTCGGCTACCGGAGCGAGACGGGCGAGGAAGAGAACTTCGCCTGGTCGAGCCACCTCGTGGTGAAGCAGCGCGAGGGCCCGCTGGCCTTCGAATCGCCGAACCAGCCGGTCGCGCTGTCGGAGGTCGAAGAAGCGCTCATCGCCTGGGCGGCGCTTGGCCCGAACGGCATCGTTACGGCCGATATCCCCGTGCAGGGCGACCTCTCAAGCCTCATCTCGTGGGCCGGGCGCACCGTGCCGGCATCCAGCAACGACCAGGGCGTGGACCTGTTCATCATCAACGACCAGGGCATCCACATGTACCGGCCGGGCACGGAGCGCATGGCGCCCGTCGAGATCAACGGGCCCGAGGACTACTGGAAGATCCTCCACTGGTACCGCACGGGCCGCGTGAAGGTCTCGGACCGGCGGCCGGATGTCGCCTGGGCAACGGCGCCTCCCGGCACCCACAACGTGAACACCATGGGCGCTCTCCAGTACAACGCGAACCGGCCGGGGAGCACCTGGTTCCTCCCGGTGGGCGATGTGGGGCTCGAATGGGTGAACCTGCTGCTGTCGTCCTACCAGTTCGGCGGGTTCTACCTGCAGGATTCGGAGACGGACAAGCCGGCCGGCTGCGACCAGTGGATCCGGCCCGGCTTCCTCGAGGTGGGTTTCCCCATCCCGATCTTCGACGAGCTGGCATTGATGCAGCACGTGACCGAGGTCGCCTGCGTGGTCCAGAACATCCGCCTCGCCTGCGAGACGATGGGCCTTGGCGCCTGGGCAATGGGCGGCTACTCCGATGACCTCCTGCTCGGGGCCTACCCGGAGGTTGCGGCCGGTCTCGGCTTCTCCTTCCTCGAACGCGACCCGGCTCGCAACCCATCGAAGACCGCGACCTGCCAGGGCCTGCCCGGAGTCGTCGACGCTTGCATGGCGCCCTCGCGCAAGTTCCCCAGCGCCGAGGCGCTGGTCCGGCATGTGGTGGACCTGCGCTACAAGCGCGGGGCGCACCTTTCCCCCATCGACAACTGGGGCGAGCGCAACCAGGGGCCGTTCAATGATGAGGCGCGGGAGCGCATCCTGGAACACCCGCGCTCGTATATTCCAGACTGGGTAGTCGAGGCGGCCATCGAGACGGTGAAGTACGTCATCGACAAGTACGGCGCCGCCCCGGCATACATCAACCCGGTGCGGGCCAAGTTCTCGTGCCAGGTGCACCACGTGGACCTGGACTTCTACCGCAAGTACCACGCCGGCGGCGCGGAACCGTACCTGGCGACGCCCCAGCTGCTTTCGCACTTCAGCGATTGGCACCCGGGCATGCCGGACCTCTACAAGCGAGGGGCCCCCAATGCCTGACGACCCGGACATCTGGAAGCACATCATCTACGGGTTCCTGCACGACATCTCGATCGCCGTCTACCTGGGCGGCGCCGTCGCGATGGAGTTCGTGCTGGGCCCGGCCCAGGCGGCCATCCCTCCAGCGCAGGCCCAGGTGATGGGCCAGAAGACTGCCGACCGCTTCCTCTGGCTCGTCTGGGGGTCGCTGGCGCTCATCGTGGTGACCGGGTACCTGCGGCTGGAACACATGGGCATGGCCATGTGGGAATGGCCGTTCTTCCAGACGCCGGGCGGGCTCTCCGCGAGCTATGGGCGCACCCTGCTGGCAATGATCCTGCTCTGGTGCGTCCTCGTCATCAACGGGGCGCTCATCACCTGGTACTTCCGTCCGCGGCTCCAGGGCAAACTCGGTACGCACACATCGGCGGCCCAGGTGGCGGCGGCCCAGACATCGAAGATGGCGGCGGCCACCTGGGTGCAGCGCCTTACCCGCATCGACCTTGTCGTTGCCGTGGTCATCGCTCTCATGGGAGCATCGCTCGGGTGGGGAGGCCTCATCTGACCGGCACACCACGGGCGGACAAGGGAGAGCAGTCTTGGACACACTGCTTGGCTGGCTGCATGCGACGGCATGGGCGGTCTATGTCGGCGGGGCACTGACCATGGAGTGGGTGCTGCGCTACGCGCAGCGGGAGATGCCCGGCCCCCAGGTCGGCGTCGTGTGCAAGAACGCCGGGATGCGCTACCGCTGGCTCGCGCTCGGCTGCCTGGCCGTCATCGGCGTGACCGGCGCGTGGATGTTGCTCCGGCTCGACGAGGCCGACTTACTGGCCCGCCCCGGCGCGCCCGTCCTCAGCCTCTCTGACTCCTACGGGCGGACCGTCCTGCTGCTCTCGGTGGCGTGGGGATTGCTCGTGGCGACGGTGGCGTTCATGGCCTTTGTGCTTCACCCGGCGCAGCGCAAGCGTTCGAAGCCCGAGATGACCAGGGACGAAGTCGCCGCCGAACGCCAGCGCGTGGGCCGGGCGATCGCGCGTATGGACAAAGCCCTCAAGTTCGAACTCGTGCTGTCGGTGGTCAGCGTGGGCATCGGTGCCTCGCTGCACGCCGGCGGACTCATCTAGCGCGGGGAGTGCCGCTATGCCAAAGACCATTGCTATCACACCATCCTGGTACTGGCCGACGGGGATCTCCCGCGTGGTGGGCGTGCCGCCCTACCCGGTCTACGAACTGTGCCTGGTCCGCAACGAACGCGACCACGCGGATGAACCCGCGCTCATCGACCACGAGGGCCAACTG
>WBZO01002107.1_pt1 | contig 27342 bp, 18 predicted proteins | sample 5204261 | NCBI WGS metagenome assembly WBZO01 (sample SAMN12412400, study PRJNA552823) | activated sludge metagenome | isolation source: activated sludge from anammox sidestream of wastewater treatment plant... | place: USA: North Carolina | collected 2017-09
CTGTCCACGCCTTTGCTGGAGCAGCGGCGGACAGCACCTCTGCACCGTAAACCGGATCTCATCTCCATCCGCGGCGACACACCCGCACATAGCCACTTCCTGGAGAACACCGACGGGTAGGGCAGGTCACCCAATCCGCGCTCGGCGTCGACATCGGCCATCTCCAGCAATGATTCGATGGACTGCGGCAGGGAGTCCATGTCCGCCATCGGGTCGCCGCGGCGGGCGACCAGATCGGGCACGGTGGCCATCGTGTAGTCGTCCGGCGTCGCGGCAGCAGCCAATTCGCTCCAGGTGAGGGGTGTGGACACCGTCGCGATCGGGGTGGGTCGCACCGAGTAGGCGGCGGCGAAGGTGCGGTCGCGGGCGTTCTGGTTGTAGTCGATGAAGAGCCGTTCTCCCCTCTCCTCCTTCCACCATGACGTGGTGACGTGCTCGGGTGCCCGACGTTCCACCTCGCGGGCCAGAGCGATGCCGGCACGGCGGACGGCCACGAAGTCCCAATCGGTGCGGATTCGCAGGAACACGTGCACCCCCCGCCCGCCGGAGGTTTTCGGGTAGCCGACCAGTCCGAGTTCGTCGAGCAGCGGCTTGAGGACGTCGACGGCGACGGTTCGCGCTTCGGCGAAACCGGTGCCGGGTTGCGGGTCCAGATCGATGCGCAGTTCGTCGGGATGGTCGGTGTCCGGGCATCGCACCTGCCACGGATGCAGGGTGACGGCACCCATCTGCGCGGCCCACACGATGGCCGAGGGGTGAGTGACCATCAGGGCGTCGGCGGTGCGCCCGGACGGGAACGTCACCCGGCAGGTCTTCAGGTAGTCGGGGTGCTTCTCGGGCACCCGCTTCTGGTAGATCTCCTCGCCGCCGATGCCGTCGGGAAACCGCTGCAGATGCGTCGGGCGATTCCGGAGCGCGGTCAGCATCGGACCGGACCCGACGGTCCGGTAGTAGTCGATGAGCGCACCCTTGGTGCCGGCCGCACCCAACTTGGGGAAGAAGACCTTGTCACGGTTGGTGATTCGGACGGCGACGCCGTCGACGTCGATCTCCTCGGCGACCGCGGGGCTCATCCCCTGACGTTAACGCAGCGCCGTTCCCGGAGGCTCACATCGATCGTCCCCCGGCAGCGGTGAGGAACTCATCCCGCTGCAGCGCAGAACGGCTCAGCCGTCTGGCCCGTTCATCAGCAGACGCCCGCCGACGGCTCCAGAACTCGGCGGAGCGCTGAGAATCCCACGTGCACGGGCCTTTTCGACCCAGCTGACCACCGTGCGCGGCGTCACGAAGTATTCGTCGGCCAGGCTCGCGGCGTAGCCGCGGCCCCTGGCGAGGTACTCACGGGCGATCGCGGTCAGGAATTCGTCGGTGAGCACTCCGCGGCGTCGCAGGGGTTGGACGGCCACGGCGGGGAATCCGTGGACCGGAAGGTCGACGACGAATGGATCGACCCCGGCCGCGATGAGCCGGGGGAGGATGCCGGTGACGGCGGCCAATGGGGAAGACCAGCGGAATTCGCGTTGCAGCGTCGCCAAGTCGAGCCCCGCGGGCGCAGTGAAAGCCATCTCGACGATCTCGGGCTTTCCGTCGACGAGATCCACCCGCGCATTGACTCGCACGGCCTCTGCGCCGCTACCGGGATCGACGTCGACCCAGTCGACGATGACGGGGAGGTCGACCGTCGCCTCATTGGTGGTCCACGCATGTCGGGGCCCCTCGGCACGGATGAACCGCGACGAGATTCCGAACGGTCTCGGCCCTGCGGCCATGACGTCCATCCTTCCATCAGGCGCGGCGGACCTTACATATCTGCTGCCGAGATGGCGTCCTGCGAGCAACATACTGGCAGTCTGGGAGGAAGCTGAGTGGCAAAGCGGCTTGTCACCTGAATCTAGGAGATGGACCGTGGCGAGTCGTGCCCTTTGTGTAGGTCGTGTCGGGGCTCTGGCGATCGCGCTGGGCGTGGGATCAGCGGTTGCTGCGGTGCCGATTGCGTTTGCCGACGGGGTCGGCTCGGCTGGTTCCACGTCCTCGAGTTCGGCGGATTCGCCAGCCTCGACGGGGTCGTCGCACCGGGGCGCCACGACCGCGCGGCGTACCGGACGCGGCAACCTCGACACTCCGGCGGCCGCCTCGAATGACGGGTCCCCGGCAGGGACCCGGGGCGCCAACGTCGAACTGCCCGCGGTGAAGTCGGCACCGGGCAACCCTTCCCACATCACGGCAGTGAATTCTCCGTCGCAGCTCTCGTCGACCGACGACAGCGCTGCCGTCTCCGAGCTCGCGGACGCTCAGGCGTCGTCCTCGCCCCGCAACACCGCCTTCTCCCACCCCGCCGAGTCGCCGTCCGCTGCGGCCGCAACCGTCTCTCCCGCTGTGTCTTTGCCGGCGGCGGTCCCGGTGTTCGTGATGCCCGTCGCCGTCAGCGCCCCGGTGATCACTGCGACACCGCGTGCGGCGGCGGCCACTGGTTCGGTCACCGGTCTGGGCGCCGCGGTGTTGTCGTGGCTGGGGACGGGTTCGGGCGGTGACGCCCCGGCGGCGGCACCTTTGATGTGGACAGCGCTTGCAGTCACTCGCCGCGAGTTGGGCGGCTCGGCCAAGGCGGCTACGCCGGCGGCGGCCACGTCCACCTCGGGCCTGAGCCTGGGTGCCCTCGCGACGGGTAAGTCGACGGGCCAGTTCCGTCTCTTCGGCAACGGCACGGCGGAGAATCCCAACGGCGGCATCCTGATCGGCAGCGGCTACACCTACACCGGCTACGCGGGCGCATGCACCTCCGGGCCTTGCAACGGCGGCAACGCCGGCCTGATCGGCAACGGCGGCGGCGGTTTCAACGGCGGCAACGGCGGTTCGGCCGGTTGGTTCGGCAACGGCGGTTCGGGTGGCGGTGGAGCGGTCGGCATCAACAACGGCGCCGGCGGCACGGGTGGCCGGGGTGGCCTGATCCTGGGAAGTGGCGGAGACGGCGGAGCCGGTGCGGCGGCGATCACGGGCAACGGTGGCGTCGGCGGCGCGGCCGGTAACGCCGCGTTTCTGTCGGCGTGGGGTAACGGCGGCAAGGGTGGCAAGGGCGGCCAGGGCGGCGTCGGAGGTAACGGTGGCAGCGGCGGTGCTGGCGGCCGCGGTGGCGGCTGGAGCGGCAACGGCGGGGACGCCGGAGCCGGCGGCGACGCAGGTATCGGCGCGACGGGCGGTGCCGGCGGTGCCGGCGGAAGCACGGGCCTGCTCTCCATCTTCGGCAACGGCGGCGCGGGCGGCCAGGGTGGCAACGGCACCCGCGGTTCGGCCGGCAACGACGGGCAGGCGGGCGCGACCGGCACCGCCGGGTCCAAGAACGGCGGTAACGGCACAGCCGGCGGCAGCGGCGGCCAGGGCTTCAACGGCGGCCGCGGCGGCGACGGCGGCGACGGCAGCTGGGTCTTCGGCAAGGGCGGCGACGCCGGTTCCGGCGGCGTGGGCGGGTCCGGCGGCACCGGTGGCGCCGGCGGTTCCGGCGGCAACGGCTACACGACGCTCGTGAGCGCAGCCGGCGCGGGTGGCAGCGGAGGCGCCGGCGCCAGCGGTGGCGCGGGTGGCAGCGGTGGCACGGGTGGCGCTTCGGGCACCGCGGGCAACGGCCGCTTCCTCTTCATCTTCGGCCAGAAGGGCAGCGCAGGCAGCGCAGGCGCCGCAGGATCCGGTGGCGATGGTGGCCGGGGTGGCGCCGCCGGCGTCGGCGGCAACGGCGCCAACGGCGTCGACGGAGACCTCAACAACCCCAACGGCGGCGACGGGGCCGACGGAGGCAACCCCGGCACCGCCGGCGCCGGCGGTGCCGGCGGAGCAGCCGGCGGGCCCGGCGGCAGCACCGGCAGCACCGGCGCCTCCGGCGCCCCGGCGACATCGGGTGGCAACGGCGGCAACGGCGGGGCCGGCTACAGCGCCACCGCACTGGGCCAGACCGCCGGCAAGGGCGGTAAGGGCGGCAACGGCGGCGCGGTCGGCAACGGCGGCAACGGCGGTACGGGCGGCAACGGCGCCCCCGGCGTCAACGGCATCAACGGTCCGACCCCGGGCGCATCCGGCACCAGCGGCGGCAACGGCGGCAACGCGGGCGACGGCGGTGACGGCGGCAACGGCGGCCCGACGTCGGGCAACGCCGGCAAGGGCGGCGACGCCGGTAAGGGTGGCACGGGCGGTATCGGTGGCAACGGCGCCGACGCGACCACCCCCGGCGGGTCCGGCGGTTCCGCAGGCTCGGGTGGATCCGGCGGCAACGGCGGCAAGGGCGGCAAGGGCGGCGTCGCCGTCACGGGCATCAACGGCAGTGGCGGCAACGGCGGCAACGGCGGTGACGCGGGCGCCCCCGGCAACGGCGGCAAGGGCGCAACCGGCGATGTGAATCAACGCAAGGGCGGTGACGGCGGCGACGGCGGCAATCCCGGTGCGATCGGGTTCGGCGGCAGCGGCGGCGCCGCCGGCGGTCCCGGCGGCAGCACCGGCAGTTCCGGCACCTCCGGTACCCCGGTGACCTCGGGTGGCAACGGCGGGGCCGGGGGTGCCGGTTACAGCACCTCCGTTCTCGGCGAGTTCGGCGGCGCCGGCGGTAAGGGCGGCAACGGCGGGACGGTCGGCGCCGGTGGCAAGGGCGGTGACGGCGGTTCCGTGACCCAGATCGGCAACGGGTCCAGCGCCTTGGCCGGTGTCGGCGGTGCCGGTGGTAACGGCGGCACCACGGGCGGCGCCGGTGGTGCCGGTGGCAACGCGACAGGAACAGGCACGGCCGCCTACGCCGTCGCGAACAACGGTGGCGCCGGCGGTAACGGCGGCAGCGGCAACGGCGGCGCCGGTGGTGCCGGTGGTGTTGCGACAGCGACGGGTGACAATGCGCTGGCGCAGGGCGGTGTCGGCGGTAATGGCGGCGCCTCGAGCCAGGCGAGCGGCGGTAACGCCGGCCGCGGCGGCAGCGCCACGCTGATCGGCAATGACGTCAGCGGGGATCCTGCGCATGTCAACGCGACGGGCGGCAATGGCGGCACCGGCGGTACCGGTGCCGTGGCCGGCGGGGCCGGCGGTGACGGCGGCGCCGCGTCTGCGACCGGGTATGACACCTTCGCTGGGGGCGGTCAGGGCGGTAACGGTGGTGCTGGCGCCGTCGGTGGTGCGGCCGGCAGCGGCGGCGACGCCACCATGATCGGGGACTCGAAGACGTACCCCCTTACCGGGTCATACGGCGGTACCGGCGGTACCGGCGGCGCCGGGACGACCGGAAACGGTGGCAGGGGCGGTACTGGAGGTAGCGCGTCAACGACCGCGCTGACCGCCACGAGCACTACGCCCCTCGTTGCCTTCGGTGGCAATGCTGGTAGGGGCGGCGCCTCAACTAGCGGCACCGGCGGCGCCGGCGGTGCCGGCGGTGCGTCCACCCTGTCCGGTGTTTCGCCGAAGGATCCGCTCTCCGCGTACGGCAGCTTCGGCGGACAGGGCGGTGCCGGTGGTGACGGCGGTGCGGCCGGCGGTTCCGGCGGCGTCGGCGGTGCGGGTACCGCGAACGGCGCCGCTGGCGAGGGCAACGGCGGTAAGGGTGGCGACGGCGGCTCGTCGGCGACCGGTATCGGCGGGAAGGCCGGCAACGGCGGCGTGGGTACGGCCAACGGCGCCGGCGGTCAGGCCTTCGGCGGCACGGGTGGCATCGGTGGCAACGGCGGCGCGGCTGCCGGTGCCGGAGGCGACGGCGGTGTCGCAAACGCTACGGGTGACAACGCACTCGCGGCCGGGGGTCTCGGCGGCAATGGCGGTGCCTCGACCCAGGCAAGTGGCGGCAACGGCGGCCGTGGTGGCAGCGCCACACTGGTCGGCAGCGACACCAGCGGCAATCCCGGTAAGGACTCGAACGCGAAGGGCGGCAACGGCGGCAAGGGCGGTACCGGCGCGGCGAACGGCGGCATCGGCGGTGAAGGCGGTGCGGCGACTCTGACCGGGAATGACACCTTCGCCGGGGGCGGCCAGGGCGGTGACGGTGGTGCCGGCGCGATCGGTGGTGCGGCAGGCAGCGGCGGCAACGCGACCATGGTCGGCGACTCGAATAGCTACTTCTTCACCGGTTCATTCGGTGGTACCGGCGGCGCCGGCGGTGTCGGCTCGACCGGTAACGCGGGCGCTGGCGGTGCCGGAGGCAGCGCGACGACGACCGCGCTGACCGCTACAAGCACCCAGCCCCTCAACGCCTTCGGTGGCGGCGCCGGTAAGGGCGGCGACTCGTTCCTGGCCAATGGCGGTACCGGCGGTGGGGGCGGTGCGGCCACCCTGAACGGTGCGTCGCCGGGTGGAGTGAGCTTGGCCGGTTTTGGTGGCGCAGGGGGTACCGGCGGTGCTTCCGGCGGATTCGGTGGTACCGGCGGCAACGCGGTGGCGACCGCCACCGGCACCGCCGAAGTCAGAGGCGGCGCCGGTGGAGCCGGCGGCGGCGGCGTCGCCGGCAGCGGCGGCAATGGCGGCGGCGGTGGCTCTGCGAACGCTGTGTCGACGGGCAACGGCGGCACCGGCGGCACAGGTGGTAACGGCGGCACCTCCGGTGGCGCCGGCGGTGCTGGTGGGGCCGCTACGGCGACAGGTGCGTCCGGAGCCAATGCCTTCGCCGGTGCGGGTGGTCTCGGCGGCAACGGTGCCAGCGGCAACGGTGGTACCGGCGGTGACGGCGGTGCGGCGAACGCCTCGGGCGACAACGCAGTCGCCACCGGCGGCACCGGCGGTGATGGTGGCGTCTCGACGCAGGGGAATGGCGGTAACGGCGGCCGCGGCGGCAGTGCCACGGAGGTCGGTAACGACGTCGCCGGCACCGGCACAGTCGGCGCTGCCAACGGCGGCAACGGCGGCACCGGTGGTACGGGTGCGGCGGCCGGCGGTATCGGCGGTGGAGGCGGGACGGCGTCGTCGACCGGCACCGACACCGTCGCCCTCGGCGGTCGAGGTGGGAACGGCGGAGCCGGCGCAGTCGGAGGTGCGGCCGGTGCCGGCGGCAACGCGACCATGGTCGGCCTCTCGCAGAATTACTTCTATACCGGGTCATTCGGTGGCACCGGCGGTACCGGCGGGCCCGGCTCGACCGGAAACGCCGGTGCCGGCGGGTCCGGCGGTAGCGCCACAACGACTGCGCAGGCCCCCTCGAGCACCCAACCGCTGAACGCCTTCGGCGGCGGCGCCGGTAAGGGCGGTGACTCGTTCCTGGCCAACGGCGGTACCGGCGGTGGCGGCGGTGCGGCCACCCTGAACGGTGCGTCGCCGGGTGGAGTCAGCTTGGCCGGTTTTGGTGGCGCAGGGGGTACCGGCGGTGCTTCCGGCGGATTCGGTGGTGCCGGCGGCAACGCGGTGGCGACCGCCGCCGGCACCGCCGAAGTCACTGGTGGCGCAGGCGGTACGGGCGGCGGCGGTGTCGCCGGCAACGGCGGCAACGGCGGCGGCGGCGGCTCAGCGACGGCCGTGTCGGCCGGCTACGGCGGCACCGGCGGAAACGGCGGCAACTCCACCAGTGGCGGCAAGGGCGGCTTCGGCGGAGCCGGCGGTACGGCCACCGGGACACCCGCTACGCCGGGCGGCACGGGCACTAACGGCACACCGTCGCCGATCTGACCCGCCGCCGTTGGAATACCCAGTCACATCCCTGGTCAACGGCGGCGCCATACGGCGATCGCAACCAGCACCGCGCCGGTCAGACCGGATAGCCAGGCGAGGGGAATGAGCGCGAAAGGTTCGTGCAGAACGCCCTCTGCGTCGACGTGAACTCCCACCACTTGATACGCCACCATCAGTGCAAAGGCGAGCCCAAGCAGCAATATTCCGACCACAAGCTTCGCCATCATTTGGGCGCCGACGACTCACGGCCCGGCGGGCGCAGGGCAGGTACCACGTCGAACAGACTGGCAGTAACTGGCTGCTCGAGCTGGGCGAAGGTGCACGATCGCGGATCCCGATCCGGACGCCAGCGGTTGAACTGCGCTGTGTGGCGGAACCGGTCGCCCTCCATGTGGTCATAGCGGACCTCGACCACCCGCTCGGGCCGCAGTGGTTGAAACGACAGATCCTTACCGGCGTTCCAGCGCGACCGTTCGCTCACACCGCTGCCCTGGTTGGCCCACTGCCACGGATGGCCATCGAATCCCGTTGACAGCGGCTGCAACTCGGCAAAGAGCTCGCGTCGCCGCGCCATCGGGAAGGCGCCGATCACCCCCACTGACGCCAGGGTGCCGTCCTCGCGGTAGAGGCCGAGCAGCAGCGAGCCGACCGCGGTGTCGCTGGACTTGTGCAGGCGGTAGCCGGCCACCACGCAGTCCGCGGTGCGCTGATGCTTGATTTTGAACATCGCCCGCTTGTCGGGCAGGTAGGGCACCGTCAGCGGCTTGGCGATCACACCGTCGAAGCCCGCACCCTCCAGTTCGTCGAACCACCGCGCCGCGGTCTCGGTGTCGGTAGTGGCCGGCGTGACGTGAAACGACGGGCCGCACCCGGCAAGGGCCTCTGCGAGCGCAGCCCGGCGTGCTTGGAAGGGTTCGGCGGTGAAGTCCCGGTCGCCGAGGACCAGGAGGTCGAAGGCGACGAACGACGCCGGTGTGGAACCGGCCAGCATGCGGACCCGGGAGTCGGCGGGGTGGATGCGCTGCTGCAGCGCTTCGAAGTCCAGCAGGCCGTCGCCCGCGATGACGATCTCGCCGTCGATCACACACCGTGGCGGCAACTCGGCTTTGGCCGCCGCCACCAGTTCGGGGAAGTAACGGGTCAGCGGCCGCTCGTTGCGGCTGCCGAACTCCACCTCGTCGCCGTCCCGAAAGCAGATCGACCTGAAGCCGTCCCACTTCGGCTCGTAGGAGGCCCCGTCGGGGATCTCCGGAACCGACTTCGACAACATCGGCGCCACGGGCGGCATCACGGGCAAATCCACTTTTCCATTGTGCCTACAGTTCTCCCGTGGCCATCACCGCACCGGCGGGCCGGTTCGCGCCGAGCCCGTCGGCTGATCTGCACATCGGCAACCTGCGCACCGCAGTGCTGGCGTGGCTGTTCGCCCGGTCCACCGGGCGGCGGTTCCTGATCCGCGTCGAGGATCTCGATGACCGCACCCACGACGACGTCGCCCTGCGGCAGTTGGCGGATCTCGCCGCGATCGGGGTCACCTGGGACTCCGAACCGGAGTGGCAGTCAGCCCACCGTCAGCGCTACGACGCGGTGATCGACGGGCTCGTCGAACGGGGCCTTGTCTACGAATGCTATTGCAGCAGAAAGGATATCCTCAACGCGCCGCGGGCTCCGCACGCACCGGAAGGCGCCTATCCGGGCACCTGTCGCGAGCTCACGGACGCCGAGCGGGCGCAGCACCGGGAGGACGGACGCCCGCCTGCGCTACGACTGCGAGCCGACACCGACGAGTACACCGTCACCGATCTGCTCCACGGCCCCTACACCGGTGTCGTCGACGACTTCGTCCTGCGCCGCGGTGACGGCGTGCCTGCCTACAACCTGGCCGTGGTGGTCGACGACGCGCACGCCGCGATCGACCAGGTGGTCCGCGGGGACGATCTGCTGTCGTCGTCGCCGCGCCAGGCGTACCTCGCCGAACTCCTCGGTCATCCGGCGCCGGTGTACGCCCACGTTCCCCTCGCGCTCAACGCCGAGGGCAAGCGGCTGGCCAAACGCGACGGCGCGGTGACCCTCACCGAACTCGGCGTGCCCAAAGCGTGGGAACAGATCACCGAATCGCTCGGGTGGCCGGCCGCCGACATGGCGGATCTACTCGCACAGTTCGACCCGGGCCGGTTGCCCCGCGGGCCGTGGACTTACCAACCAGGCTGATCGGAACCCTTGGCGGTCAATCCGGACCGCATTAACGTCCGCCGGATGCGAGCCCTGCGACGCGCCATCGTGCTGGCCGCACTGCTTGTGCTCGCCACCCTGCTCGGCGGCTGCGGCTCCAAGCCCTCGGCATCCGGAGCCTTGGAAGCCGGTGTCCTGCGCGTGGGCACAGAGGGCACCTACGCGCCGTTCAGCTTCCACGATCCCGGCACCGGCCAGTTGGAGGGCTACGACGTCGACGTGGCCCGGGCCGTCGGCGACAAGCTGGGCGTCAAGGTCGAATTCGTCGAAACCCCATGGGATTCCATCTTCGCCGCGCTGGAGGCCGGCCGGTTCGACGTGGTGGCCAACCAGGTGACCATCACCCCTGAGCGGCGGGCCAAGTACGACATGTCCGAGCCGTACTCGGTGGGCGAGGGGGTGATCGTCACCCGGGCCGACGACACCTCGATCACCTCGCTGGCCGACCTCAAGGGCAAGACCGCCGCGCAGTCGATGACGAGCAACTGGGCCAAGGTGGCCCGGGACGCAGGCGCGAACGTCGAGGCGGTGGAGGGCTTCACCCAGGCGATCAAGCTGCTCAACCAGGGCCGGGTGCAGGCCGTGGTCAACGAAAGTATCGCGGTCTACGCCTACCTCGCCGAGACCGGCGACACCTCGGTGAAGATCGCCGCGCAGACCGGCGAGAAGAGCAACCAGGGCTTCGCGGCCCGCAAGAACAGTGGCCTCCTGCCGGATCTGGACACCGCCCTGCAGGCACTGCGCGACGACGGGACCCTGGCCAACATCTCGCAGCGCTACCTCAAGGCGAACGCCACCGGCAGCGCAAGTCCGGGCCCGGGTTCACAGCGCTCCACCTCGCGGCTGATCGCCGACAACCTCTGGCCGCTGGCGAAGGCCGCGATCACCGTCACGATTCCGCTGACCATCATCAGCTTCGTGATCGGCCTGGTGATCGCCCTGGTGGTGGCGCTGGCCCGGATGTCACCCAACCCGATGCTCAATGGTGTTGCGCGGCTCTACATCTCGATCATCCGCGGCACTCCCCTGCTGGTGCAGTTGTTCATCGTGTTCTTCGCCCTGCCCGAGTTGCACATCAAGATCAGCCCGTTTCCGGCCGCGGTGATCGCCTTCAGTCTCAACGTCGGCGGGTACGCGGCCGAGATCATCCGTTCGGCGATCCAGAGCATCCCCAAGGGTCAGTGGGAGGCGGCCCAGACCATCGGGATGAACTATCCGACCGCCCTGCGGAGGATCGTGCTGCCGCAGGCCGCCCGCGTCGCGGTGCCGCCGCTGTCCAACACGCTGATCTCGTTGGTCAAGGACACCTCGTTGGCCTCCACCATCCTGGTGACCGAGTTGCTGCGCACCGCCCAGATCGCCGCGGCACCCACCTTCGAGTTCTTCGCGCTGTACGGCACCGCAGCCGTCTACTACTGGGTGATCTGCCTGGTCCTGTCGTTCGGGCAGAGCCGGCTGGAGCGTCGACTGGAAAGGCACGTGGCGCGATGAGCGAATCCGATACCGACCTGCTGGCCGCCGACGGCATCACCAAATCGTTCGGCGCCAACCACGTTCTGCGCGGTGTGTCGTTCAGCGCCCCCGCCGGATCGGCCACCACCATCATCGGCCCGTCGGGTTCCGGCAAGACCACCCTGCTGCGCGCACTCAACGCCCTCGACGTCCCCGACGCCGGGAGGGTGCGGATCGGCGAGGTGACGGTCGACTTCAGCGGCCCGGTGCCCAAGTCGCTGCTGGCCCGCTACCGGGCCCAGAGCGGCATGGTGTTCCAGTCGCACAACCTCTTCCCGCACAAAACCGTGTTGCAGAACGTCATCGAGGGGCCGCTGGTGGTGCAGAAGCGCCCCGCTGACGACGTGGTGGCGGAGGGTCGCGAGTTGCTGGGCAGGGTGGGGCTTGCGGACAAGAGCGACGAATATCCCTACCAACTATCGGGTGGCCAGCAGCAGCGGGTGGGTATCGCCCGCGCCCTGGCGTTGCGGCCCAAACTGGTGCTGTTCGACGAGCCGACGTCGGCGCTGGACCCGGAACTCGTCGGCGACGTCCTGGCCGTCATCCGGGACCTCGCAACCGAGGGGTGGACGCTGGTGGTCGTCACTCATGAGATCCAGTTCGCCAGAGGGGTTTCCGATCAGGTGCTGTTCATCGACGGCGGGCTGGTCGTCGAGCAGGGACCACCCGAGCAGGTCATCGCCGACCCGCGCCACGAACGGACCCGGCAGTTCCTCGACCGGGTGCTCAACCCGATCTAGACCCGGCGCGAAAGCTAGACCGGCAGTTCCTTCTGCCCCCACGGCGAGCCGTACTCGGTGAGCAGCTCCAGGAACGGCACCGAGTCGAAGCACTCCGGGCCGAGCACCCCCACACCGCTCCAGGTGCCGTTGGCCAGAAGCTCCAGTGCGACAACGGGATTGATCGCGGTCTGCCACACCACGCACTGGTGGCCGTACTCGGCCATCGACCATTCGTTGTCGACCACGTGATAGAGGTAGGTCGACCGCGGCTTGCCGTCCTTGCCGGTGCCGGTCACCCACAGGCCCGCGCAGGTCTTGCCTTTCATCTGCGGCCCGAGCGTCGCGGGGTTGGGCAGGCAGGCGGCCACCACGTCACGCGGGGACACTCCGACCGCGCCCTTGTCCGAGTTGACGGTCACCTTCTCGGTGCGGTCCAGGCCGAGCTTGTGCAGCGTCTTGAGCACGTCGATGAACTCGTCGCCCAGTCCGTACTTGAACGTCGCCCGTTTGCACTCGATCCAGCGCGGCATCAGCAGCACCTCTTCGTGCTCGACGTTCACGCACTCCACCGGTCCGATGCCGTCGGGGAAATCGAAAACCTCTGGCTCACTGAAGGGTTCGGTGACGAACCAACCGCGGTCCTTCTCCCAGATGACCGGCGGGTTGAGACATTCCTCGATGGTGGTCCAGATGGAGAACGACGGCGCGAACTCGTAGCCCTCCACGGTCAGGTTCGAGCCGTCGCGGGTGCCGAGTTCGTCGATGTCGCTGAACAAATGGTCGGAGGCGTAGCGGGCGAAGACGTTCGCCAGACCCGGCTCGACACCGAAGCCCAGCAGCGCCAGCAGCCCGGCCTCCTTCCACTGCGGCTCCATCTCGAACTGCTCGTCGCCGAGTTTCACGCCGGTCTCTTCATACGGCTTGTCCGGGTGGCGCTGCGACAGGCTCATCGCCATGTCGACATAGTTGGCGCCGCCGGCCAGGGTTCCACGGAAGATGGACATGTTGAAGCGGGGATCGACGGCGTTCATCACATGCGTGATGCCACGGCTGCGAATCAGTTCGGCGACGGCGTCCTCGGAACTGGCATCCAGCTGGGCGGCGCTGAACCGGCGGTCGACGGCCACCACGGCCTGCTCGGCCCGGGCCGCGTCGTAGTCGGCCACCACGATTTCCTCGAAGAAGTCGCGACGCGACGCGATGGAACAGAATGCCGAACCGACGCCGCCGGCGCCCACCAGAAGTATCTTCACCCGGGCAATTTATCCCGCGTGAGCGGTTCCTGCCCAGGAAAACGGTCGCGGCTCACAGGGTGACCGGAAGGCGCGCCATTCCGCGGAGGGTGACGTGCGGCTTGTAGACCGGTTCGTCGGCGAGCCGGGCCTCGGGGAAGCGCCGGGTCACCGCCGACAGCGCGACGGCGGCCTCCAGCCGGGCCAGCGGAGCACCCAGACAGAAGTGCGGTCCGAGCCCGAAGGCGAGGTGGCGCACCCCTTCGCGATGCGGATCGAACTCGTCGGGCCGGTCGACGACGGCGGGATCCCGGTGTGCGGCAGCCAGCAGCAGCATCATCATGTCCCCCTTGGGAATTCGGACGTCACCGATGCTCATGTCCTCACCGGCCACCCGTCCGACGAGCTGGACCGGCGGGTCGTAGCGCAGCGTCTCCTCGGTGACCGCCGACACGTTGGCGGGGTCACGGGACAACTCGGCCCAGACGTCGCGGTGGCGCAGCATCGCCAGCACCGCGTTGGCGATCAGGTTCACCGTGGTCTCGTGGCCGGCGATGAGCAGCAGGTTGCAGGTGGCGACGATCTCGTCCTCGGTGAGCTGGTCGCCGGCCTCCTCGACGGCGACCAGACCTGACATCAGGTCGTCGGCGGGGTGGGCACGCCGCTGTTGCAACAGCTCACGCAGATAACCCCGCAACCACAGGGCGGCCTCCAGGCGTTCCTCGAATCCCTGCGGAGCGCCGGTGAAGGCGACGAAGGGGTCGAGTCCCTGGGCCAGCAGCGAGGACGCCCAGCTGAACTTCGGCTCGTCCTCGATCGGGACGCCGAGCAGCCGGCAGATCACCGCGACCGGCAGCGGATAGGCCAGGTCGGCGATCACCTCGAACTCGCCGGCCTGCTCGACTGTGTTGAGCAGACCGTCGACCAGCGCCGCGATCTCGGGTTCGAGCGCCTTGATGACCTTGGGCGAGAACGCCTTGCTGACCAGCCGGCGCAGCCGGGTGTGGTCCGGCGGGTCGAGGAACAGGAACCCCGGCGTCCCGAACGGCCGGGCCTGGGCCCCTTGCGCGACGGCCTTCTGCGCGGCGGTCGACTTCAGCCGGTCGGCGCAGGAACGCGGGTCCCGCAGCACCTCGTCGCAGTCGGCGAACGACGAGAACACGACCAGGTTGGAGTCGGCCAACACCAGCGGGCCGCGCTGCCGGATCCGGTCGAACACCGGATAGGGATCGGCCCGGTTCGCCGGTTCGAGCAATTCCAGCAGCAGTGCCTGCGCGTCGGTCATCGGTCCAGTCTGCACGCCGGGCTCAGGGCACCCGCGCCTGCGGACACCCGGGACCGATCGTCGGGCCCCGGCTCAGGGCCGTGCGCAGCGGCAGCGCGCCGGCGCCATCGCGGAGGTCGGTCACCGCGGGCAGGGACAGCTTGACCTCGTAGGCCACGTCGGCGCCCCTGGCCTTCTTGCAGCTCAGTGCGACCCGCGTCCCCGCCCCGCCGCCGAACTCCGTGTCGAATCGCTGCCGAACGGCCCGGGCCGACAACTGATCACCCGAGGAGGCGGCGAACACGGGGTTGAGGACCCGAAAAACCTCTCCCGCCAGATCTGTTGCCAGGGAGAAGTATTCGGGCGCGGTGACGCCGGCACATGTTCCGTGCGCGTACCACTCGTGGGTCGTCATGAGGGGCGCGTCGGACAGCATCGTGTGCAAGCGGGCCTGCAGATCGTCGGGCAGGGGCACCGGAGCACGCTTGCGGTCCGACACGTTCTTCGGCACCTCGCAGTACTGCTCGGTCGACGGTTGGGGCCAGAGACCGTGTAGGACGAAAGTCTGGCCCAACTGTTCGACGTGGCCGGATCGGCAACCTGAATTCGAGGGTTCCACCGCGCACAGGCTGGGACCCCAGGTCACCACCAGCAGGCTCGAACTCGAGTCCGCGGCGCTGGGCCGGGGCCGGCGATCCAGCACGAGCAGGCTGAACGACACCGCCGCGACGGCGGCCACTGCGAGCGCCACCGAAACCGACAGGACCGTCTTGTCGCCTCGCCTCATGGTGGTCCCATTCAACCGCCACCGGCAGTCCGCCGTGCGGCATACAGTGATTCAGTTCGCCCCCAGCCGGAGACTGCTGCCCGTGAATGACGTTGAGCGCTGGTTCGAGCGGACCGCGCGCCGCACCCGGACACCGGTGTCGCTGTATTCGTGTCTGCTCACCGGCCGGATCGGCACCTACTTCGCCTACCGCCTGCGCTATCCGTTCCTGATCGCCATCGTCCGTTTTGCCGTCCACGTGGCGGAATTCTTCATCCTGCTGTCGGTGCTGGGCGGCGTGGCGGCCTTCACCGTCATGGTGCTCCGGGCCGGCAGCCTGTTCGTCGCCGGCGGATGGTGGGGCCTGCTCGAGGTGATGCGGGAACGGCTGCGACGGTTCGCCCGGTCGGGGGATCCCGACGCCAGCGAGTACGAGATCGGTCACTGGCTGGTGCTGTCGGCGCTGCTGGCCGTGTGCGTCACGATCGCCGGGGCCGGACTCGTCTGGGTGTTGAGCCGTGAGGGCTCCGACCCGGTGGCACGCCTGTACGCCCTGCTGATCGTGATCGAACTCGGGCTCGACTTCCCCCTCCGGGTTCTTCACTCGGGGATCTACGCAACGCGCAGGGTGTACAAGCCGATCTGGTCGATGTTCCTGCCGACGCTGGCCCAGTTGGCGATCCTGGTCCTCGGGTTCTTCCTCTACCCGGCGGCGGCCATCATCGTCTCGATCATCGTGTCGAACGCCATCGGCATCTGGATCACCCTGCACTACTGCCTTGAGGTCTACCGGCTGATGGGCCTGCGACCGCGGCTGGCGCACAACACAATCCGCGTCTGGCAGCAGCTACCGCGCATTCCGCTGCGGCTGGGGTTCGAGACGACGCTGGCCGGCCTGAGCCTGCGCCTCGACGCCGTACTGGTACTGGCCCTCATCGGCTTCTACGGCACGAACGTCCGAACCTTCGACCTGACCGCCGGATTGACCGGCTGGCAGGACATCGACGCATTCCGGTTCTTCTACCTGATTCTGCCGCTGTTCCGCAGTACCTACGACAGCGCCGGGATCTTCTACTTCGATCTGGTGCGCCTTCGTAGTTCGCCGGCGCTCCGGCCGCTGCAGCTGTGGTTCTTCTGTCGGCTGCTCATGATCGCACCGGTCATCGCGCTGTTCTTCTGGTCGCTGGCCGCGGCATTGGTGATCTTCGTGCTGCGCGACGTCCCCCTCAGCTTCCTCTTCGCGCTGATCCCGCTCTTCGTCTTGCGCAGCGTGATCGGCATCTACCAGATGCGGCTGTTCGCCGACGGTCGCTTCACCTTCCACATCGCCACCCTGCTTCTGTTGGTTGCATTGCTCTGGCTGGTCTGGATCAACCCGAACCCCGCCGGCGATCTCATCCAGATCACTGCCGCGATGACGGTCCAGCTCATCCTGCTGATGAACGCTCAGCATCTGCGGGACCGGCGCGACGCAGACCCGCCGACCTTGGTGTCTCTGCGGCAATGGGTTCAGATGCGGGCCGGGGAGGCCGGGCCCACCCTGACGGGAACACTCGCCATCCCGAAGTCGGTCACACCCAAACAGAAGTCCGCCGTTATGGGCGTGCTGCGCGACAAGATCGACGGCCTTGGCCATGTCGCATACCGCTCACCAACCGATCTCCTCTACTACGTCCGGGAGCAACCCGGTGCCACCGGTGCCGGGACTGACTTTCACCTTGCCTTGCAGGAGATTTCAGGTGGCACCGCTCGTCGCGGACACATCGCGGGGCCGGGAGATTCCCCGTCTTCGGGCAGCCCAGCCGAAGACACACCCGCGCGAGAGCAGTTGATCGGCCGATTCCGCCAGGTGTTTCCCGACGGCCTCGTCTACGACACCAGCAGGCCGGCGGAGCAGCAGGAGCTCCGCAGCCTCGATTCACCGGCATTGGCTCGACTGCTGCCGGCGGCCCTGGCCGCTCAGGACGAGGGCATGAACCTGGTGCCGCTCGCCGGCCGACGGGTGACACCGATTTACCACTCAGGGGAAATGCGTCTGCTCTTCGTCCTTCCCGAGCAAGCGGCGACGGCGCGTATCCGGGAGTGGCGCAACGCCATTGCCGACTGGAACGCCCATGCGTGAGCCCATCGACATCGAACGCAGCCTCAGCGATCCCGCAACCTACGACGATGTGATCCTGCGAATCTTCGAGAAGCGCAGACAACGCGGGCATGCTTTCGACGAGGCCCAAAGTGGCGTCAGCTATTTCGACGCGGCCAGCAGGCGAGGATCCCTGACCAAGGCGATCGCCGCCAGCATCGCCGACGGCAGCTACCGGACCGAGCCCGTCGACCTGTGGGTCCTCGAGACCAAGGGCAAACGCCGCGCCGCGCATATGCCCGTCTTCACCGATCACGTTGTCGGGTCGGCCCTCTACCGGCTGCTCTCCCACAACGCGCGGTGCTACGGGCTTCCCGGTGTCTATTCGTATCTGCCGGGCCTGACGAACACGACCGCCATGCGCGCCCTCGCGGCCTACGTCCGGCGGCACCGCGACGCAGTCGGAACCCAGGGGCCGCCACTGTATGTCCTACAATCCGATTTCGAGCACTACGGCGACGACCTCCCCATGGGACCGGACGCCCCGCTGTGGCCGCTGCTGCGTGAGGTCGCAGAGCTGGGTAGCACCAACGGCTCACTCCCCGAACACATCTGGGATTTGATCGTCACCCTGTCGCGCCCCGTCGTCCGCGATTCCCAAGGAGGCCTTTTCACCCGGCTGCGCGGTGTCGCCATGGGCACACCGGTGGTTCCCCTCCTGTCGAACCTGGCGGTTCTCCCGATGGACCGGGCGGTTCTGAGGGTCGACGGGATCTTCTACGCACGCTACAACGACGACTTTCTGCTGGCCCACCCCGATCTGGACGCGTTGCACGAGGCGGACTCCCGGATCGATGCGATGCTCGCCGGACTCGGCGTCAAACGCAAGGTGCCCAAGGAGATTCGCACCGCCCTCAGCGCACGCGGCACACCCAGCGTGCAGGACCCTGCCTATCGCGGGCGCAACCGCATCGACTGCCTCGGGTTGTCGGTGAACCACTCCGGCGCGATCGCAGTGGGTCCCCATCGGTTGCGCCGCTTCATCGAACGGGTGGCGTTCCGGATCGACGGCGCCTCCTCCCCGCTGGCCGGCCTGCCGGTCGAAAGGCGGGCCGCCCACCTGGTGGCGACGGTGAACGTGATGTTGGACGCGGCAAGCCCGTTCGCCATTCCAGGCTTGCCGGCCCTGCTTGACGCGACGACCGATCGCGGGGTTCTCAAGGACCTCGACTTCCGCATCGCCCGCAAGGTGGTTCAGGCGGCCACCGGTGCACCCGGGGTGCGGGGCTTCCGGCACTTGTCGCCCCGGATGCTGTACTCCGACTTGGGTTTGACCTCATTGGTGCGGCTGAAGAACTTGCGGTGACCTCACCGGCGGTGTTCACTCGCAGGTGAGGGCGCGGATCCCGCCTGGCGGCGGATTCTTGCGAAGGACCACAGAGGCCGCGGCTTTCGGTCCTTCTTTTTTTCGTTTTTCCCCGCGCCCTCGCCTGCCTACGACCCGTAGTACCGGCCCAGGAAGTCGTCACGCAGCTCGGCGAAGTCGCCGTTGCCGATCGAATCCCGGATACCGTCGACGAGGCGGATGATGAAGCGCTCGTTGTGGATGGTGCACAGCGTCGCCGCCAGAATCTCCTTGGCCTTGAACAGGTGGTGGATGTAGGCGCGGGTGTAGTGCGCGCAGGTGTAGCAGTCGCATTCGTGATCGATCGGGGTGAAGTCCCGCTTGTAGCGCGCGCCGGTGATGTTGTAGCGACCTGTGGGCGCGTAGACCGCGGCGTTGCGGGCCACCCGCGACGGCGAGACGCAGTCGAAGGTGTCCGCGCCGGCGGCGATGGCGGCGAACAGGTCGTCGGGCTCGCTGATCCCCAACAGGTGGCGCGGTTTGTCGTCGGGCAGTTCCTCGGTGCACCAGCCGACGATGGTCGCCAGGTTCTGTTTTTCCAGGGCGCCGCCGATGCCGTACCCGTCGAAGCCGCGGCCGTCGTCGTCGACGATGCTCTCCAGGCCCCGGCAGGCCTGCCGGCGCAGGTCCTCGTAGTGGGCGCCCTGCACCACCCCGAACAACGACTGCGCAGGTTTGGACTCGGACTCCAGCGCGCTCAGACGGCGGTGCTCGGCCAGGCAGCGCCGCGCCCAGGCCTGCGTGCGCGCCAGTGATTCCTCCTGATAGGCGCGGGTGTTGACCAACGTGGTCAGTTCGTCGAACGCGAAGATGATGTCCGCGCCGATCTGATGCTGAATCCCGATCGAGACCTCGGGGGTGAATCGGTGCGTCGAACCGTCGAGATGGCTGATGAAGGTGACGCCCTCGTCGTCGACGTGGGCGAGCTTCTGTTTGCCCTTGACCACCAGGTTGTCGGCCTGTTCCCGGTCGGGGTCCGCCATGAGCACCTTGCGGAAGCCCGCACCCAGCGACATGATCTGGAACCCGCCGCTGTCGGTGAACGTCGGCCCCGGCCAGTTCATGAAGGCGCCCAGACCGCCCGCTTCGGCGACGATGTCCGGGCCCGGCTGCAGATAGAGGTGGTAGGCGTTGGCCAGCACGGCCTGCGCGCCGACATCCCGCATGCTCTCGGGCAGCACCGCCTTCACCGAAGCCTTGGTTCCGACGGCGATGAAGGCCGGGGTGCGGATCTCCCCGTGCGGGGTGTGGATGACGCCGCTGCGCCCCCGGGCATCCGGAAGCTGGGCCTCGACGTCGAAATACGGCACGTCCGTCATCTAACCAAGAAGCCGAAAATCACAAGACTCTGGCCAAAAGCGCAGACTGATGCGTCAATTAACAGAGGATGGCCATCTCGGTCACCCTCGAATTGGAAGGAATTGCAGTGTTGCGTGGATTGGTAGTAGGCGTCGGGGGCGCCGCCATTGTGGTCGCCGGCCTGGTCGGCTGTTCGAGCAAGAAGTCCGACACCAGCAGCGAAAAGGCCTCACAGGCTCCGTCGTCGGCGGTGTCCGCGACATCCGGTTCGGTGACCGCTTCCGCGGGCAGCGGAACCGCGAAAGTCACCATCGACGGCAAGCCGAAGGAAGTCCAGGGCCAGATCGGCTGCACGACGGCCGGGGGCAACCTCAACATCGGCATCGGTGACGCGGCCACCGGAATCGCGGTCGTGATGACCCCGGACGCCTCCAAGGTCACCTCGGTGGGTCTGGGCAACGTCGACGGCGTGGTGCTGGGCTTCCAGGACGGCGCGGCCGGCGGGGCCACTGCCACGGCCACCAAGGACGGCAACACCTACAAGGTCAGCGGCACCGCCACCGGCGTCGACATGGCTAACCCCATGCAGCCGATGACCAAGCCGTTCGAGATCGAGGTCACCTGCCCCTGACGCAGAACGGTCACTGACCGGCGGAGCGCTTGGTCGTCGCGGTGCGCTTGCGCCGCGACGCCGGCGTCTTCCGTCCCTTGGTGCCGACCGCCTGCTCGAGCCCGGCAAGTGAGTCCTCGAGATGTCCGAGGATCCGCTGCAAGCTCGGCACGCTTCGCCGGCAGCCCACCAGGCCGAAGTCGAGGTTGTCGGCATTGTTGGACAGCGTGATGTTCATGGCCTGACCGTCCAGCGCGATCGACAGCGGATAGTTGCCGTCGAGGCGGGCGCCGTTCCAGTACAAGGGTTCCCGCGAACCGGGGACGTTGGAGATCACCAGGTTGAACGGTGGTGCCGCCGACCCGAGGGCCGGGGAGACCAGCGACAGCAGCAGCGGCGAGACGTTGAACGCCGACAGCGCCAGCTGCTGCATCTTGGGCAGTTCCTTGAAGACGTCCTTGTTCCTGCGCATCGACGCGGCCACCTCGGTGAGCCGCTCGGCCGGGTCCTCCAGATCGGTCGCCAGACTGGCCAGCAGGGCGCCGACCTGATTGCCGCCACCGGGGCTGGCGTCGTCACGCAGGCTCACCGGGACCATCGCGATCAGCGGCCGGTCCGGAAGTGCCTTCTGCTCTTGGAGATACGCCCGTAACGCACCGCCGCACATCGCCAGAACGACGTCGTTCAGCGTCACGCCGGCGGCCTGCTTGACGGCCATGAACCGCTCGATCGGCCAGGACTGGGCCGCCACCCGCCGGGCACCGCCGATCGGGACGTTGAAGATGGTCCGGGGGGCGCCGACGGGAAGGGTCAGCTGCTGTTCGAACAGACCCTTGCGAGCCAGGTAGAGGGTCGAAGGACCGATTCCCAGAACCGATTCCGCGGCTCCCCGCAATTCGCTCAGCAGCGACGGCCGGGGCCGGCTCTTGCCGGAAGGGCGCTCGTTGCGCTCCCAGGGAACGCGGACCACATGGTCATCGGGATCGGTGGCCAGCGACCGCCGCATCATGCGCATCGCACTGACACCGTCGACCAGGGCGTGGTGGATCTTGGTGTACACCGCGAACCGGCCGTCGTTGAGGCCTTCGACGAGATGGCTTTCCCACAGCGGGCGATGCCGGTCCAGCAGACTGCCGTGCAGCCGGGAGGTCAGCTCGAGCAGTTCACGCACCCGGCCCGGGGAGGGCAGAGCCGACCGGCGCAGGTGGTACTCCAGATCCAGGTCCTGATCGAAGGCCCAGGTGAGATTGGCGATGCCGCCGAGGAGTTCGGCGGGATGCTTGCGGAACGTCGGAGCGACGTCCTGGCAGGCGATGACGCTCTGGTACAGGTCGCGGAGGAACTCCGGCCCGGCGTCCGCGGGGGGTTCGAACAGTTGCAGACCGCCGACGTGCATGGGATGTTCGCGTGATTCGCCCAGCAGAAACATCGCATCGACCGGTGAGATCAGTTCCATTCGACGCCCCGCTCCTGTGCTCCTGCCGCCACTGCAACGATAGACGAGGGTCCGGTCAGGGCCGAAAGGCTCTGTTGGTCCGAGTGCGCCGAGGTAAGGGTGGGGGCATGATCACCGAGCGCCGCGGTCGGGCGGCCCTGTCGGCTCTGGCCGCGGTGTCGCTGGCCGCGGCAGGCTGCGCGGCACAGCAGAACCGGCCCGCGCCCGAGGCGACGACCAGCCCGACGGCTGCCGCGTCATCGACCAGTAGCGCCGAATCGGCACCCACCACCACCTCTCTGGCCGACGCGATGCGGCTGTGGGAGGCGGCCGCCGGTGAGCACTTCACCCAGTCCAGCCAGGCGCTGCAACAGGTTTCCGACGCCTCCGCGGCAGAGGACGCCGCCGCCCTGGGGGCAGGCTGTCAGAAGTTGCATGACACCAATACCGTTGGGCTGCAACACGATCTGCCAACACCAGACCCGCGGCTCACCGAGAGACTGCAGCGGATGATCGACGATATCAACACCGCCACCCACGCGTGCGTCCGATTCGTTCTGGCGCGCGAGGAGGTCGACGCCGCGACCTATCGGGACTACCTGGCCCGGGCTGTCGACCATCTGCACGAGGCCAAGGCGATCCTCGACGCCGATCTCGCGCCCAGGTGATCAGCGGCCGCCGTGGCCGCCACCACCGCCACCACCGCTGTGCCCACCCGGGGTGGCGTTCCAGCCCGGCTCGGCGACCTCGGCCTCGGTGAGTTGGTCGCTGGTGTCCGGGATCACGGTCGGCACGCAGTCCATCGAAAAGCTGTCGGTGGTGTCCACGACGTCGTTGCAGGCGGCGAGCACCCGCGGTGCGGACTCGGGGGAACCGCTGAGGGCAACCGTCGGCAGCACAGCGACCGCGGCACCCATCACGACGTAGATCAGACGGCGGCCGAGAGCGACGGTGAGTCCCATGACAACTCCAAAGTGGTATCGATACCTGTGTATTTCAGGTTAGACCACTGCCGGTGCCGCAGCGAGGCCCGCGATTTCCGACAGGTCGCCCAACCGGTAGGCCGTCACCGAGGTGTCGCCGACGGCGTACAGCACACCGCCGATCCGCACGGTGCGGGACACCGACTCCCGCGGGTGGATCTCGCCGATGACATCGATACCGCCCGGCCCGACGCGCAGCACCTTGAGGTACTGGTCGTAGCGGTAGCCCGACGCGGCGTCGTAACCGCTGGCCGTGACCGGCACCACCAGCAGGCCGTCCGCGGCGGAGTACAGCAGGGCGTGGTGGTCGAACTGGCCCTCCGACCATGACCACTGGTAGCCGGAGTCGAGGTACTCGCGATCGATCTGGCTGGGATCGGTTGCGTCGGCGACGTTGAACAGCGTCGCGTCCAGATGCGTGTTGGAGCTGCCGGCTTCGCGTTCCTGCCCGATCCCGAGCAGCAGGCCGTCCCCGACCGGTTGCAGGTAGTTGGAGAAGCCGGGCACCACCAGTTCGCCCCGCAGCGTCGGGGCCGCGGGGTGGCTGAGATCCACGACGATCAGGGGATCGGTCCGCACGAACGTCACCAGGTACGCCGTGTCTCCGACGTAGCGCACCGCATACAGCTGCTCACCGGGCGCCAGGCCGGTCAGCGCGCCGGTCCGCATCAGTTCGGTGCCCGAGGTGTCCAGGACGTAGATGCCGTTGTCGTTCGAGCCGCCGCTGTGCGTGGCCACTCTGAGGTGCCCGCCCTGCTCGTCCATCGCGAACTGGTTGATGACCGTCCCGGGGACGGTTCCGGTGGCGGTCCACGCCACGTCCGGCCCGGTGACGGTGAAGCGGTCGATCCGGGTGTCCGTCTGGGATGCGCCGTCGGTGTTGGTGGCGACGTAGAGCGCACCCTTGTTCATGTAGACGCTGCTGCCCCACCCGGAGGTCATGACGGCGGAGGTGTCGGAGAAGCCGGGCCAGTTCGGGTGCGCGGAGTCGACGGTCACCACCGTCACCAGCGACTGCCGATCGGGCGTCTGCGGCCGCACGATATCGCCCGCGCCGGCGAGCACGCCGAGGTCGACGGTGGTGCCGTCGGCGTCGACGCGGTACGCGTGCGGCAGCGAGAGATTGACGATGTCATCGCCGGCCCGTGCCACGTAGTGGTCCCAGGTCTCATAGGTCCGGTTGGCGATCGGGGCGCTCGGGTCATAGCGGATCTTCGCCACCGCGGCCGGATCATCCTGGGGCGCAGGCGGATTCACATACTGGATCGGCGTGTCGGTGTAGGTAGGCGCCGGCAGACTCAACGAACGCTGCAGCACCACGTAGACGACGCCGTCGACCGCGCGGGAACTCTGGTACGCGCCGTCGAAGACGGTCTGCCCGACCACCGTCGGCGCGGTGCGATCGGTGACGTCGTAGACGGTGACGGTGGTTTGCGGCTTCCAGGGATGCCACGGCCCGTAGGCCATCTTGACCTGCGGGCCGTACCAGCCCGAGCCGGACTGGGTGACGACGGTGAGCCGGTCCCCCGACAGGTACTCACCGAGGACGTCACCGCTGAGCGCGGACTGCGACGCCACCGACAGGTCGCCGGCTCGCACGATCTGCAGTGCGCCGTTGTGGGCGACGTAGAGGTAGTTGCCGTCGTTCTCCACATAGTCGGCCTCGTCGACACCCTCCACCTGGGTATTGGTGCCGGAGGTGGTTCCGGCGTCGGTCTTCAGGTACTCGGGGTAGGGCCCGTAGGAGTACACCGGGACGGTCTTGCCGTACAGGTCGCCGTACTGCTGCTTGGCGAGTCCGAGGAGGTAGTCGCGTAACTCGTTCTGGGTGAAGTAGGCCGAGTCGGCGCCGTTCTGCCCGGTGGTCTGCCCGACGTTCAGCGTCGGAAAGAGGTTGAAGAAGGAGCGACGGACCAGCAGCAGTGCGCCCTCGAACACGTCGGTCAGCGGACCGGCCGGCAGGGTCGACAGCCAGTTGGCCGTCGACTCGAAGAATCGGGTGACGGCCGTACCGAGCGCGGTGACGGCGGCCCTGGCCTGGGCCGGCGCGGGGGCGACGGGCAGTGCCGGGGCGACGGTGGCGGCCGGTAGCGCGTTGGCTGTCACGGCTGCCGCGGCCTGTGCGACGGCGGGGGCGGCGTTGCCGCCGGGGATTGCCGGTACTGCCGGAGACAGGTTGCTGATCGAGGTGCCGGCAGTTGCTGAAACCGGCGAGATTCCTGCCGCCGGCTGCGCAATTACCGGGGCGGAGTCTCGGGGCGGATCCTGTGCCGGCCGGAGTCCGGTCAGGGCACGGGACGGCGGCGTCAGGCCGTCGGGGGCGGGCGTATCGGCGGGTTCCACCGCCGCGGCGGGGAGCGAGCCGCCCCGGGCCGGACGCGGCGCTTCACCGGGGGTGCCGCTGGTAGGGGCAGTTCGAGGGGATTTCGCGGGTGGCCGCCCAGGATTGGGCTGCTCGGACTGGGCGGCAGGGGCAGACGCGGAGTCGTTCTCCGCGGGGTCGGCCGATGCGGTGCCGGCCGCCTGCGGTCCGATCAGCGACACACCCAATGCGACGGCCGCTACTCCCACCCGGGTACAGCGCTTGAGTGCAGGCATCCGCCACCCCTGTTTGGATCTGTGATTTTGCTGTGAAGTCGTCGCACCATAGCTGCGAACCCGGACACCCGTCAACCTCGCCGTGGATAGAGACGGGGCCGCCGCTGCCTTGGGGGGGAAAGGGGCAGCGGCGGCCTTGGGCAGCATATGCCCGAAACCTGGGAAATCAGTCGGACGGTCTGAATGGGGCACGCCACGCGGCGCCCCGGGCGCACGTCGACAGATTGGCGCCCATGGGTCCCGTCGCGCCCCTGGTTCCCGCCGACCCTGTTGTTACCGTCGCACCGGTGGGACTACTCCATCGCATTCATGAGTCCGGAATGCCTTTTCAGGCTTAGACTTTCGCCGGGAACGTCCCCACTGGCCCGATCAAGCGCGCCCCGGTCCAGTCTGCTGTGGAAGGACCGCGCGGTGATGACCCAAGAGGACCGGTATGCGCTGCCGCCGGAACTCGAGGCCGAACGACTACGGTCGCTGGATCAGCTTCATGTGCTCCACGCTCCACCCGAGGACCGATTCGGCCATGTCGTTCGAATGGCCCGGGTCGCTCTCGGGGTGCCGATGTCGGCCATCAACCTGATTGACCGCGACCGCCAGTGGTGCAAGCAGTTCAGCGCAGACCACGAGCTGGATTTCAACGTCCCCCGCGAACAGTCGGTCTGCCGCGCAACCATTGCCCGGGCCTACCAGGAGCCCGAGGATCCGGCGCTGATCTTCGAGGATCTCGCGGACTCGGAATTCGCCGCGTTACCCGCGATCGCCGCCGAGGGCGGAGTCCGGTTCTACGCCGGTTTCCCGCTGTTCGGGCCCGGCGGACACCCGGTGGGCACGTTCTGTGTGTACGACACCGAACCACGCCGGCTCAGCACCCAGGACCGGGCGACGTTCGCCGAGTTGGCGGCATGGGCGCAGCGGGAGCTGGCGAGTACCGACGATCTCCAGCGGGCCTCCCGGGTACAACATCAGTTGTTGCCGCCGCCGCTCGGCGATCTGCCTGGCTACACCGCTGCCACCTTGTTCGAGCCTGCCTTCGCCGTCGCCGGTGACTACTACGACCACTATCCGGTGCCGGGGGGTGTCAACATCACCGTCGCCGACGTGATGGGCAAGGGCCTCGGGGCGGCAATCGTGGCAGCGAACGTCCGTTCTGCGCTGCGGGCCGCATCGCACGCCTTCGACCACACGTCAAGAAGCCTCAGCCTGGCCGCCGAGGTCAGCGCGGTCGACGAACAACTGACCGATGATCTGGCGGCCACCGACACCTTCGTCACCCTCTTCCACGCCTGCCTGCAGACCGCGACCGGCACGCTCAGCTACATCGACGCCGGCCACGGGATTGCCGTAGTCCTGCGTCAATCCGGTGAGATGGTCGACCTCAAGGGCCGCGATCTACCACTGGGCGTGAGCATCGACGGCGCCTGGACCCAACACGAACTGATCATGAGCTCGGGTGACATGCTCGTCGTCGCCTCCGACGGCCTGCTCGACCTGCTGGGCGACACCGCCGTTGCGAAGGACGCCTTCGGGTTCCTCGCCCGACACACGAATCCGTCGGAATTGTGTTTCGCGGTCAGCATGATGGCCCAGGAA
>WBZO01002006.1_pt1 | contig 27325 bp, 22 predicted proteins | sample 5204261 | NCBI WGS metagenome assembly WBZO01 (sample SAMN12412400, study PRJNA552823) | activated sludge metagenome | isolation source: activated sludge from anammox sidestream of wastewater treatment plant... | place: USA: North Carolina | collected 2017-09
GGTTGAGATCCTGTTATTGGCCGGCGCGCTGGCGGGGGCGCAGACGCGCGTGCCGGCGGAGCTGGCACCGTATCAGCGAGTGGCGATCATGGCGCGGGTGAGCGGCATGGTCGGCAAGGTGTCCGTGGACCGCGGGAGTGTGGTGAAGGAAGGCGACGTGCTGGTGGAGCTTGCGGCTCCGGAACTGACGGCGCAGATCGCGGAGGGGCGGGCGAAGGTGGAGGCGAGCGCGGCGAGGAGGGTAGAGGCGGAGGCGAAAGCGGGGGCGGCGGAGGCGACTCTGGAGCGGCTGGTAGCGGCGTCGAAGACGCCCGGCACGGTAGCGGAGAACGACATCGTGCAGGCGAGGAAGTCGCTGGAGGCGGCGCGGGGGAGCGTGGCGAGCATCGAGAAGGAGACGGCGGCGGGGATGGCGGCGGTGCGGTCATTGGAGGCGGTGGCGGGGCTGCTGACGCTGAGGGCGCCGTTTTCGGGAGTGGTGACGGCGCGGATGGCACACCCGGGCGCGGTGGTGGGGCCGGCGAGCGGGGCGCTGCTGGAGTTGGAGCAGGTGGCGAGGCTGCGGTGCGTGGCGGCGGTGCCGGAGAGCGAGTACGGGCGGGTAAGGGTCGGGCAGCGGCTGGAGTTCACTGTGGCGGCGTATCCGGGGAGGAGGTTTGCGGGGGTGGTGGCGCGGTCGGCCAGGTCTTTGGACAACAAGACCCGGACGATGCCGGTGGAACTGGACGTGGCGAATGCCGGGGGGGAGCTGGCTCCCGGGATGTATGCCGAAGTGCTGGTTCCGGCTCTCCATCGATAGAGCGGCTATCGGGCCGTCCGGCGTCAATTGACACGCCGGAATTTCTGTGAATTAATACGGGACGGCAGACCGTCATTCGAACGGTGTGCGCGTTCTGGGTCATTCGTCGATTTGAGGTGAGTTTCAATGGCAAGAACAAGCAAAATCCTTTGTTTCACTCTGGTGTTTGCGTTGGTGGCCGTGATCGGATCGGGGCAGTCATTCACGGCCGGCCTGAGAGGGGTTGTTTCGGACGCGACGGGAGCGGCGGTTCCCGGAGCGAAGGTCACCATCACGGAGAAAGAGCGCAACGTCGCGCACCCGGTGGTCACCGACGATCAGGGGCGCTATGTAGCGACGGCATTGCCGCCGGGGGCTTACACGCTGACAGTGGAGGCGAGCGGCTTCAAGAAGCACGTGCAGGCCGATTTCACGCTGCAGGTGCAGCAGCAGGCGACGATCGACATCCAGCTTCAGGTGGGCGACGTCACGACGTCCGTGGAGATCACGGGCGCGGCTCCGCTGCTGAATACGACGATTTCCAATCTCGGCCAGGTGATCGAAAACAAGTACATCATCTCGCTGCCGAACATCGGCCGGAACCCGATGGGACTGACCTATATGACGCCCGGCGTGGTGGGCTCGGGCGGCCGCGCGAACTCGGACAACAACACGAACTTCGTGGCGAACGGGTCGCGGAACTCGACTTCCGACGTCCTGCTGGATGGCGTAACCGTGACAACGGTGGAGCAGAACTCGGGCATAACGGACCTGAAGTTCAGCCCGTCGGTGGACGTGGTGCAGGAGTTCAAGATGCAGACGAACTTCTTCAGCGCGGAGTACGGGCAGACGGGCGGCGCGGTGGTGAACATGGTGACCAAGTCGGGGACGAACGACTTTCATGGCACCGGGTATTACTTCCTGCGGCATTCGGATCTGAACTCGAACAACTGGTTTTCGAACCGGGCGGGCCGCGACAGGCCGTTTTACCGGCGCGATCAGCTTGGCGGAGTGGTGTCGGGCCCGGTGATCAGGAACAAGACGTTTTTCCTGGGCTCCTACGAGTACACGAAGGCCAAGAGCCCGACAACGGAGACGCAGACGTGGCCCACACTGCTGCAGCGCGATGGCGACTTCTCCAAGACGTTCAACGGCTCCGGGCAGGTGATGACGATCTACAATCCGTACGACACGTTCACCAACGCGGCCGGCAATATCGAGCGGCGGCCGCTGGCGGGCAACATCGTGCCTAAGGCGATGATGGATCCGATCGCGCTGAAGTTCCTGTCGTACTTCCCGAAGCCGAACCAGGCGTCCAGCAGCATAACCGAGACGAACAACTGGTTCGAGCAGGGGATCAACCCGAGCACCGGCCACCAGACCAATCTGAAGGGCGACCACAACTTCAATGACCGCAACCGCATCACCGGCCGCTATAGCTACAGCAAGGGCGTTGGATCGCCGGTGAACCTGTTCGGCGAGGGCAACCCGGCATACACGTTCAACAGCGGTCCGAACGGAAGCACGGCGCATGCGATCGTGACCGAGTTCACCCGAACGCAGAGCTCGACGATGCTGTGGGCGGTGCGCTATGGGCTGACCTACTCCACTTATTACCGCAACCCGATGGTGACCAACTTCGATCTCACTTCCCTCGGGCTGCCGAAGTACATGAAGGACAACTCCACGCTGGCAGTCTTTCCGACCATCGCGCCTGAAGGCTACCAGGACATCGGAACGGAGGGCTGGGTGGTGATGGACCGGCAGGAGGGCGTGCACCACTTTTCGGCATCGGGGAGCAAGTTCCTGGGCGGGCACAGTCTCAAGTTCGGCGGCGAATACCGCCGGAACTTCCTGGATTACGCCCAGCCGGGATACCCTTCGGGCCGGTTCGCGTTCGGCCGCGGCATCACGTGCAAGGACCGCTTTTCCTGCCCGGGCAACGAGGGTAACGGCCTGGCGACGATGCTGCTCGGGTGGGGCACGGGCGGAGATTTCCACATCGATCCCAAGGTGTTCACGCGTTCGGCCTACTGGGGCTTCTACGTCCAGGACGATTGGAAGATTACGCGGAGCCTGACCTTGAACCTCGGGTTCCGCTACGACTTCGACGTGCCACGATGGGAGACGCTGAACCGGCAGAGCTACTGGGACCTGGACGCGCAGTCGCCGGTGGTCGTTCCGGGGCTGAACACGAAGGGGGTGTTGAAGTTCGTGAATGACGACAAGCGGTCGCCGTTCGATTCGGACATGAACAACTGGCAGCCGCGCATCGGGCTGGCCTGGGCGGCGGACAACAGGACTTCCATCCGGGCCGGGTATGGCCTGTTCTACCAGTTGAGCCGGGCGACGGTGTTCGGCCACACGGGCGCGGGGTTCAACGTGAACTCGACGCCAACGTTCACGCTGGACTCCAATGCCACGTTGTTCGCCCAACTGAACAACCCGTACCCCAACGGCATGCTGCTGCCGCCGGGCAGTTCGCAGGGAGACAGAACGTTCATCGGGCTGGGCGCGGGAACGATTCTCGGCTCTAACAGCCGGAACCCGGAGTACCACTCCTGGAACTTTTCGATCCAGCGCGAGATCGGCTGGCAGTCGATGCTCGAGGTCAACTACACGGGCAGCCGCGGCACGCACCTGTTCCTGCCGGTCACGACGCTATCCCCGCTGAACCCGATCTACTGGTCGATGGGGCGGAGCGCGTTGACCTCGGCGGTGCCGAACCCGATGTACGGCCAGATCACGGACCCGAAGGCGAATGACCTGAGGAATCCGACGATTCAGCGATACCGCCTGCTGCGCCCGATGCCGCAGTTCAATGGCACGAGCGTCGGGACGTCGGAGCCGCCGGCGGCAGACTCGAATTACCACGCCCTGCAGATGAAGTGGGAGAAGCGGTATTCGGGCGGCTTGCAGGTTCTGGCCCACTATACATGGTCCAAGATGATCGACAACGCCTCCTACGGGTCGGGCAACTACGGCTGGCTGGGCGGCAACTCCTCGCTGCAGTACATTCACAATCTGCGGCTGGAGCGGTCGCTGTCGTCGCATGACATCTCGCATCGCGCTGTGTTCACGAGCACTTACGAACTGCCGTTCGGCAAGGGGCGCCGGTTCGGTTCGAACATGAACCGGGTGGCGGACTGGCTGGCCGGCGGGTGGGAGGTAAGCGGAATCGCAACCTTCTCGACCGGCATGCCGCTGCAGGTGACGCAATCGGGCGGCAACATCTGGGACGGCACGCAGCGCCCGAACCTGACGGGGGACCCGAGGACGTCGGGGCGGGTGCAGGACCGGTTGAATGGCTGGTTCAACCCGAACGCCTTCTCGAAGCCCGACATCGACGTGCCGGGCAGCGCCCCCCGCACAATGAGCTACCGGGGCCCTGGCATGAGCATGTTCAACGGCGCGCTGCTCAAGGGTTTCCGCGTGAAGGAGGGCCAGCGCTTCGAGTTCCGGCTGGAAGGCGAGAACGCCTTCAACCACCCGGTCTTCAGCGATCCGTCCAACAGCTTTGGCTCGACCAGTTTCGGCCAGATCACCGGCGCGAAGGTGGGCAACCGGAACGTTCAGCTCGGGTTCAAGTACTACTTCTGATATGGAGCGACCTTGTCAAGTCCAGCCGGCTTGACGAGTTGAATTCTGGCCGGCTTCGATCCCTGAGGGACGAGGCCGGCCATTTCCATTTCGTGGCACCTCCGCAATTCGTGATGTGTTCCCGCCGGAGCCGCCCGTCGCGCCGATTGATCACTCTGATATTCGCGGGTCGGAACCGAATGGACATGATCCGTCGGGAGCTGCCTCGGACTGAGCGCGCGGGTTGGGGCCGGAGCCCGTTCCGCATAGAAGTTGAGGAGGATTCTCCTTTTCGTGCTCCTGGCGCTGTCATCGGCTGTGCTGTCAGGAAAGACATGCAATCCCCTTCTCAGGCGGCCTTGGCAGGCTGCTGCTGGTTCTCGGCTTGCAACGCGATCGCCCAGACAAAGCCGAGCAGCTCACGTCCCAGCGCAGTGACAATCTGATTCTTGCTCTTGCCGCGGGCCGCAAATGCCATGTAGCGCTTGTGCAATCGCTGCTGTGCTTTCCAGGCGATCCTGTTCACCTCGTCGCTGAGCGCCAGGTTCTTCTGCCTGCGAAGCAGAAAGCCGGTCACGTTGGGCCGGTGCTGATAGGCCCAGGCCGCCTCCACCAGCACCCGCCTCCAATGACTGTTGCCTGTCTTGGTGATGCCTCCACGCTGTACCCGGTTGCCGCTGGAGTGCTCACGAGATACCAGTCCGCTGTAACCCATCAACTGCCGCGGGCTCTCAAAGCGCGACAGCGATCCGAGTTCAGAGACGATGGTCGCCGTCGTGGTCTGGGCCACACCGCGCAACGCCTGCAGCGCTTCGATCACGGCGCGGATCTCCGGCGGGGCCTTCTGCACCGCCTCGTCGATGACCTTCTCCAACTTCACAATCCGCGCCGCCACGTGATCCACCTCTTCCCGATAATCGGCCAGCGTGGCTTCCAGAGCCGGCTGGCTGAAACGGACGTGCGACTTAATCCACTCGATGCACTGCTTGGTCCAGGCCTTGACCCCTTCCGGTCGCCGACCATGGCGCAACAGAAACTTGCCCAGCCGGTGCCGCGTCTTCAATTGATCCTTCTTGGCCGCCTAGCGAGCACGCACCAGATCCCGCAGCGCCTCGTGGGCCTCATTCGGCACCCACACGGGGGTCAACTCGCCAGCCCGGTAACAGCGCGCCAGCTTCTAGGCATCCCGGCGGTCAGTCTTGACCCTGTCACCCGCCTTCACCGGGACCAGGCTCGGAGCAATCGCTTCGCAGGCCACCCCCAGTTGCGTAAGCTGCCAGTACAACACGTAACCCGTCGGCCCGGCTTCGTAAGAGGCCTTGATCCGGTTGGCCGGGCCCAGTTTCCCGATCAGCTTGAGGATCGATTTTAGCCTGTTTGGGATCACACCATGTGACCGAACCTCACCGCCTGGCTCCGCCACGGCCACGGCGATGGTCTCGGCGTGGACATCCAAACCAACAAAGATTATCTATGACATAGCGACCAACTCCTTTCGTATGGGGCTCTGCGCCGCTGAGTTCACCTCCTCGCAGCGCAACCCGCGTTACTGCGATTCGGCGGTTGGTCGCTCCATGGTGACTAATCCGGGCAGTCTGACTGGAAGGAATGGAGACGGGCTCGCGCATCCACAGCGGGATGCGGGGGCCAGTCCCCGGTTTGCTGTCCAGCGAGCCTGGCGAGCGTCTCCAGCAGCAGGGAGAAATCGGCTGGGGAGGAGCGGTGGTTGACGTTGGCCAGGCGGAGGGCGAAGCGGCCGCCGATGACAGTCGAGGAGATGAGGGCGATGCCGGACTCCTGGAGGCGGAGGAGGAGCTCGCGGTTGAAGGCGTCGAGATCGGTGTCCGGGCGGGTGTAGCGGAAACAGACGATGTTGAGGGGCGCGGGGGCGAGGAGTTCGAAGTCTGGGTGAGCCTGCACGGCGGCGGCGAACCGGCGGGAGTCCTCGACGTTCCGGCGGATGATGCTGGCGAAGTGGTCGACGCCGAAAGCGCGGAGGGCGATCCAGACTTTGAGCGAGTCGAAGCCGCGCGATAGGTCGATGCCGCGGCTGGCGAAGGGGACGCCGCCGGCGAGGGGTCCGCGGGTTTCTGAGGCCATGTAGGTAGGGTTGGAAGCGAAGGCGGCGTGGTGGGCGGCGGAGTCGCGAACGAGCAGCGTGGCGCAGGCAAAGGGCATGGAGCCCCATTTGTGGAGGTCGAAGGCGAGCGAGCCGGCCTTTTCCATCCCGGAGAGCAGCGGGGCGAGATCGGGGTGGAGGCGGGCGAGGGCGCCGAAAGCGCCGTCGACGTGAAACCAGAGCTGCTGCTCGGCGGCGATGGCTGCGAGTTCATCGAGCGGGTCGATTGCGCCGGTGTTGACCGTGCCGGCGGTGCCGATGATGCAGAAGGGGGTTTGGCCGTTGTCGCGATCCGTGCGGATGGCGGCGCGGAGGGCTTGGGTGTCGAGGGTGAAGTCGTCCTTGACGGGGATGAGGCGAAGCGCTGCGGAGGGCAGTCCGAGGACGTTGAGCGCTTTCGGCGCCCAGCCGTGGATTTCAGCGCTGGCATAGAGAACAGGGCGGGCGGGTTTGAGGTGGTGGCGGGCAACGACGAGCCCGAGGAGGTTGGCCATGCTTCCGGACGAGCAGAAAACGCCGCTGGCATCGGGCGGGAAGCCCATGAGCTGGCCGAGCCAGCCTAGGGTCGTCTGCTCGACGACGGCGGGAGCGTGGTCGAAGCCGGCGAGGTGGGCATTGAGGCACGCGGCGACGAGGTCGCCGAGCGCCGCCAGAGGAAAGCCGCAGCCCTGGACCCAGGCCCAGAAGCGAGGGTGGCCGCACTGCATCGCATAGGGAGCGACCCGTGAAAAGACGTCGGCGAGCGCCGCTTCGGGACCGATTCCGGTGCGGGGGAGGCGCTCGGTGGCGAGGGAGGCGCGGCACGCGGGCGGCATGGGGCGCCAGACGGGCCCAGCGGAGAGGTGCTGGATTCCGTCGAGGGCGCGATCGAGGATGGCGTGAGCGGTCTGGCGGAATGCGGGCCAGTTGCGCGGGTCGAGATCGAGTCTGGCGGGGTCCACGCCTTAGTTTACTTTCCGGCGCGGCGGCGGGTGTGCGGGCGGCCGGCTACGCGCAGAACGGAGATTCGCGGCAGGCGGCGCCGGGCAGGGTCAGGCGTGGAGGGCTCGCCGGCACGGATGAAATGAAGGGTCCGTGATGATCGTATCCAGGTACTTGCCATTCAGCCGCCAGTAGGGAGGGCAGCCGCGCGGAGCGGGGACGGAATAAGGCAGGAGAGAGTTTGCGAGGACCTCCTCGGTGAGCGGGCGCAACTCGAGGGGCACGCCGGGGCGGGAAGGAGCGCGGCGCTGGTGGAGTTCACGCTGGGTGCGGCGATACCGTTCGGCGTAGGCCCCCGGGTCGGCCGAGGGAGGAAGCAGGATGGTGACGGGGCAGCGCGCGTCCAGGCGTTCTTCGAGAGCGAGGATGGCGGGCATGTAGTCGGCGTCGCCGGAGAGGACGAAGACACGGGCAGGCCGGGGGCGCACGGCGAGGGTGTCGAGGAGGATTTCGACGGCCAGGTTGACATCGGTTTGCTTTTCTTCCCGGCCGTGGTGGGGGTCGGGCCGCTGGTGAAATCCGTAGACGATGTCGAGGCCGTGGACGGTCTTGAGGGCGTCGAGCCAGAGGTGCTGGTTGTAACACTCGGCGGTGTTGATGGCGGTGGCGCCGGTGACTTCGGCGGTGAAGTAGCGAATGGGGCCGAGGGTTTCGCCGGGACGCAGGAAATGGCGCTCGACGAGGGCGCGGAAGTCACACCAGCAGAGGCCGGAGAGGGAGTAGCCCCGGAGATTGCGTTCGCGGCGGAAGTGGTTGGTGACGCCGTAGTAGAAGTTAAAGCCGTCGACGTAGAGATGGGCTGGCATGGAGGGGCGGCTCAGGCTGACCGGACGACCCGGCGGTGCTCACGCCAGGAGATGTTGGCCATGTGCGGACCGGCGACGGCGGCGGCAGCGGCCTCGACGGGGCAATTGGGCTCCTTGCGGGAGCGGATGCAATCGAGGAAGTTCTGCTGGTGTGCGGTCGGGAGGGAGTCATCGGGGAAGTCCGCGGCGAGATCGGGGCGGTCTGGGGCTTTCCACGGCTGGGTGGTCATTTCGAGGTTCTTGTAGATGCGATAGCCGCGCCGGTCCATGAACATGGTGGCGTTGTCGCCGTGGAAGGCGATGGACCAATCGTTGTCGTAGGAGGTGCGGTAGTTGAGGGTCCAGGTGGCGGTGAAACCGGGGTATTCGAAGATGGCGGTAAAGACGTTGGGAACCTCGCAGGCGGCATGGATGACCTGCCCGGCGCAGGTAGCGGCCTGGGGCGGGGGCGAATCGGTCATCCACTGAACGACGTCCATGAGGTGCGTTCCCTGATCGGTCATGTTGCCGCCGGAGTAGTCCCAGAAGCCGCGCCACCAGCGGTAACGCTTTGGTTCGAGCGGCCGGGCCGGCGCGGGACCGAGAAAGAGATCCCAATCGAGTTTGCCTTCGAGCGGGCTGTCGTCCAGCGGGAGCAGGAAGGCCCAATTCCAGCGCGCCTGGACCAGGGAGAGGCGGCCGAGTTGAGGGATGATGGCCTTGGCTCTGCGGATGAATTCCATCGAGCGGCGCTGCATGCCGATCTGGACGATGCGGTTCGACGCCCGGACGGCTTTGACCATGCGGTCGGACTGCTCGAGGCTCATGGAGAGCGGTTTCTCGAGGTAGACGTCGCGGCCGGCGGCGAGGGCAGCCTCCAGCATGGGGTGGTGGTGGTGATCGGGCGTGGCGACGACGACGAAATCGAGTTGTTTGAGCTCGAGAGCCTTGCGCCAGTCGGTGAAGGGCTGCGCCTGGGGCGTGGCCTGAATCGCGTTGGCGAGGTGAGGGGCGTAGGGGTCGGAGACGGCGATGCAGCGCGCGCCGAGCGCGGCGAAGGTCCGGTGGAGCCAGAGGCCGCGGTTGCCGGCGCCGAGCGTAACGTAGGCGGGAGTGTCGTTCGGGGAGCGGCTCGCTCGCAGCAGCACGGGCGCGGCGAGCAGCGCACGGCGTGAGAACGGGATCATGGCGATCCCGTTTTATCACGATCGGGGGGTGACGATCAGCGCGCCGCGAGGAGCGCGCGGAGATGCCGGGCACGTTCGGGACTGCGGAGTTGGCGGAGCGCCTTGGCTTCGATCTGGCGGATCCGTTCGCGAGTGACGTCGAACTGCTGGCCGATCTCTTCGAGGGTGTGCTCGCGGTCGCAGCCGATGCCGAAGCGCAGGCGAATCACCTTCTCCTCCTTGGGTGAGAGGGTTTTGAGGATGGCGGCGGTTTCCTCGCGGACGTTCGAATCGATGACGGTGTCGATGGGCGAGCTGACCCAGCGGTCCTCGATGAGATCTCCGAGCGCGGATTCGCCGTCGCGGCCGACCGGGGTTTCGAGCGAGACGGGATCGCGCGAGATGGTCTTGAGCTTCTGGACCTTCTCGACCGGGATGTCCATGCGCCGGCTGATCTCTTCGTTCGTGGGAACGCGGCCGAGCTCCTTTTCCAGCTCGCGGGTGGCGCGCAGGAACTTGTTCATGGACTCGTTCATGTGCACCGGGATGCGGATGGTGCGGGACTGGTCGGCGATGGCGCGGGTGATGGCCTGGCGGATCCACCAGGTGGCGTAGGTAGAGAATTTGTAGCCGCGACGGTATTCGAACTTGTCGGCCGCCCGCATGAGGCCGATGTTGCCTTCCTGGATCAGGTCGAGCAGGTGAAGGCCGCGATTGACGTATTTCTTGGCCACGGAGACGACCAAGCGGAGGTTGGCCTCGACGAGGTCCTTCTTGGCGCGCTCGGCCTGAAGCTCACCCAGGCGGATGATGGCGAGGGAGTGGCGCAGATCGGCCAGCGACGCGCCGGCGGCCTGCTCTCGTTTGCCGAGTTCGCGTTTCATTTCGCGAATCCGGTTGCGGTTATCGGCCTTGTTCGATTCCAGGCGGCGGATCTCGGCGTCGAAGAATGACATCTCGTCGACCGACTTTTCGATCGCCAGGGAGAAGATGCGCCATCGGGCGGAGACCCACGGCAGTTTGCGGATGGCGAGGTTGAGCTCAACCACGGCGCGATAGTATTTCCAGGTGGACTTGCGGCGGCCCTTCCGGTTGGATGCCGGAACCGCTTCGATCTTCTCTTCCAGGTGCTCCTGCCGCTTGTGGAGCGTGGCGAGGTTGGCGAACATCTCCCGCAATTCGCGAACGCGCTTGTCGAAAGCGGAGGTACCCTCCTCGACTTCCCCGAGTTCGACATAATCGTCGAGGTCGGCGGCGTTGGTGCGAATCAGTTCGGCGATCTCAAGCGCCTGCATGTGGACCAGGGCGGAGCGGGCGATGGCTTTCTGCATCTTGATCTTGCCGCGCTCCATCTTGCGAGCGAGATCGACTTCGCCTTCGCGGGTGAGCAGGGGAACGGCACCCATCTCGCGCAGGTATACGCGGACGGGGTCGTCGGTATAGATGGACTCCTCGACGGGTTGAACCGCCGTGAACTCCTCTTCCTGGACATCCTCAGGGTGGAAGTAATTCGGTTCGTCGTCGAACGGAAGGCCTAGCGATTCCGGCGACTCGGCGAGGAACTGGTCTTCCTCAGTGAAATTGTCCACTCTCACTAACCTCCACAGATAAAGGCGAACCGGACTGCCGGCGGTTCAGCGCAGACATGCCCTAACCCGCGCCGACAGACGCGCATCACAGCACGGGGCCAAATGTTGATCACAGAAAGTGCTCTGGGGCCGACGCTTGCCCAAGTGAGGGTGGCTCCGAGATGGCAGAAAGACTGTGGGAACGGCCGGACGCTCCGAACAAGGATAACATGGAAAGCTAGCACCTGTTAAGGCTCTATTTTAAGAGATGCCGGAGAAGAGGAAACGTTACAGTAAGACGCGAAAATTTGACGTTGAGGTTTGGTTTCAAGGCGGCGCATCAGCCCCGCTTGGCTCGCATCAAGTCTTTCAATTCACTAAGGAAAGCTTCGACGTCCTGGAAGTCACGGTAGACGCTGGCGAAGCGGACATAGGCGATCTTGTCGATGGAGACGAGACGCTGCATGAGAAATTCACCTATTTCTGTAGTAGTAATCTCGCGTTCCGTCTTCTCCGAGAGCCGGGTTTCGACGTCGTCGACGAGGGCGGCGAGGGTGGGCATGGAGACGGGGCGTTTTTCGCAGGCTTTGAGGAGGCCGGTGAGTACTTTCTGGCGGTCGAACTTCTCGCGGCGGCCGTCTTTCTTTACAACCATATAAGGAACCTCATCAGTTCTTTCATATGTAGTAAAACGACGGAGACACTGCAGACACTCACGGCGGCGGCGGATGACGTCGCCTTCCCGGGACTCGCGGCTATCGATGACGCGGTCCTCGCGGAAGCCGCAGAACGGGCAATTCATGGAGCGATCTCCTTGGTAGCGGACTTCAACTGAGCCCACGAGAGGCCCTGGCGCAGGGCGAAGAGGAGGCCAAGGGGCATGATGCCGGCGAAAGATACGGCCCAGGCGACCAGGGCGATGCCGGTGGACGCAGCCAGCGGGAAGTGGAAGATCTCGGTGAGAACGAGGATCGAAGCGATCTGGACACCGCCGCCGACGCCGGGTATTTGCACGACGGAGCCGAAGGAGACGAAGCCGAGGAAGGTTAGGATTTGGACGAGGCTCAAGCGGCGGGTTTCGGGAAAGGCTTGAAAGATGGCGACATAGGCTGAGATGAGGATGGTCCATTCGATGAGTGACCAGGCCAGCAGGGTCAGAACGGCGGTCCAGGAGTTGGCGGCGCGGAGGGTTGACAGGAGGGCGGCGATAAAACGGGAGGCGGCGTCGCGGCGAGCGGTGGGCAGCAGAGCGGCGAGCGAGTGGAGGCGTTGTTCCAGCGTTTGCGGGACGCCGTGGAGGGCTACGAGGGCGGCGAGGCAGAGCAGGGCGAGGAGGCCGACGGAAGCGCCGCCGGCGTCAACGAGCCAGCGGACGCCGGGGTGAGAGATGCGGACAGTGGAGGAGGCGGAGAGCAGGGCAAAGCCGAAGATGCCGAGGACGATGAGGGTATCGTAGACGCGCTCGAGGATCCAGGCGGAGACCTGGGAGGAGAGCGGGACGGAGTTGGTGCGGGCGATGAGCCAGGGCCGGACGATTTCTCCGGGACGGCCGAAGAGGGTCAGCGCGGTGTAGCCGATGGCGGTATCGCGGAAGACGGCGGCGGAGGCGGCGTGGGGGGCGAGAGGCCGGAGCATGACGAGCCAGCGTTCAGAGCGGCGCCAGTAGCTGAGAACGGCACACGCCCAGGCGGCGGCGAGCCAGCCCCAGTGGGCGGTTTGGACGGTGGACTGAAAGCGCGCCCAGTCGAAGCCGGAGAGCAGGCCGCGGCGGAGCAGGAGGGCGAAGCCGGCCAAGACGGTGAGGGCGACGAGCCAGACGCCAGGGGGGAGGGAGGTAATGGATGGGGTCCGGCGCTTGGGCATGGTTTACTGCGATTTCGAGTCTGCTCCGTCTCCGGCTGGGCCGTTTGGACTTAGAATAGATGCCTGGGCGGGGTCATTCCGCCTCAGGGCCGCCTCCCCGGTTGATGGAGAAGCGGCCAATTTCTGCGAACTTCCCATGATAGTTCCTCGTAGTTCAAGTCGGAAGGCAGCGGCGGCGAGTCCGGAAGCGGGTGAGCCGGGCGGGCCGAAGGCAAGGAGTGCAGGCGAGCCATGGGCGCGGCGTCACAGACCGGGTTTGGAGAGGCTGGGGTGGCCGTTCTGGCGATCACCAGCCGCACCCTGGGGACGGAGTGGAGCCGCTCTGACGTGACACAGCCCGGCACGGATTTCGAGCGGGATTCGCAACTGGTGGCGCGTTGCCTGGATGGCGACGAGAGCGCCTGGGAGGAGCTGGTCAAGACGCACACGCGGCGGGTCTACGGGATCTGCCTGCGGTTTACCGGTAAGGACAGCGAGGCGCAGGATCTGACGCAGGACGTCTTCCTGCGGGTGTTCCGGACGGTGCGGAGCTTCAGGTCGGGAGAGGGATCCTTTTCGGTCTGGCTGGCGCGGCTGACCCGGAACCTGTTGATCGATCATTACAGGCGCACGAAGAAGGAGCGGGTGACCGATTCGATCGAGGACCAGCTGCCGATGCTCGAAGAGCGGACGCGGGTGGAGACGAGGACCGAGGCGGTATTGGCGGGCCGTGAGGCGGGCGAGGCGCTGCAGCGGGCTTTGGGCAGGCTTTCGCCGGAGTTGCGGGAGACGGTGATTCTGCGGGACCTGGAAGAGTTGGAATACAGGGAGGTCGCGCAGATTCTGGGAGTGCCCGAGGGGACGGTGAAGAGCCGGCTGAACCGAGGGCGGGCGGAACTGGCGCGGGTGTTGCGACGCCAGAGGATATCGGTATGAAGTGCGCGGAGCTGGAGAGTCTGTTGTGCGATTACGTCGACGGCGCGCTCACGCCCAGTGAGCGCGCGACGGTCGAGTTGCACCTGGCGTCCTGCCCGGGGTGCAGGCTGCTGGTGGAGGATGCGACGGCCGCGGTCGGCTTCATGGCGGCGGCGGCCACTCCGGAGCCGCCGCCGGCGCTGGTGAATGCGATCCTGCACGAGGCGCGAACAGGTAAATCGAGTCCCCTCCGGAGGCGTGGCGCGCGCCATTGGCTGGGCCGGCTGTTCGAACCGGTGTTGCAGCCGAAGTTCGCCATGGGCATGGCGATGACGATTCTGTCGTTCTCGATGCTGGGCCGCCTGACGGGGGTGCAGATCCGCCGCCTGACGGCGCAGGATCTGGAGCCGGCGAGGGTCTGGATGACGTTGGAGGACAAGGCATACCGGACATGGGAGCGGGCCAAGAAGTACTACGAAAGTCTGCGGGTGGTCTACGAGATCCAACAGACGTTGAACGACTGGAGCGAATCGCAGGCGGCGGCGCCGGAGCGGGGCGCCGGAGGCGAGCGGAAGGCGGGCGGGGCGCAGAGCACGCAGCCGGACAATCGGGATCAGTTCGACGGACCGATCGAAGTGGGGCCGCAGGGGGAGAGCACCAAACGTTGAGAGCATGAGGTAGACGAGGCCATGACAACCGCGAGCGAGAATCCAAAACCGGTAACGGCCTATTGCAGGATCTGCGGGAAAGCGCTGACCGAAGACACAGTGCGCATGGCGCAGGGCACGGTCTATTGCGAGGAGCACGTGCCGGGCGCGGCGGCAGGCGAGGGCGCCGGCCCGGCGGCGGGCGCATACGGGGCTGGCGAGTTGCCGAATCCTGGCGTATCGCCTGGTCTGGCATTCATCCTGGGCCTGATCCCCGGCGTGGGCGCCATCTACAACGGCCAGTACGCCAAGGGTCTGGTGCATGTTCTGGTGCTGGGCCTGATGATCAGCATCATGAGTTCGGATGCGGCGGGAGGGCTGGAACCGCTGTTCGGGATGCTGACGGCGGTGTTCTGGTTCTACATGGCGTTCGAGGCGTACCACACGGCCCGGAAGCGCCAGGCGGGCGAACCGGTGGACGAGTTTTCTTCGCTGATCCGGATGGGCGGTCGAAACAGCCGGACGCCGTGGCTGCCGATCACGCTGATCGGGCTGGGCGTGTTGTTCCTGTTGAACAACCTGGATCTGCTGCGGCTGAGAGCGGTGCTGAAGTTCTGGCCGGTGCTGCTGATCGCGGCGGGTGTGTGGATGCTGTACGACCGGTTGACGGGAGGACGCGAGGAACCGGCGGATGGGACCGCTCCGGGAGTGACGGCGGGCGGCGAGCCGGGAGGCGGACTATGAACACGTTTGCGGGACTGCTGCGGGCGCTGCGCGGTCCGCTCATGCTGATGGTCCTGGGCGGGCTGATGGCGCTGGCGCGCTTTCAGAACATCAGCTTCACGAAGACCTGGCCGGTGCTGCTGATCGTGTTGGGACTGCTGAAGCTGGCCGAGATGCTGGCGACCAAGCAGCGCGAGCCTTCGTCCGCAGGTGGAGCTTGAGGGGGGAGAAATGAAAAGAGCATCGGTCGCCGGACCGCTGATCCTGATTCTGATCGGCACGGCTTTTCTCGTGAAAAACATCTGGCCCGAAATCCGGATGTTCGAGCTGGTGATGAATTACTGGCCGTTCATCCTGATCGGGTGGGGTCTCCTGCGACTGGTGGAGATCCTGGCGATCTACGCGCGGGGGAATAAGCTGCCGGCTGCGGGCATCAGCGGCGGAGAATGGACGCTGGTGATCCTGTTCACGATCGTCTCGTCATCGATCTGGGGGATCGAGCGCTGGTCGCGGGACGGTTTCGGCCGGATCCGGGTAGGCGGGCTGGAAGTGTTCGGCGAAAGCTTCGAGTATCCGCTCAAGCCGGTGACGGCCAAGGCGGGAGCGAAGCCGAAGGTGGTGATCGAGAATCCGCGGGGAGCGGTACGGGTGAACGGCGGGGCAGCAGATGAGATTACGGTGACGGGACGGAAAATCGTCAAGGCGCTGGATCGCGACCGGGCGGCGGCACTCGACCGCGAGAGCAAGGTGGAGACCTCGGTCGCGGGCGACCTGGTGAGCTTGCGCGCGGTTTCAGCCGAGCAGGAAGGCGCCACGGTTTCAATGGATCTGGAGATCAGCGTCCCCGCGGGCGCCTCGGTGGAAGTTCGCGGCAGGAACGGCGACGTCGAGGTCAGCGGCGTGGGCGGCGGCGTGCAGGTGGACCGGGAAAGCGCGGGGGTGCGGCTGAGCAAAGTGGGCGGCAAAGTGGCGGTGGACATCCGCAAGCTGGACATCCTCAGGGCGACCGGGGTGGCCGGGGACGTCGTCGTTAAAGGCCGAGGGCGCGACATCGAAGTGGAGGACGTGACCGGCTCGGTGATGGTGGACGGGTCGTACTCCGGGGAGACGCGCTTGAAGCGGATCGGCGGGCTGGTGAGGTTCCAGAGTTCGGTCACGGAGTTCAGGGCCGAGAGCGTGCCCGGCGAGCTGGATTTGAGCCTGTCGACGCTGACGGCGACGCAGGTGAAGGGGCCGTTCGTGCTGAAGGCGAAGTCGAAGGACGTGCAACTGGCCGAGGTGACCGACGCGATCGAGTTGGACGTCGGCCGCGGGGATGTGGAGATCCGGCAGTCCAAGACGCCGCTATCGAAAGTCAACGTGGAAGTGGAGAGCGGGGATATCGAACTGGCACTGCCGGCGAGCGCGAAGTTCAGCATCACCGGAGAGACCGAGCGGGGCGAGATCGCCAACAGCTACGACGACCGATTCGAGGTTGAGACGCTGCGCAGGGATGGCGCGCGGCTGACCGGCAGTACGGGAACGGGTCCGGAACTGCGTGTCCGGACGCGCCGCGGGCTCTTCAACCTGAGGAAGTTGAGTTCGGCGGAGAGCGCCACGCTCGGGGCGCAGCCTGGGGCGAAGGTTCCGGACAAGGGATTGCCGGCGCCGCAAAAGGCGGAGAATCAGTAATCTCTTGGGGGGGCGAATGGAAGCCGGCCTTCGGGCCGGCTTTTTTTGTTGTGAGCTGGGGCCATCGCCATCGGTGAAACACCTTAGGGTGATTGGGGCGGACGCCGAGGGGGCGTTCAGGGATTCGTCTGATAACGCAACTGCAAGATTCTCCCGAAGCTAATAGACAGAAGCACGGATTCCCGGCCGGCAACCGCCGCTGAGGCGTTGTTGGGAGGAAGGGGAGTCGAGTGAAAGAGGAGAGTGCCGTGTTCCGGCGCAGGAACGGCTCCGCGGGAAGCAGGGGGGCCGGCGTCGCGAGCGAAAGGAAATTGAAAGAACGGCTGGTGAACACCGGCCGTTCCGCCGATTAGACCGGTGGGGAGCCGGCAAGGTCGATTCATGCAATTCTCGGAAACCGAAGTCCGGAACGCAAAGACCCAGATGCGCGAGGCGGTGACCGCCGCCAAGCTGGGCCACAAGAACCTCGCGCGGAAGCTGCTGGTGAGCGTGGTGGAGCAGGAGCCGAATCATGAGGAGGCCTGGTTGTGGTGCGCGGCGCTGGCGGAGAGCGAGGAGGAAGCGCAGCGCTGCCTGACGCGAGTGCTTGACATCAATCCGAACAATCAGCAGGCGTTGAATGCGCTGGCGCTGGCGCGGTTGCGGCAGGCGGCCAAGCGGAGCGCGCCGGCGGCGGACCGGAAGCAGCCTGTACCGCTGCCGGTGGAGGAGGCGGCAGGCGCGCAGGCCGAGCCGGGCGGGGCGCCCAAGGAGAAGGCGCCGGCGTGGCACTGTCCGTTGTGCCTGTGCGCCGGCGCAGAACCGCAGGAGCGGTGCCGGCGGTGCGGGGCGCTGCTGGAAGTGGACAAGATCGACGATCTGGCCGGCAACCGCGACGGCGACGAGCACCAGATTCAAGAGGCGGTGCAACGGCTGCTGAGAGAGTTGAAGAGCGCGCCCAGCCCGGAGGCGCACATCGCGGTGGCGACGGCGTATCTGAATCTGAACCGGTCGGCGGAGGCCTTACCGCACCTGGAGAAGGCGTGCGAGACGATGCCTGCGGACAAGCGGGCGCGGGCCGCGCTCGAAAAGCTGAAGGCGCGGCGGCTGGTGCTGGCAGTGGACGACAGCCTGACGGTCCGAAAGATCGTGGCGATGACGCTGGAGCGGTTCGGTTACAGGGTGCTGAGCGCGGCGGACGGGATGCAGGCGCTGGCGAGACTCAATGAGCACAGGCCGGATCTGATTCTGCTGGACATCACGATGCCGCGGATGGACGGCTACCAGGTCTGCAAGACGATCAAGCAGAACCCCTACACCAGGCAGATTCCGGTGCTGATGCTGTCGGGCAAAGATGGCTTTTTCGACAAGGTGAAGGGGAAGTTGGCAGGGGCGACGGATTACCTGACCAAGCCATTCCAGGAGGACGAGCTTGTCAAGGCAGTGGAGAAATACATGAAGCCGGCGGGTTGACGGAGACGGCGGGGGAGGCGGCCCGGCATGGGGGCGCTCCCGGGCCGGCGCGGAAGCGGCGAATGCAAGTCCGGAGAGATCGACGAGAGACGAGATAGAGGTCAAGGATGAGCAAGACGATTCTTGTGGTGGACGACAGCCCGGCTCACCTGGAGCTGATGCAGCGCACGATCGAGGGTCGCGGTTGGGAGGTTTTGACCGCGGCCGACGGGGAGCAGGCGTTGGAGAAGGCCGAGACGCGCCGGCCCGATCTGATCCTGCTGGACGTTGTACTGCCGAAGAAGAACGGATACCAGGTGTGCCGGCAACTGAAGCAGGGCACCTCGACCAAGAGCATCAAGATCATCATGGTGAGTTCGAAGAGCCAGGAATCGGACAAGTACTGGGGCCTGAAGCAGGGCGCCGACGGTTACCTGGTGAAGCCATTCGCGCCGGCGGAACTGCTGCGGGCGGTGGAGCAGGCGCTGTAGGCGGTTGACAGTCGGTTTGAAGGCGGAGTCCATGAGCGATTCGAATCGCGACGAAGTTTGGACAGATCCGGAAAGCCTGCCGGAGAAGGCCGAAGCGGAGACGCGGGAGGACCGGCCGGCAGAGGCCGGGCCGGACGAGGCTGGGCCTGGCGGACTCAGTTTCGGGGCATCCGGCGAGGAAAGCGGCGCGCTGCCTTACCAGGACCTGCTGAGCGAATTGCTGGGATCGTGGACGGAGGATGAGGGGGGAGAGCCGGGCGGTCTGCTGCAGGTTGAAGGGGAGGCGCAGGTTCCGCTGTCGGAGCTGATGGCGCGGCTGTCCGCGGACCCCTGGCCCGCCGCGGAGCAAGCCGTGGCGGGGGCACAGGCGGATGTTCCGGAGATGGCCGACGAGGACGACAATGCCGGTGATGCGGCGCGGTCGCTGGAAGCACTCCAGAGCAGGCTGCTCGAGGATGGAGCGACACCGGTCCGGGAGTGTGCGGCGCAAGCAACCGGAGAGGCGGAGCAGGCCGGGCAGGACAGCGCTGAACCGGACGCTGTGGAGCCGATCGAGCCGGAGGCGGTGGACTGGGATCCGGAGCAACCCGGGTTCGCCGCAGAAGCCGCGTTGAACCCGGCGCCTGCGGAGGCGTCCATCGAGGTTCGGGAAGCGCTGTCCCGGCAGCCGGCGGAAGAACTGCGCGAGCCGGCGATGCCGCAGCCGGGGCTGGCGGTGGACCGACTGGAGGCGCTGGCGACGGCCGTACCGTGTGAGGAGGGCGAAGCCGTTGAGACGCCGTGCGCGGAAGCGCCGGATGTAGACGCGCAGGGCGGAGGCGGCGGCGAACCCCAGTGGGCGGCGGCTTTGTTTGAGGAGTTGGTCAGGGCCGACGATGCGGAGAATGAACCCGCGGCCGCGAGTGAGGCGCCGGAGCACGAGGAGGCGGCTGAGCCCCAGGCGACCGGTGAACTCGCCATCCGGATCGACGGCTGGGAGGTGCTGGCGTCCTTGCCGGCCCCGCTGCCGCCGAGTTTCAGCGAGCCGATGCTGTTCGAGCCGCCGCTGCCCGCCGATTCCACGCTCGACTGGCCGGTTCCCGAGGGCCAGCCGCTGGCGGTTGCACCGCCGGCCGACGATACGGAATCCGGGGAAGGCGAGGGCGATCAGGATGTCGAACCGGACGACACGTTGCGCCGGCTGGTGGGGCAGATGCTGGCCGAGATGGCCGCGGCATCGATCCCGCAGGATCGATCTTCGGACACGGGACCGGCGGGGGCGAAGGCGACAGAGCGTTTTCTTTCGTTTTCGTTGGCCGGAGAAGTGTACGCGGTCGCATTGGCGGGGATTCTGGAAACGGATCGCCTGCCCCGGCTGACCCGTGTGCCGGGCTTGCCGGCCTGGGCGATCGGGGTAAGCAATCTGCGGGGCTCGATCCTGCCGGTGGTCGACCTGCGGAGGCTATTGAGTCTGGAGGAGGCAGAAAACCCCCAGGAGGGGAGGATTCTGGTGGTGCGGCCGGCGCCGGGGGACGCGCCGTCAGCCCTGGTAGTGGACCGCCTGGAGGGCGTTGCGCTGCTGGCGGCGGCCGACCTCCACCCTGCGCCGCTCTGGTTGGACAACAAGATCCTGCCGTACCTGGAGGGTATCGGGAGTTTCAAGGGGCGGCTGGTGAATGTGCTGGATCTGGGCAGGCTGTTCGCGGCGGCCGGAGTGAGCGGCGCCGAGCCTGCAAAGGCGAGTGAGAGGTCCCTGGAGTAGCCGCTCGCCGGTTGAAGTCGAGTGAACCGGAGCCGGGCAGAGTCCCGGCGACCGCGATGGCTGAGTGAGTTGGGAAGACAGGAAGGGAAGGAGTCCTGTTTGCGATGAAGAATCTGAAGATATGGCAGAAGCTGGCAGCCCTGGCCCTGCTGGGGGCCACTCCGGTGGCTGTCCTGATCTACATGTTCGTGGCGAGCCGGAACGAGCAGATCGCGAAGGCGAGGTCGGAGCTTTCCGGCCTGGAGGCGATCCGGCCGGTTCGCGACCTAGTGCAGTATCTTCCGGAGCACAGGACGCTTTCGAACAACTACTTGAGCGGCGACATGAGCGCCCGCGCGCAGATAGTAGAGCTCCAGCCGAAGATCGAGCGCGCGATGGCGGCGATCGACGATCTGGAACGACGCGAAGGGCGAGCGCTGGGCATCAGCCAGAGCTGGGATGTGGTCAAAGCGAACTGGAAGGACCTGAAGGAGCGGCTGACCTCGATGGGCGCGCGGGAGAGTTTCAACCGCCACACGCAGGTGATCCAGGCGGCGCTGCAGGTGTTGCGGACGGTGGGCGACAGGAAGGGCCTGAGCACGGATCCGCAGGTGGAGACGCTCTATCTGGGCAACAACCTGCTGGAGCATCTGACATCGACCGTGGAGGCGATGGATCAAATGAGGGCGTTGGGGACAGGGCTGGTGTTGCGAGCCAAGCCGGCTGCGACGGAGGAGACGGCGCAGTTGATTTACCTGACGCGCCTGGCGAGCACGGCCAACGCCAGAATGGAGTCGAACGCGAAGGCGGCGGCGCGCGGCAGGGCGCACTTCGAGGAGCGGCTCACGCCATTGACGTCGAGCGCGGCGGCGGCGGCGGGGTATTTCACGAACCTGACGCGAAACGAGTTCATCAACAAGGAAGCGCCCACGGTGGCGGCCCAGGATTATTACAACGCGGGCACGACAGCGATCGAGCAGTACTTCAAAGTCTGGGACGAGAGCGCAGCCATCTTCGAGGACACGCTGAGAGGGCGCACGGTTGAGTTGAACCAGCAGAAGTGGTTCCAACTGAGCCTGGCGCTGGCGGTGCTGCTGGTGGCGGCAGCCATCACGCTGACGATCCAGCGCGGCATCACGACCCAGGTGCGATCGATCATGGATCTGTTCCGCCAGATCCGGGACGGCAACCTGCGAGCGCGCGCGGAGGTGCACCAGGGCGATGAACTCGGCGACATTGCGAGCGGCCTGAACGGGATGCTGGACAATACGCTGAGCCTGATGCAGACGCGCGAGGAGAAGGAGCAGATCCAGCGCTCGATCTCACGGTTGCTGGACGAGGTGAGCGGAGTTGCCGAGGGCGATCTGCGCAAGGAAGCGGAGGTGACGGCCGACATCACCGGAGCGATCGCGGATTCGTTCAACTACATGATCGGCGAGTTGCGGGACATCATCGCCAGCGTGCAACGCACGACGGCGGAGGTGAACGCGAGCGCCAGCCAGGTGCAGAACACGGCGGAAGCGCTGGCCCGAGGGAGCGAGGAGCAGAGTTCGCAGATTCTGGAAGCCTCCTCGGCGATCGAACAGATGGCGACTTCGGTGCAGCATGTCTCAGCGACGGCGCAAAACGCGGCGGTGGTCGCGCGGCAGGCGCTCGGCAGCGCCCAGGAAGGCGCCGAGTCGGTGCGGAAGACGATCGAGGGGATGAACTCGATCCGGGGGCAGGTGCAGGAGACCGCCAAACGGATCAAGCGTCTCGGCGAGAGTTCGCAGGAGATTGGTGAAATCGTGGAGCTGATCGGCGACATCGCCGACCGGACATCGATCCTGGCATTGAACGCCTCGATTCAGGCGGCGATGGCTGGCGAGGCCGGCAAAGGCTTCGCGGTGGTCGCCGACGAGGTGGAGCGGCTGGCCGAGCGCGCGACGGAGGCGACGAAGCGGATCGGAACGCTCATCAAGTCGGTCCAGGGCGATATGAACGAGGCGATGGGGGCGATGGGGGAGACGACCAGGGAGGTGGTCGGCGGATCGACGCTGGCCAATGAAGCCGGCCAGAGGCTGAGCCAGATCGAGGCGGTTTCGCAGCAGATCGCCGAAATGGTGCAGCAGATCTCGCTGGCCGCTTCGCAGCAGGCCTCGGGATCCGAAGCGGTGTCGCGGAACGTGACGGGGATTAGCGAAGTCACGCGCCAGACCGCCGACGGCGCCAAGCAGACGGCGACGGCGATCCACCACCTGGCCGCGTTGGCCGAGCAACTCAATTCGAGCGTCAGCCGATTCAAGCTGCCGCGCGAGAGCCGGCGGACAACCGTCTCCGTGTAATCCGGACCTGAATCGCAGTCGGGGAAAGAGGTCGTCATGGGTCCACTCGATCCGGAGGTTTTGCAGGGCTTCTACGAAGAGGCGCGGAGTTACGTGCCGGGCATGGAGCGGGCGCTCGAGAGCCTGACTGGCGATCCGTCTGCGACAGCGGCAGTAGAAGAACTGTACCGCCTGGCGCACTCCGTAGGAGGCGCGAGCCGGATGGTCGGGCTGACGGCGGTGGGCGAAGCGGCGGGTGCCATTGAAGCGCTGCTCGAGGAGACGGCACAGACAGGCGGCGCGCTCGACCCGGAGGAGCTGCCGCTGCTGGCCGAGAGCATGGTCCTGCTGAAGGCGGCGCTCGATGCGGCGCCACGGATCGAGCGCGAGGCGGCACCGCAGTTCGACGATCCGAAACTGGAGAAGATTCCGGCCGACCTGCTGGCCGGATTCCTGGAGGAGAGCGAGGAGCATCTTCATGCCGCCGGGGAGGCGTTCCGCGCCCTGGAAGCGGCGGCCGACAAGAAGCCCCAGTTGCGCGAGATCCGCCGCGGGATCCATACCATCAAGGGCGCGGCGGCGATGGTGGGCCTGGACACGGTTTCTAAGCTGGCGCACCGCATGGAGGACCTGCTGGACCTGCTGTTCGAAGGCCGAGCCGAATACACGCCGGAGCGGCACGAGCTGCTGATCGCCACCTATGACACGCTGGCGGTCCTAGTCAAGCAGAAGGGGCGGGTCGGAGGGCTGGCCGCGCACCTGAAGCAGTTGTTCGACATCTACCGGACGGCGTTGAGTTCGGTTCCGGCCGAGGAGGCGCAGGAGGCTCAAGCGGGAGAAGGGGAGGCGGCGGAGGTTCCGGCACAGGCCGAGGCCGACAGCGGCGACCCGGCGCAGACGGTCAGGGCTCCACTGGAGCGGCTGGACGAGCTTGTCCGGCTGGTCGGCGAACTGTTCGTCAACCGTTCCGCACTCGAGCGGCATCTTTCGGGCTACAGGCGGGAGGTGGAAGAACTCCAGCTCAGCCTGCAGCGCATCAAGCGGCTGGCCGGCCAGTTGGATACGGAACATGTGGCCTTTCATCCGGGGGCTGGAGGGCGGACCGGCGAGACCGGCGGAGTCCACGCGACGCCGTTTGGAGCGGAATTCGACTCGCTGGAGTTCGACCGTTACACGCAGCTCGACCTGCTGTCGCGCGAGTTGAGCGAGACAACCAGCGACATCGGAACGGCCGCCCTGGGGTTGCGGCAACTGGTTGGCGCGTTTGACGGCTACATGAACACGCAAAGCCGGCTGACCAGCGAGTTGCAGGATAAGCTGGTCCGGCTGCGGATGGTGCCGCTGGACTCGCTGGCAAACCGGATGTACCGGACGGTGAGATACGCTGCGCAGAAGTCGGGCAAGGTAGCGGAGTTGACGCTCTGCGGGCTGGAGGCCGAGCTCGACAAGATCGTCGTGGAGCAACTGGCCCAGGCGTTCGACCACCTGCTCCGCAACGCGGTCGATCACGGTCTGGAGGACCTGGAAACGAGGCGGGCGCTGGGCAAGCCCGACCGGGGTCAGATCCGTGTGGAGGCGAGGCAGGAGGGCACGCATGTCGTCATCCGGTTGAGCGACGACGGACGGGGCTTCGACCCCGCCAAGCTGCGCGCAGCCGCGGTCCGGCTCGGCTTCATGTCGGAGCCGCAAGCCGCGCAGGCTCCGGCGGACAGGCTGATCGAGCTGATCTTCGAGCCCGGCTTCAGCACGGCGCCAGCGGTGAGCGAATTGAGCGGACGCGGCGTGGGGCTGGATGTGGTTCGGGCGGCCGTGGAGTCGCTGAAAGGCACGATCAAGGCGTCATCGGAGCCGGGGTCGGGGACGACCTTCGTTGTGCAACTGCCGACGACGCTGGCCATCACCAAGGTGCTGTTCGTTGAAGAGCAGGCGGAGAGCTATGCGATTCCGCTCGCCGCGGTAACACAAGTCGCGCGGGTGGATTCCGGCCAGGTGGAGCGCGTCGGCGAGTGTCCGATGATCCGCCTGGGTTCGACGCTGTTGCCGGTCATCCGGCTGGCGGAGGCGGTGGAGGCTCTGCGCGGCGCGGACCTCGTCGCCGAGCGGCAGCCGCTGCTGGTTGTCCGCGCGGGCGGCGACGCCTATGCGATGGCGGTCGACAGGATCGTGGGCGCGAGAGAGGTGATGGTAAAGCCGCTCACGGGAATCGCGCGCAAGAGCCACCTGGCGGTGGGCGCGACCCTGACGGGCGACGGCAGCGTGGTTCTGATCCTGAACCCGGCGTCGCTGGCTCCGGGCAGGCGCGACGAGGCGGCGCCGCGACACACGGCGCCGGCTCCGCCGGTCCGCCGCAATCTGAATGTGATGATCGTTGACGACAGCCTGAGTGTGCGGCGCGTGGTCGCGAACCTAGTCCGCCACCAGGGCTGGACGCCGATCCAGGCCAAGGACGGGCTTGAGGCTTTGGAGACGATCCAGCTGTCGGATCCGAAGCCGGACGTGATTCTGCTGGACATCGAAATGCCGCGGATGGACGGATTCGAACTGACCGCGACCTTGCGGGCGCTGCCTGAAACGCGCAGCACGCCGATCGTAATGCTCACCTCGCGGGCCGGCGACAAGCACCGGAAAAAGGCGCTGGCGCTGGGCGCGAATCACTACCTGGTGAAGCCGTATCAGGACGAGACTCTGCTTTCACTGATCCGGCTGTGCGCGACCAACAGCATCGGAGTCAGGGTCGCCTGAGGAGGATGAGCAATGGCGTCTGAGCGCATCCAAATGCTCTGGTGCGAGACCGGAGGGCAGCCATTCGCGGTGCTCGCCGACGAGATCGAATCGGTCGAGCGGGACAGGCAGAACATGCTGCACCGCGTGCTGGTGAGGCGGGGAAGCGAGAGCCGCATCCCGGTGGACCGGGTGGGCGGCGTACGAGAGATCGCCGGCGAGGAGGTGTTGCCGCTGCCGGAGTCACTGCCGTCCGGATGCGGTTTGCGAGGCGTGGTGGACTGGGAGGGCCGGAAGGTGGCGCTCGTCTCGAGCGAATTCCTGGCTCGCGGCTGCACGGTGCCGGAGACGCCGGCGAGAATGGCGACGCACAGGGAATCTCCGCAGGCTGAGATGGTCAGCGAACCTCACCTGATGACTTTCTCGATCGGTAGAATGCTGGACGGGACACAGGTGGTGGCGGCGCTTCCGGTCGAACAGATCCTCGAGGTGTGCGAGGCGCTCGAGTGGGTGCCTCTGGAGGTGCCCGGCGGAAGGATGATGGGCTTGGTGCCGTGGCGAGGAGTCACGGCTCCGCTGGTCGATCTCGCGCAGGTGTTTGACCTGCCTCCCGACCAGGAGAGGGGCCGGAGAATGCTGATCGCCCGGGGAACGGCGCGCCCGCAGCCGGTCGCCTTGTGGGCGCCCGACCTGTTGCAGCGGGTGAGCCCGACACGGACGCGAGCGGCCGCAATGGCGGAGCCGCTGCTGGCGGGCGCTCCGCTGCGCGGCGTCTTCCACTGGCTCAACAGGTTGATGCTCGTGCCGGACCTGGACCAACTGAATTAGCGGACGCGGCAGGAGCGGCGGTGGCTTAGGATGAGGGGATGCGCAGGATTTGGGAGGAGCCGTTCACGCCCTGTGTGTTCGATCTCGATGTGAGAGGCGAGGTGACGACGGCGGCGCTGTGCCGGTTCTTCGGAGTGGCGGCGGGGCGCCACGCCACTGAGTTGGGAGCCGGAGACCAGGTTCTGCGAGGGCAGGGCCTGGCGTGGATGCTTCGCCGTCTGGAGATGCGCTTCCCCGGCGCATCGGCAGGCGAACGGAGCCTGCTGGTGCGAACCTGGCCGAGCGACAGGACCGGCCGCCTACGCGCGGAGCGGGACTTCACGATCGAAGACGAGGCCGGCGGGCTCGTCGCGGCCGGGCTCTCCACCTGGCTGCTGATCCAGTTGAGCACGCGCAAGCCGGCGCGGATGCCCAAAGCCGTGCTCGAATTCGCGGTGCAGGGCCGGGCGGCGCCGATCGAAGCGTACGGCGAGCCGGACAACGGCGCCCGGGCGGGCGTGCCGCGCTGGAGAGCGCCAGTGGCGTGGACCGACCTGGACATCAACGGGCATGCGACGTTCGTGCGGCTGGTGGAGTGGACGCTGGGCGCCGCGACGCCGGAGCAGTGGGCAGCGAACCGGCTGGCGGGGATGGTTCTGCGATTCGAGCAGGAACTGTTGCCGGGCGAAGAGGTGACGGCGTGGTATGCGGGAGACGGCCGCAGCGGCGCGCACACGCTGACCAAGAGCGGCGGCATCGTGGCAGTGCGCGGCTGGACGGAATGGAGCGCGCGCTAGCACCGCTTCAGAGCGCGAAGATGACCAGGCCCATCAGCAGCGACCCGGCCGGCAGCAGCAGCAACGCCTTTTTCAGCTTGGCGGGGTCTTCACCCGCGATGCCGCCGATGATCGGCGAACTCACCACCAGGCCGAGCCAGCCCGCGGTGGAGGCGATCCCGGTGGCCGTTGCGTCGAGGCCGGCCGACTTGAACGCTCCGCCGACCAGACCCAATGCCGTCGGAAAGACCGGAGCCATCGCCAGGCCGGCAAGGAATACGAGGCCCTGGGCCATTCCGGCG
>WBZO01002109.1_pt1 | contig 27323 bp, 26 predicted proteins | sample 5204261 | NCBI WGS metagenome assembly WBZO01 (sample SAMN12412400, study PRJNA552823) | activated sludge metagenome | isolation source: activated sludge from anammox sidestream of wastewater treatment plant... | place: USA: North Carolina | collected 2017-09
TTGAGCCAAATCCAAACGACAATTTTAAAATGGAGCCGGAATAAGACGCGTCGTTTAGTCGACGCGTATCCGGACTTTCAGTCCGTAACTCAAACCCACCGGCTTTAGCCGGTGGTTGTTTAGTTTGTGATTGAAAGGCGCATTTGTTCGATGGCTTTTTCCATGTGTCGAGTCGCAGTCTCCGGATGATTTTGCTTGGCATTTTCAATCGCTTCGTTTAGGTGTTTAATGGATTCATTCAGATGTGGCGACGTATTGGCAAGTTTTTTTTCTGCAGCTTGTGCATGAGTAAGGCTTTCTTGCGCATATTCCAGCAGTGTGCTGGTATGACCGGCTTTGCCGTGTATTTGAGCAGTTTCGGCGTGGTCGATTGCCTCGGTTATTAATGCAGTGGTTTCTCCCGTTGCTGCAACAGATTCATTAGCGGAAATAGGTGCGCTAATCAACATTGCTAATATCAATCCAATTAACTTCATTCTGATTCTCCTTAGTTCTACTATTAAAAGCGTTACGCCGCATGAGAGACCAATTTATTGAGCACTTGGTAGTTAATCCATCCATTTTCTGGATTGCTGCCTGAGATTAGTTTGAATGGTTGGGTTGGTTCTCCCAGGTCTGATACGACTGCAGTTGCGCCGCTAAAGTTTTGCGAACGGGTATAGCCGCTGACAGTAATGAGTGTGGGAAGGCTTGCCGCCAATGCCGATTTCAATCCATTTTCGGAATCTTCTATCGCGATGCATTGGTGTGCAGGCAAACTCAATTGAGTGAGTACCCAATGATAAATATCCGGCGCCGGCTTTTTTGAAGGAACAATGTCACCCGCGCCAATAATATCGAACCAGCCGATGGATTCTTCGCCTAAAGTCGACTTAAGTAAGGCGGTGACATTTTCCATCGTGGTTGTCGTTGCGATAGCCAGTTTTACCTTTTCATGCCGCAATTCGCGGATTAATCTTGCCACCCCGGGCCGCAACGGGATATTTCCAGCTTCCATCAGCGATTCGAAATACTTGGTTTTGGTTTTGTGCAAACCTGCAATCCATTCGGCCAAATCACTTTTATCGAGAAGCGCGGGAACATATTTCTCGATATAGTGACGAATTCGCTCTTTTCCGCCGGTAACCTGCAAAAGATCCCCGTAAAGGTCGACATCCCAGTTCCAATCGAGATCATATTGCTTGAATGCAGCATTAAATGCGATGCGATGACCATCTTGTTCGGTATCGGCGAGTGTGCCGTCCACATCAAAAAGTACCGCTTGAAGTTTTTTAGTGGTATTCATCGGTTAAAGTTGTTCTCCTTGGTTATCAGAAAAATGAAAGCTTGCTCGCTGCAGCCGATCGGTGATCGCGAGCCATTGAAAATCATTTGGGGGTGTCTCAACCAGTAAGTAATCAAATCCTGCCTGATCGAACCGGCGTAAATTTGCATAAAGTTGTTTGCCATATTGAATTGGATCGGCGGGCATGCGGAATTGCTCGAATGATTGATTCGCAGCTTGGGGTTTCCCGGTACTTGACCATGTGATTGCCAGTATGCGCAAGTTTTGTGCGGCTAATGCGGTTGCTTGGCGCCACAGCTCTGTTGCAGGAAATAATCTTAGCGGAGTTGACGGTGCGTAGTGTGCGGGCAATGATCCGGACGAGCGGATGGTGCAGCGGGTTGAGACAGCGATTGGCCTTCCCAGTGCTTCCGCAAGCTCGGCGGGTGTAATTCCTCCGGGCCGTAAAATCAACGGTTCATGCTCATGAAAGCTTATGATCGTGCTTTCTAACCCTACTTCGCAGTCACCACCATCTAAGATCATATCGGCACTGTTCCCAAGCTCCTGTCGGACATGCGCGGCGGAAGTCGGGCTGATCCGGCCAAATCGATTAGCCGACGGCGCAGCCAATGCTTTTTCCGGCCCCAGAGCTTTTAATAAAGCTAATGCGGTCGGATGCGCGGGTATGCGTAAACCCACCGTATCTTGTCCGCCTGTTATGCAATCAGAAATGCGGTGGCTGCGCTGTAAAATAAGCGTTAACGGACCCGGCCAGAAACGATCGGCTAAATCATAGGCAGTTTCCGGTATCGCCTCAGCCCAATAAGCAAGGTCGGAAATTGACGCGATGTGCACAATCAATGGGTGATCGAAGGGGCGTTGCTTGATTTCGTAAATCTTGCGAATGGCATCGGGATTTGTGGCGTCGGCACCGAGACCGTAGACGGTTTCGGTGGGAAACGCAACGGTGCCGCCTTCGCGTATTATCCGGGCAGCAGCGGCAATTTGTTCCGATTGACCGGGAAGTTGATTGGATTGTTGTTGACCTTTAAACGGATACATGTCGATAATTCCCGGCCATCAGTAAAAGTTGAGTGAATGCATAACGCCGGTCATTTATTGCTGATTGTCATACCAATCATAGCCAAGCACACCTTGCAGGGTGCGGACAAAATAAAAGCATAGCCAATTGATTATAAAATTTCGCCAGGAAAAAAATTTATTGTCAGCCGGGGTTACTGCGACAGATTCTTTCGTGATTGCGGTTCTTAAACTGATTCTTAATTCCGACGCGATATCTTGGTTTTCAATAAGAACATTGGCTTCGCGCGCCAGCAGCAAACTAAACGGATCAATGTTGGAAGAGCCTACAGTGACCCAATATTGATCGATCACAGCGACCTTCGCATGCAGATAGCTGCGGTTGTATTCATAAATTTTTATTCCCGACTTCAATAGATTTTCGTATAGCGCTTGGGTTGCATGATACTGTAAACGGTATTCGATTTTTCCTTGCAATAACAGTTCAACGCTCACTCCACGCTTAACCGCATGCTTCAAAGCATTGCTGAATTTTCTTCCCGGCAGGAAATAAGCATTTGCGATAATAATCTCTGTTTTTGCCTGGTTGATGGCTTCCAGGTAAGCATGTTCGATATCATGGCGATGGCGCCAATTATCACGGATAACAAAAGCCGCTTTGTGATTTCCGCAATGTGTGCCGGCTGGCGCTACAGCATCCGGCGTAATCCAGCGCTTCTTCAAGTGGGCCCAGGCAACCAGCATCCATAGATGCTTAATGGCTTTATGGATCTGTAATAGTAAGGGTCCTGTGACTACAACCGCATAATCGAAGCGAGGCGTCAGATGCTCCGGATTATCCTCGTCATCAATGATATTAATTCCGCCGATGAACGCGGTGTGAGCATCGATCATTACCAGTTTGCGATGCATTCGCCGCAACCGGTAACGGCCAAGTCTTGCAAAAATAAGTTCAGGTCTGAAAATCAGGATCTTAATACCGGCTTGCAACAGGTTGTTAATGGTTTCTTTGGACAAATTCTGTGAACCGAATCCATCCAGAAGCAGGTAAACGGTGACACCGCGCTGCACCGCGCGTGTTAAAGCAGCGGCTATTTTGGTACCGACCGCATCCAATTCAAAAATATACGTCTCAATATGTATTTCAAATCGCGCTATTTCGATTGCGGCTTCGAGCACTGGAAAGTATTCTTCGCCGTTATGCAATAACGAGATCTGATTGCCTTCAACAAAATGAAACTTTGACATGGGCTGATAGTAGTTGCGGGTACGTGATCGCAAAGTTCTCGCCGGTTGTCGCGGCAAAATCCGATTATGAAATCTTCAGCATCCGGTCTAATGCGATTCTGGCCAGTCTGGCTTCAATCTCGGGAACCTTGATTTGATTCACGACATTGCCGCTGACAAGGTTTTCCAGTGTCCAAGCCAGATGCTGCGGATCGATTCGAGCCATCGTGGAGCACATGCAAACCATCGGCGACATGAACTGAATAATTTTTCCTTGCGATTTGAACTCTTCGGTGATCCGGCTGACGAGATTCAATTCGGTGCCGACCAGCCAGCGAGTTCCGCTTTCAGCCGCCGCGATGGTTCTAATGATGTATTCGGTGGAGCCGACGTAATCGGATGCCTTGCATACTTCAAAACTGCATTCGGGATGCGAGATGACGATGCCATCGGGATATTGATTGCGAAAGCGGATAATATGGTGCGGTTGAAACATTTGATGCACCGAACAGTGGCCTTTCCAAAGCAATATCTTGGCGTTCTTGATTTGTTCCCGCGTCAACCCGCCCATCGGTTCGTCAAAGTTCCATACCGGCATTTGTTCCAGTGAAATGCCTGACTGATGGCCGCTCCAGCGGCCCAGATGCTGGTCGGGAAAAAACAATACTTTTTCCCGTTGCTTGAACGACCACTGCAGCACTTTGCCAGCGTTGCTGGAGGTGCAAACGATACCGCCATGTTCACCGCAAAAAGCTTTCAGATCGGCTGAGGAATTTATATAGGTAACCGGTGTAATCACTTCATCAGGATCAAGCACTTCGGCAAGCTCTCGCCAAGCGCGTTCAACATTTGCCAGGTTAGCCATATCGGCCATTGAACAGCCGGCGGCCATGTCCGGCAAAATAGCGATTTGTTCAGGGCTTGAAAGCATATCCGCAACTTCCGCCATGAAGTGCACGCCGCAAAAAACCAGATAATCGGCGTCAGTCTGCGCAGCCAGGAAAGAGAGCTTTAAAGAATCGCCGGTTAAATCCGCGTGCCGGTAAACATCCGCGCGTTGATAATGATGCGCCAGAATGACAGCGCGATCCCCCAACGTTTTTTTAGCCGCGATGATGCGCTGTGTGCAGGCTTCATCCTGTAACTGCTCATACTTCTCAAAATCGATTGCTGTCTGGAGCATTGTAATGGGTGTGTTCCTAATGGTTTATCGGAATGTCCGGTATATTTTATTCCAAGATAGGGTTGCAAGTTAGATATTTAAAGACTTGCAACGAAACCGGCAATCAGGATGATTGGTAAAATGGTGATACGCGTTCTGCTATAATTCAATAAATAGGTAAAACAGGTTTTTTGAGTCAAGCATCAATACAAAAAGAGAAAACAAAACCCCGAGCCATAACCTAATGATCAAGCGCCCGTTTATTAGTTCACCGGTAATTCTACTTATTATTTTGGCATTATTGACATTCTGGCTTGATCATATGACTCGGCCGCCTGAGTCCGTCAGCGACGAAAATTTGAGTTTGAATCCGGATTATATTGTTGAAGAGCTATCCGGTGTTCGAATGGACTACGAACAGCGCATCCAACGCAAATTTGCCGCTCAAAAGCTTTTTCATTTTTTAGATGCGGAAGTCACGCAATTGGAACAAGTGAGCTTCGCAAATACCGATCCCAAAAATCCGCTGATGCGCGTTTATGCTGAACGCGCTGAAATTATCAACAAAGGAGAAGATGTTTATCTAACCGGGAATGTGACAGCGGTGCGAGGCGCTGATGAAGATAACGGCAATATCACAATGGTGACGGACTTCTTACATTTGATCCCTAAGGAAAATTTGGTAAAAACGGATCAGCCGGTCACTATTGCCAGGTTCGATACCACCATCAAGGCAATCGGTTTGGAATTCGATAACCGCATTGGCATGATACAACTACTATCCAGTGTAAGAGCAGTCAATACGAAGTAATTTGAACACATGATGAAAATAATTTTTGTTGTAAGTCTGTTGAGTCTATTGTTTGTTCATTCTGCCAACGCCGAGAAGGGCGACCGGAAAAAACCGATCTATTTGGAAGCGGACCGCGCTACTGTTGAGGATGTCAACCGCAAAGAAGGAAGCCGGGTCAGCGTGTTTACCGGTAATGTGATTCTGACGCAAGGAACTTTGCGGATTACTGCCGATAAAATGATTATGAAGGAAGATGTGCAAGGGTTCCGCCATGCAACGGCGATTGGCGAGCTTGTGACTTTCCGGCAGAAGCGGGATGGACTCGATGAATATGTAGAAGGCTGGAGCGAGCGTGCGGAATACGACAGCAAAACCGATAAAATCGAGCTATTCCGGCAGGCGCGGTTGAAACGCGGAACGGATGAAGTTCAAGGCGATTATATTGCCTACGATATGAATAGCGAATTTTTTCAGGTTAAAGGCAGTAAGGAACGAGGGGTCGAGTCGGGTCCGGACAAGCGGGTGCGGATAACCATCCAACCTAAAAACAAATCTGAATAGATTTTACCGGTATCCGATTCTTTTGAAGGTTGTGTCAGCAGATGAGTGAATTAAGAGCGAGTAATTTAAAAAAGCGATATAAATCGCGCACCGTCGTGCAAGATGTTTCTTTTTCGCTTGGGAGCGGGGAAGTGATCGGATTGCTGGGGCCTAATGGCGCCGGTAAAACGACTTGCTTTTATATGATCGTTGGATTGATCCCGCTGGATAGCGGTGGTGTTTTTATGGACGGCGAGGACTTAAGCCAATTGCCGATTCATCGAAGAGCTAAATTAGGGTTGAGTTACCTGCCGCAAGAGGCATCGATTTTCCGGCGACTGACGGTTGAAGAAAATATTCTGGCGGTGTTAGAGCTGCAGAATCTGGATGAAGAGACGAAACAGCGGTATTTAGACGATTTATTACACGATTTGCACATCAGTCATTTGCGCGATAATCCCGCTATCAGCTTGTCCGGAGGTGAGCGCCGCCGTGTGGAAATAGCCCGCGCTTTGGCGTCGCAACCCCGTTTCATTTTATTGGACGAGCCTTTTGCCGGTGTTGATCCAATTGCTGTGTTGGATATTCAGAAAGTCATTGCTTTTCTGAAGGAGCGGAATATCGGTGTTCTGATTACCGATCATAATGTTCGTGAAACATTAGGGATTTGCGATCGTGCATACATCATCAGTGACGGACATGTACTGGCTCAAGGCAGATCGGAAGAAATTATTGATAATGAGAAAGTTAGAGAAGTTTATTTGGGTGAACATTTCCGGATGTAGTTTCGGGAGACGGCTTGAATCGTTATTTTCAGTAATCGTTGTTTTTTCAGTGTCATGAAGCCAGCACTCCAACTTAAATTATCGCAACAATTGAGGTTGACGCCTCAGTTGCAACAATCCATCCGGCTGCTTCAATTATCGACGCTCGAGCTTAATCAGGAGATCGAACGGATTGTGCAGGAAAATCCATTATTGGAAGTGTATGAAGAGTGGGATGTATCGACGGCTGACAACGCCATCGAATCCACCGAAGCTTCCAATGCTGAAGACTTTAATCAGGTCTCCACGGAAGATAGTGTGTCTTTAAACGATGATGCCGCGGAAGATAATTTTGATTCCAGTCCGGAATGGCCGCAAGAGAATGCTTCAGCTTCGAGTGGTTTCGAGGATGGCGATCGTGATTCATCGCAGTTACTGGCGGAACCATCAAGTTTGCGGGAACATTTATATTTTCAAACCGCTTTAAGTCATATTCCAGAATCCCGGAAAAATCTAGTGCGCTTGTTGATCGATAGCCTGGATGAAGATGGTTATCTGTTGCAGGATCTAAGCGAATTGCAGGAAATGCTGCCCGAAGAATTGGGGATTGCGCAAAATGACTTGGAAGATGCGCTCGACTGCTTGCAACATTTTGATCCGGCCGGCGTAGGCGCGCGGAATTTGAAAGAGTGTCTGGTATTGCAGTTAAAAGCGCTGCCCGGTGAAGTTTGTTACCGGGAACAAGCCATTCGAGTTGTGCGGGAATATCTGGAAATTCTGGCATCCCATGATTTCATGCAAATCAAGAAATTATTGGGGTGTGAAGATCAAAGCTTGCGTGCCATTCAGAAGCTGATCACGAACTTGAATCCAAAACCGGGTGCGCAGTTTAATTCGCATAGTGAACGCTATATCGTTCCGGATATCACGGTTGCCAAGAAAGACGGAACCTGGGTAGCGAGCCTGAATCAGGCTGCAATTCCGCGTCTCAATATCAATCATCTCTATGCTAATATATTAAAACAGGAGCATCATTCCGAGCGTGGTTTGATAAACCAATTGAATGAAGCTAAGTGGTTGATTAAGAATATTCAGCAACGCTCAAGCACCATTCACAAAGTAGCCAGTGTCATTGTGGAGCGTCAACAGCAATTTTTTGAGCATGGAGATGTTGCCATGCGGCCGCTGGTGTTACGGGAAATCGCGGAGGTATTGAATCTTCACGAATCGACGGTATCCCGGGTCACCACGCAAAAATTTATGTATACTCCGCGTGGCATTTTTGAACTGAAATATTTTTTTGGTAGTCATGTTGCCACCGATTCCGGCGGCGCTTGTTCTGCGACGGCTATCCGTGCATTAATCAAGCAGCTGGTACAGGAAGAAAATCCAAGGAAACCGCTCAGCGATAATAAAATCTCAAACATACTGGAACAACAAGGAATCGTTGTCGCCCGTCGCACTATTGCAAAATACCGGGAATCGTTACAGATTCCTGCAGCCAATCTTCGTAAATCCATTTAACAGAATAAGGGAATAATAATGAACTTAAAACTTACCGGTAACCATGTAGAAATTACTGATGCAATGCGCGATTATGTCACTTCAAAAATCGGGAAGATTACCCGGCATTTTGATCATGTTATTGATGTCAGCGTCATCCTGTCGGTGGAGAAACTCAAGCAAAAGGCCGAGGCCAATGTTCATATACGCGGCAAAGATATTTTCGTCGAGACCGACAGTGAAGACATGTATGCATCCATTGACAGCCTGGTTGATAAGCTCGACCGGCAGATACTCAAACACAAGGAAAAAAACCTGGAGCGGCGCAATCACGGCGCGTTAAAAGATCAAGAACTGGAATGATATAAAAATATAAAGCAGTTCGGCTTTCATATGAAAATACCCGATAGCTGTTACATTTTTATTCACAAGCGCCGTGTTCAAGAAACTGCAAATTTAATCTCCGTTTATAAATTCAATTTTCCATGAATCAGATTTCGCAATTGTTACCACTTTCAAATGTCATCGTCGATCTCGATGTGACCAGCAAGAAACGTGTTTTCGAGCAAGCCGGGTTGTTATTTGAGAATACCAATCATATTGCGCGGAGCCAGGTTTTTGATAGCTTGTTTGCGCGCGAGAAATTGGGTTCGACAGGGTTGGGGCAGGGAGTCGCGATTCCGCATGGCCGGATCAAAGGTTTGCGCGAGGCGGTCGCTGCGCTGGTGACAATGAAGGAGGGTATTCCATTCGATGCGCCGGATGGACAACCGGTTAATATTGCCTGCATTTTATTAGTTCCGGAAAAAGCCACTGACAAGCATTTGCAAATTCTAAGCGAGCTGGCGCAGATGTTCAGCGATAGACAGTTTCGTGAACACATCCTGCAGTGCAAGGATGCGGCCGCGATTCACAAGCTGATAGTTGATTGGGAGTCTTCCAGTGTCCCGAATTAGCATTGCACAACTTTTTGAAGACAAAAAAGAAAAACTCAAGCTGAGTTGGATTGCCGGTCAATGCGGCGGCTCGATTGAGCTGAGTGAAGACGAAATTTCCCATTCGGGCCAAGGCATGATCGGCCATTTGAATTTTATCCATCCGGATCGCATACAGGTCATCAGCAGCGATGAAATTCACTATCTGAACAAGCAGGAAGCTGCTTCCTTAGAGAAGAAAATCAATCAGCTAATACAAAGCAATCTGGCCTGCATCATTGTTGCGGATGATGCGGAGGTTCCTAAAGCGATTCTCGATATGGCCAATGCGCATAATATTCCTTTGTTGCATTCGCCGTATCCCGGGCTGGAAGTAATTTGGCTGATACGGACTTATCTGAGCGGCATCCTGGCGCCTTCGTGCAGTTTGCACGGTGTATTGCTGGATGTGCTGGGGATGGGCGTGATGATTACCGGCGAGAGCGGTGTCGGTAAAAGCGAGCTTGCGCTGGAATTAATCAGCCGCGGGCATGGGCTGGTTGCGGACGATGTCGTGGAATTGCGCCGGATTGCTCCGGAAACACTGGAAGGCCGTTGTCCGCCGATGTTAAGGGATTATCTGGAAGTGCGCGGCCTCGGCATGTTGAATATCCGCACCATTTTTGGTGAAACCGCAGTGCGCCGGCGCAAGAACATGAAGCTGATCGTGCATTTGCAGAATATCGCGATGACCGGCACGGGCGTGTTGGAAAGATTGCCGATCAGCGATCTGACTGAGAATATTATCAATGTCGATATCCGCAAAGTGATTATTCCGGTGGCGCCGGGCCGCAATCTGGCGGTACTGGTGGAAGCGGCAGTGAGAAACTATGTATTACAGTTGCGCGGTATCGATGGCACCAAAGAATTCATTGAGCGTCATGAGCGTGCGATGATTGACGGATCCGCTGATAAGTATCAATACTGACGCGCACCCGGTTTCGCTTATTTCCTTTCCTCCGCCGGATATCCCAAGATAATGCGAACGAACATTGACCATCCTGCAACGATTACCCTGGCGTTTACCGGCGCATCGGGAATGCCATATGGAATTCGCTTGCTTGAAGTGTTGTTGCAGCAAGGCAAACAAGTTTATTTGTTATATTCCAAAGTCGCGCAAATTGTCGCGCAACAGGAAATGGAACTGGCGTTGCCATCCAGCGCCAAGGAAGCCGAAGCTTTTCTGCGAAGCCGTTATGGCGTTACAAACGACCAATTGCGGGTATTCGGGCGCGAGGAATGGTTCGCGCCGGTGGCTTCGGGTTCCAATCCCGCCGATGCCATGGTGATTTGTCCCTGCACCATGGGTACTTTGGCGGCGGTTGCCGCCGGTTTGAGTCAGAATCTGATCGAACGGTCCGCCGATGTGATGCTGAAAGAGAACCGTCCGCTCATTATCGTACCGCGGGAAACACCATTTTCTCCAATCCATCTGGAAAATATGCTGAAGCTGGCGCGAAGCGGCGCGGTCATCCTGCCGGCCAATCCGGGGTTTTATCATCACCCGCAAACCGTACAGGATTTAGTGGATTTCGTGGTTGCGCGCGTGCTCGATCATTTGCATGTCAAACATCAGCTAATGCCGCGCTGGGGCGAGGAAAACTGAGACTACTGCCGCTGCGAGTCTGATCTGGAGTTTTGCAGTGTTAAAGCGGGGAATAAGTGATGCTCCCGTGTTTGGAAAATACCGGCCTCAGTGATTACAAAATTCATCGATATATCATGTGCTTGCGGGTGAATGTCGGGTAGTCGCTGCAGTTCAAAAGCGACACCGATGGTTAAAGGCTGGTGTTCGTAGGTTGCCAGGGTGCGATCATAGTAACCGCTGCCGTAGCCAAGACGGTAGCCTTGCGGATCAAAACCGAGCATCGGAATAATTACCGCATCGAGTCTGACAATCGGACTGTTGTCCGGCACCGGGATACCATAAGCGCCGGCTTTCATCGGCATATCCGGCAGCCACTCGCGAAAACACAGCGGTTTATTTTTCTCGACAACTTCCGGTAGTGCCAGTGTTGCGCCCTGTTGCAGAAAATGGGCGGCCAGCGGACGCGGATCGTATTCACCGCGAAACGGCCAATAAATTCCGATCGTCATGTGTTGCGGTTGCGCCAGTCCCTGTTTGAGAAAGGCCGAAATCGCGCCGCTCCATTGCCGATGCAAATCCTCCGCAACCGATTCGCGCGCAGCAATCAATTGTTGACGCTGCTGTTTCTTCCATTCTTTCAAATTATCCATGTTGATCGCTGCAAAAAGCTAAGGAAGCGCTGATTAATTGACTGCACGAGCGAATTGCTTCGTTGCGCGGTACTCACTCCCTCGCCTATCGGATTGATATGTCTCGGTTGTTGCGTTCCGTGCGCCTCGCCCTTCATCACGTTCGTTGAATTAATCAGCGCTTCTCTAAGGAAATGCTGAATAATTGAGCTACACAAGCGGTCTGCCGCATTGGGTGGTGCTCGGAAATTCGCCTATCACGATGATTTGTATCATTTTCTGCGCTCCATCCGCCTTGCATTTCATCTTGTTCCCCGAATTATTCAGCATTTTCCTAAGGGTAGCTTACCGGCCGAAAAGTTTTGCATCAATATCGATCGTATCGGCGCCGGTATTCCAAGTTTCAGCGCTTCCGCTGGTTTCAACCAGATGTAATCCGGGGATGTCATCCGGCTGTCCGCTGCTACATCCAAGCGCCGCGGGTATATGCGCAATTTAAAATGAGTGAACTGGTGGTCCAAAGCCGGCATTTCAACCGGTGATTGAACCGCGATCCCCCATTGCTGGCGGCAGTAATCCACAGCGTCCGCGCCAATTGTCATTTCCGGCGGACACCATAAACCACCCCAGATACCGGATGATGGCCTTTTTTCAAGCAATAACCGCTGTTGATGTTGTAGCAGCAGTAATACGGTTTCTTTTCGTGGTAATGGTTTGCGTGGTTTTGCAGCAGGTAGTTGCGCGACACGTTGTTGCTGCCAAGCGATGCATTGCGGTTGCAACGGACACAGATCGCATTGTGGCTTGCTGCGGGTGCAAACGGTGGAACCCAAATCCATCAAAGCTTGCGTATAAATTTCGATAAGGCCGCCACGATGATCCGCAGGTAACGCCGCTTCGGCTTGTTGCCATAACAGTTTCTGAATTTTCGGCTGGCCGGGATAACCGGCGATGCCAAAAAAGCGCGCGAGAATCCGTTTCACGTTGCCGTCGAGTATCGCTTCACGCTGACCAAACGCAAAAACCGCAATCGCAGCGGCAGTCGAGCGGCCGATACCGGGAAGTTGCTGGATGCGCTCGCGTGATTCGGGAAATTGTCCTTGGTGTTCTTGCATAATGCGTTGAGCGGCTAAATGTAAATTACGCGCACGTGAGTAATAACCCAAGCCGCTCCATAAAGCGAGCACTGCATCGAGTGGCGCGTTTGCCAAGCTATCAACGGCCGGGAATGTCTGCATGAAACGCTGATAGTAAGGAATAACCGTGCTGACCTGGGTTTGTTGCAGCATAATTTCCGAAATCCAGATTGCATACGGATCGCGGCGCTGTTGCCACGGCAGATCGTGGCGGCCGTTCAGCGGGTGCCAGCGGATCAAATGCTCTGCAAGGGACGGCATCGGCAAATATGCGGACAATTAATCGAACACGACTTCGCTGAACTTGGCGTTAGGCGTTAAAACTTCCATCTTGGCGAGCGACATCAAATCGACTTGCTGCTGCGTATCGTTTTCGACGATCAGGCATTCGCGCTTGTCGGGCGTGCTGGCGATATCGACGGCTTTGCCTTCGATTACTTGACCGTCCTTTAAAATGAGCTTCAATTGATAGCGGTACATGCACGCGACTTCGACAAAATCGTGCAGTTCGCAGTCAATCACGGTATTAGACATCGTTGTGACTCCTTTCATAAAATGGAAACCGGATGCGTACTATACACGCAAAGCCGTTAAGCGAATCAATGCTCGCGTATCTAAAAGCGCCTCAACACCGTCATCACAAACCGCCATGCAATCCCGGTATGCCGATGCGCTGGATGCGGATGGCATTACTGCCTTCTTCATACGCCAGCAGCTTGCCTTCTTGGTGCCATAGCCGGAATGCCAGCGAATAACTCAACACCCGGATCGGATAATCGCGCGGCAATGTTTGCAGATACGGCTGTATCGTGGTGAAGTCGGTTGCGCCGTATTGTTGCATGATGAAGCGCAGGCCGCCGTTTGCCGGGCCGATGTTATACGCCAGCAGTCCCAGAAACAGATCGCCGTTCATTTCCGCCAAATAGTGTTTGAACGTCGCGGCAGCAACGAAGGCATTGTGCTTGTGATTATCCAATGCAATTTTTTCCACACCCAGGTATCGGCGCGCCTGGTTGATCGCTGCTTCCGGCACGCGTGTGATTTGAAACAAACCACGTCCGCCGTCGCTGCTGGTGCGCGGAATGAATGATGATTCGGTCGCTGCGAGACCGTGCAGTAAGTGAACATCGATTCTGAATATCCGCGATGCATCTTCGATCGCTTCACGATAATCCCGGGAACGGTCGAGCATTTTCTGCAACTGCGCTGGATCTTGCCGCCGGTATGCGGCGTAGACTTGGTGCGCAATCGTTACGCGCCCGGCTTCTTCCTTGCCGCCGACCAGTGTGCGGAAATGGCCGTATGCCATGGTGAATTGGTCGTGCGTGACAAACCACATGGTTTGCAATGCGAGCGCTACCGATAAAGCGAGAATCCAATATTCCGAATGCAACCGCAGCCATTGCCGCAACTTCCACCACCCGATCAGGAAGATGCTGGTTATCAGTATCAATATCAGAATGCCTGCGGTAAATGGCAACATATTGGCAAAAAAACCGGCGCCTGAAAACCGGTTGGCAGCATGACCAAGCAGCACGATAGTCGCGCATGCCGCGGCAATGAACAACGCGGTGATTTCAATGCTGGTGAACAGCAGTTTTCGCCGGAACCCATCGAACAGGTTTTTTGAGGGACGCCTGCGGGTTCTCGGTAAGATGCGATCGCTGCCTATCACCGCATTACGCCGGCGTTTAAGTCTAGGCTTCGGTTGTCTTGATGGAGAATTATTGATGCGCGTGGTGTTGTTCACTGGGGAGTGATTTGATAAAAGTGCGTTGTCACCGAGTTACAGTTCTTGCCAATCGGCACAACGCGGATTAGACCCTTGACTGAGCTGCCGTCCGGTTGCGCCGGAAAGAATTGTGCGTAAATTCAGCTCATTGGCCGCGCTCAAGTCGATCTGGCGGTGGATGTCTTCACGGACTCTATTTTGCAATACTGCATCGACACGATCGAAATTGGTGACATCGAACTGACCGTAATCCACCCGGGAGCGGAGGATGCATAAGCCGGGTTCGTTCAGATTGGTTGCCCAGACGGCTTTGTAATTCAACGAAAATCGCAACTCTACCGGAAACTCGATGCGACCGGCCGTAACGCATTGCGCGGAGGGCAGCGGCTGCAATGCGACTGCATGAGCATCGGCGTTGTAGCGCGAATCGCGAGGTACACAGGCAGCGATCGCGTTTTCTTCTCCTCCAGGGAAAATCGTGATGCCTGCGGTGCCGGATAAACGCTGAGCTTTTAACTGATATCCCGCGCAAAATTGCTGTCCGCCGATTGTGAGCAGTTCGGGTGCTCTATCCGGCATGGATTGGCTCAGGCTGAGACCGGAATTGATGCCTTGCGGATCGGAAGTGCATGCGTTGGGGAAAGGTACATTATTGTCCGGGGTCGGATTGGTTGTGCCACAACTTGCTAGCATCCCCGCAATCCAGAAAATTGCCAAAATTTTGACCGGTATATTGGAATTTACTGGGGCTATACGGTTATACGGGACCATGTTTCTCTCCTTATCCGGCAAAGTTGCATTGCTGTGAATGACGGGACTGTTAACATTTTGATCGATTTTAACATCGAAATTTTTGTAATCACATGCAAAATGATTTAAAGGGTTGTTGGCTATGGTATTAACTGCTTCCGCTGCAGCAAAAACACAAATTAATTCACATTGCTAGTCAATTGCTTATGATTTAAAGAAGGACAAAGCTAACCTTGATTGATAACTTGAGGAAGTACATTTGTTGGCGCGAGTTGGCGGTTTAACAAAAATGATGTTGTTTTTCCTGAATTTACCGGATCATCAAAATGGAATATGAATGAATTTGAAGTTTGATAGAACTGCATAAAAGAAATCGTGACTAGTCAATAGGGTATTTGTATCAGCTGAATTGTTCTAATACTTTGTATCTTTGCTGGCGAACTGTCTATTTATTTCCGATATCTTCTTGTAGAATGCTTCATTTGAGGAGGAAATCATGAAAAAAATCAATAATATTGAGAATAAAGTCAACATGTTTTCAAGTGCGAAACACTACTTGCTTGCTAATCCAACAGGAGGTATAGCGCAAATATTTGGTGTTATCGCCATGATGTGTTTAATGAGTATGGAAGCAATCGCAGCAACTGCAATAACAAGAGCGGCTGCGTGGCCGGCAAGTTGGGAACGGCCCTTGAAAAAAACTAGCTTGCAGGTAACAGCGAACTATGGAGCGCTGTCACTTGGGTGTCCGAATGCCATTAAGAATGGTGGTAATTATGAGTATTACCTCGAATCAGGACGGTCGAAGCATACTGGAACTGATTTTGCTGCAACCACAGAGGATGAAGCGCAAGCCATCGGTGACGGTAGGATAATAAAAGTAGGGGAATTGTGGGGTTCAGCATCACACGAAGTATTTTTGATTGAGTATTTTGACAGAAACGGCAAGTCACTGACTATCGCACATGCACATTTACAACTGGCTACTAACCCGCGTACTAATCAAGATTGGAAAGAAGGTGATTATGTATTGAAGGGCGAAGTGCTAGGGAAGCCTGTCTACGCCTTTGAAGGAGTACATTTGCACGTTGGTATGGTAACAGGTACAAAAACATCGGTTGCAGCAACAGCAAAACCTAGAGACGTAAGCGGGGATTGCAAGTACAAATCAAACGGAACAGTCGATGTCGAAAAGGAGCTTGCAAAGCGAGTGCATGCGCCGATGAGCGGTAGTATAGTCGGCTGGAAAAATAGTGACGGATCGATTACAAGTTGGAGGGTGTACAAGGTTAATGGTGAACTTGTGCGTCGATGGATTCCGAGTCAGGAAGTCTATTGGTGTTTCAGGAACAAAAGTGTAATTGATCGTGGCCCGATGCCTGCAAAGTTTCTTGACCAACTTCCCGATCAGTATGGTATACACGCGTCATGTAAATGACTTCCTAAACCAGAAGTTCTTGGGGTGCGTTATTTTTTGATTTGTACACGTTTTTCTCTTAAGCAAATTCATTCTGGTAATACAAAAAAGAGCCAGAAATATCAGCGAGAAGGTCTATTTTTTATAGCTATGATTTGTCGTTATTTTTTGAGATGGAGATCAATAAGAATCATGATTTTCCGCGTGATAATTGACTCTGCTGCAACAAAAACACAAATTCATCACCGCTGCTGGTTTCCAGCCAGGTAAACGGTAATTGCGGAAATGCCAGTTCCAGGGCATCGCGGTTGTGGCCGATTTCGACGATAAGGATGCCGTCTTCGGTTAAGTGCCGGGCGGCATGCTGCAGGATTTGCCGGGTGGCATCGAGACCGTCTGCGCCGCTTGCCAGCGCGTTTTCCGGTTCATGACGGTATTCCTGCGGCAGTTGCGCCATCGATTCGGCATTGACGTACGGCGGGTTGCTGATGATCAGATCATAACGTTTTCCTTGCAGCGCCGAAAACAAATCGGATTCGATCAGGCTGATACGATCTTGCAATCCATAATCCTCCACGTTTTTATGCGCGACGGCGAGCGCATCCACGGAAATGTCGGCGGCGTCGATCTGCGCATTTGCAAAGGCGTGAGCCATCAAAATGGCAAGACAACCGGAGCCGGTGCAGAGATCGAGCGCCGATGTGACCTGGTCGGGGTCGCCGATCCACGGTGACAATTGCGTTTGCAGCAGTTCGGCAATGAACGAACGCGGGATGATGACGCGCTCGTCGACATAAAAACTGAATTCGCCGAGCCAGGCCTCATGCGTCAGATAGGCAGCGGGGATGCGCTCATGAACGCGGCGCTCGAGAATGGCGAGAACCTGTTTGCATTCGGTTGCGGTGACACGCGCATCGAGAAACGGTTCAAGCTGGTCGAGTGGCAAATAGAGCGTTTTCAGAATAAGATAGGCGGCTTCATCGTAGGCAGTGGCGGAGCCGTGGCCGGAATGCAATCCGGCTTTGTTAAACTGGCTGACAGCAAAACGTAACAAGTCGCGGACCGTGTGAAGATGTGTGTGCGCTTCGGAAAACATGGTGTCAATAATCGGCTGGTTTAATCAATGTGGAAAAACAATTTGAACCGGCGGTTTCCGCCTTTACGCGCTGCAATGTATCATAATTAATCATTTCTTTACCCAAAACTTTATCATTCCGGATTTAAGAGAACCGATGACGGAAGCGGATACACAATTTATGCAGGCGGCCTTGGCGCTCGCGCAACAGGCGCAGGCATGCGGTGAAGTGCCGGTCGGCGCAGTAGTGGTACAACGCGGCATCATCGTCGGACGCGGCCACAACCGCCCGATTTCCGCCACCGATCCGACAGCGCATGCTGAAATCATGGCGTTGCGCGATGCCGGCAATCATTTACGCAATTACCGCTTGCTCGATTGTACCTTGTATGTCACCTTGGAGCCGTGCGTGATGTGCATCGGCGCGATGTTTCACGCGCGCATTCAACGCCTGGTTTTTGCCGCAAACGATCCCAAGACCGGCGCATGCGGCAGCGTCATCGATTTGCCGATGGAAAACCGCCTGAATCATCATTTACAGGTCACTGCCGGCGTGCTTGCGCCGGAAGCCGGGTCGTTACTCAAACAATTTTTTGCGCAACGCCGCAAATCAACCGGGCCGTGCAATCATGCGCATTAATATTCATATTGCTGTTCAGGAGCTGGAATTATTCGATGCGCAAGAGCGGATTATCAAGCGATACCGCATTTCATCGGCCAGAAACGGCACCGGGCAGGAAAACGGCAGTTTCCGCACGCCGCTCGGTAAACATATCATCCGCGCCAAGATCGGCGCCGGGCAGCCGCTCAATACCGTATTCGTGCGGCGCCGCCCGACCGGTGAAATTTATTCGCCGCAACTGGCGGAACAATTTCCCAAACGCGACTGGATTCTTACCCGCATTCTCTGGCTATCCGGCTGCGAACCGGGATTTAACCGCCTAGGCCCGGTCGATACCATGCGCCGCTATATTTATATCCACGGTACGCCGGACAGCGTGGAAATGGGTAAACCGGGGTCGATCGGCTGTATTCGCATGCGTAATAGCGACTTGGTGGAGATGTTCGATCTCGTCGAGGCCGGCACGCCGGTTAAAATCATTGCATAGCTAATTTTAAGTTTTTCCCTTAAAATTCAGAATAATCTGACACGAGCTACGAGCCGGAGAAGCTGATGAAACTTTGCAAATCAAATATGAATTGGATTGGCTGGGTATGGATGTTTACCGGTTTGCTGGCAATGACGGCGCCTGCGGCCGCCGAAGAATGGATTTATACCGTACGTCCCGGCGATAACTTGTGGAATGTCACCGAGCGGCATCTCAGCAGCATGCGCTATGTTCGCCAGTTGCAACAGCTCAACAAAATCCTTAATCCCTATGCGATTCCGCCGGGAACCCAAATCAGGATACCGGTAGCCTGGTCAAAACAAACAACCGATGGTGTCAGCGCCCGCGTGATCAATGTGCAAGGGACGGCGATGTTGAAGCGCTCCGATTCCGGTGAAAATATACCCATCGAACTGGGGATGCAGCTGTTCGCCGGTGATGAGATCCGCAGTGACAACGACGGTTTTGTCACTGTTGAATTTGCCGATCATTCGATTCTGCGCTTACAGGACGGTAGTCTGATCCGCATCAATGCGATGAAAATCTTCGGTGACTTCGGCCTGGTGGATACTTTGATAGATTTGCAGCAGGGAAGAACGGAAAGTGCCGTGCCGGAGAAATCGGAGACCGGTACGCGATTCCGGATTAAAACGCCCTCAGCGGTGAGTTCGGTGCGTGGTACGGATTTTCGTGTCGGCATGACCGGTATGAACGAAAGCACCAGCAGCGAGGTATTAAGCGGATTAGTGCAAGTGAGCGCTGAAGCCAAAGAAATCGGTGTTCCGGCCGGTTATGGAACTGTCACTGCGCAAGGATTGCCGCCGGGTGCGCCGGTCAAGTTGCTGCCGCCGCCGGATCTAAGCAGCACGCCATCGTTGTATGAACAATTACCGCTGGTCATTACCTTGAATCCGTTGGAAGGCGCGGTGGCTTACCGCGCGCAGATTGCCAGCGATCAAAATTTTGAGAGCCTGAGGACCGAATTTACCACCGGCAAACTGCCGTTCCGCGATGGCGATATTCCCGACGGTGATTACTGGCTGCGTGTTCGTGGCATTGATGTGAACGGCATTGAAGGCTATGACGCAGTGATTGCTTTCACATTGAACGCCCGCCCGGAACCGCCTTTCATTCTAGCGCCTTTGCCGGATGGCGTGGCGGACCCGGTGGCCCGGGAATTTCAATGGGCGGTGCAGCCGGAAGCCTCGCACTATATTGTGATGGTGAGCAAGGATGCCGGTTTCACGGATCTGATTGCGCAAGATACGCAAGTTAAAAACAACAAATTCCATTTGACCGATCCGCTGACGCCGGGCCATTATTTTTGGCGGATTGCATCGGTTTCTGCGACCGAGGGCATGGGCCCGTTTACCGATGCCATACCTTTCCGGATGCCTTATCCCGGGCCAGCGATGGAAGAAACCAAGTTCGATAAGTCGCAAATGACATTCGGATGGCGCGCGGGCGGCGAGGGACAGCGCTTTCATTTTCAACTGGCGCGCGACAAGGAATTCCAGCAAATTTTGCATGACGAGCAAACGCCGGCAACACGGCTGACGGTTCAACGCCCCGACGGCGGTACTTACTATCTTCGTACCAAAACCATCGAAGCGGATGGATTTGAAGGGCCTTGGGGGCCGCCGCAAGCCGTTGAAATACCCTATGCCAATCCCTATTGGCTGATATTGCCATTCGCGCCGCTCATTGATCTGTTGTTATGATCCAGTGGTTACACAGGATTTATCGCAGCGCGTTTCTGCTGCGCGCATTTCTGTTGCTTTCGGGCGTCGGCGCATTGTCTTATTTCGATACGCTGGAACGGATCGATGCGGTTCTTTATGACCGGCTCACGGTCGTGCGGCACGACGTGCCCGACGATCGTATTGCCATTGTGGCGATTGATGAAAGCAGTTTGCAAATGTTAGGCCGCTGGCCTTGGTCAAGAAGCGTACACGCTGAGCTTGTTCAACGGCTCCAACGTGCCGGGAGTCGCGTGATTGCGCTTGATTTATTGTTTGCGGAGCCTCAGGAAAATGATCGCTATGCGGATGAACTGCTTGCATCGGCCATGGCGCAGCATGGCGCGGTAATTTTACCGGTAGCGCCGGGTGAGAACGGTTTTGAACAAATTTTCCTGGTTGAGCCGCTGAATATCTTCCGGCAGCATGCAATTCTAGGTCATACGGATATCGAATTGGATAGCGACGGCATTGCCCGCCGCATTTATCTGAAAGCAGGAATCGATCAACCCGTCTGGCCGGCACTGGGATTTGCGATCGCAAATTATGCCAAGACCGGACCGGTAACCGATGATTCTCAATCTTTTTCCAATCACGGCAGCGCAGCCGCCGGAATTTGGGTGCGGACCCAGGAGGTGTTGATACCTTATGCCGGACCGTCCGGCAGTTTCCGGCAATTTTCGTATGTGCAGGTATTGTCGGATGATCGCCTGCTTGCCGGTTTACGAGACAAAATCGTATTGATCGGCATGACAGCCGCCGGCATGGGAACGAGATTTGCAACGCCGGTTTCTCCGGTGAACCGGCAACCCATGAGCGGCATTGAATGGCACGCTAATGTGGTAAACATGTTGCTGCATGATCGTGCCGTTACGCCGCTTCCCAGTGTGATGGCATGTATCGCCTCAGCCGCATGGGTATTGATGATTTTGCTCGTGGCCGGTATTTATTTACGCAGTATTTCCATCCCTTGGTTATCGGCTGCGCTGATATCCGGATTATTGCTGGTTTGGCTGTTATTGAATCATGGCCGTATCTGGTTTCCGCCAACGGCAGCCATGCTTGGCACCATTGCAATTTATCCATTGCTGAATTGGAAGCGGATCAACGAGTTCATGTATTCGCTGTTTCAAACCAAAGTCCAGTCGAGCGCAGCGTTGGAGTCGGTAGGAGACGGCGTTATCACCACCGATGCGCAAGATCAAATTGTCTATATGAACAAGGGAGCGGAGAGAATCCTTGGATTGCCTTTAAATATGGTGCAAGGCGTTTTATTGACCAAGCTGATCAGGCTGAGTCAAATGCGCGATGGCAGCTCAACCGGACCGGATGATTTTGAATTGTTCCTTTCCGCCTCCGATGCGACGACGATGCAGTGTTATGTCAACACCACCGGTAACGAGAAACGCGCGGTGCGTATTTCCCGGCATGTGCTGCGCGATGAACAGGATGTCCTGATCGGCTACGTGGTGGCATTGGCGGATATTACCGATACCGTTGAGTTGACCCGGCAGGTCGCTTATCAGGCAAGCTACGACAGTTTGACCCAATTGCCCAACCGGGCTTTGCTAATGGCGCGATTCGAAGAAATGACGGCGGCCTCAATCCCGCAAACGATTGCCGTTTTTTTTGTGGCACTCGACGGTTTTAAAAAAATTAACGATGCCTTGGGTCATCGCGCCGGCGATGAATTATTGAAAATGGTTTCACAACGGCTTGTCGAAACCGTAGGGCCGGATCCGATCGCGGCGCGCTGGGGAGGCGATGAATTTGTTCTATTATTCAATTCTTTGGATAAAGAAGAAGGCGCGCTTCAGTTAGCGCAGAAAATTCTCGCTGCGATCCGCCATCAATTCCATTTGCTCGATCAGGATATATTCGTAACGGTGAGTATCGGTATCAGCTTTTTTCCGGACAATGGCGCCAATTGCGAAGAAGTTTTGGAGCGTGCCAGTACCGCGATTCATCGCGTAAAAAATGAGGGTGGCGACAATTTCGGATTTTATTCAAGTGAATCGTCGATGGCATGGACGCGTGACCGGTTGGAGCTGGAGAAGGAATTGCGGCTGGCGTTAAGCCATGATGGATTGCTGGTGTTATATCAGCCGATCGTCGATGTGTACCAGCGGCGCATTGTGCGCTTGGAAGCGCTGGTGCGGTGGCCGCATCGCAGCCGGGGCGAATTATCCCCCAGCGAGTTTGTTCCATTGGCGGAAAGCGTCGGATTGATGGGGCAATTGGGAGAGAAGGTGCTGCGCACGGCGTGCCGGGATGCCCGGCGGTTAATTTCCGATGGGCGAGCCGTTCATATTTCCGTCAATGTGCACCCGCATCAATTGTTGCACGGTAATTTCGTGCACACCCTGTCGCAGGTATTAATGGAAACGCAATTGCCGCCGGCTTCGTTGATACTCGAAGTTACCGAGACCGCCGTTGTTTGCGATTTGGGGCGCGCTTCCGAGATTTTGGAGCGGATCCGGGCGCTGGGTGTTTTGATTGCGCTCGATGATTTTGGCACCGGGTATTCTTCATTGACGCTGCTGCGGGAATTGCCGATCGATATTCTGAAAATTGATAAATCGTTTATCCGGGCTTTGGATCAGAATCTCAATGACTTAACCATTGTGCAAGCCATCATCGGTCTGGGAGGGAATCTTGGGTTGGCGATTATCGCGGAAGGCGTTGAATCGGAAAAGCAGGTGCGGATATTAATGGATAATCACTGTCATTTGCAGCAAGGTTATTACTTCAGCCGCCCGATACCGTTTGACGCGGTGGTGCAACTGCTGAACGAAGCGAATCAACCCAATCCGGTTTCCATCGAGCGATTATGTGGTTTACTTGAAGTGAAGCAGTAGCTCCAATCCATTGATCTGTTACGAAGGCGTGACATCGCAATAATGCTCCAACAAGAGCTGCTGCGCCGAGCGGGGTTTTGAAGTACCGGGTTTTAGCCGCTTGTACGAACCGTCGCTTTGCAGCATCCACGCTTGCGTGTTGTCCGACAGATAGTTCAACAAGCCGTAATCCAATACCGTGTCGCTGGTGCGTTTTTCTTCGATAGGAAAACAGACTTCCACGCGGTAATGCAGATTGCGCGTCATCCAATCGGCGCTGGAGCAAAAAACCAATTCCTCGCCGCTGTTGTGAAAATAATAAACCCGGGTATGTTCCAGAAACCGGCCGACGATGGAACGCACGGTAATATTCTCGGAGACGCCTTTAATGCCGGGACGCAGACAGCAAACACCGCGAATGATCAAGTCGATTTTGACATTGGCTTGCGATGCCTTATACAACGCGGCAATGATCTCCGGATCGACCAGCGCGTTCATTTTGGCGATGATCCAGCCTTTTTTCCCCGCATTGGCTGCGCTGATTTCTTTTTCGATAAAGGTGAGGATGCCTTTGTGCAAAGTGAATGGCGACTGCAGCAATTTCTTCAGCTTGCCGGCGCGTCCTAAACCGGTCAATTGATGAAACAACTTATTGACGTCTTCGCCGATTGCCTTGTCGCAGGTTAACAAACCGTAATCAGTATAGATCCGGGCGGTGCGCGCATGATAATTGCCGGTGCCCAGATGCACGTAGCGGCGCAACAGCCGGCCTTCGCGCCGGACCACCAGAATCATTTTGGCATGGGTTTTATAGTTGACCACCCCGTAAACCACGTGTGCGCCGGCATGCTGCAATTCACTCGCTAATTCGATATTGGCTTCTTCATCAAAGCGCGCGCGTAACTCTACCACGACGGTCACTTCCTTGCCGGCACGGGCCGCACCCTTCAGGATTTCGACGATCACCGAATCGGCGCCGGTGCGGTAGAGCGTTTGCTTAATCGACAGCACATTGGGATCGGCGGCTGCCTGGCGCAGAAAATCAATAACCGGCGCAAACGATTGGAACGGGTGATGCAGCAGGATATCGCCGTTATGCAGGACGTCGAAGATGTTGTTGTTTTTAACCAAGCGTCTGGGTATGTCCGGTGTGAAACCGGGAAATTTTAATTCCGGGCGGTCGACCAGATCGCAGATGGCGAGCAACCGTCCCAAATTGACCGGCCCCGTGACTTGATAGAGATCGCCGGATTGCAAATCGAATTTTTGCAGCAGGAATTGGCTCAGGTTGGCCGGGCAATTGTCGGCGACTTCCAGCCTTACCGCATCGCTGAACCGGCGTGACGGCAGCTCGCCTTCGAGCGCGCGCAGCAAATCGTCAATTTCTTCGTCGTCGATAAACAAATCGCTGTCGCGCGTAACTTTGAACTGATAGCAGCCGGTGACATTCATGCCTGGAAACAGATCGCCGACATGCGCATGAATGATTGATGACAGCATCACAAAATCATGACCGCCGCCGCCTACCTTCGCGGGAAGATGAATAATCCGCGGCAACGAGCGCGGCGCTTGCACGATGGCCATGCCGGAATCCCTGCCGAAGGCGTCTTTACCTTCCAGCGAGATGATGAAATAGAGGTTCTTGTTCAGCACACGCGGGAACGGATGTGCCGGATCGAGACCGATCGGGCTTAATACCGGTAGCACCTCATCCTTAAAATAGCGGTGTATCCAGCGGCTGGTTGGAAGCTTCCATTGCGAGCGGCGCAACAGCCGGATATTGTCCTTGGCCAATGCGGGAATGATCAGGTTGTTCCATACGCTGTACTGTTCTTCGACAAATTGATGCGCGGTTTCGCTGACGCGCGCCAAGACTTCCGAGGGCGACAGGTTGTCGGCGCCGGTTTGGGTTGAACCGTACTTGACTTGCTGCTTCAACCCGGCCACGCGGATTTCAAAGAACTCATCCAGATTGGTGCTGGCGATGCATAAGAAACGCAATCGTTCGAGCAACGGTAAGCTCTCGTCTTTGGCTTGTTCGATCACCCGGCGGTTGAATTCCAGCAGACTGAGTTCACGGTTGATATACAGCGCGGCATTTTTTAGATCGAGGGTTTCCATGGATGTCGATGACTGCTCGGATAGGGTTGTAGCGGGGGATTCCGGGTTTCGCATTGTCATTGAGATTGCTTGGGGGTCAGTTTGAGCAGTTTGCCGTTTTCTTCATCGGTCAGCAGGTACAACGCGCCGTCGGGGCCTTGTTCAACATCGCGGAAGCGTACGGTATTCATCAGTAATTTTTCTTCATTGCGTATTGTATTGCCGTCATGTGTCAGTCTTGTGACATGCCGTCCAACCAGCGCGCCGGCAAATAAACTGCCGCGCCAGCCCGGGAACAGATTGCCGGTATAAAAAACCATGCCGGACGGCGCGATCGATGGTGTCCAATGATGAATCGGCTCCTCGAAACCTTGTTCGGCGTGTTCGTCCTTGATCGGTGTTAAATCGTAATGCACACCATAGCTGGCTTTCGGCCAGCCGTAATTTTTCCCAGGTTTGGGAATGTTAATTTCGTCACCGCCTTTCGGGCCATGCTCGTGAATCCACAACTCGCCGGTTTTCGGATGAATCGCCGCGCCTTGCACGCTGCGGTGACCGTATGACCAGATTTCGGGTTTTGCTTTGGGATCGTTGGCAAACGGATTGTCGGCGGGGATCGATCCATCCGGGCGGATGCGGATAATTTTGCCGAAATAATTGTCGGTTTGCTGCGCTTCTTCCAAGTAATTGCCGCGGTCGCCCAAGGTGATGAACAGATTGCCGTCCGGCGCAAACGCTAAGCGCGAACCGAAATGCACGCCGCTTTCGGTTTTGGGCAGTTGCCTGAAGATTACTTTCAAATTTTCCAAACTGCCGTCCTTCAATTCCGCGCGTGCCACCGCGGTACCGGCTTTAAACCCTTCCGGCTCGGCGTACGACAGGTAAATCACCCGGTTTTTTGAAAAATCCGGATCCAGTGCGACATCCAGCAATCCGCCTTGCTGCTGCGCGAACACCGCCGGTACACCCTTGATAGGTTCCGACACGCGCCCATCCGGTGAAATCACGCGCAAGCGGCCAATTTTTTCAGTAACCAGCACATGGCCATCCGGCATGAACGCCATACCCCACGGAAATTGCAAACCCTCGGCGACCAAACGGACATCGAATCCGGTTTGGATGCGTTGCGCGTGTAACGGAGGTGAAATGGTAAAGCTGGCAAAGATAACGAAAAAAAGAATTTTCAGTTGAATCCGCATGATGATGACCGGTTGGTGGACGTTAACTTTTCAACTGTACCATTCCTGACAGACGGTCTCAATACCGGAAAAATAGCGCATGATCCGGTGAGTGCGCGGGCGCGTCCTTTGATAACCTTGTTCCGTTCATTTTCCTGTGTCTTGCCGGGGAGTTAGCTAAATCGCATCTTTTACGGACGGCCTGTGACAAAAATCATAGACAGCATTCCCGCAATTTATCAGAATGAGCAGCCTGGGGGCTTATTACCAATGATGACTGAGACTGCGAATCGTGAGTGAACCATCCAAAACCGACGGCAATTCTTCCCAGATTACTTCCGGAATAGCTTTTGTCGCGCTGATATTAGGGCTTTTTGCCGTCCAGAATACCATTTTTCAGCCAACCCGGCCGCCGATGGAAAATACCGACAGGGCATTCAACGAAAATGTTCGTTCGCGGCTCTGGCAGGATCCTTTTCAGGCAGTAGAAGAGCATCGCAAATTGCATCAGACTCAGAAAAATACAAGTCATCCGATGTTGCCTGCCGAGATATCCTATATCAAGGACAGAAATCTGCCGGAAGAAATTACTTTCAAGATATCGAAGGATCCGAACAGTGGAAAGAATATATTATTATTGATCCGGCCATTAAATAGTTTTAAGCGGCATATTTTACATATGGATCTTGGAAGTAAGAAGCAACACGCTCTGGATTGTTCTCCAGCATCGTCATGTGATCGTTGGCAGCGTTACGCAATTTT
>WBZO01002110.1_pt1 | contig 27305 bp, 23 predicted proteins | sample 5204261 | NCBI WGS metagenome assembly WBZO01 (sample SAMN12412400, study PRJNA552823) | activated sludge metagenome | isolation source: activated sludge from anammox sidestream of wastewater treatment plant... | place: USA: North Carolina | collected 2017-09
GTCGCGGGGCACCGGCACGTGCCCGAGATCAGGGAGAGCCTCGAGCGCGTCGCCGGCCGTCCGATCGGGCTCACGTTCGTGCCGCACCTCGCGCCGATGATCCGCGGCATCCACGCGACGCTCTACGCGCGCATCACGCGCGCGACCGACTTCCAGGCGCTCTACGAGACGCGCTACGCGGCGGAGCCGTTCGTCGACGTGCTCCCGCCGGGCCGCCACCCCGACACGCGCTCGGTGCGCGCGGCGAACACCTGCCGCATCGCGGTGCACCGGCCGCACGGCGGGGACACGCTCGTCGTGCTCTCCGTCATCGACAACCTGGTGAAGGGCGCCGCGGGCCAGGCGATCCAGAACATGAACATCATGTTCGGGCTCGACGAGACCGCAGGGCTCGGCCAGGTCCCGGTCCTGCCCTGAGCGAGCGACGGGAGGCCGATGCCGTTCTCCTTCCGGGCGCTGCGCCACCGCTGGGGCATCGCCGCGCGGCGGATGACCGTGCGGACGCACGTAGCCTGGTACTGGCGCGCGGTCGGGCTGGTGGCGGTGCTCTCGCTCTCGCTCACGCTCGGGCTCTGGATGTACGACGCGGGTCGCCGGTTCGCGGGCTTCGACGCCTCGGCGGTGAGCGAGGAGCTCGCCGCCCTCCGCGGGCGGGTCAGCCAGCTCGAAGCCGAGGCGCGCCAGCTGCGCGCGGCGGCGGCTTCGAACGAGAGTCGGGTCCAGATCGAGCGCACCGCGCAGGAGCAGCTCGCGCGGCAGCTGAAGAGCGCGGAGGCCGAGGCCGCGCGCCTGCGCGAGGACCTGGCGTTCTTCGAGAACCTCGCGGCCGGGCGCGCCGAGGACAAGCTCGCGGTCTCGCGCTTCAAGGTCGAGAGCGACGCGCTGCCGGGCGAGTACCGCTTCCGCGTGCTGGTCACGCAGGGCGGGAAGGACCGCGATTTCAACGGGCGCCTGCAGCTCGTCGTGTCGATGCGCCAGGGCGGCCGCGACACGACCCTGCTGATCCCGGACGAGCGGGCGGCGGAGACCCCTAGCTACCGCATCCACTTCCGGCGCTTCTACAGCACCGAAGGGACGTTCCGGGTCGATCCCGCGGCCGTCGTCAGGTCGGTGCAGGTGCGCGTGTACGAACAGGGCGTCGGCCAGCCGCGCGCCACCCAGAGCTTCAACCTGACCTGAGCATCACGGAGGACCTCCCATGTTCGGCAAGAAACCGTCCAAGCCGCAGACCCGCATCGACAGCCTGATCGGGGCCGGCACCCGGATCGAAGGCAACGTGATCTTCGCCGGCGGCCTGCGCATCGACGGCGAAGTGAAGGGCGACGTGCGCTGCGCGGAGGGCCAGACCGGCACCCTGGTGATCAGCGAGCACGCGCGGGTCGAGGGGGAGATCGCGGTCGCCCATCTCGTCGTCAACGGCACGATCGCCGGACCGGTGCACGCCACCGATTTCGTGGAGCTGCAGCCCCGTTCGCGCGTCACCGGGGACGTGCACTACACCTCGCTCGAGATGCATCTCGGCGCGGTGGTCGACGGGCAGCTCGTCCACAAGGTCGCCGCGACCGAGCCCAAGCCGGTCGAGCTGAAGCTCGCGAAGAGCCAATGACCCTGGCGTACGCGCGGGATTGCGCGCAGCCGTGCCGCTTGCGTGGCGCGGCGATTGACCCCATTTGCCCTGCATCCGATAATTTGCCGGAGTATCGCTGGGAGCACCGATGAACGCCGTGACCGAGATGCCCGCGCCCCTGGTCTTCAGCGACAGCGCCGCGGCCAAAGTGAAGCAGCTGATCGACGAGGAAGGCAACGCCGAGCTCAAGCTGCGCGTTTTCGTGAGCGGCGGCGGCTGCTCGGGCTTCCAGTACGGGTTCACCTTCGACGAAGTCACCAACGAGGACGACACCGTGATGCAGAAGAACGGCGTCACGCTGCTGATCGACGCGATGAGCTTCCAGTACCTCGCCGGCGCCGAGATCGACTACACCCAGGGCGTCGAGGGCGAGCAGTTCGTCATCAAGAACCCGAACGCCGCGACCACTTGCGGCTGCGGATCGTCCTTCTCCGTCTAGCGGCGGCTGGATCGAACGCGACGGGGCCGCGCGGCCCCGTTGCTTTTTTGCGGCCCGATTCCGCGGCGACCACGCGTTGGCGCCAGCGCGGGATGCGGCGCCGCATCGTCGCGCGTGCCCGGTCCGCTGCGCGGAAGGCTTCCTACGCTGGGTGGATGGCGCCGAGCACGCGCGCGCCGCGCGCGCCGGTGACTTCGGGCAGGCTGCCGGGCTCGCCGCGCAGCGTCCGGCGCGCGAGCCACGCGAACGCCATCGCCTCGACCCAGTCCGGATCCCCCCCAGCCACTCCGACCGTGTCGACCCGGGTCGCGGGCAGGCGCAGCGCCAGCTCGCGCATCAGCTGACCGTTGTGCACGCCGCCGCCGCAGACGAGCAGCTCGTCGGCGCCGCCGCAGAAGCGCTCGACCGCGCCGGCGATCGCGGCCGCGGTCAACGCGGTGAGGGTGGCCTGCACGTTCTCCGGCGGGTGCCCGGCCAGCCCGAAGCGGGCTAGCCACGCCGCGTTGAAGTCGTCGCGCCCCGTACTCTTCGGCGGCGCGAGGTCGAAGAACGGATCCGCGAGCATCGCCCCGAGCAGCGCGTCCACGACCCGCCCGGACGCCGCCCAGCGTCCGTCCTCGTCGCAGGGAGCGCCGAGGTGCCGCGTCGCCCAGGCGTCGATCAGGACGTTGCCCGGCCCGGTGTCGAAACCGCGCACCGGCGCGCCGGGCCGCAGGTCGGTCACGTTCGCGATGCCGCCGATGTTGGCGACCACGCGATGCGTCCCCGGCGTCGCGAAGCACGCCGCGTGGAAGGCGGGGACGAGCGGCGCACCCTGGCCGCCTGCCGCCACGTCCCGCGCGCGGAAATCGGCGACCACGCACAGCCCGGTGAGTTCGGCGAGGCGCGCGCCGTTTCCGAGCTGGAGCGTGAAGCCCCGGTCGGGCCGATGGCGGACCGTCTGGCCGTGGCATCCGATCGCGGCGACCGCCTCGCGCCGCACGCCGGCGCCCGCCAGCAGCTCGGTCGCGGCCTGCCCATAGAGCTCTGCGAGCCGGTTCGCGAGGCTCGCCGCCCGCTCCAGCTCGTCGGGGCCGGAAGTGTTGAGCGCCAGCGCCTCGGCGCGCACGTCCTCGGGATAGGGAAGAAAGCGGCTCGCCACCAGACGCCCCGGCGGCGTCGCGAAATCGACCAGCGCGGCGTCGACGCCGTCGAGGCTGGTGCCCGACATGAGCCCGACGTAGAGCTCGGACACTGCGCTGTCCCGCGACGCCCCGTGGCCCGCTCGCGGGCTCTTCCTAGTCGAGCGCGGCGAAACGGCCGTCGGCGAGGAGCTCGAGCTGCGCCGCGAGCGGCCGCGCGGTCGCGTTGAACGCGCCCATGCGCTCGGGCGGCACCGGCTCGGCGGCGGGCATCGCGATCGTGAGCGGGTTGCGGTGCTGGCTGTTCACGCGGAACTCGTAGTGCAGGTGCGGCCCCGTCGCCCAGCCGGTCGCGCCCACGAAGCCGATCGTGTCTCCCTGCGCGACGCGCGCGCCCTTGCGCGCGTCGGCGGCGAATCCGCTCAGGTGCGCGTACGCCGTGGTGATCCCGCCGTGATGGCGCAGGATCACGACCTTCCCGTATCCGCCCTGGACGCCCGCGAAATCGACCACGCCGTCGGCGGTCGCGCGCACGCGCGTGCCGGCGGGGGCGCCGTAGTCCACGCCGTTGTGCGCGCGCCACTGCTGCAGGATCGGATGGAACCGCATCGCGAAACCCGAGGTCACGCGCGAGAACTCGAGCGGCGAGCGCAGGAACGCCTTGCGCAGGTTCTTCCCGTCCGGCGCGTAATAGCCGCCGCGGCCTTCCGCCGCGTCGTCGAACCACACCGCGCGCAGCACCTTCTTTGCGTTGACGAACTCGGCCGCGAGCACGCGGCCGGACTTGAGCAGCCTGCCGTTGTGATGGAACGCCTCGTACACGACGGCGAAGCGGTCGCCCTTGCGCAGGTCGCGGTGGAAGTCGACGTCGCCGGAGAAGATGTCGGCGATCTGCATCGTGACCGCGTCGGGCATGTCGGCGTCGTCCGCCGCGGCGAAGAGCGACGAGCGGATCTCGCCGGACTTGAGCACGATCTGGCGCGCGAGCTGCGCGGGCTCGTCCACCACGCGGAACCCGTCGCCCTCGCGCTCGAAGCCGAGCAGGGTGTCGCGGCCGGACACGAACCGCAGCGAGCGCAGCGCGCCGTAGTCGGTCGTCTCCGCCCGCACCGTCATGCCGGGCCGCAGGGCGCGGAACGGCTTCGAGCCGCCGTGCTGTTTCACGAGCTGCAGCGCGTCCGCGCCGTCCACGCCGAGACGCGTCAGCAGGGTCGCGAACGTGTCGCCGCGCTCGAAGCGCACCTCGTGCACGTAGGACTGCACGATCTCGCCCGCCGCCGCCTCGATGCGGGGCGCCAGCACCTCGACCACCAGCGCCCGCGCGACCGGCGGCTCGGGTGCGTCGCGGACCGTCCCGAACGCGGTCACGCCGCCGAGCAGCCCGGCGCAGCCCGCGACGATCGCCGCACGCCACCGCAACGGCAGCTCCCGCAACCGGCGCCCGTGCGCTAGAATCCCGCTCTTGGTCAAAGGACTGATTTGTTAGGTTTTTCCAGCTCTTAGCGGCGAAGAATAACAGGAAGCCTCAACTCGTCCAAGCACAAAGTCACGAGAACCCGATGGACATCACGCACCAGCTCGCGATCATCAAGCGGGGCTGCGAAGAACTCCTCGTCGAAGCGGACCTGGTGCGCAAGCTCGAGACCGGACGCCCGCTGCGGGTGAAGCTCGGGCTCGATCCGACCGCCCCCGACCTGCACCTGGGGCACACGGTCGTGGTCAACAAGCTGCGCCAGTTCCAGGACCTCGGTCACCGGGTGCAGTTCCTCATCGGGGATTTCACCGGCATGATCGGGGACCCCTCGGGCCGGAACGCCACGCGGCCTGCGCTCACCCCCGAGCAGATCGCGGAGAACGCCCGCACCTACCAGGCGCAGGCGTTCCGGATCCTCGATCCCGACCGGACCGAGATCCTGTTCAACTCGACCTGGTCGAACGAGCTCGGCGCGGCGGGCATGATCCGCCTCGCCGCGCGCTACACCGTCTCGCGCATGCTCGAGCGCGACGACTTCGCGAAGCGCTACCGGGCGAACCAGCCGATTTCGATCCACGAGTTCCTCTACCCCCTGATGCAGGGCTACGACTCGGTGGCGATGCAGGCGGACGTCGAGCTCGGCGGTACCGACCAGAAGTTCAACCTCCTGGTCGGCCGCGAGCTGCAGAAGGACTGGGGGCAGGAGCCCCAGGTCATCCTCACCATGCCGCTGCTCGAGGGCCTGGACGGGGTGAACAAGATGTCGAAGTCGCTCGGCAACTACGTCGGGATCACCGAGCCGCCCGGCGAGATCTTCGGCAAGCTGATGTCGATCTCGGACGCGCTGATGTGGCGCTACATCGAGCTGCTGTCGTTCGAGCCCCTGGCCGTGGTGCACCGCTGGCGCGCCGAGGTCGAGGCCGGCCGCAATCCGCGCGAGGTCAAGGTCGGATTCGCGAAGGAGATCGTCGCGCGTTTCCACGGGCGGGGCGCCGCGGACGCGGCCGCGGCCGAATTCAACGCGCGCTTCCGCGAGGGCGCGCTGCCCGACGCCATGCCCGAGCTGACCGTCGCCGCGGGCGCGGCGGGCATCGCGCTGCCCCAGCTCCTCAAGGAGGCCGGGCTCACCCCCAGCACGTCGGAGTCGCTGCGCATGATCGAGCAGGGCGGCGTGCGGATCGACGGCGAGCGCGCGGCCGACAAGGCGCTGCGCCTCGCCGCGGGCGCGACGGTCGTGCTGCAGGTCGGCAAGCGCAGGTTCGCGCGCGTCACCCTCGTCTAGGGCGGCGCCGGTGGCTTTCGCTCTAGCGGAGTGCGACCGGGCGAGCGCCCTCGCGCGCCCCGGTGGAGCGGACCGGAGATGAGCGGCGCCGACGTCGGCCGCCTGGTCCTGCTCGCCGCGGTCTGGGGGCTCGCGTTCGTGTTCATCCGCGTTGCCGTGATGCCGCTCGGGCCGGTCGTGCTGGTCGAACTGCGGCAGGTGATCGCGGGGGTGGCGCTCGCGCTCTACGCCCGCTCGATCGGGCTCTCGCTCGAGGTGCGCCGGCGGTGGCGGGTCTACCTGCCGGTCGCGCTGCTCAACTCGGCGCTGCCGTTCGTGCTCGTCGCCGCCGCGCAGCGGGAGCTCGCCGCCTCCTACGCGGCAATCCTGGTGTCGACCAGTCCGCTGCTCGCGGCGCTGATCAGCGCCGTCGCGCTCGACGATCCGCTGACCCCGCGCAAGCTGGGCGGCCTCGTCCTCGGGATCGCGGGGGTCGCGCTGCTCATCGGCTGGAACCCGGCCGCGCTCGATCTGCCGCCGGTCTGGGCGATCGCCGCGGTGCTCGCCGCGGCGCTGCTCTACGCGATCGCCGGCGTCTACACCCGGATCCGCGCGCGCGACATTCCGCCGCTGGCCACGGCGGCGGCGAGCCAGCTCGCCTCGGCCGGGCTCGTGCTGCCGTTCGTGGCGCTCGCGCCGCCGGCGGCGATGCCGGGCGCGGTCGAGTGGCTCAGCGTGCTCGCGCTCGCGCTCTTCTCGTCCGCCCTCGCGTTCATCCTGTACTTCCAGCTGATCCGCAACGTCGGGCCGGTGAAGACGCTGACGGTGAATTTCCTCGCCCCCCTCTTCGGGGTGGGCGGCGGCGCGCTGCTGCTCGGCGAGCGCATCACCGCGAACATGCTGGGCGGGACGGTGGTGATTCTCGCCGGCACCGCGCTCGTCCTCGGCGGCGCCCGCCCGCGCCCGGGGTGAGCGCGGCGAAGGGGTGGCGCCCGTGCGCGCGGGCGCGGGTGCTGAGGGCGATCGCCCGGCGCAGGTAGAGCAGGTCGTCGTCGCGCGGCCCGGCCATGCCCGGCGCCCGCCGTCAGCCCGGCATGTTCATGCCGCGGTGCGCCCAGCCGGTCATGCGCCGCTCGAGGGCGGCGAAGGCCACGTACATCACCATCGCCATGATGCTGATGACGATCAAGCCCGCGAACATGAGCGGCACGCGCATGGTCGAGCTCGCGGCGAGCATGAGCTGGCCGATGCCCTCGTTCGCCGCGGTCAGCTCGGACACCACCGAGCCGACGAACGCGAGCGTGATCGCGACCTTCAGGGAGGCGAAGAAGTAGGGCATCGAGCGCGGCAGGCCGACCTTGATCAGCACGTCGGCGCGCGACGCGCCGAGCGCGCGCAGCACGTCCTCGAGCTCCGGCTCGATCGTCGCCAGCCCGGTGGCGACGTTCACCGTGATGGGGAAGAAGCAGATCAGGAACGCGGTCAGCGTCGCGGGCACCACGCCGATGCCGAACCACACCACCAGGATCGGCACGAACGCGGCCTTGGGGATGGCGTTGAACGCGACCAGCAGCGGGTAGAGGCCGTTGTACATCAGGCGCGAGGATCCGATCAGCACGCCGATCAGCACGCCCACGACGATGCCGATGCCGAAGCCGACCATCGTGGTCCAGAACGTGGGCCAGGTGTTCATCAGGATCGGCCCGAAGTTGTCGTACAGCGCGCGGAACGACGCGCTCGCGGTCGGCAGCACGAACTCGTCGATGCGGAAGAGCCGCACCCCGAACTCCCACACGAGCAGCAGGACGACGAGGAAGATCCACGGCGCCCATCGATCCAGGTTGCGCTTGGCGGCCATCGCGTCTCCTCAGCCCTTGCGCACGCGGCCGATGTGCGCGCGCAGCTCGTGCACGATCCCGATGAAGTGCTCGGAGTAGGTGACTTCGAGGTCGCGCGGCCGCGGCAGGTCGATCGCGCGCCGCGCGACGATCTTCCCCGGCCGCCTGCTCATGCAGTAGACCGTGTCGGCGAGAAACACCGCCTCGCGCAGGTCGTGCGTGACGAGCACCACCGTGAACCGGCGCTCCTGCCACAGGTCGCGCAGCACCAGCCACAGCTCCTCGCGCGTGAACGCGTCGAGCGCGCCGAACGGCTCGTCGAGCATGAGCAGCTGCGGCTCGTGGATCAGGGCGCGGCAGATCGACGCGCGCTGCTGCATGCCGCCCGAGAGCTGCCACGGAAACTTGCCCTCGCTGCCCTCGAGGCCGACGGTCTCGAGCAGCTTGCGCGCGCGCGCGACGTACTCGTCGTGCTTGTGCTTGAAGCTCGCCCGGTAGGGCTGCACGATCTCGAGCGGCAGCAGCACGTTGTCGAGCGTGGTGCGCCAGGGCAGGAGGTTGGGCGCCTGGAACGCCATGCCGACGATCTTGAGCGGCCCCGCCACGCCCTTGCCGTCGACGCGCACCGTGCCCTGCGTCGGCGCCTTCAGCCCGGTGCACAGCTTCATGAACGTCGACTTGCCGCACCCCGACGGACCGACGATGGCGATGAACTCGCCCGACCCGATCGAGAGCGTGATGTCCTCGACCGCGTAGCCGCTCGTCTCGTCGTAGGCGAGCGAAACGCGGTCGAAGGCGACGAACGCCGGGTGGCTCACTCCCGTCCTCTCGTGCGGCGCCGGCCCGGGGCTGCGCGCGACCCGCCCCCGCCGCAGGGCGCCGGGGACGGCGCGCGGCCGCGGGCTACTGCGCGAAGATCTGGCGCTCGCCGCGGCTCGGCAGGAAACTCGAGTTGAACAGTCCGTCCACGTTGGGCGTGGTCTTCAGGTCGAAGGCCGACACCACCTGGGTCACGGTCTCCTCCAGCTTGATCTTGTTGACCGCGCCGATGCCGTTCGACTTGAACTCCGGCGTGGCGATCACGGTGTCGATCGCCAGCCTGAGACGCCGCTGCTCGAGCGCCTCGTTGATCAACGGGTCGCGCTCCTTCACGTACTTGATCGCGGCGTCGGGGTTCGCGACCACTTCCTTGATGCCCCGGGTCAGCGCGCGCAGGAAGGCGGCCACCGCCTTCGGATTCTGGTCGATGAAGCGCTGGCTGGCGATCACCAGATTGCCGTACAGCTTGACGCCGTAGTCGGGGTACTTGAACGCGGTGACGTCCTCGTCCTTGATGCCGCGCGCGTTCAGGTTGAGCAGGCTGGTGAAGTAGAAGCCGGTGATCGCGTCCACCTCGCCGCGCGCGAGCATCGTCTCGCGCAGCGGCGGATCCATCGACTGCCACTTGAACTTCGACGCGTCCAGCCCGTTCGCCTTGGCGAACATCGGGAACAGGCGGCGCCCCGCGTCGAACACCGGCGCGCCCAGCACCTTGCCGTTCAGCTGGGCGGGCTTGGTGATGCCGGATTTCTTCAGCACGAACAGGCTCGCCGGCGTGTCGCTGTAGGTCATGTAGACCCCCTGCAGACGCGCCTGCGGCAGGTGCTGGTTCTGGGACAGAAACTCGATCAGCGACGCGGTGTCGGCGAACCCCATGTCGTACGCGCCGGAGGCGACGCGGGTCAGCGTGCCGCCCGACCCGCTGCCGGCGTCGATGGTGACGTCGAGCCCCTCGTCCTTGAAGTACCCCTTGGCCGCGGGCAGCAGGAAGAGCGCCGCCGGGCCTTCCCAGCGCCAGTCGAGCTGGAAGCGGATCCGGGTCGGCGCCTGGGCGGCTGCCGGCATCGCGGCCGCAGCAAGCAGGCCGGCCGCGGCGACCGCGGCGATGGCCTTCAGCGCACCCCGGCGCGACGGCGTCGAGCGTGTGGTCATGACTAGCGTCCTCCTCGTAGCAACGGTGCGCGCGGGGCGCGGGGGGCGGCACGGCCGCGGCAGTTCGGGAAGCGCGCCGCATGCCGTGGGCGCCGCGGCGCGCTGGAGCGGCCGCGGTCCGGGGCGCGAATGTGACACGATTGCCGCGGCATGGCAAGCCGGCGCGCCGCGCGCACCGCGCGCTTGCCCGCGGCCCGCCCTAGTGCAGGCGCCGGCGGCTCGACGGCGCGAGCGCCGGCGCGGTCGCCGGCGGCCGGCCCGCGCCTGCGGCGGGGGCGGTGCGCTTGAAGAGCTGGTTGAGCTGCGCCACGACCTCGCCGATCTCGCTCTCGCCGAACTGGCGCGCGAGGATGTGGGAGACGTCCTCGATCATCGCCTGGCGCTGCGCCTCGTGGATCGCCTCCGGCGTCGGCCCGACGAACACCACGCCGAACTCGTCCTGCCCGTCGTCGTGGTAGTAGGTCACCTCGATCTCGGCGGCGCGCTCGGTGTAGGGATCGAGCCCGCGCAGCGCGGTCTCGACCGCGTCGCGGAACGCGCGGCCGACGTCGCCGGTCCAGCAGATCTCGAGCAGCCGCTCGCGCCCGTCGAACACGATGCCCGGCTCGTCCTCGTAGACCGAGCGCGCGTCGGCGAGCGAGTCCTCGTCGATGTATTCGAGCCACGGCTTGAGCGCCGCCTCGACCTGCATCGCGGTGACGCCGGCGCGCAGGGGAACGTTGCCGTGGACGTGGACTTCGATGCGCATCTGGCAGCCTCTCCGCGGCCCGGGGCCGGGCCGAGCGCCTATTGTCCTACTGTTTGGGGCGGCGCGCGTCCTCGGCGCGCGCGCGATGTTGCAGCAGGAAGTCCAGCACCGCGGCATTGAAGGCCGCGGGCTGCTCCAGGTTGGAGAGGTGCCCCGCGCCGCGGATCAGCGCGAGCCGCGCGCCGGGGATGCGGCGGGTCATCGCCTCGGCGAGCGCGGCGGGATAGAGGCGATCGCCGTCGCTCGTGACGACGAGCGTCGGCGCGGAGATCGCCTCGATCCGGGCGCCCCGGTCTTCGCGCGTCGAAGCCTCCACCGTTTTCAGGTACGCGTCCTTGCGCAGCGCCGCCATCGCCGCCACCAGCCGCTCGTAGGCCCCCGGGACCGCCGCCGGACTGACCAGGTTGCGCGCGAGCTCGTGGGCGAGCTCGGCCGGCGTGCGCCCGGCCTCGAGCGGGCCGCGGCGGCCGCGGATGAAGGCCTCCACTTCCGCGGGCGTCAGCGTGTCGAACCCGGCGCTGGTGTTGGCGAGGACGAGCGTGGCGACGCGCGCCGGATGGCGCAGCGCGAAGTCGCGCGCGATGCGGCCGCCGAGCGACAGCCCGACGAGATGGGCGCGCGCCGCGCCGAAGTGGTCGAGCACGCGCAGGAGGTCGGCGCTGAAATCGGCGAACGCGAGCGGCCCGGCATAGTCGTCGGAGTCGCCGTAGCCGCGCGCGTCCCAGGCCGCCGCGGTGAAGTGCGCGCCGAACTCGCGCAGCTGGTCGTCCCAGTGCTGGCGGTGGCCGCCGATGCCGTGCAGGCAGACGACCAGCGGTCCGCCACCCGCCACCGAAAGCGCGAGCCGCGGCGCCGGGCCGACGAATTCCGTCCTCACTCGGACCTCGCGCCGGAGAGCTGCACCGCGCGCCCGCGCGCCGCCCGATCCTTGACGATGAACGCGGCGAACGCCTCGGGCGAGGACGCGACGAGGTCGTAGCCCTTCTGCACCACGTTCTTCTCGCGGAAGCCCGGCTCGCTCAGGATCGCGGCGACGTCGCGGTAGATGCGCTCCACCGCGGCGCGCGGCGTTCCCGCCGGCACGAACAGGCCGAACCACGCGTGCGTCTCGACCTCGGGGTAGCCCTGCTCGGCGAAGGTCGGAACCTCGGGCATGAGCGGCGAGCGCTGCGGCCCGCCGATCGCGAGCGCCTTGAGCCGCCCGGCCTGCACCTGCGCGCGCCCCGACGCGATGCCGGAGAAGGTGAGGTCGACCTCGCCCGCGATCGCCGCCGGGATCGACAACGACAGGCCCTTGTACGGGATGTGAACGATGTCGATCCCGGCCTTCGCCTTGAGCGTCTCGGCGGCGAGGTGCGGCTGGCTGCCCGAGCCGTACGAGCCGTAGTTGAGGGTGCCGGGCTTCGCCTTCGCCAGCGCCACCAGCTCGGCCAGGTTGTTCGCCGGGAGCGACGGATTGGCGAGCAGGAGCTGCTGCAGCAGGATGAGCTGCGTGACCGGCACGAAGTCGCGGTCGGAGTAGGGCAGCCGCGCGAACAGGTGCGGGTTGATCGAGAACGTCGAGTCGGAGGTGAGCAGGATCGTGTGCCCGTCGGCGGGCGCCTTCGCGACCAGCTCGGCGGCGGGGATGGTGCTCCCGCCGGGGCGGTTCTCGACCACCACCGGCTGGCCCCACTGCGGCGCGAGCCGCTCGGCGAGCTGACGACCCAGGACGTCGATGCCGCCGCCCGGCGGGTAGGCGACGATGATGCGCACCGGGCGGGTCGGGAACGCGCCCTGCGCGTGCGCGGCGCAGGCCGCGAGCGCGCACGCGAAGGCGGCGACGAGCTTCATGCTGGTCTTCACGTCGAATCTCCTCTTCTGCGAACGCGGTGGGAACGGTCCGCACGGCAAGACTGCCACAGCTCCGATCACCCTGCGTGCGCCGCGCCCGCGCGGCGCTATGATTCCCCGCAGCCATGCCGCCCGAGACCGCGACCGATCGTCAGGCGCGCGACGCCGCGGCCGCGCGCCCGCGCGTGCGGCGCTCGCTCGCGCGCATCTTCTTCGGCACGACCGAGCAGCGCGTCGAGGCGGTGGCGATCGCGGTCCTGATCCTCGCGGGTGTCGGCTGGTGGACCTGGAGCGGCGTGAAGCAGTCGGTCGAGGGCGCGCGCCGGGCGTACGTGCGCGCCCTGCTCGAGGCGCGGGCCGCCTCCCTCGAGGTCTGGGTCAACGCGAAGCGCGCCGAGGCCGAGCGCTGGGCCGCCACGCCCGACGTGGTCGGCGCGGTGCGCACGCTCGCGGCGGCGGCGCGCGCCGGCGCGTCGCGCGAGGCGCTCGCGTCCTCGCCGGCGCAGGCGCAGTTCGTGCGCCTGCTCGCGCCGACGGTCAGCAGCGACCCGGAGCGCGTCGCGACCAACGCGGTCGATCGCACGGGGCGGATCATCGCGGCGCGCGCCGCGGCGCAGGTCGGCCTGACGGTCGGCAAGAGCATGCAGGCCGATCTCGCGCGGGTGTTCGCCGGCGAGAGCCGGTTCCTGTCGCCGCGGCCGGAGTCCGAGCGCGTGCCCGGGGCCGGCGCGGAGGCGTTCGCCCGCCCGGTCGCCTGGCTCGCCGCGCCGGTGCGGGATGCCGACGGCCAGGTCATCGCCGCGCTCAAGATCGGGTCGTACGCCGACACGCGCTTCGCGCGCATTCTCGCGCCGCCCGCCGAGCTGGCGGACCCGGAATCAACGGGCGACGTCTACGCGTTCGACGAGACCGGCCTGCTGCTGACGACCAGCCGCTACCGGGAGGCGCTGCGCGCCGCGGGCCTGCTCGCCCCGGGCGCGCGCACCGCCGCCTTCAACGTGCGCCTGCACGACCCGGGCGCCGCGATCGCCGCCGGGGAGCCGGCTCGCGCGGACCACACGGAGCGGCCGCTCACCCGCCTCGTGGCCGCGGCGATCGCGAGCCGCGCGCACGGGGATGCGTCCGCGCGCCGCGGCGAGCTGCTCGAGCCCTACCCCAACTACGTCGGGCGCGAGGTGATCGGCGCGTGGCAGTGGCTGCCCGAGTACGAGCTCGGCCTCGCGATCGAAGTCGCCGCCGAGGAGGCGTACGCGCCGCTGCGCTACCTGCGCATCGCCGTGATGACGATCTTCGGGCTGCTCGTCGGCGCGGTCGGCGTGGCGCTGGGCTCCACGTTCTCCCTCGCGCGGCTCGACCGCGAGGTGCGGCGGCTCGGGCAGTACCGCATCGAGGGCAAGATCGACGAGGGCGGCATGTCGACGGTGCACCGCGCGGTGCACGCGCTGCTCAAGCGGCCGACGGCGATCAAGATCCTGAAGCCCGCGCTCGCCACCGACGAGGTGATCGCGCGCTTCGAGCGCGAGGTCGTGCTCGCGAGCCGGCTCGAGCACCCGGCGACCGTCGAGATCTTCGACTACGGCCGCACGCGCGACGGCACGTTCTACTACGCGATGGAGTACATCGACGGCATCACCCTCGCGCGGCTGATCGAGAAGGACGGCGCGCAGCCGGTCCCGCGCGTCGCCTACATCCTGCGGCAGGTGTGCGAGAGCCTGCGCGAGGCGCACGGCAAGGGCCTGATCCACCGCGACGTCAAGCCGCAGAACATCATGCTGTGCGAGCGGGGGGGCGAGTCCGACGTCGTGAAGGTGCTCGATTTCGGGCTGATCAAGGACGTGCGCGCCACCGACACCCGCGACATCACCCAGTACGCGCGCCTGCTCGGGACGCCGCTGTACATGTCGCCGGAGCGCGTGCGGGATCCCGCCGTCGCCGACCCGCGCGCGGACATCTACGCCGTGGGAACGGTCGCCTACTACCTGCTCACGGCGCAGCGCCTGTTCGACGCGCCGAACGAGCTCGAGCTCCAGCGCATGGTGCTCGAGGTCGAGGCGCCGCGCGCGTCGGCCGCCGCGCCCCAGCGCCTCCCGCCCGCGCTCGACGACCTGATCGCGCGCTGCCTCGCGAAGGATCCGGCCGCGCGCCCGCAGCGCGTCGACGAGCTGATCGACCTCTTCGCCGCGATCCTGCGCGAGCAGCCGTGGACGCAGGAACAGGCGGTGCGCTGGTGGCAGGACTTCAGCGCGGCGCAGGAGCTGGCGGCGGTGTAGCGCGGCGCCCCGGGCAGGACCGCCGTGCGCCCCGCCCGGCGCCCGGGTCCCGGGCCGGCAGCCGCATCGACGCGACCCGGCATCCTCCGTAGTAGCCTATCGGAGAGCGCACGCGCCCCGCGCGGGCGGGGTCTCCGAGAAGGGCGCGGCGCCGCAGCCAGGAGGTGCGTTCGAGTCATGGCCGTCGCATGCGCGAGCTGCGGGCGCGCGAACCGCGAGGGCGCGGTCTTCTGCGACGCCTGCGGCGCGCGGCTCGGCGAGCGCGAACCGTCCCACCCTCCGGCGCAGCTGCCCGGGCCGGGCGAGGCGTTCGTCGGCAGGGAGCGGGAGCTCGCGGCGCTCGGCGCCGCCCTCGCGCATGCGCTCGCCGGCCGCGGGCGCATCGTCGCGCTCGCGGGCGAGCCGGGGATCGGCAAGACGCGCACTGCGCAGGTGCTCGCGCGGTACGCGGACAGCCGGGACGCGCGCGTGCTGTGGGGCCGCTGCCACGAGGAGCCCGGCGCGCCGCCCTACTGGCCGTGGCTGCAGGTCCTGCGCGCCTACAGCGAGGCGCAGGACCCGGGCGCGCTCGCGGCGGTGCTCGACGGTGCGGCGGGCCACGTCGCGGAGATCGTTCCCGAGCTCGCGCAGCGCGTGCCCGGGCTCGCGCCGGTGCCGCGCACTGCCGATCCGGCGCAGGCGCGCTACCGCCTCTTCGATGCGATCGCCGGCTTCTGGCGGCGCGCCGCGGCGCGCGAGCCGCTCGCGCTGATCCTCGACAACCTGCACTGGGCGGACGCGCCGTCGCTCCGCCTGCTCGAGTTCCTCGCGCCCGAGATCGCCGCGGCCCGGGTGCTCGTGCTCGTCACCTATCGGGACATCGCGCTCACGCGCACGCACCCGCTGTCGGGCACGCTGGCCGAGCTCGCGAAGCAGCCGTCGTTCGAGCGCCTCAAGCTCGCGGGGCTCAGCCGCGCCGAGACCAGCCGGTTCGTGACCGCGGCCACCGGCCAGGCGCCGCCCGCCGAGCTGCTCGCGACCGTGCACGACCAGACCGAGGGGAACCCGCTCTTCGTCGCGGAGATGGCGCGCTTCCTGGTGCAGGAGGGGCTGCTCGGACCCGACGCGCGCGCCGCCGCACGCTCGCCGGCCCGGCGCGCCGCGCAGCGCATTCCCGAGGGCATCCGGGAGGCGATCGGCACCCGCCTCAACCGCCTCTCCGGCCCGTGCAATGCGCTGCTCCGGCGCGCGGCGGTGGTCGGCCGCCGTTTCAGCCTGCAGGTGCTCGCGCACCTGCCCGACGACCCGGGCGAGGACGCGCGCAGCGCGGCGCTCGAGGAGGCGCTCGCGGCCGCGGTGATCGAGGCCCAGCCGGAGCCCGGCGCGTACCAGTTCAGCCACGCCCTCGTCCGCGAGACGCTGTACGACGAGATCCCTGCGCCCCGGCGCGCCCGGCTGCACCTGCGCATCGGGGAGGCGCTCGAGACGCTCCGGCGCGGCGACCCGATGTCGAGCCTCGCCGCCCTCGCCCACCACTACTGCGCGGCGCTGCCCGGCGGCGACCCGCACAAGGCCGCGGACTACGCGCAGCGCGCCGCCGCGCATGCGGATCAGCTCTTCGCCTACGAGGAGGCGGCGCGCTACTACCGCCTCGCGCTGCAGGCGCTCGAGTCGCGGGGCACCGACGACGACCCCGCGCGCCGCTGCCGGCTGCTGATCGCGCTCGGCCAGGCGCTCGTGAAGACCGGCGAGAACCTGCTCGCGGCGGAGGTGCTCCAGCGCGCGGCGGCGAGCGCCAAGGCGCTCGGCGTGTCGGAGGAGTTCACGCACGCGGCGCTCGCGTTCGAGGAGGCGACGTGGCGGCCGGGGATTCCGGGCGACGCCGCGGCGCGCCTGCTGCGCGAAGCGCTCGCCGGGCTCGCCGACGGCGACAGCGTTCTGCGCGCGCGCGTGCTGGCCTCGCTGACCCGCGCGCTCGTCTTCAGCGGGAAGCTCGACGAGGCGATGACGCTGCACCGGGAGGCGCTCCCGATGGCGCGCCGCGTCGGCGATCCGGGCACGATCGCGGCGGTGCTGCGGTCGGTCGCGACCGCCCGCTGGCTGCCGCAGCAGTTTGCCGCCCGCGTGCGCAACACGCTCGAGGCCGAGCACTACGCGCAGGAGGTCGGTGACCGGGAGCGGGTGCTGGAGGCGGCGAGCTGGCGGCTCTTCGACCTGATGGAGCTCGGCGATCTGAACGCGCGCGCGCAGGAGTTCGCAAGCTACACGAGGCTCGCCGACGAGGTCCGGCAGCCGTTCTACCAGTACATCGGGGTTTCCTCGCACGCGATGATGGCGCTCTTCGAAGGTCGGCTCGCGGACTCGGAGCGGCTCGCGCGCGAGGCGTTCGAGCTCGGCAGCCGGATGCCGGGGCTCGACGCCGAAGGGGTCTATGGCATCCAGATGTTCACCGTGCGGCGCGAGCAGGGGCGCTTGCGCGAGCTCGCGCCGGTAGTCGCCCACTTCGTGCAGAACCACGCCGCCGCGGCGACGTGGCGGCCGGGACTCGCACTCGTCTACAGCGAGCTCGGCCGCGCCGCCGAGGCGCGCGCCGAGTTCGAAGTGATCGCGTCGGCGGGATTCGACCGCCTGCCGCAGGACGGTCGCTGGGTGACCAGCATGACCTATCTCGCCGAGGTCTGCGCGCGCCTCGGCGACGCCGAACGCGCCGCGCTGCTGTACGCCGAGCTGCTCCCGTTCGAGGGCCGCAATCTCATCGCGCCGCCAAACGTCGCCTGCTTCGGCGCCGCGTCGCGCCAACTCGGGATGCTCGCGGCGACGATGAAGCGCTGGGCCGACGCCGAGCGGCACTTCGAGGCGGCGCTCGCGATGAACGCGCGCCAGGCCGCCCGCCCGTGGCTCGCGCACACGCAGCACCAGTACGCGGTGATGCTGCTCGCGCGGAACGCGGGCGGCGATCGCGAGCGGGCGGTCGCGCTCCTCGACGAGGCGCTCGCCGCTGCACGCGACATCGGGATGGCGGGGCTGGAGGCGCGCGTGGCGGCGCTGCGGGAGGAGGCGGCCCGCGCGCCGGGCCGCGCGCGCTACCCGGCGGGCCTGAGCCAGCGCGAGGTCGAGGTGCTGCGCCTGGTCGCCGCCGGCCGCGGCAACCGCGAGATCGCCGAGACGCTCTTCGTCAGCCACAACACCGTGGCGAACCACGTGCGCAGCATCCTCACCAAGACCAACACCGCCAACCGTGCGGAGGCGGCCGCCTTCGCCGTCCAGCACGCGCTGGTGGGAAAGCAGCCCTAGCCGCTAGGCGAACGCCTCCGGCCGGATCTCGGTCACCTCCACGATGACGTCGGCGGGGATCTTCGCCCGCCGCGCCGCCTCGCGGATCGCCTCGGCGCTCGGCGCCTCGTAGAGGCAGTAGGTCTTCTTCTTGTCGGCGCTGAGGAACGAGAAGAGCCACTGCACGCCGACGTCGTCGTTCACCCGCTTGACCGCGGCGGCGTCCTCGCGGGTGAGGTCGAGCTGCTCGGCGAATTGGCGTTCGATCACGAACAGGGGCATCGGCGTCCTCGGTCGGTTGGGGGCGGCGACGCCATTTGCGCCCGGATCGGCCGGCGCGTCAATAGTCAGGACTGACTAGGCGGGCGCCGGGTGCGTCGGGCGCTCGAATGATCAACCCTGTCGATGCGCGGCGGGGGGCGGCCCGCCTAGGATCCCGCCAGAACGGCAAGGAACGCGACGACCGGAAAAACCGCCACCGCGACAGGAGACTGGCAGATGGAGACCTCACTCTACCAACGCCTCGGGGGCACCGAGGGCATCGCCCGCCTGGTCGACGACGTCGTGGACGCGCACATGAGCAACCCGACCATCAAGGCGCGCTTCCTCCCCTACCGCAACCAGCCGGAGCGGCTGGCGGCGATCAAGCAGCACACCCGGAACTTCTTCGGCGCCGGTAGCGGCGGGCCCGAGAAGTACGAGGGGCGCGACATGCGCACCGCGCACCGCGGCATGAACGTCAGCGCGGAGGAGTACATGGCCGCGGTGGACGACATCCTGGCGACCCTCGAGAAGCACGGCATCGATGCGGCGACGCGCAACGACGTCCTCGCGATCGCCTGGTCGCTCAAGGGCGAGATCGTGCGCACCTGAAGGAGCGCGCGCGTGAACGCCGTCGACTGAAACAAATCGGGAACAGAACGGACATCGGCAGGTTACGTCCGCCTGCGACGATGCGACGCATCGGAGGGGGCGCCGGCAACGCGGATCCGGCCGGCGGCCCCGAGGACGAACTGGCAGCGATCCGGAACGGAGCGAGACATGGCGAACGACCAGGCAATCCAGGCATTCCAGGCGGCCCTGCGCGGCAAGCTCGTCCAGCCCGGCGATGCCGGCTACGACGACGCGCGTGCCCTCTACAACGGCATGATCGACAAGCGGCCGCGCTTCATCGCGCGCTGCGTCGATGCGGCCGACGTCATCGCGGCGGTGAACTTCGCCCGCGGCGCGGGCCTGCTCGTCGCGGTCCGCGGCGGCGGCCACAGCGCCCCCGGCCTCGGCAGCTGCAACGACGGCCTGGTGATCGACCTCTCGCAGATGAGGAGCGTGCGCGTCGACCCGGCGCAGCGGACCGTGCGCGTGGAGGCCGGCTGCACCGCGGGCGACGTGGACCACGCCACGCATGCGTTCGGCCTCGCGGTGCCCTTCGGCATCGTCTCGACCACCGGCGTCGCGGGCCTCACGCTCGGCGGCGGCACCGGTTACCTCACGCGCAAGCACGGCCTCACGATCGACAACCTGCTCGAGGCCGACGTCGTGCTGGCGGACGGCAGCGTCGTGACCGCCAGCGCGACCCAGCACCCCGAGCTCTTCTGGGCGCTGCGCGGCGGCGGCGGCAACTTCGGCGTGGTCACGAGCTTCCTGTTCCGGGCGCACCCGGTCAGCATGGTCTACGCCGGCCCGGTCTTCTGGCTCGCGAAGGACGCGAAAGCGGTGATGCGCGCGTACCGCGAGTTCCTGCCGGGCGCGCCCGAGGACCTGGGGACCTTCGTCGGCCTGAAGACGGTGCCGCCGATGGACCCGTTCCCGAAGGAGCACTGGGGTCAGCGCGCGTGCGCGGTGATCTCCTGCTACAACGGTCCCGCGGCCGACGGCGAGAAGGCGATGGCGCCGCTCCTGAAGGCGGTGCCGGCGCCGATCTTCAACTGGATGGGGCCGATGCCGTTCCCGGCGATCAACGCGCTGTTCGACCCGTTCTTCCCGAAGGGCCTGCAGTGGTACTGGAAGGGCGACTTCGTGCAGTCGCTCCCCGACGCGGCGATCGACGCTCACATCGCGCAGGCCGCGGAGGCGCCGAGCGCCCTGTGCCTGATGCACCTGTACCCGATCGACGGCGCCGTGCGCCGCGTCGCGCAGGACGCGACCGCGTGGGCGACGCGCGATGCCACCTGGTCGATGGTCATCGCCGGGATCGACTCCGAGCCGAAGCAGGCCGAGGCGCTGAAGAAGTGGGGACGCGCGTACTGGAAGGCGGTGCACCCCTTCAACCTCGAAGGCGCGTACGTCAACTTCATGATGGACGACGAGGCCGACGGCCGCGTCCAGGCGACCTACGGCGAGAACTACGGCCGCCTCGCGCAGGTGAAGCGCAAGTACGACCCGCAGAACCTGTTCCGCGTCAACCAGAACATCAAACCCGCCGCGTGAGCGCCGGACCAACCCAAGGAGCGACATGATGCAAGCAGTCCAGCAGAACACCGCCGCCGCACCGGCGCCCGATTTCGCCGCCCTGAAAGCGCGCCAGCAGGCCACGTGGTCGGCCGGCGACTACGCGGAGATCGGCACCCGGCTGCAGATCGTCGGCGAATCGCTGTGCGAGGCGCTCGACCTGCGCGCGGGAAGCCGCGTCCTCGACGTCGCCTCGGGCAACGGCAACGCGGCGCTCGCGGCCGCGCGCCGCTGGTGCGAGGTCGTCGCCACGGACTACGTGCCGGCGCTGCTCGAGCGCGCGGGCCAGCGCGCGCGCGCCGACCGGCTGCCGATCGAGTTCCGCGCGGCGGACGCCGAGAACCTGCCGTTCCCCGACGCCTCGTTCGACGCCGTGCTCTCCACGTTCGGGGTGATGTTCACCCCCGACCAGGAGCGCGCCGCGCGCGAGCTGCTGCGCGTCTGCCGCCCCGGCGGAAAGATCGGGCTCGCGAACTGGACCCCCGAGGGCTTCATCGGGCAGCTGTTCAAGACGATCGGGAAGTTCATCCCGCCCGCGCCGGGCCTCAAGTCGCCCGCGCTGTGGGGCACCGAGGTGCGGCTCGCGGAGCTCTTCGGCGCGGGCGCGAGCGCGATCGAGAGCGTGCCGCGGCACTACGTGTTCCGCTTCCGCTCGCCGGCGCACTGGCTGGAGGTGTTCCGGGCCTATTACGGCCCGGTGCAGAAGGCCTTCGCCGCCCTGGACGCGGGGCAGCAGGCCGCCCTCGCGCGCGAGATCACCGCGCTGATGGAGCGCTCCAACCGCTCCGGCGACGCGACGCTCGTGCTGCCGAGCGAGTACGTGGAGGTGGTCGTCACGCGGCGCTGAGCGTCACCGCGGCGCGGCGCGCACCGCTTCGACCACGCGCGCGAGCGCGGCCGCGTTGCCGCAGCGGCCGTCGCGCAGGACCGCGCGCATCAGCTCGCGCGACGGCGCGGCGAGCACCCAGCCGAGCGCCGGCGCCTCGCGCGCGAGCGCGCCGCAGAGCTGGAAGTGCGCGCGCCGGTGCGCCGGCACCGACGCGAGGAACTCCTTGTAGGCGAGGACCCCGCGCGCCTTCCACGTGCTGAGGAGCGCGCGCGGCGGGCTGAGCTCGTCGTTCGCGAAGCGCTCGGGGGCGCGGTCGGAGGGCGCTTGCGGCCCGTCCACCTGGCGGTCGTCCGGCCCGAGGGACGGGTCGTTGCTGATCTGGATCAGGAACGGCTCGGCGTACCTGCCCGCCTCGCCGAGCGCGCGCAGCCCCGCGCGCAGCGCCTGCAGCGCGGTCACCGCGCCGAAGTTCTCGAAGTAGCCGCCGTCCACGAGGTGCCCGACCGCCGCGCCCTCGCGCACCAGCGTGCCGGCGGGGCTGACGTACGGGAAGCGCGCGCTGTTCAGCGCCGCGGTGCTCGGGCGCACGTCGCCCGGGTTGAGCGCGAAGAAGTCGTAGGCGTCGGGAAACGCGCTGCCGTCGACGCGCACGGTCGCGGTGATGATCCGCTTGCCGCTCTCGACGTGCGTCCCGTTCAGCAGCAGCACCGGGATCCAGGCGTCCGCGCGCGCGGCGAGCCGGCCGAGGCGCCGCCCGGCCCAGGTGTCGGGGGCGAAGCCGGCGCTCGCCCAGGCGCGTTCCCACGACTGCTCGAGCGCGACCGCCCGGTCCGCGCGGAAGAGCGGCACGAAACGCTGCATCAGGTCGGGGAAGACCAGGGAGGCCGCGGTCGGCCCGAGGAAGTCCTGCGCGAGCACCGCCTGCCCCGCACATTCGAACGGCCCGCGCGCGGCGCAATCGCCGCGCGGCGCGCCCGGGCCGTCCGCGAGCAGCGTCGCGAACACCGCTGCGCCGAGGCTTCCGCCGGACACGCCGCTGATCGCGAACACGCGGGCGGCGAAGCCCGGCGCCTCGTCCTCGAGCGCGCCGAGGACGGTCGCGGTCCAGAACGCGGCGCGCAGGCCGCCGCCCTCGGTCGCGATCACGATGAGCGGCGGCCGGTCGTGGCCGGTGGCCCTGGCGGCCGCGGCGTGCCAGCGCAGCGCAGCCTCCGGCAGGGTGGCGCGCGCCGCGGGTCCGGGGACGCCCGGCGGCACCGGCAGCGTGCGCACCGCGTGGTTGTCGGTCAGCGCGCCGACGACGAGCGCGAGGAGCGCGAGCATCGTGACCACCGGGTAGCCCCGGGTGCCGGGCGCATCGGCCTGCTCGCCGCCGAGCCGGAACAGGAACACGAGCAGGCTGCCGACCGGCACGATGAGCGCGAAGCCGAGAAACGGCACCGCCGCGGCGCCGAGCGTCCACCCGAAGGCGACCGGGTCGCGCACCACGCACAGGGTGGCGAGGAGCGCGAGCGCGAGGCTGCCCCACAGCACCGCCTGCGAGAACGGCGGCAGGTCGCGCAGCCGCGCGATGGCGCGCGGCGGGCCCGCGAGCGCCTCGAACCGGCGGCCGAGCAGGGCGTGCAGGCGGTCGGTGATCGCGACGCGCTTGACCAGCAGCACGTAGAAGACCGTCCCGGCGAGGACGAGCGCGCCGAACTCGATCCACGCCCCGGCGAGGCCGACCGCGACCGCCGCCACCGCGTAGGCGCCGGCCCCGATCAGGCGCGGCGCGTTGCGGACCGTCCACGCCTCGACGCGCGGGCGCGCGTCGAGCGCGCTGCGCCGGCGGTCGAGCCGGTAGGTGACGTCGAGCAGCAGGCGCGACCAGTACCAGCTCTCGAACGCCCACAGCAGCACCGCGAGCTGGAAGGCGGCCCGGGGCAGGAGCGGGGCGCCCGCGAGCCCGACCGCGAGCTCGCGCCCCTGCGAGGAGGCGAACAGCAGCGCGCCGCCGGCGAGCACCATGAACAGGCTGAAGCGGCACGGGTGCAGCACCGCGCCGACCGCGCGCACCGCTTGCCAGGCGCGCGCGAAGAAGAGCCGGATGCGGGCGAGGAATCCCGGCTCGACGGCGCTCGCCGGCTGCGGTGCGACGGGATCGGGCGGGGCGATGGGCGCTCTCCGGGCCGCGCTGCGGGCGGCGCGTCGATTGTCGCGCGGCGCGGTGCGCGCGGCAGTCCGCCAGCCGGACTAGGACGTCCCGGCCTGCGCGTGCGCGCTAGCGCGCGAACGCGTCCTTGACCGCGCGCCAGCCGTCCACGGCGGCGTCCCGCGCCGACCGGCCGACCGCGCGTGCGCCGCTGCCGATCGCGCGCCCGGCCTGGCGGAAGCTCGCACCCGCGTCGGCCCAGGCCTGCTTGACGTCGCGCTTGAACGACCGGGGGCCGGAGTGCTGCGCCGGCTGATCGCGCCCGCTTTCCTGCGACTCGGCGGAGACCGGTGCGGCGGGCGCGGTGCGCGCGGCGGGATCCGCACCCGCGGACATGGCCGCGAGCAGCGCGGCGCAGATGAGCACGATGACGAGGGGTCTGGCCATGACGGGAGCCTAGCAGCGCCGCGCGCCGCTCGCACCCTGTCGCCGGATCCCGACGGCCGAGCGCGCGGCCTTGACGAAAGTCAACCTCCGCCGGCGGAGCGCCGGCATCCTTGGCGCGTCACGCCGGGAGGTCGGATTGCAGGTGAGGCACGTCGTACGGGGGATCGCGGTCGGGATCGCGCTCGGTCTCGCGGCCTTCTTGCTTGCCGCCGCGGCGAGGGCGGGCGACTACGAGCGCGGGCGGCTGCTCTACCAGGCGCGGTGCGTCGGGTGCCACGAGGTGAGCGTGCACAACCGCGCTGCGCGCGTAGCGATCACCATCGAGGCGCTGCGCGCGCAGGTGCGCCGCTGGGACGGCGTGATGGGCGGGGCGTGGCAGGACTCCGAAGTCAACGACGTCACCACCTATCTCAACGAGCTCTATTACGGCTACCCCTGCACCCCGGAGATCTGTCCCGAGCGGAAGGCGGCGGCGCCGCACGAGCGGGCCGCCGCGGCCCGGCAGAGGTGACCGGTGAGTCCCTCACGGTGTCCGTCCTGATGGTATCGGCGGCCGCCGGGCTCCTGCCGGCGGCGCGCCGGCGAAGGAAGGCGACGCGCCGCCCGCCGGCTCAGCGCCGGCCGGCCGCCGCCTGGCGCTCGGCCGGCGGCATCTCGTCGAAGCGCACGACCTTGTTGCGGCCGGCCTGCTTCGCGGCATAGAGGGCCTGGTCGGCCTCGTCGATGAGGGTCTTCAGGCCGGGCGCGCCGAACTCGAGCGACGTCAGGCCGAAGCTGGAGGTGACGCGCAGGCCCGGAAGCGAGCGGATCCCCGGACCGGCCTGCGCCTCCACGCGGAAGCGGATGCGCTCGGCCACCACCGCCGCGCGCAGCGCGTCCACGCCCGGCAGGATGATGCAGAACTCCTCGCCGCCGTAGCGGCACAGCACGTCGGTGGGGCGCAGCGCCGCCTTGAGCACGCGCGACACCTGCACCAGCACCTGGTCGCCCACCGCGTGGCCGTAGGTGTCGTTGAAGGTCTTGAACTTGTCGATGTCGGTCATCAGGCAGCACACGTGGCCGCCTTCCTTCTTCGCCTGCGCGATGAGCTGCTCGGCCGCCTCGAAGAACGCGCGCCGGTTCATGCACCCGGTGAGCGGGTCGATGTTGGCGAGCTGCTTCAGCTCCTCGTTCTGCGCCTCGATCTTCTTGCGCGAGTCCTCGAGCTCGGAGAGCGTGCGCTCGAGCTCGACGTTCTTGCGGTCGAGCTCGGTGACGTCGTTGAGCGACACCAGGCAGCCGCGCACCATCCCGCGCCCGTCGGTGATCGGGCTCGCCGCGAGCTTGGCCTTGCGCCGCCCGTCGGGCGTGTGGCTGAACTCGAGCAGCTCGCCGGCCACCGTCACGCCGTCGCGCATCGCCACCGTCCAGGGATGCTCGTCGGGCTCGCGCTCGCCCAGCGACGCCCGCAGCCACGGGATCTCGGAGGCCTTGCGCGCCGAGAGCCCGACCTTGTCGTCGCCGCCGTGCAGCTCGCGGAACGCCTCGTTCGCGAGCACGATGCGGCCATTGGTGTCGAGCACGATCACGCCCTCGGTGAGCGTGTCGAGCGCCTTGCGCACGCGGTCCGGGATCGCCTTGGTCGGGTCGAGGTGCTCGAGCACCCGGCGCATGTACCAGTAGTAGAGGAGGAACCCGCCGATCACCATCGTGCCGAGCATCAGCACGAGCGGGTGGCGCACCCAGCCGAACCAGGTCTTGGGCACCACCGGGCGGAAGCTGATCTCGACGTTGCCCCACACGTCCTTGCCGGAGTGGATCGGAACCGACACGTGCGTGGTGGTCGAGCGCGCGTCCTTGAGCGGCACCCAGCGGTTCGCGTGGTCCGCGCTCTCGATCATGATGTCGCCGGAGTTGCGCCGCAGCCCGACCGAGAGGATCTCGCCGTCGCGGCCGCTGATGGCGTCGATCGTGCGCTTGAGCGCCTCGGTGTCCTCCTTCTGCAGCAGCACCGCGAGCTGGATCGCGAGATCCTCGGCCGCGAGCGTGCGCGCCTGGCGCGCCATCTCGACGTCGTCGCGCAGCACCCCGAGGAAGGACACGAGCAGCAGCAGGCCGATCGTGATCGACACGAGGCCGATCGCGATGCGGGAAATCGGGCCGAACAGCTTGATCATCGCGCTCTAGCGCTCCCGAGGGTCACGCACGCGTATCCCCTTCCAGCACCCACGCGGCGCGGTGCTCGTCGTCCTTCTTGTCCTTGTCCTCGGCGGACTCGTCCCATTCCTCTTCTTCTTCCTCGTCGCGCCCCAGGACCGGGAGCGGGTCCACGTGCCGCCAGGCCGGGGTCGACGCCAGCAGGCTCGCCACCAGGCCCGCCGCCCGCGCCGCCCACCAGACCGCCCCGATCGAGAGGGCGAGCCCGGTGATGCGCACGGAATTTAGCACCACCTCGATACGCTGCCGCTCTTCCTCGCTCAGGTCAAGGTCGTGGCGGGTGGGAATGACCTGCATTTCCGCCCGGATGGGCTCCACCTCGATGTCCGCCCGCTGCGGCGTGGTTTCTATCACGTCGCCCTGGATCCGGATCGGCGGGATCTGGCTGTCGGGCACGGCCACCCGGTCGGTCTCCACGACCCCGGCCGGGGCCGGTCGCACCTCGACGAAGCCCGCCCCGCCGCCCTCGTCGGGCTCCTCCCCGCCGCCGGCGCGCAGGAAGTTCACGAAGCCCGTCGGGGGCAGCCCGGCCGGCACGATCGGGAACACCGGGGGCAGGGTGGGCGGGATCACCGGGGTCACGCCACCGCCGCCGCCGCCCGGGGGCGGGGTGGGCGTGCCGCCGCCGCCGACGAACGTGATGTTTGCGAGCACCGGGCCGGCGCCAGACGTTCCGTCGGCCACGTAGATCGTGAAGCTCGGCGGGGCGCCGGACCCGTCGTGCACGAAGCGCACCTCGCCGTTGGCGATCTGCTGCTGGGTGAACGTCGTCACCGGCACGCCCGGGCTCGCCGCGTACTCGAAGTAGCCGCTGGTGACGCCGCCGACGGTGAACACCAGCGTGCCGACCGGCGTATCCGGGTCGGTGGCGCTCATGTTGGTCAGGGTGACCGAGAGCGTGCCGCCGTTCACGATCGTCCAGGCGTTGTTCACGAGCGACGGGGCGGTGCTGCCGAGGTCGTTGTCGGCGATCGTCGCGGTCGCGGTGCCGGTGACGATCGAGATCGCGGGCAGGCTCGGGTTGCTGATCTGCGCCTGCAGCGTTTCGACGCCCTCCACCAGCGCATCGTCGGTGACGGCAACGACGTATTGCCCGGTGCTGGCGCCGTTGGCGACCGAGATCTGCGCGCCCCCCGGAATCGCAGTGAAGTCGAGCCCGCTCGTCGCCGTGCCGCCGATACTCGCCAGATCAAAGGTGATCGCTGCGCCGGTGCTGTTGACCGCCGACAAGGTCACCGTGAAGACGATGTCCACCGGGCCGGTCTCGTTGCCGTTGGTGGTCACCGACAGGTCAGCCGTGGCCGTCTCGTCGTCGGCGATGGTGACGGTGCGCGCGGTGGCGTCCACGCCCACCCCGGCGGTGCCGGTGCCGGTGAGCTGGACGGTGACCGTCTCGTTGCCTTCGACCAGCGCATCGTCG
>WBZO01000984.1_pt2 | contig 27258 bp, 36 predicted proteins | sample 5204261 | NCBI WGS metagenome assembly WBZO01 (sample SAMN12412400, study PRJNA552823) | activated sludge metagenome | isolation source: activated sludge from anammox sidestream of wastewater treatment plant... | place: USA: North Carolina | collected 2017-09
TCCCTACGTGCTCCTGTTCTACCGATTCGGACTCGCCTCCCTTATTTTTCTTCCCTGGTTTTTGCGGGCACACAAACCGGCGAACATGTGGCGGACACTTATTCCGTTTAGCCTGTTAAGTATAGGAAATGCCTTATTTTTTTATCTCGGCATCGTGCACACCTCCGCAAGCGCGGCCTCTGTTATCAATACCAGTACGCCGCTCCTTACGGCACTTTTTTCTCATTTCCTGATAGGCGAACGGACGCACAAAGAGAAAATACTGGGGGTAATCGTGGGCCTTATCGGCACGCTCATCATCATTCTTCTCCCGCTTTGGAACGAAGGCCGGAGTATTGGCGGAAGCATCACCGGAAATCTTCTTATTTTACTTTCCGTCGTAAGCTGGACACTGTACCTGGTAGGATCCCGTAAATTTATTTCGCAGGAAACTTTTTCTCCCGTGGTGATGACGGAAATAAACTTTCTTACCTTGACGTTTTTTAGTCTGATAATGGCAATCGTAACGGGGCAATCGTTTGTTACCGATGCGCTCTTTACTCCCTCGTATTTTTTCCTGTTACTGTATGCCGCAATCCCTGTTACCGTCGTTACGTTCGGCATATTCCAATGGGTCATTAAACATATTTCCGCAACCACTGCGTCGCTCAAAGATTACATTCAACTGATTATTAGCGTCGGATTGTCTATTCTTATCCTTGGCGAGCGATTGAACGCGATTTTTATTTTCGGAAGCGGTATTGTGGTTTTCGGCCTTATCCTTGCCTCACACAAAGCTATTTTGCGAATTCTTCGTGGATAGCATCACGAATATCTTTCCACCAGTCCTGCGAATCGGTATCCGCAAGGGCGCGCATAAGTGCCACGGACTCCGGGAGACGAACGCGCAACGAATTTGCATCCATCCATTCTTTTGCATGAGCGTTGCCTTTTTCCATGAGGATACGGCACTCGACGCCGAAGGCGATAACATTGGCCTCGTAGACGATCTGTGCCTCAAGCGTTTGTTTTTCCTCGTATTCGTTCAGCGTAGCGAGAAGCGCATCATCCACTCCCTGAAAAATATCCGCATTGGCCTTATCTTCATGGCGCGTCATATAGCGTTTTGCCATTTTATCCATCTCACCCGTGCGCCCCTCATGAAAATCATGAAAGATACTCATGATGAGCACCTTTTCCATGGAGACCATTCGTTGGGAATCACCGGATGCGTTTATTTCTTTTGCCAAAAAGTACGCAATGACGGCGGTCATGAATGAATGTTCGCCTACCCCCTCTTCATTGTCTCCCAACCGTTGCCATCCGGTACGGAGCATCCGCTTCACGTTGGCGGCTTCATAGATAAGATTGGTCAGCCTTTTTTGATCATCCATAGCGATAGTATAGCGTTTTGGTACTCTCGACGGGAGTCGAACCCATATCACAGCCTTCGGAGGGCCGCATTCTATCCATTGAACTACGAGAGCAATATATATCCGTTGTCAGCCAAAGGCTGATCGGCCTTTGGCCGAAACTACGAGAGCGACAAGCGTATTATACCGCCCTTTCAGGCACTCTGCTAGAATGGGATCACATGGAAAAAGGCATTCGGATCATCCTTTGGACGCTTCTTGCCTGTTATATCGCCCTTGTAGTATTCGCCAACAGAGCGCTCCTGTTATCCCGTTTTGATGCGAGCTACTGGCAGGACAAGTACGAACAGTCTCATTGGAAGCTTCCCCTATCATCCCGCGTCATCGGTGACGACGGTCTGTACCTGTATGAAGGCTATCGCCTGATTCACGGAGGAGATCTTTTGAGTGCCAACGCTGAAGTGCCGCCGCTGGGCAAATATCTTATCGGCGGAAGTATCGTGCTGTTGGGGAACGGGCATTTGTACGGACTGTTCACTTCGTTGTTGCTTATCGGAGCGACGTACCTATTAACCAAAAAAATTCTGGGCGGCACCATACCCGCACTCTGTGTTGCCCTCTTACTGGCAACCGATCCCCTGATCACCAATCAATTCACCCTGACCATGATGGATGCCCTGCAGGCATTTTTGGGCGTGCTTTTTTTCCTCGCGCTTTTTTCGATACCGCAAATCGGCAAAAACCGGCAATTATTTTTGACAGTACTCTCGGGAATCATACTCGGCTTATTTGCCGAGACAAAATTGCCGCTATTTGCACCGCTTCTGGGAACAATCGGCCTGTATTATCTTTGGCGGATTGTCAAACAGAGTAAGCTCTTGATGCCATTTGCCTTCGGGGTAGTGGCGGGGTATCTCTTACCGTATGCCTGGTATTTCCTGCAAGGCAACTCCGTTATCGATTGGCTGAAACTGCAAAAATGGATGATTTCTTTTTATCGCGGAAGCAGTATTACCCCGACATACGGGAGCAGTATCACGACGCTTTTTACGGGACAGTATCAGAACCTTTTCTCTCATCTTTGGGAACGGGCGAGCGAGTGGAGCCCCTCATGGGGCCTTGCGTTTCTTTTTTGCGTTGCGGCTTTTGTAGGCAGTCTGCGAAAAAAATCCCGTGACATTACCCTTGCATTGATAGCGGGAACCGCGTTGTCGATGGTTGCCGTATATGCCATGATCCCATTTTGGACACGGTATCTTGTGCTTGTCCTTCCGTTCCTCTATATGGCGGGATATACAATGATTTCCCAAACTAAAAAGGGTGCGATGTTTTTTCTTTGCGCCGTCATGGTTACCGCTAATATGGCTTCTTCAATCCCCGTGCTTTTTCCTCCCGCAACCAATACCGTGAATTTGGTGATGTATGAAATTAACAATAAATTTTTTGCAGACCTCTATGAGCATCTGAGCGGGGAAACCAAGCGGACAATCTCCCGGGATGCGTTCCGCAAGCAAGGCATGATGCTAATGGAGGGCGGTGAAATTGAGGAAATTCTTATAGATCCGACCGTCGACTCCCCGATGCCCGATGAAGAGCATTCATTTACCCTGCATGCCACCGCTACGTTTTACACACGCCGATTGGGGAAATTTACACAACCGATCACGCTTCCTTTCGTACGTGAACAAAACAGGTGGAAAATCGCCTGGCGGTGGGACATGCTTATTCCCGGCTATACCGACGGAGCAATGCTTGAAACAACGGTTGTTCCCGCAAAACGGGGGGCAATCATCGCAAGTGATAAAAAGCCGCTTGCGGAAGATGTCATGGGTGCTACCGTTTGGGTAACACCGATGCAACGGGAAGCATCCGAAGAAGCGAGAATGCTCGATTTGTTGGAAACCGTCTTCGGAGGAAAAATACCGAAAGTGGCACTGCATCAGCGTATCGTCGGCAATACCCGTCCGAATGTGCCGGTAGCAATAGGCGTTATGCCGCATCCGATGGATGACCCGAATATTCGCGCGCTTGCGACAATGCGCGGCGTAACATTTACTCCTACATTAACCAGAATTACCCGTCCCAATAATGTCGTTGATATAGGGACCATCCGTAACACGTTGTATGATGAATGTTGCAGTTACCTGTACTCCACCAATAGTTATGACGGCAGTTCCGGCGTCGAGAAAATAAAGAATAACGAGCTGAAAGGCTTCAACGGGGGGCGCATTGTTCTGAAAGGACCGACGGGTACGGTTATCCGCACGCTCCTCGAAGTTGAGGCAAAAAACGGGACGGATGTTCAGCCCTAGTGATTGATACGGGAAATATCTCCGTCCAAAACGATGGGCTGAATCGCGTGCATTTCGGTTTTGTAATCCATATCGGGAACCGGAAAAAGTAAATAGACCTTCTTCCCTAATCCGAATGCATATCCCATCTCAAGGAACGTATTGCCGCCGATATAACCCGGAATCCCCTTCTTTTCATAATTTAAAATAAGGATCGCGTCCGCTTGCTCGATCTTTCGAAAATGCTCCCGGATAAAATCATATTCGATTTTTACGGTAATTCGTTCTTCATCGGAATCCATATAGGATTCGTTTTTATGAATATCATCCAGTTCCCCGGGAACAAACACCTGATACCCCGCGGCTATCAGCGTATCGCGCATTGCCGCCATCTCTTTATGAAATTGCATGCTCCCGCAAATGGTAATGGTCATAGTAATGTGTGCTCCTTTGGCGGAAGGAGCGAGATTTGAACTCGCGTGGGCCTTTCGACCCCCAAGGTTTTCGAGACCTGGCCGTTTAGCCGCTCCGGCATCCTTCCATGCAACTTAGGGCTGTGCCGGGATCGCCGGTTCCGTCAGTGCTCCCGTATTATACTTCAAACCCCCTCGGCGCCAATAATGGAGAGATTGGCAAATCCACCAACCACCGTGGGGCGCATACTTGCAAGCTCTAGCTCGTACCCCATATGTGGAAGCGCATACAGCACATACAGTTTTTTCCCCAGGTAAAATCCTATCCCCATCTCGAGAAACGTGTTACCGCCTATATACCCGTCGATGCCGTTTTTCGGAGGGTTCACCACCAAAACGGCATCCGCCGATTCGATTTTCCGGAAGTGCTCTCTGATAAAGTCGTATTGCTTTTCCGCGGCAAGGCGCTCGGCAACCGTCACCGGTTTTGTGAAACCTTTTTTATCGATGAGATCAAGGCTTTTGGGGACGAGCGGCGTATGGCCGAGAGCAACCAGGGCATGTTCCGCCTCGCGCATCTTTTGATAAAAAGTCAGACTTCCGCAAATAGCTATTTTCACGATAATAAAGTATGTCTAGGTCTTTCGGGAAATTTCCGTATAAAGCACGATACTTGTCGTACCGACAAGTCCCCAAAACAACGGCATCCATAGAGGTATATTCAAAACCTGCGGTGTGACATACCTCCATGCGCGGCCGATATTTACCATGAGTATTTCAACGATTGCCCCTCCGCATGTCAGGCCAATATACCAAAGGAGCTCCTTCTTAATAGGAAACAGCCGATGCTTTACAAGCGTCAATGCGATAAGCAAAAGAGACAACAGTATCGCCTGCCTCCATAGAAAAATTATACATACGATCGCGGCAAGGAGAATACTTAAGGCGATAAAAAAACGGGAAGACATAAATTGCTTGTACGCCCAACAGGAGTCGAACCTGTATCAGAAGCTCCGCAAGCTCCTATTCTATCCATTGAACTATGGGCGCGAATACCTTCCGTATTGTACAACAAACGAGCCGATTCACGCTATGCTTGAGGCTTTTCCAGAGGGATCTTTTCACTTATCCATCGCGCGGCATTATCAACCCACGTGCGGTCCGGCTGTTCTCTAAAGGGGATGTATTTTGCCACGTATTCCCGCATTTTATCCTTCGGCTGATCCCCCAAAAGAATGATTACCCGGGGAGCCATGAATAGACGAAGGACAAGCATGGTTTGTCCCCACTGTTCCTCAAACCAAAAATCAGCACACTCCTCCCATCGGTAAAAATGCCCTCCGCTTTCGATTCCGAGGCTGGTTACCCGATGACGTATCTCTTCGGGAGGAACGGTGGAGAGCACATAAATTAAGAAGACGATTGAAAGGACGGTCGCGATAAGCACAAATTCGCGCACAAATACGAGAATCACCGACAAAAGAAATACGATGGCAAAAATATTGATAAAAAACTCACGATCACGTTTTTTGAACAGTCGCGAAGGAGAACTCCACGTGGCAAACACTTCTTCTTCCTGACGAATCTGAGCACCGCTCTGCTTCATGTATCTAGTATATCGTGGCCTTCAAAAATTGCTAGTCATAAGAATATCCATGCGCATGACCCATATCTGATCGCGTTTTCCATGTCGTTCGATGATTGTGATAACGAGAAGACTACGATTCTTGTTCCGCCACTGATAGCTGGAAAAAAAGAATTCACAGAAAGGACATATCGACACCTATGACAATCGCCGCTCTGCGAAACAGCATGGTAAGCGGAAATGAATGCGGTATTAGCCATGGAAAATTAATGCAAAAAGCATTGCGGAAGAGTAAGGGGCTTATACAGTTGATGCCCCTCATTCACTCGATTCGTTTATTGCTATCGTTTTATTGATGTTACCTCCCGGACCCTGAATTCGGTAATACGTCGGATCAAATCATACGGGATTGGCTTATCCAGCGGAAACTGAATAGCCCCTTTAGATGTCTTATACGGAGCCAACGCTTTTTGAAATACAGGGATGGGGGATGGTGTGGGGAAAAAACTTATATGATTTTTAAAAGCGGCAAAATGCACCACGTGCTTGCCGAAAAGATCCACGGTAGGAATACCGTAGCTTATTTTCTCCACTCCGCCGGGAATAGCAGAAAGGATCGTCTTGCGCATCGCGCGTAAAAGCATCTGTATGTGTTGAGGATACTTTTGTATGTAGTTATCAACAGACGGTAACATCATGAGGAAATCAACACTCAGCATTACATACAGTTATGTTGCGGAGAGGGCGGGACTCGAACCCACGAGACCTTGCGGTCGGCGGTTTAGTAAACCGCTGCAATAGCCACTATGCGACCTCTCCCGCGCGGAGTGAACACGCCCGGAACCCCAAAGTTGCCAGAGGATGTCTCCACCTGGGGAGTATTGTACCAGATTATATGTCGTGGCTGAGTCGAAACGAGACAGGCATATACATAGATACGTATAATGAACATGGCCTTATGCGCGGCAAAAGGGGACTTGTATGCGTCATCGACTGTATCTCATCGTTTGGTTTGGACTGGGACCGATGTTATTTTATCTGGCATGCTTTATTTTGCTGACCTATCCGCTCATCCGCACATTTACAACGCATATTTTTGCCGGTCCCATTGACGGATTACAAAACTATTGGAACATTTGGTGGGTCAATAAGGCTCTTACACAGTTCCACACATCTCCCTGGTTCACCACACAGATTCACTATCCGCACGGAACGACACTCATCGGTCACACCCTAAACCCCATAAACGGCATTATGGCTATCCCGTTGTTACGGCTTATGCCGCTAAACCAAGTCTATAATCTCATCGTCGTGTTTTCGTTCGTCGCGAGCGGATACACGCTGTTTCTCTTGGCCTATCGGCTTACCCGGCATTATGAAGGAAGTGTCATCGCCGGATTCATTTTTACCTTCTCGCATTATCACTTTACGCATCTTTTGGAACACCTTCAGCTTACGTCATTGGAATGGATTCCGCTGTTTCTTTTGTCCTTTTTGGTATTTACCGAAAGACCCACCCTTGTCAAAGGCTTTGTTACCGCGGTATTGCTTTTTCTTATCCTTCTGACCGATTATTATTACTTTTTCTATGCCGCCGTCTGCGCCGGGGTTACTCTTTTATGGTTGTTTTCCGTACGTCGTCTCACCATGGCTGATGTGCGTCGCAACAAAATCCCATGGATAATTTTTTTTGCGGTGTCGGTACTGCTCACGGCGCCTCTGTTGTTTCATCTCATCCAAACACATATCGTCGATCCGCTCCTTGGCAGTCATGATCCGTCCGAGTATTCGCTGGACCTTATGGCGCCCTTCATACCCGGTGTGACATGGCGGTTTGCCGATCTTACCCGCATGTATTGGAGCGGACTTGGCAGGAGTTATTTCGAGGCGAGTGTGTACGTCGGCTGGTCCGTGACATTGCTCGTCCTGTATGCCGCATTTCGCAAACGGACCTTGCTCCAAAGCCACCTTACACTTTTTTATATATTGTGCGTCGTCTTTTTCCTCTTGAGTCTCGGTCCGATGCTTCGTATCGGCACCCGATATACATCGATCGTACTTCCGTACGAATATCTCACCATGCTCTTCCCGATCCTGGGAATATCCGGCGTGCCGGTACGCATGATGGCTATGGCAACGCTCGCGTTGAGTGTTATGGGTGCGTATGCCATTTCCGCACTGTGGAACAACGGAAGGCGGTGGGCACTTCTTCTCCTTGCCCCGGTATTTATTCTCGACCACCTCCAGGCGCCTATTCCTTCATTGGCACGGCCAACTCCTCATACCGTCCAAATTCTTCAACACATTCCCGGGAACGACCCGGTCGTGGATGGTGCCTATCATATGTCCGATTCCCTCTATTACCAGACGATCCACGAAAAACCGATGGCATTAGGGTATATCGCCCGGATCCCCACCGGTACCGAACGGAAAAACGATTCGTTACGCCGGGCAATTGAAGTCAATGATTACAAAGAAATGCGACGTGAGGGGTTTCGGTTTCTGCTCACCAAATCATCCCTTCCCGCCGAGTCTTTTTGTTTCTTGCGGAAGATACGGGGGTCATACTGTATGATCTCTCGACGTGCAGATAGTCATAACCGCCTCGCGTACTACCGATCAATTCGTTTGCTGGCATGTGGTGACCGTGTTGGCGGAAGGGGTGGGATTCGAACCCACGGTCAGCTTGCGCCGACGCTTGTTTTCAAGACAAGTGCACTAGTCCACTATGCGACCCTTCCTTGGGAAAACAACACTGCGGAGAGTATGGGAGTCGAACCCATTGACGAACTTACGCTCGTCACGGTTTAGCAAACCGTTCCCTTACCGTCCGGGCCACTCTCCGTGGCGATCATTATACCAATAATACCCGCTTAACTCCTAGCTGAATCCGTACTACGGACCACAATAACTGCCCCCAGATGAACGTCGATAACTGCCGCCGAGCCGGTGATTTCATTGCTGATGCCCAATGTAGAACTGCGAAACATTTTTTGCTTTGTGATCGGATATTTGACGCCGGTTGCCGTAACAACAGCCCGCTGAGTTAGCGGGATAATCGAAAGATACCGATATGGTATGCACCGTGAAAACTTCATAGACCCTCGTCGCACAATGTTTATTTTATTGAAGTTATCCACAATTTCTCCATCAATATTGTGCGACGATAGGTATGCCAAGCTCTGCATTGCGCCTAACGTATGGTCAAATCGTTTTCCCAATACGGCAACCAGTCGTACTTTTTTCGGAGATCCCTTACACACTTCCCGTACCGCAAGCTCCAGATCGGTCATATCCTTATCCGGTTCATATTCCATATAGATATCCGCCGCATTATGAATACGCCGTTTTTCTTCGGAGGTTATCGAATCAAAATCCCCTATGGCCAGGTGTACCGGGAGTTTGTTTCTGAGAAGCCAAAGTGCCCCCCTATCGACCCCCACCACATAGTCTGCATTCGTGATAGAAGGAAGCATACGTCTGTCGAGCACTCCCCCCGCCACGACGGCAACCGTTTTCCCGATGAGTGATTTCTTTGGTTTCATATCAACGCGCCATGGCAATTCCCCACACGTATTTTATTCCAGCGCGTTTTAACGCACCAGCGGCATTTTGCATGGTTGCCCCCGTCGTATAGACGTCGTCACAAAGCATCACCCCGTAGTCGCACCGTTTCATCCGTTCCGCAAAAAAGGCGTTTTTCATGTTTTGGAACCGAACGTCCCGCTTCTCTACCGTTACCTGTGGAATTGTTTCTTTGACACGGCGCAACAACGTCGTATTCAGCGGCACTCCCCATCGTCCTCCCAACGCTTTTGCAATAAGTTCGGCCTGATTAAACCCTCGGAGCTTCCGCCGTCGGGGCGCAAGCGGGATAGGCACAAGCACCATAGGCATGTTCCCCATACGCGTGTGGACGGACGCCGCCATGGCTTCGGGAATCATTGATACAAAGGTTGACACCGCATCGGATACCAGCCGGTATTTCGTCTCATGGACAAGCGCGCGCACCACCCCTCGGTAACGGAAAAAACACGTAAGTCCGTCAAGTCCGTAGCGCTTGCGGCACCGGGGGTGCACGGCCCCGTCAACGGCGGATTTATGACAACACGGACATATCATTTCGGTTGGGGAAAGAACCAAAACGGCGCTTGCACAGCGGGAACAAACGTATGTCCCCGGCCTGTGACATCCGACACACCGCTTGGGGAAAAGGATAGCCAAAAAATCCACAATAAAGCCTCCTCATACCATTGTACAAGGAGGCAAGATTGCTTGCCCTATCTCGTCCCGCCTAAGCGGGACGGACGCGAATGGGTGGAGATGCCGGGTAATGAGCCCGGGTCCGAAGGAATACATCAAAAACTTCTACAAGCGTAGTCCGTTTGGTTCTTCTCTCGGGAAAAAGCGGACAAATACCTGAGAAAAGGGTTGATCGAAATTATACTCCGGCTGTTCCCGATCATGAACAGCCTGACGGCCTGGCTTTGTTTACACCCTGATATCCTCACCAGACAAAAGAATATTCAGGATGGATCTTACGCAGTTGCGAAGGCGTATGCCCGCGCTTGCATGGATCGCTTAAGGGCAAGTCGTTCTACTAAGTAGGCGTACTTTTCCTCAAGCTCGCTAAGAGTGTTAGCAATTATAAATTGACAAGAGTTTTTACGGCTCTTTTGTCGTCGCCGGCTTGCTGTTTTTTAATGTGCTCGCATCGTCGATGCATGCATCCCCGTTAATCTACCTTCCCCCGGAAATCCCGTTCAAGCTCGCGCTTCTGTGCTTCCCTCCTCATTTTTTCCCGTTTTTCGTATTGTTTTTTGCCGCGCGCGAGGCCGATTTCGATCTTCACCAGAGGACCCTTAGTATACCAGCTTAAGGGAACCAGGGTCAAATTGGCGCCGTCGATCTTGCTCTTTATGGATATAAGCTCGTTTTTATGCAGTAACAACTTGCGCGTGCGCTTCGGGTCATACTCTTCGGGGCGGGCATAGATATAGGGAAATATTTGCGCATTAATAAGATATGCCGCCGTACCTAAAATCTTCACAAACGAGCCGTCAAGTTTTGCGTGTCCCGCACGAAGCGACTTTACCTCCGCGCCACTCAAAACAATCCCTGCCTCAAAACGATCAAGGATTTCATAGTCATACGTGGCTTTTTTGTTGGCCAGCTTCATACGAATCGGCTTACTTTAGGTCCGTGGCGTAGATTTTACCCTCTGCGAGCAAAAAAAGCTTGCGGGAAGATTCCGATACGGCAAGCGCCGTAGGCTGAAAGCCCGCACGCCATACATACTGCGCCATATACATCCCCTCTTTATCAAACACGACGACGCGATGATAATCGTGATCCAATACATAGACCATTTTCAGTTCGTCATGGGTGTACACGCTGAGCCGTTTCCCCAGCGGCATGTCGTGGCCTTGCGGGGTATAGCTGTTTTCCTTCCCTGCGGTAAATCGCATGATTGTCCCGTTTGTCGTCCCCAACCATACCGAGCCGTCTATGGCCAGATTAGTAACCTGAGACAAATCCGGTAAGGTATCGGGGTTCAAATATTCGAACAGCTGGCTAAACCCTTTTTCCGTTGCGACATACTTCCAAATCCTGCTCTTTTGGGTATCCAGAAGGTAAATATTGCCGCCAAATACCGCCATGTCGGAAATCCTTCCCCACTCGGAAGAAGCCGGAATCATGTTCGGAACGGTTTTTTGGTCGGATAGCCGTATTTGATGAATGCCCGTAGGTGTCCACACATAGACCTTGTCCCCGTATACCGCCACATGTGATGCGTTGTCAAAACCGTTACCGCCGCCGACGATATTGCCGTTCCTGTTGGTGACTCCCAGGGTATATACGGTTTTGCCAAAGGCATCATAAATACCGATTGTCCCGTCAAATAAAGAAAAGTCGGTTGCCTTTGCGTCCTTTTTCAAAAGTCCCATATCAAAATACAGTTCCGGTTGCACATCGACGCTATGCATGGCTCGCGTAAGATTTTTGACCACTTCTTCATACAATTGCCGCGCCTCCCTCAGCTCGGCGGATCGGGATTTTCGGGCAATAAGAGGAGCGAGCGTATCGCGTGCTGAGGTGAGCCGTTCCCTTCCCTTTACGGGATTTAGCTCCAGAAGCGCCATTCCTTCGTCAAACGAATGCTTGGCCGTCGCCACCGCATCGGTTACCGCACTCTGCACCCGAACCGTTTGTTGCCTGCGTATTCCTAAAGCCACACTGACAAGGAACAGCGTAATAACAATGACGGCTATGAATCGTTTTACCGAGAATGAGGGATGCGAACGGACTTTGCGGATGAGAGTCCGCGCCTTTGCCCTCCCGGACGCCGGGGTTATCCTACGAATGATTGCCTTAACGGTAGGTAGCATCATTGCCCGCCTTTTTGCGGTCGGGGTGATAGTCGCCGACGGGACGATTTTTTCCTCCTGCTCCGTATCAAGCGGTTTTCCCATCTCAAAAATAAGCGCCGCTCCCCCTTCTCCTCCTTGTCGTTCGTGCAGGCGTATGGTAAGTTTTTCGGCCACCTCATGGGGTCGCAAATGATCAAACGCACCGATGATTTCCTGTTCTGAAAGCGTACCGAGGAATGATTGCGTGGCGGCGATAATGGTGTCCCCGGGACGCATATTGCCGGACAACGATCCGTCGCTAGTCAACAGCTTGGCGAGCTGATCACCGCGCTTTAAATAGACGGCACCGTTCCCTTTGGAGACGATATAGAGTGTTTGTCCTATGGGAACAAGCAGAACAAGACTTACCACATCGTCATGAATCGTCGTTTCCGCAATATCGACAAGAGCGGCGAGCGAGACGGGAGGAATGTCGAAAATTCGGGTGAGCTTGGTCAAAAGCTGGATACCCCTTGTTCGCGCAATTCCGTCCGGGGCATGAACCTCGACCACACCATACCCGTGGGGTGTCTGGAGGACCTGTCCCCACCGCGTTTCCGTGGGAACTCCCACCACCGATGCAACTGTTGGCCTTACCGAATCCGCCATACGTGTAAATCTATCGTATCACGCGGGAAGCTATAAGATAAGAAGAGCCAGCGCAAAAACGCCGATCGCGGCAACAAGGTGGATAAATGCGGCAACGCGGAGCACGGGCTCAAATGATTCCTCGAGGACTTGCGCCATCAGTTGTTCCTGGCGAAGGATAACGGTCGCAAAAACAATATAGAGCCCCAATCCGAAGAGGATAAGAAATTTAACGAGGATAAAGATAATATTGGTTATATCCGGCGTCATAGTCCTGCGTTTCCGTCTTCCAACAATTCACTGATTGCTTCGACAACTTTTGCCGGTTTGGGCACGGCCAAAAATTCTATATTGGGCATATCCCCGCCCGCCGTCTGCACCGACGCATCGCCGTAATCAAAAAAGACTGAAAATATGCCGCTACTTTTGTAACTGATGTCCTGAATTCTGTCGAGTCTCGCCTCGGAAAACTCCTTATAAAGAAGGTGAATGAAATCGATGTCCACAATCCGTTTATCGGTAACGATATAAATGTTAAAGAACCACCGGAGAAAACTCATCAAAGCAAAGCCGAAGGTTACGACATACCAGAATGCCGTCCCAACCACGATGTAGCTCATCGGTACAATAAACGGCAGGGTAAGAAACCGGAAAAGTAACGGAAAAAAGACGATGGGAGCAAGGGCGAGAAAAAGCACCAAGAGCGCCGGACCAAGAAGGACAATCAGATGTTGGCGAAGGAAGAGTATGACTTTTTCCTCTTTTTCCTGGGTTTCAAAACTTATGCCTTCGGGACTCACGGCGAAACTGGTGAGCGGCGACATGATGGTACGCTCGACAAGGGGTTTCTCCTTAGCGGTAAAGACTGTCGGCATCGCGGTAATTGTACAACACTCACCCGCTCCTGGCTATATGCCGTAGAAAACGGGCTATCGTCGTTCAATGTTAAACAGCGGACCGACGATTTGAATGTTTGCCGGGGCTCTCAGATTAAAGAAATCCTTAAATTCGCTTCCCTCAAATGAAACGGTGCCCGCATCGCCGCTTATCGTAATCCCGGTCGTCCTTCCGACACCCCAGTCAACGCCGGAAACGCTCACGCTGGACACCGATCCGAAAGGTGACCCGCCGCGACTTTTCAATTCTTGCTTAACCCGGTCCTTATCCCACGTGTCGGTTCCCGCCGGATTCGGTTTATCCGGCTGATACAGGTGCTCTTTCGTGCCTCCGTCCTTCCGGGCAAGGAGAATGACGTTCACGATATCGGCAACCTCATCACTTTTGAGCCAGGCGCTTTTGCCGTACTGACTGCGAAACCCCTGTGCCGCATAAAAACAGGGGGACTCCCGATCGTACGCTTTGGCCTGCAGGTCCGAAAAGCTCCCCACATCGGTACTGGCATCACGGGTGCGCTTTGTCCAGGCACGATGACTCCCGCCCCAGACATCGTTGTTTTGAAACGTATATCCTCCGTCCGTTGACGAAAACCATGCCGCAATCACCTGGCCGCCTAGCACCATCGTTTTCCCCGACGTATCGTTGACGGCACTCTCCCAAGCACCTCCTTTTGGATCCGTTTTAAACACCTGGCAACTTTGGGTGGCACAAATTGAATTGTTCCCGTTATCCGTGGAATACAGCGCGTACGAACGTGCGGCTATTGCCTGCGCTTTCAGCGCTTCTGCGGGCCAACTTGCCGGCACCTCATAAATCCGTTTGACATACTCTTCAAGACTTCCCGTCCAGATGACAGATCCCTGATTCACCCCGTTACCGTTATTCACTTTAATGGTAATTCCCCCTTTGTCCTGATACTCATCAAAATTGAAATACGCACGCAGTATTTTGTCATACGAGTGTCCCTCCTGCGCTCTGCCCAACGCGCCGTATTGGTTCATACCGACCCGGTGCGGGATACCGTAGGTAAAAAACGCAAATCCCGGTGAAAATCCCGGATCCAACTTCCGATCATCGGTACAATACAGCGGACCTGCTCCTAAGCTGGACGGGAGATTAAGCCCCGACAGCTTTGCCGCCAAAAAAGATTGCTGTTTGGCGGAAAGGGCGGCAATGGCTGAGGAAAGCCTGCTCTGATAGGCCGAAGCTTCCCCGACAAGCTTTCGTACCGATGCGGCCCGACGATCCAAATCTTCCTTGAGAGAACCGAGCGTTACCCGCTCCTTCTCCAATTCCGCCTTTCTTGTCTGCAGATCCCGGATAGATATTGCCGTTTGTCCGATCAGCTTTTTATCCTCGTCGATGACGACGTGTTGATACGTGAACGCACGAAGCACCGCTCCTACATTGGTTGAGGTCAGAAACGGTAAGAGCGGGTTATAGGTCTGGGTGCGACGATACAACGCGGCAATCCTTCGGGAGGCAAGCGCTAACGCATCGGATAATTCCTCTTCGGCAATCCCAATGGCGGCGGCTTTTTTTATGAGATCTCCTTCTATCCCTTTAATGCGTGCCTGGAATGCGGCGATATCGGTCTCCATTTTGTTGAGTGCCGTCACGTGCGGCGCTTTCGCCTTTTCCATGGCATTCCACTCTTCCTGACATTTACTTATCTTGCGCTGACATTCGTCGGGGTCACCGCAGGAGGTGTCGCAACTTTGCGCCGCTACCGCGGCCGGAAACAGGAAGACGCAAATAACGAGAAAAGATACTGAAAAAAGCCGGAAAATCTTCATGCGTCCTCCCATTGTACCAGACGGGAGAAAGGGTGCCCCGCCTTTTCTTATTTGGTGATTTTTGCTACACTTAAAGGCATGAAACGGGCGATTCTGTCGCTATCTTTGTTTTTGGTTGCTACCTTTTCCCTTTTGCCTATCATGGGGGCTTTCATGCCGCAGATTTCCGCACAGGGGTTTGGCGGGGTATCCGCCGGTGCGGGAACTTCCGCAGATGATTCCGTCGGCGAAAGCGCCTGCCGGTTTGTCACTTCCGGCGAAGCGGGAACGTGCAAATCGTGTTTTGAGGGTGGCGGGGCGTGGACCGCGATCGGTTGTTTGGGCGGCGAAACCCCGAATGACTTCATCGCTTCGTTTTTGAAAATCGGCACGGGGCTCGGGGGCGGTGTTGCGTTTCTTTTGATCCTGTTTTCCGGTTTTCAGCGGATAACGAGTGCGGGCAATCCGGAAAAGCTTCACGAAGCAAAAGAGCTTATGACTGCGGCGGTTTCGGGGCTGTTGCTTATTATTTTCTCTATCTTCTTGCTCAGACTTATCGGCGTCGATATATTACAGATACCGGGGCTTAACTAGGTATGCAAAAGACACTTGCACAGTTTTCCATAGGCGGCGGGAGTAACGGTCCGGGAATTGATATTCAGGGACCGGAAGGTTTTGCGTTTGAAGGAGCTGGTATCGGAGCAATTATCGGACAGTCGTTAAGCTATGTCTTCGCCGCGGCAGGTATCGGACTTCTTTTGATGATAATTTCCAGCGGTTTTTCGATGATGATGAGCGCCGGGGATCCCAAGAAGGCGGCCGCCGGAAAGACCGCGCTTACCAATGCCATAATCGGTTTTATCTTAATTTTTGCCGCATTCTGGATTGTGCAGATAATGGGAACGATTCTGGGGTGGCAAAGTATCCTCGATATCTTCCAGTAATTTATTTGCCAAACCGCCGTTGCCGCTTTGCGTATTCCTCAAGCGCTTCATCCAGTCTCGCAGGGGTAAAATCCGGCATGTGCCAAGGCGGAAAATATAGTTCGCTATAGGCACTTTGCCAGGGAAGAAATCCCGATAACCGTTGTTCCCCGCTCGTACGGATAATAAAATCAGGATCGGGAATGTCCTTGGTATCCAGATACTGTGAAAAAACCTCTGACGTTATTCCCTGCGTCGAGGGAAGCGCGCGGATGGCACGGAGTATTTCATCACGGCCACCGTAGTTCAGGGCGAAGACGGCGGTTATTTTTTTATTGTGTTCCGTCTGGTTCATGACATCCACTAACGCTTGTTGAATATCCGGGGCAAATTTGGATATGTCGCCTATTACCCTCACCCGTACTCCCTTTTCATGCAGACGTTGCCAGCGTTTCCGTATCGTATGGCGAAATATTCGCATAATTCCTTCGACTTCCTTTGCGTCACGATGCCAGTTTTCCGTGGAAAACGCCCAAAACGTCACATAGGAAACACCTCGCGCCGCGGCGTGTTCAACAAGAGGCTCCAACACTTCATCGGATACCCGCTGGTGGCCAGAAAGTACCGGAAGTCCCTGTTCCTTTGCCCATCTGCGGTTACCGTCCATGATGATTGCGATATGGGTGGGAATGGTCTTTGTCATAACGGTTTAGAATAAATGCGCGGATATGGTTCGCGCGCCCTTCGCCACTTTATTGTAAATAATTTCTTCAATCCCGGAAATATCGGTGAGTTCTGCTTTTACCCGTGATACGTCTTTTTCCTCACAGATAAGATGCACGTTTGGTCCCGCATCAATCGTAAAATAAACGGGAATGCCTTTCGTTCGCCACACGGGTACCGCGGTCATGATCGTTTGGGTTACTTCATTCCAATACGGAAGCGGGGGCACTTGCGTTTGCATCACCCGGTGCATATCAAGACAATCTTCTTCAATGACGCTCCCCAGTGCCGCAAAATCCTTGCGGGCGAGCGCTTCTGTTGCCCGTTTTAAACGGGCGGGCACCGCCGCAAGGCGGGATGACAAATACGGGCTGGTAGTGACGTTTCTCATGCCGTCTGACGTCGCCACTTTTTTCATCCGCTTATCCACAATCACCAACAGGTCGCAAAGATCCCAATAGTGCTCGTCATAGAGCGAATAGGCGTACGATGTTTCATGACTCGTCCCCTTCTCCCAGACCACAAACCCCGAAGGAATACTCCGACACGCGCTTCCCGAACCCAATCGGGCAAATAGGGTCAGTTCTTTCTGGGGTAGCGAAACATTTGCGGCCGCAAATCCGGCCGTCATGAGCGCCGCAAACCCAGAGGCGGAAGCCGCCGAACCCGCCCCTTTGGGAAACGTGTTTTTTGTCACCACGCGGGCATGGAACGGACATTTTGCCCTCGTTCGTATAACATCAAGCCCTGCCGAAACGCGCGCGGTTTCTTCCGGTGAAAATGTTGCATCAATAATATGCACTTCGTCCCGTGTATACTGCTCGGAAAATTCCACCGTCGTTTGGGTAAATGCGCCCGATAAGTTCATGGAAAGCGAGTCATTAAGCGGCAATCGGAGGTGCTCATCCGCTTTCCCCCAATACTTGATGAACGCGATATTTGCCGGTGCTTCCGCGGTTGCTTTCATGGTTCCCTCCGTACTCCGACGGCTTGCGGAGTAATGTGGATAACTTTTCCACCCGCCTGTTCGATTGCACGGGACACATCGGGTTGTTTTTCCGGAGGCACCATCGCAATCATACAGTCTCCTCCGCCGGCACCGGATAGTTTTGCCCCCCACGCGCCCGCTCCTTTGGCGGCAACAATAAGGCTCTCGAGTCGTTCACTGCTTACGCCCAAATCACGCAGATACTCCTGATTGAAATCCATAAGTTTTCCCACGCGTTCCCAATCTCCTTCTTCTGTCTTTGCTTTCGCATCGGTCGTAAGCTTGGCGATGGCGGCAAAGATGCGGGACACTTTTTCCCGCTGTTCTTCATACTTTTTTGCCACCTCGGCAACGATTGTCGGCGTGTCGGCCTTAACCCCGCTAAATCCCACTACAAGCGGCATCGGGGTGTGAGGAACCGTGGTAATCGTCTTCCCTAACCGGTCATACCAAAGCGTGCCTCCCCAAATTGCCGATGCGGCATCAAACCCCGATCCTACCCGTTGCACGGACAGTATTGCCTCGTATGCCATGCTAAAAAGCTCTTTTTTACCTATCTGTTTTCGGCAGTATTCCCCCAACGCAAAAAGCGTGGCAACCGTAACGGCCGCGGATGATCCCAGACCGTAATTACCGGAAAACATGCTTTGTGTGGTGATGGAAAGCGCATCAAAGGATTGTCTCCAATGCTTTTTTGCGACGGCAAGTGCCGCTTCAATGAAGCGGGTATCGCTCACTCCCGGTGTCAGAAAGTGCGACGCGCCGTCTGAAGACTCGGTGACCGATACCGAAAGCCGCTCGCTCACCGCCGTTACTAAACACGGATTTTTATACACCACCGCATGGTCTCCCATGAGCAGTAGTTTCCCCGGTGCCGATACGGTTATGCTGTTCATACGATAATCTGTTCGCGTTGCACACCGGCACCGCCCAACTGTGTCTCAAATGACGGATACCCGTGTTGTTTGGCAAGTTTTTTGATGCGTGCCGGTTCCGGATGACTTGCAAATACCACCCCGCTCCCGCCGTTTTTCCCTCCCGCACCGCTAATTTTGGCAACCCCGCCGATTTTTTCGATATCCCGGATAAGCAATTGCGCGGACGGCGATACGACCCCCATTGTCTCCAACAATTGCTCATTCGTTCGTAGGCCGTCACAAAACGCTTCTTCCCGTTCATCATGAAGTGCAGAGGTTATCTCTTTGGTTACGTTTTCTATCCGCGAAAGCAACTCGGCAAAACGGGCTTCATCTCGCGTTTTCTGTTCCGCCACCATTTGTACCAAATCCCCGGTGCTTTCGGTTCTTCCGGTGTTAATAAGGACAAACGGGGAAAAGGTACGGGGAATTTTAAATGATAGAAGCCAAAGAGTTTTTAAGAATTCAAGTTCTTTCCGATACCAGAGAATTCCTCCGTGGGCGGAAACCGCGGGATCGCTTCCCGAACTGTTTTTATGTTTCGTCTTTTCCGCAACATATGCACTGTCGTGTATGGCCTGTACATTCCACGGCTCGTTATGCCAAACGGAGAGTGCGCCGATAAGTGCTACGGCAAGCGCCGCGGATGATCCCATACCGCTTCCCACGGGAATGGCCGAATCAATGGTGATGAAACACGGCGGAGTCAACACTTTGGCGTATTTCTTTTCAAAGGCGTTTGCTATGGCATCAATGTACGCGTCTTTTTTCCGTAACGCGGCAAGTGATACTTCCCCCTGGTTTGAAAGAGTGACATAGAGACGGAGTGACGTGGCGACGATAAGCGACGGTTTGCCGTACACGACGGCGTGTTCACCGGTAATATGCAATTTACCGGGGGCTGATACGGTAACTTTTTTCATACAAGCGGTTTGGCTTTGATACCGTACGGAATCACACCGTCGGTATCGGGGTTCATGACGCGACGAACGACGGTAATGACTTTTTGTCCCGCGGTAAGATGGTGCTTTTCGTAATCAACCAATTGACACACCATTGTGGTGTTATCGGCAAGCTGAAGTAATACCACGGGATATGGTGCCTGATCGGTAAAGTCACCGGGAGGAACACGGATGATTGTCCACGAAAGAATTGTCCCGATTTTCCCGATCGAGCTCGCTATTCGTTTTTGATTTCTCCACACTTTTACCGGACTGTGCATAATAGTTATATCGCTCAATCGTTACCTTTCGTTTGTCGTTATATAACGGAATTACTTGTGTTCTGACTCACTCTTTAAAATATGTATCACCGCCGTCGCCCCGCTCCCGCCCACATTATGGGCAAGACCGACGTCGGCACCGGGTACCTGCCGTTTTCCCGCATTCCCGCGCAACTGTTCTACCAACTCGACGATTTGTTTAACCCCGGTGGCTCCGACCGGATGACCGCATCCTTTGAGCCCTCCCGAAGGGTTCACCACTACCTGAGGATTCTTTCCCAACATCGTTTTTCCCGCTTCAATGGCGGCGGCCGCTTTGCCTTTGGGGAAAAAGCCCAAATCCTCGGTCGCAAGAATTTCAGCGATCGTAAAACAATCGTGTACTTCGGCTACGGCAATGTCTTGTGCGGAAATATGTGCAATTTCGTACGCACGCTTGGCGGCCTGTTCCGTTGCCGAAAGCTTGGTAAGGCTTTTTCGTTGCGAAAGTCCCAAGGAATCGGTGGCCACCACGGAAGCGGCAATTTCAATTTGTTTATGGTGTTTGGCTTTTGAATTTTTACTCGTGAGAACGACTGCGGCGGCGCCGTCCGATATCGGCGAACAATCAAGAAGCTTTAACGGGTCGGCGATTTTTCCGCTTTTCATGACCTGTTCAACGGAGAGCAGGTTGTGAAATTGCGCATTGGGGTTTAAGGACGCGTGGTAATGATTCTTTACGGCAACTGCGGCCATTTGCTCTTCCGTCGTCCCATACTGTGCCATATGCACACGGGCAAGCATGGCGTACAAACCGGGGAATGTTGCCCCCGATACGCGCTCCTCTTCGCTTCCCGCTCCCATAAGTGCGGTTGCCACATCTTCCGGTTTATGGTCGGTCATTTTTTCAATACCCAGCGCTACCACCGTATCATATTGACCGCTTAATAAACTGTTAACGGCATTATGAAGCGCAAGGCCGCCCGACGCACATGCACCTTCCACCTTAAACGCGGGCACGGTAAGACCCAGTTCTTCGGCAAAAAACGCACCAAGGTGCTCTTGTCCTCCCAACATCCCTGATAGCATATTGCCCACGAATAGCGCCTGTACGTCATTTGCGGTTTTTTTTGCATCGGCAAGCGCAGAAAAAACCGCCTGGCGTGCAAGCCCTCGCGGGGAGGCGCTCCAAAGTTCTCCAAATGCGGTTGTTGATGCTCCGGCTACGTATATTTTCATAGTTTATGCGTCATTTTTAAAAACTCTACGTAATCGATATACCGTTTGTTGGCGATCGCATCGGATACCAAAAGATTTTTTGTACGGCGAACGGTCTGAAGGTTGGTAAGTTTTTCCGTAGTTTTCCACACAAACGCGTCACTCCCCGCCCCCGACCCATACGACACCATAAATATTTTTTTATCGGGAGTTGCGATGTCACAAATTGCTGATAGCCCCAACATCGCAGTCGCCGAGTACGCATTTCCTATCGCATCCACGGTAAGTGACGGAGCAAGTTGCTCCGGCAAAAATCCCAATCGTTTCGCCACTTCTCTGGGGAATTTTCCGTTAGGCATGTGAAAGACACAATAATCGTAGTCGGAGGCGGTTGTTTTTGTCATGCCAAAAAGTCTGGTGGCCGCCCCCATAACATGCTGATAATACGCCGGTTCGCCGGTAAATCTCCCCGCATGCGACGGATATCGCATCCCGTCCCGACGCCAGAAATCGGGTGTATCCGATGAATACGAGGTGTCGGCAAGAAGTTGTACCGCGATATTTTCACTCCCGATAAGAAATGCCGCTCCCCCCGACGCCGCGGTGTACTCGAGAAAGTCGTGGGGTTTCCCTTGTGCCGTGTCCGCACCGATAGCCATCCCGTATTTTGCATGTCCCGCGGCAACGAGTCCCGCGATGGCCTGCACGGCGGCGGTGCCTGCTTTACAGGCAAATTCCATATCTGCCGCCAAATATGATGAGCCTATCCCCAACAGCTCTCCCACGATGGTCGAGGTGGGATTGACCGCATACGGATGACTTTCGCTTCCGACAAATAATACATCAATATCCGCCGGTTCCCCTTGAAACGGGACAAGACACGCCTGCGCCGCTTCGATGGCAATTGTTGCCGCATCTTCATCCGATGCAGGCACTGACTTATCCGTAAGACCGAGCGAACGCACGACCTCCTGCGGTTCTTTCCGCCATGCCGCCGCAATGTCCGCTATACGAATCCGATGTTGCGGAATATAGGTGCCGTATGAAACGATACCGATCATATTATTTTTCCTCTCGCAAGTTTTTCATGGGAACGGGAAAGTGTCTGTTCAGCAAGAGAACTTAATAGCGACACCTCGCCGGCAAGAACCGCACCGCCGATGATTTCTGCAAATCGCTCGGCATGCGCACCGTCGTCGCCTCCCCCAATCCCAAGCAGTGATAATGCTTCCCGCTGGGTCGCAAGTCCCGTTCCCCCTCCGACCGTCCCTATCATAAGATCAGGAAGATAAACCCCGATATGGAGCGCGTCGCCATTGACAATGGTAGCGGTCGTTATTCCCATGCTTCCTTCAACAACGTGCGCCGGATCCTGACCCGTTGCGATAAAAAGCGCGGCGACTACATTGGCATATTGGGCATTAAATCCCATACTGCCGCTTATGGCGCTTCCGATCATACATTTTGCCATCCAAGTATCAAAAACATGCACGGCGTCGGTTTTCAACACATCGGATAACACCGCTTTTGAAAGCACTGCTTCCGCCCACACCGGTCGCCCGCGCTTGTTCACCATATTCTGCCATGACGGTTTCTTATCGACACAGAAATTTCCCGAAAGCGCCACACATGCCGTCTCCGTTGCTTCTTCAATATGTCGTACGACGCGATCCGTCGCAATCGTGACCATGTTGAGACCCATGGCATCTTTGGTGTCATAGACAAACCGTATATACCGATAGAGCCCCACTCCCGTTGAGGTAACACTTTTTAGCTTCAGGTGGCGCGAGGTTGCCTCCGCGATCTCTTTTAACCGTAAAAATTGATCGGCAACATAGGCTTCAAGGCGGGCGCTTTCAGCAAGGGAGCGCACTTTAAATACCGGTCCCCTGGTTGCCCCGACAAGCGAACTTCGCACACTCGCCCCGCCGCTTTCCGTTATGGCCTTGCACCCGCGACTAACGGAGGCGACAAGTGCCCCTTCGGTGGTTGCGAGCGGAAGATAATAATCTGCCGTATTCCCGTCCGGATGGGTAAGCCTCACCGGCCCGGCGACACCGACCGGCACCTGTGCGACGCCGATCATGTTTTCGCAATTTCTCGAGCTTGCGGTGGCCTCATCAAACGTAAATTTCCCGGTATGGGATAACGTAATCCCTCGTACCTCTTCAAGTCTTTTCCTTCGCGCTTCCGAAGACGGCAGGGTACGAAGTGATACGGTTGTTGATTTCATAGGTCGTGTCATAGAAACGGTACTTTAAAAACCCCCAAACGATACATGCCGATCGCCCATGCGGTCATAATCGGCGCACACCCGATCCCCACAAGGATCGCCTGTACTAAACCCAGCTTCAATGTAAAGCGAAGCGTCAGATATGAAAGGGTAACTTTCCACCAAAGAAGGCTTGCGCTGAATATGATAAACAGGAGACTAAAAAGAATACCCATGGCACTGGTTGTCCGGGGAGGCGGCAACAACACATAGAGCATTGATGTGGCAAAAAACCATAAAACGGTCGGAATCAGCGTGTACGACCAAGCAAGAATGACGGTCGAGAAAGAGGCGGTCCTTCTGAAGAGCGATCCCATAACTACCATACTTGCCGCGGCAAACAGCACCCCGCTCGCCGCACCGAGTGCAAGTAACACAAACTGTTGGGTGAGGAGGAACGGTCGGAATGCCGCGATTTTGACTATACTTGCCAGCGCGAAATACCCTGACAGCAGGAGGCCGATAAAGAGCAGTTCGCCGCTTTTCCCGTGGCTCACTATCATGCGATAGGTTTGGTACGGACGGGTCGTTAACCCGATAAGGGTGCGCCCGAAATTTACTCCGTCGATAATAAGCTGACTTACCCGGTCCATACCATGGTAGTCGAAAAAGCGGAGAAAAACCTGCGAACAGGTGACCGGTGGCCTTAAAACCCGCGTTGTAGTAAGGTAACGATGGCCGCAATGCCCGGCCCGAAGATAACGTAGAGTCCCGCGGTAAATACCAGGCTTACGCCTAAAAACCACGGCCACGGCATGATTTTTAGCCGTTTGGTCATACGCTTATAGAGGCCGGTCAACGGACCCAGTGTCTGGGGAGGTATGTCCACCACCTCTTCCCAACGCCGGACAAATTTCTGATAGGTGGCATCCGTCATAGTTATATCGATAAAAACACCTCAACAAAGGCTCTTCTGGCCCGAAACAATCGGGATTCCGCACTCTTAAAACTGATCGAGAGTTGGCGCGCGATGTCTTCGACACTGACGTGATCAAGATATTTGAGCGTCAGCACCTTGCGATGCATGGGAAGCATACGGGCAAGCGCTTTTTGTATTTTTTCCTTCACCAGGGAAACATCGAGTTCTTCTTCGGGGCCGAGCATCGGAGAAACGAGAAATTCGAGTTGCGGCATCTGTGAAAACACCACGTGCCGCAATTTTTTCCTCCGGTAATAATCAATAATTTTGTGTTGGCAAATCGAAAAAAGATAGGTGCGCACCGAACTTTTCTGCTGAAAGTCACGAATGCCTTCCAAAAATGAAAAAAGCGTATCCTGGAGAATTTCCTCCGCATCCTCCCCCGTCTTAACTTTTCCGGTAATGTAGCGCCTCAACTGCGGGGCATATTGCCGGTAAAACGCGCTCGCGGCCTGACGGTCACGGGCAAAAAGCCTGGTGATAAGCTGTGCGTCGTTCATCATGAAGCGTTCTCCACTTTACCACAATTGACGCATTGCCTCAATTTTAGGTACACTGAAAATATGTTTGAACAAGTGATGGCCCAGTCGGAAAACCTGCAGGATCTCGCCCCGAATCCGGGACTTACCACCTTCGGTATGCTGATTACCGCGATCGTGAAAAATGCGTTCGTTTTGGCCGGTATCATAAGCTTTATTTTGTTGATTTTCGGCGGATTTAACGTTATAGTAGCGGCAGGTGACGCGAAAAAAGCGCAACAGGGCAAGACGGCCATCACCGGAGCGGTTACCGGACTTTTGGTTGTTTTGGGTTCGTTTTGGCTTGTCCAAATTATAGAAGTCGTCACCGGACTTAAATTGTTGAGTCCCTAAACACGTATGAAACTGCTCGCACAGGCTGGAGATATCGTAGGATCCATTGAGAGTCCGCTTTCAAACACCGGTTACGGCAGTATCCAATCCGGTGCGGTCGGGCTGTTTATCACCAATGTCATCCGACTGGCTTTTGTCGCCGCGGGAATCTATGCGCTTTTTAACTTTATCATCGCGGGCTATTCGTATATGAACGCCGCGGGTGACAGCAAAAAACTTTCAGAGGCGTGGAGTCGGATTTGGCAATCTCTTTTGGGGCTTATCATCATTGTCGGGTCATTTGCGATCGCCTCCCTCTTCGGATATCTTATATTCGGGAACGCGGGGTTCATCTTAAACCCGACCATTTACGGACCGGGTGAATAATTCGTATGAGACAACTTGCATTGGAATTGGGGCAAATCGGCGGACAGGGACTTGGTCCTTTTGGGTCAAATCCCGGTGACGGGCTGACCGGGATTACCGGTATGGTCTCTTCGACAATCGGCGTCATGACTATCGCCGCGGGTATTTGGTTTCTTTTCCAGTTTATTATCGGCGGATTCAACTGGATTAATGCGGGTGGTGATAAAGCAAAACTCCAGGCGGCACGAGACAGGCTAACGAACTCTCTGGTGGGACTTATCATCGTCACCGCGGGCTGGGCCGTGCTTGCGGTTGCGGGCACGTTCCTCAACGTTGACTTTACGATATCAAATCCCGGAGGCGTATTGGAGCAACTCAGTCCAAACAGATAACTACCATGAAAAATCTCGCTCAGATCGTAAATCCGGTTCTTCCGGGCTCACTCGGAAGAGGAGGCAATGATACGGGCCCTTCGGCATTGGGGTCTATTATCAGTTCGCTTGTCGGCGTATTTTTGATTTTGGCGCTTATTTCGACGTTTTTATACATGATGCTCGGCGGGTTTGACTGGGTAACCAGCGGCGGGGACAAAACAAAGCTCCAGTCGGCACGCGATAAAATCACCAACGCACTTGTCGGGCTTGTGGTAGTCGGAGCCTCGTGGGCAGTCATGATGATCGTCTCCAATTTCATCGGTATTGATTTCCCCAACTTACCCATCCCCGTGGTAGGAAACTGACTCGTCAGGGCAAGCATTCCTCATGGTTGACAAAAGGAGTTTTGTTGCGCAAAAATGAAAGGTACAGTATAATAAAGCCCATATAGTTCTGACGAAAGGATTCATTTATGGAAAAAGTATTTGCCCAGGCAGCGCTTGACGTCAAACAACCGGACACCATTAAAATTACCGACATCGGCAAGCTGATTAGCGCGTTGGTCGGAACAGTTCTTATCATCGCGGCGCTTTTGGCATTTCTTTACCTCATTTTGGGCGGTATCAAGTGGATTACCTCGGGCGGCGATAAGGCCGGCATGGAAGAGGCTCGAAATAAAATCACCCATGCTATCGTGGGACTTATCATCGTCGGTTCCGCATGGGCGGTGATGACGCTCGTCCAAAACTTCCTGGGCGTCCAGATCATCGGCGGCTCCATCAACTTCCCGAAGCCATACTAACGGTTTTTTGGTCTTTACGCGAGGGAGCTCCTCAGCGATAATAGGTATATGGAAAGCTGTTCTGTTGACGGTGTTGCACAAATCACCTGTCTCGTTCCCCTTGTCGCGAATGTTATTCGAGCGGTTGTTTCATTGGGCGCAGTTGCATTGTTCGTCATGTTGCTTGCGGGCGGATTTAATTTTCTCTTTTCCTCAGGCGATCAGAAAAAACTTGAGTCTGCGCGCGGCACCGTTACCCAGGCAATTACCGGTATTATCATCATGTCCGTCGCCTATCTTATTATTAAAACCATTCAAGTATTTACCGGGGTGGACGTTTCTACCATACAGTTTCCTACCGGCAATTGACTTGGGCGCGCGGTATTACGGATAATAGACACACATGAAACGAGT